>Ga0210056_1000194_pt1 | contig 45755 bp, 32 predicted proteins | sample CryGeyCG2014_080_2_FD_183965 | JGI IMG/M metagenome (GOLD analysis project Ga0210056, IMG submission 183965) | Groundwater microbial communities from aquifer - Crystal Geyser CG07_land_8/20/14_0.80 (SPAdes) (version 2) | ecosystem: Environmental > Aquatic > Deep subsurface > Groundwater | place...
CACCTTGTGGATTCGGCGGGGTACTCGACAGCCTACTACAGCCTGCTGCGGCGCTTCCCGGAGGAACAACTGCAAGCCATGCTCCGTGGGCAGGTAGTGCCCGAGGGAGCCTGGCCGCCCTCCGCCAAGTCGGTGGCTCGAAGGCTCTTCCACAAAGAGGCCTTTGTGCCCTCGAGAGTCGAGATGGAGGTGAAGTCCCAGGCGGGGCTGCTGGCGTGGCTCGCGGAGGTGCACGGTCGCCCGCCGACTGCCGAAGAAGTGGTGCAGATGGAGACGGCGATTGACCGCAGCCGCCGGCGCCAGCAGGCGATGCAGTCATTGCGCAGGATCACAGCCATCGGCATTCGGTTCGATCCTGCCATCGACGTGTCGCCGCCAGGCAAGCAGCCCTACGCAGTGCCGATCCTCCTGGCCCGGCCGTCGGCTACGGCTGACTCCGCTCGGCGAGAGAACGCCCAGGGCTTCCTCGAACCGACGCCGCTCTCCGAGGAGGAGACCTACCAACTGCTCGACAGAGTCGTGGACCAGGCGGCGGCGCGGTAGCCCGAGACTACCCGCGTGCGCGCTTGAGTGGTATACCGGAGGAGCTTAGCATGACTCGTTACCACCTGTTGATAGGTATGTTTCTGGCACCCCTGGCCGGACTCTTGGTCAGCGATCTGCCGCGGCTGGGCGCCGCGAGTGCAGGGACCGACGCCATCGCACTCCGGGAGTCGCGGGCATACCGGCTGGACGAACTCGCGGAGGCGTTAGGCCGGGCGGGCGGCAACTACGCTGTTGATCGTCGTCAGGGGGATCGGTTGCTCTTCGTGTCCGCGGGAAGCTACCCGTGCCCCGCGCTGGAGCGCGGGATCGAGGAAGCCAGTGGCCTGAGGTGGCGCCAAGTGGGCGAGCACAAGTTCCTCGGGTACCATCTGGACACTCCGCCCGACGAGGAGACAAAGGACTTCGCGAGTACGCTCCTGGCTGAGCTGAGCCGGGGGTTCTCCTTCGGCGATGCTCCCCTCACCGCAGCCGACTTCAGGCCGGACCGGGCAGATCGGGACAAACGAGTCGTGGCCTTTTGGACACTCACGTTGGATCAGCAGCTTTGGCTTGCCGGCCGGGCGGCGATGATGGTGGAGGGCGCCAAGAACGGACCAACCTCGCAGCGACCGCTGACCCCAGCCGAACTCAGAGAGGCAAGCGTCACGTTCCGGTTTGGTGTGGCAGTAGTCATGGGCCAGTTCGTGAACATCGGCAGAGACGAGAACGGCGCGGAGCTGTTCAAGCGGATGCAGTCTACGCAGTATGGGCTCAGGGGGTTGCGAGCACCGTGACTGCGGACATTCCCACAGGCCGGAGTGAGATGGTTGCTCGTGACGTGGCGCATGGTTTGGCGGCAGTCGCGTGCAGCGGCTGCCGACGCCCCGTGCCGGGGCGAGTCCGACAGCGCCGCTGCCTGCTTGCGCTTCTGACCGTGCCGGTGTTGCAGTGGCTGGTCGTGGCGGAACCGGCTACGGGAGAGGGCGGCGAATGGTTCCCTTCGGCCCTGCGCGAGTTGGTCCAGGCAGGGCGTTTCCCGGAGTCGGTGGGCTGGCTCCGGAAGGCACAACAGGTGTCCGCTGATCCGATCCACCGCTGGTTCGATGGGATCGTGACGGAGGCGCGTCTGCGAGGGAAGCTGCGGCAGGTGTCGGAGGCACTGGCGACTTGGCAGCGCGCGGCCGCGAACGATGCCACTCCCGTGCTGTTGCAGGGCGATCTACTCTCACTCGTCGGCGATTGGCGAGAGGCTCTCGCGCGCTATCAGCAAGCCCAGCAGGTTGCCCCCGACAGCCCGGAGCCGCTGCGTCGGCTGGCCCGCCTGCACGCGGAGCGGGGCGACTACTTGATCGCCGAGACCGAGTTGCGCGCTGCCGCCGGGCGCGCCCCCGGTCACGGACCGACGCAGGCGGACCAGCTTCGGTTGCTGATCCAGGCGGGCCGCGTGCGGGAGGCGACTGAGGCGCTGCGACGGGAGGGCGAGCAGACCGCGTCGGCAGTCCGGGGCGCTCAGCGGGCCGCGGTGTTGGGTGAAGCCTTGCTGCACCAGTCAGATGCGGAAGCCGACGCCGCGACGGCGTACCAGCAGGCGCTTGCCCTGGAGCCGGGCAACGGGGATGCCCTCTTCGGGATGGCGGCGTTGGCAGAGCACGCTGACGCGCCAGACGCGTACGAGCGCTGGCAGCAGTTCCTGAACGTCGAACCGTACGGTCGGCGGGCGGAGGCGGTGCGATTGGGTTGGGCCGTCACCGGCCTGACCGATCTCGTTTATGAAGAAAGGCAGTACGCCGGCTCGCCGGAGTTCTCGCCCGATGGTCGTCACTTGGTGCTCCAGGACCGGAAGATGAAAGCGCTCTGGATGTGGAGTTTCCCTGACCTGCAGCAGGCGCGCACGGTCACGACAGGAGGGGCGACCGGAGCGGACTGGGACCCGTCGTGGTCGCCCCGTGGCGACTGGCTGCTGTTCCGGCGGGAGCAGGGGGCGAAGCCCGGTCTCTATGCCGTCTTCCCATTTGGCACCGAGCCGCGGTGTCTGTTGCCCGAGGAAGAAGGCCGGCAGATTCACGATCCGAGCTGGTCTCCAGACGGGCGCCGGGTGCTGTTTCGGCGCTCGCCCGACGGGCTGTGCCTGCTGGACCTCGCCTCCGGTAAGACTCGGGTGCTGGGTGTGCTGAAGACCGGTCAGTTCCTGTTCGAGCCCCGCTTCGCCCCCGACGGTGTGAGCCTGGTGGCCAGCACGTATCCCGATCCCAAGGGCGTCAACATCATCCCGGAGACGGTGGTGGAGCTGGGCTTCGTTGGTGACGCGCTGCAACCCAAGCCGAAAGTCCAGCCACTAACCAGCCTGGGCGCCGCCTCGCGCCAGCCTGCACCGTCGCCCGACGGGATGCGCGTGGCGTTCGCCTGCAACGCCTTCGACCGAAAGCGGCACGACCTCTGGCTGCTCGACTACCGGGCGCCCGAGGCGCCCGTGTCCCTGGTGCCGTCGCTGGGCGAATGGCAGAAGGGCGCGTTCCGCCCCGCTTGGTCACCCGACGGCCGGCAGCTCGTGTTCCCACGCGACCAGCACCTGTGGGTGCTCACGTTGGGAGGGCTGCCGACAATCCCCGTTCACGTCGCCGCGGAGACGACGGGCGGCAAGGCGACCGTGACCGTCCGCAGCCTCGCCAACCAGCCGTTGCACCTGAACCTGTTCCAGGTGTGGTACGACGACAACTCGGTCCTGCTGGCGGACAACTGGGACACGCCGGGGGAGGCGGTGGATCTCGAGCCAAAGGGCACGCAGCAAGTCGTGTTGTCCTTCCCCAAGACCAAAGCGCCCCCGGCGACGTTGAAGACGTACCTGTTCGACCCGGAGCGGAACTGCGTCATCCGGTTGTCCCGGGTGACGGGTGGCCAGTGATACACGAAAGGAGCAGACGATGCAGAGGAAAGCGCGACGGGGCTTCACCTTGATCGAGTTGCTGATCGTGATCACCATCATTGCGATCTTGGCGGCGATCCTGTTTCCAGTGTTCGCGCGGGCGCGGGAGAAGGCCCGGCAGACCGTGTGCGCCAGCAACCTGCGGCAGCTCGGGCTGGCGTTCGGCATGTATGTCCAAGACTACGACGAGACCTACCTCGGCGGCCGCGACTACGAACTGCCCAACGTCTTCGCCGGGAGCGGCAGTGCCACCGTGAACGAGTACCGCCGGTGGCCGTATCACCTGTACCCCCACGTGCGCAACAATGCTCTGTTCACCTGCCCGACCTCGCGCCTCGCCTATGACGGGCTAGACTACCGCGACAACTACGGCTGGAACTACGACGGACTGGCACGGCGAGCGGAGTTCGCGGTGCAGTCGCCGTCGGAGTGCTTCTTAGCGGGCGACGCGGCAGAGCCGTATGCCGTGGAGGGCGACTACACGGTGTGCGACACCTATGTCGGCAAGTTCCTGTCGAGCGCCGGGCGGCCTGGAGCGGGTCGTCACAACGAAGGCGGCAACTGGCTGCACGTGGATGGTCACGTGAAGTCGCTGACGCGCAGCGACGCCCGAGCTCAATGCCAGCCGGGCGCGTTCTCCCGCTGGTTCAACGTGACGCCGACAGCCGGGCCGTGAGAAGTCCATGAGTTGGGCGCAGCCCTCCTGACCGGGCAGTTCCCACGGTCGGTCGCCACCCTCAGGGTCGCGGTTGCAGACGACACCTCTCTGGGCTACACTGCCTCTTGCCTACGCGAGCGTCGAGCAGGCGGCCAGCCGACGGCGCGGAACGACGCAGCCAGTGGACGCGCGCTCCGTCGGGTCCTCCCCATGGGGTGCCCTCGTTGACACCCCCGCAGACAGCCTGTCCGACTGCATGACCCAATACCAAGAGGTGAGCCATGTTTGGCCTTGGTCCTACGGAACTGATTGTCATCCTGCTGATCCTGCTCCTGCTGTTCGGCGCGAACAAAGTGCCCGAGCTGATGCGGTCGCTAGGGTCGGGCGTGAAGGAATTCAAGGCGGGGGTTGAGGAGGCGAAGCGGGACGCGGAAGAGAGCACGACGGTCGCGGACGCCGGGGAGAGCAAGTCCTGAGCGGGCGCCAAGAGGCGGCTGTAGCTGCCGGCGCGCAGCCGGTGGGTCCACGCGCTGGCGCGCGCAGCTACGGTAGGTCAATCCGATAGAGGTTTCTACGCTCGCCGGTGGGTCCACGCGCTGGCGCGCGCAGCCGGTGGGTCCACGCGCTGGCGCGCGCAGCTACGGTAGGTCAATCCGATAGAGGTTTCTACGCTCGCCGGTGGGTCCACGCGCTGGCGCGCGCAGCTACGGGAAGGGCCTTACCAGGACATCTTCCCCAACACGTAGCCGCCGTGCTGGGCTGAGTAGTGCTTGCCGATGGCTGCGCCGATGAGCGCGCCGGCGAGGACGTCCCGCTGGCGGTGCCGGTCCAGGTCAACTCGTGACCATGCCATCGCGCCCGCGTAGGCGTCGAACACCCACCGCTGCTTGGGATGGTGGTTGCCGGCAACGGTTGCCCAGGCGGACGCGAGGGAGACGTGCATGCTGGGGAAGCTGTCGTCGCCGGAGCCAACGGGTCGCTCTGAATGGACGACTTCCTTCAGCCCTTGGGTGACGGCCGCCGTGGCCAGGAGGGCGCTGGTGAGCTGCTTTGATTCCTGGCGATCCTCCCGGTCGCCCTGGGACGCTTTCACTGCGTAGGCGCCGAGGACGAATCCGAGCGAGTCGCTGACGTTCTGGGCGAAGTCCGCGAAGACTGCGCTGCTGGCGAGCAGGACGAGGACTACGGTCGAGCCGACTGCGAGGCGGTGTGACATGGGCTGTTCCCTCCGAGTGGTGGTTTGGGGTCGGTACGAAGGTAGCATTATGCACCAATCCGGGGAGGGCGTCCACGGGCGTGGCGGATGGAGCGCAGAGCGTTCAGCGTCAGGTCCGGCGGGCGCTCAGGGCTCGGCTCGTTGTGCGTTATACTCGCGAAGGTTAGGAACACACCAAAGCTATTGCACAAGTTCGACGCCTCTGCGTGCACAGCAGTGTGTTGGGTGCTCACCACACGCCCACGGGTGAAGTTCTGCGAACTTCCACTTCGGTGTATTCCTAACCTTCGCGAGTATAGGCTTCGTAGTGGCGGGTTGCTGCGCCGAACAGGTTCGCGTGCAGGATGCCTGTGAGCCCGTCAGCGATCTGGTGGCGCCTCGCGGCGGCGAGGGCTGCGGTGCTGGGGACCTGGGCGCTGTCTGAGGGATCGGGTGTCTTCGGCGGTGTCGGCCGCCAGCGGGTCTGCCAGACCTCGAGGGACTCCCTGCCGGTGAGTTCCTCTGCCCACCGGCGGATCTGCCGGGGCAGGGAGCGCGCGACCTGGGATTCGTTGCGCGAGCTGACCTGGTAACTGACGCCGTCGACGCAATCGGCGCAGTGCTGGAAGAGGTGGACGAGCCGGCGCTTTCGTTCCGGGTCGCCGGGCGGCGACATGCCGGCCGGGTTGGGGAGAAGCTTGACGTCGGGGGTTGCTCGCCGGACGCCGTGCGCAGCATGTCGCACGATCAACGAGAAGGCTGCCGGAGTGCCGCACCCCTGGAAGCCGTTCCAGATCTCGAAGCGACGGACCAGCCCCGGCCACGCGGACTCCAGGTACGCCGCTACTTCCTCGCAGTAGGCTTCCCACGCGATCAGCTCAGCCAGCGTCTTTGGCACGGGGACCTGCCAGCGACCAACCGGCGCGCCGAGGTAGGCCGGTTGGCTCCCGGTCCCTGTCGGGCGCTGCTCTTCGGAGGTCAGCAGCGTGACGATCGGCTCGAAGCCTTCCTGACGGCACTCGTCGAGGAGGTCGCGGTAGGTCGTCTCCGGTGAGTGCGTCGCTGCCCAGAACTTGGGTCCCTTGAGGTCGAAGCCCTCAGCGACGCAGGCATCCAGGCTCGGCTTCACGTATCGGGCCTGAAGGGCGAACCGCACGCAGTTCATCCCGGACTCGCGACGCAGCCGGCGGAAGACGCCGGTGGAATCTGCCCGCCCCCACTTGCCCGTCGCCCACGAATCGCCCGAGAACCGGGGGCCGCAGCGCTCGCCACTCACCATCCGCCACTCACCCACCTACCGATTCTTGATCGACCAGTCGAAGCCGATGCGCGGGTCGTCAAAGGGCAGCCGTTCCTCGTCAGGCGCGGCCGGGTCGTACGGTTCGCTCGTAGCGTACACCAGCAGGGCCGGGGTGTTGCCGAGCACTTGGTAGCCATGGGCGACGCCCGGAGGGATGAGGACCGCCAGCGGGTTGTCGTCGCCTGCGTAGAGAACCTGCGTCTCGCCGCGTGTCGGAGAGCCCTCGCGGAGGTCGTGCAGCACCACGCGGACGTTCCCGGAGGCAACGTACCAGAGATCGTCCTGCTTGCGGTGCCAGTGGAACGCCTTGATCACGCCGGGATACGAGCGGGAAGCTGACATCTGGCCGAACCGGGCCAGCAGGTTGTCGTCGTCGCGGACGATCTCCCGGAAGTACCCTCGGTCGTCGCAGTGGGTGACCAGCGGCTTGGTCTTCACACCCTCGATCATGAATCAGTCCTCTCCGTCAGCCGCCAGTTGGCTGGCGAGCTTCCGTGCAGCGCGGACCATCGTCTCCGCGCCGACGAGCAACGCGTCTTCGTCAAAATCGAACCGGGCGTTGTGGTGCGGCGCGGCCAGCCCCTTCTCCTCGTTTCGCGAACCGACAACGAAGAAGCAGCCCGGAACCTGCTGCAAGAAGAATGACATGTCCTCGGCGCCCATGACTAGGTCTTGCTCGACGACGTTGCCGGCGCCGACCGTTTCTACGGCCGCCTGCCGCACCACCTCCGTCGGCTCTCCGGTGTTCACTGTCGGCGGATAGCCGGTGGTGAAGTTGAACTCATGGGTGAGTTCATGGGCAGCGGTCACGCCCTTGAGAATGGTCTCGACCCGGTCAATCACCCGCTGGCGGGTGGCGGGTGACAGCGCCCGCAAAGTGCCCTTCAGCCGAGCGCGGTCGGGGATGATGTTCGCAACGATACCAGCTTCGACAGCGCCGATGGTCAGTGCCGCGGAATCGACCGGGTCCACATTGCGGCTGACAATTGTCTGCCAAGCGAGAATCAGCTCGGCGGCGACAACAATGGGATCGCGCGTCTGATGGGGCATTGCGCCGTGCCCCCCCTTGCCCGTGAGCGTGACCACGAAGTGATCGGCCGATGCCAGAACCGGGCCGGCGCGCACGCCCAGCTTTCCGACAGGCAGGTCGTTCCACAAGTGGGCAGCCACGGCGACGGCGACTTCGGGATCTCTCAGCGCGCCTTCGTCGATCATGACGCGGGCGCCGCCGCCGCCCTCCTCCGCCGGCTGGAAGACGAACTTGTAGCACACACCCCTGGGCGCCGGCGTCTGGCTCAGGATCTTCGCGACGCTCAGCAGCATGGCCGTGTGCCCGTCGTGCCCGCAGGCGTGCATGACGCCGGGGTTCTGCGAGGCGTACGCCACCTCGTTCTCCTCCGTGAGCGGCAACGCGTCCATGTCCGCCCGCAGCAGGACGGCCCGACCAAAGGCGTCTCCGTGCAGCCCAATGACTCCCGTCGTCGCGACGCCCGTCGCAACGGACAGCCCCAGTGACCGGAGCCGCTCCGCGACGATCCCCGCCGTTCGCGTCTCCCGAAAGCCCAGCTCCGGGTGCTGGTGGAAGTCACGGCGCAGGGCGACGGTATCGTCACGCAGGGATAGGATCTCGGGCGAGAGGTTCATGCGTCCACTCCGGCGTTGCCGCCTCGGCGGCACGGCAGACTATTGAGTTCGACAATTGACACTGCAAGTCCTGCATGGTAGGGTTTGTCGGGAAACCCCTTGCCCGACCACGACACAAGGGACCCACATGAAGCTAACGACCAAAGTCTTCCTCGCCCTCCTGATCGGCGCAGTTGCTGGCGCCACCCTCAACTCCTTGGGGCAGCACGAAGGCCGCTTGATGGAAGCCCTCGACACCGGCGGCAAGCTGTTCCTGCGCCTCCTCAAGATGGTGATCGTGCCGCTGATCTTCACCTCCATCGTCCACGCGGTGGCGGGGCTGGGCGATCTCCGGAAGCTGACCCGGATTGGCGCCAGGACGTTCGTGTACTACTTCACGACCACGGGCATCGCGGTGTTCCTCGGCCTGGCGGCCGTGAACCTGGCACGCCCGGGCGTCGGCGCCGACCTCGGGCTGAAGGGCGTGCCCGAGCGGCTGCAGGAGCAGGGGCCGCCCAGCGTCTCGGACCTGCTGTTGCGGGTGATCCCGGAGAACCCCGTGGATGCCCTGGCGCGGACGGACGTGCTGCAGATCATCTTCTTCGCGCTCGTCCTTGGCGTTGCGCTGGGTATGCTGGGCGCGAAGGGGCAACGCACCCGGGAGGTGATCGAGGAGCTGAACGATGCCATCCTTCTCATCATCGGCTGGGTGCTCAAGCTGGTGCCGTACGGCGTCGCGCTGCTGATGACGCGAGCCCTCGGCCGGGCGGGGCTCGACGTGTTCCTGCCGTTGCTCAAGTACCTGGGCACAGTGATCGGCGCCCTGGCCGTTCATGCCCTGCTCGTCTACCCGTTCGCGTTGATCTTCCTGGCGAAGGTCAAGCCGCTGCAGTTCTTCCGTGGCGTGAGCGAGGCGCTGGTCACGGCGTTCTCGACCAGCTCCAGCTCGGCTACGCTGCCGGTCACGATGCGGTGCCTTCAGGAGAACGTCGGTGTCAGCGAGCGCGTGTCCTTCTTTGTGCTGCCCATCGGCGCCACGGTCAACATGGACGGCACTGCGCTGTATGAGGCCGTGGCGGCGATGTTCATTGCGCAGGCATACGGAATCGACCTGACGTTGACGCAGCAACTGCTGGTGTTCCTGACCGCCACCCTCGCCGCCATTGGGGCCGCGGGCATCCCCGAAGCCGGGCTATTCACCATGGTGATTGTGCTGAACGCCGTTGGGCTGCCTACGGAGGGCATCGGGTTGATCCTGGCAGTGGACCGGATTCTCGACATGTGCCGGACGACGGTAAACGTCCTCGGCGACACCGTCGGCGCCACCCTCGTGGCGCGGCTGGAGGGCGAGCTGAACGCGCCGGACTGAGGGCGCCGACGTCCACCCAACGCTCACTCGTCCCGCATCACGAACTCGGTGTCGACGCAGTACTGCCGGAACCCCAGCGCAGCCGCAATCCCCAACGACCCCCGGTTCTGCGCCGTGGTGCTCCACTCCACGACCCAGCCTCTCTCCAGCGCCCACTGCGCCGCCGCCGCAGTGACTGCTTTCCCGAAGCCCTGTCGCCGGTAGGCGGGATGGGTGACGACCCCCGCCGAAACAACGCCGTCCTCCTCGAACACATAGTGGCTGGCCGCCGCCGCCAGCGTCTCGCCCACATACACCCCAAACACCACCGCCTGGTTGCTGCCCACGTACTCCGCTTCCCGCGGTGAGAGCAGCAAACGGAGTTGACGCAAGGCCCCTGCATCGCCGTCCCCCAGCTCTCGGACGCCAGCCATCGCCACCGGCCGGAAGCACTCGGGCAGCAGGTAGAGATACGGCTCGGGCGTGCCACGACGCTCGACGGACGCGCCAGCACGCGAGGCAAACTCGTCAGCGCCGACCCGTCTCCTGCATTCAATGCCGCCGACTGCACGCTGGACGGCCGAGGTGGGGTCGCGGTTGACCTGCGCCACGGTTGCGTCGTCCAGCACGCACAGGTTCACCACGTTCCGCGCAAAGAAGGCGCTGGAGGCAAAGAACTGAGCCTCGACCTCCCTTGCTGTCACGATGGTTGTTTGGCCGCTCGGGATGCCGGTCTCTTCGCAGGAGAGCCGGCGGGCGGTGTATCGGCGGAGGGCTTGTTCGCGTTGAGGCGTCATGCCATGGTCAACGGCAGCCTGGCCGTCAGCGGCGGGCAGCTCTTTCTGCGGTCGGACCAGAACCTGTACTGCATTGGCAGGCCTACTCCAGCACCAACACCCGGAACTCCCCGCGCGCGTAGTTCTTGGCACTGGAGGTGAAGGTCCAATCGCGGGTCTGCCCTTCGGAGTTGCCGAGACCGACATCGTTGCTCTTGCCGCTGCCGAACCGGTTGAAGCAGATGATCGACTGCTTCTGCTTCCAGTTGTGGATCTGCATGCAGCCATAGCCGGGCGACTTGTCTCCGCTGAATACGTCCCCGAAGTCGAATACGTTCTCCTCCGCACCTTCGACTTTGGCCTGGTTCTGCGGGCCGTAGTTGCAGTCGCAGAACTCGAGGTTGCAGCCGGCCGGGAAGTCGCCGGCGGCAATGGCTTCCACGTTGCTCTTCACGGTCACGCCGGTGACAGCGCACTGGAACCGCGCGCCGGTGGCTTTGGCGGGCACACCGATCTTGGCAATGTCCTCGGTGAACGGGTCCATGGATACGAAGGCGTACGTCTCCTTGCCGGTCATGTCTTGCAGGGCCATGAAGTAGGCGACCTTCTTGAAGGGCCCCTTGAAGTCGGCCGAGTGGTCTTCGTCATAGACGAACTTCGTGTTGCCGTCGGTGAGCCGGCCGGCCAGCGGGTCGAAGGCGTAGACCAGCTTGTACTCCTTCGCCTCGTCGGGCAGGTACTTGGCGAAGACGTCGAACTTGGGGATCTCGCCGAAGCGGAACGGGGACGCGGGCAGCCCGCCCTCGTTGATCAGGTTCACGCCGACGGGGTTGTTGGCCCACGCATAGTGGACCATGCAGGGCTCCTTGACCTCGGGCGAGCTAACGACCACGGTGTCGGTGCCCTCGATGACGGCGTCGGCGCGAACGGGCACCCCGTTTTGCCCGGTGAGCGCAAAACCAACCAGCTTCTCGCCGTCTCTTGCGGCCAGGGGTGCGCCGCCCGTATCGAAGGTTACGCGCGCTTCGCCGCCGGCAAACCCACACGACTTGGGAATCGGTCCGCACCAGGCGAAGCCGGTCTTTCCGTAGGTCTGGTGCAGGGCCAGCCGCGCCAAGCGATCGCCCACGGCTTGCTTGTTCTTGGGGTGAATGTTGTCCGCCTCGCCGACATCGATGGTGAGGGCGGTGCCGGTGTTCGGCACTTCTGTGGCGGTGTTCATGAACGACTCGCGGATCTGCGGCCACCCCCCGTCTTCCACCGGGTTCTGCCACGGCGCCATGAAGTTGGGGAGCTGCACGAAGTAGACGGCGAAGTCACTCCCCCACAGCGTACGCCACGAGGTGATCAGCCGCTCAAGCTGCACGCGGTAGTGCGCTCCGCGGCCGGCGTTGCCTTCGCCCTGGTACCAGATCGCCCCGCGGATGCCAAAGGGAGCCACGGGATTGATCATGGCGTTGAACAGGTTGGCGGGGTAGTTTTGGTTCTTCCGCGGCTGCCCGTCGAAGCGGGGCCGAGCCGGTTCCTTTCCCTGCTTGCCGCCGGCGTTCCACTCGTTCCAGGCTTTCTTGTCCGCCTCGTACTTTGCCTTGGCGGCGTCGGGGTCGTAGGTCGCCTCACGCTGATCCCACGAGGCGCGAATGCCGGTCACCACTTCGTCGTCCTGCTGGGCAGCCCAGGGGGTCCATGCCTCGATGCACGTGCCGCCCCACGAGGAGTTGATCAGACCCACCGGTACGCCCAGGTCCTGATGCAGCTTCCGGCCGAAGAAGTACCCGGCGGCAGTGAAGGAGCCGACATTCTCGGGAGAGCACTCCGCCCAGGGCCGCACCGCGCAGTCGGTCTGAGGCTCCTCGGCTGTGACGAGGTTCACGCCAAGCAGCCGCATCTGCGGGTACTTGGCCGCGGCGATCTCCTCGGCGGCGTTGTTCGAGCTGCCGACGGTCATCCCCATGTTGGATTGCCCGGAGCAGAGCCACACCTCGCCGATCAGCACATCGCTCAACTGAACGGTGTTCTTGCCCTTGACCGTCACCACATACGGCCCACCGGCTGCCGGTGTCTTCAGCGCCAGCCGCCAGCGGCCGTCGGCGTCGGCCGTGGCTACCGCCGCTGCGTTCTGCGCCCAGGACCCCGTCACCCCAACCTGCTCGCCGGGGTCGGCCCAACCCCAGACGGGCGCGTTGGTCTCCCGTTGCAGCACCATCTGATCGCCGAACACGGCCGGCAATTTCACGTCGGCCGTCGCCGCCGAAGCCAGGCCGGCCAATGCGAGCATCCATCTCATGTATCTCATCCGTTCTTCCTTTCAGGCATTCGCTGCCTCCTGCATTTCAGAGCTGCAAACTCGGGACGCCATCGCTCCCGCGAGTCGAAGCCTGTGAGTCACGGTATTGTATCGGCAGAGGCGGCCAGTAGCAACGCTGCCCGCGGCCGCAGCTCGGCCACCGGGGAGCCGCCTGGAAGATGACAGCTCTGTAACAGTCCGATTCACGGCTCTGTCATCCTCTCGGGGCACAATGGGTATCTGTCGCTACCGAGACACGGAGGTCACGAGTCCATGAACGCCAAACACACAACTGCGCGAACCACCGCCCTGACAGTTCTCGCGTGCGTCGGGCTGTGCGGCACCACACACGCAGGAGACGGCAAGCTCACCTATCCGATCGTGGATACGGGTCAGGCCCAGTGCTACAGCAACGCCGCCCAGATTGCCTACCCGAAGCAGCAGGAAGCGTTCTTCGGCCAGGATGCGCAATGCGTCGGCAACGAGCCAAGCTACCGGAACAACGGCGACGGCACAGTCACCGATCTCGTCACTGGTCTGGTCTGGCAGAAGGACCCGGGCGCGAAGAAGACGTTCGCCGAGGCGGTCGCAGGCGCCAAGTCGTTCCGGCTCGCGGGCAAGAGCGACTGGCGGCTGCCGACGATCAAGGAGCTGTACTCACTGATCGACTTCCGCGGGTACAGCATGCAGACAGCCGAGCAATCTGGTTCGTACCTCAACACGGACTACTTCCGCTTCAGCTATGGCGATGCGCGGATGGGCGAGCGAGTCATCGACGCCCAGTTCTGGACGAGCACCACGCACCTGGAGCACTACACCTGCGGTGCCGCAGTCTACGTCTGCTTCGGCGAGGCGTTTGGGTACATGGGGCCACCGGGAGCCCCCAAGCGCAAGCTGGACGTCCATGGAGCGGGCGCGCAGCGGAGCGACCCAAAGGCGGGCGATCCCGCCCAGTTCCCCACCGGCCGCGGTCCGCAAGGCGACGAGATCCGTATCTACAACTACGTCCGCTGCGTCCGAGGCGGCACCGCCAAGCTCAGGTCAGAGGCGCCGAAGAGCGACCGCTCGAAGTACCCGCACAACGTCGCCACACAGCCCGCGAACAACGGTGCTGCGTTCGGACCGCCGCTTGGTCCTCCCGGCCGCGGCGGCTTCGTGCGACGCCTTGACCGAGACGGCGACGGCAAAGTCTCCCGGGATGAGTTCGACGGCCCGCCGGACCAGTTCGACGTGCTCGACAGGAACCGAGACGGCTTCCTGAGCGACACCGAAGCACCCCCGCCGCCGCCGGGCCCGGGTCGGTGGTGATCTCCCACGCAAACGCGCTGCCCCACCCACACCGGCGAGCACACGGCCAAGTGCCCGTCGTCCTGCGTGATCCTGCAGTGGTAGAACGTCGTGGCTGAGGCGTCGGGCCGGTCAAGCAGCTCCACGCGGCACTCGGGCTTGCCGGGGCTGGTGGTGTGGAGGACCTCCCCGTTGCGCAGGATCTCCACTTTGGCGAGGTCGCGCGGGGCGTGGGCCTCGACGACGATCTCCGCTTCACTTGCGGGCGGAATCTCCGCGCCCATCGGGCTGCCGTTGACGGAGAACTCCAGGACGATCCGGGCGCCGGTCAACGCGTAGGTGCGCCGCGCCCAGAGCGCCTCGAAGAGCGAGCGTCGCGTTAGCGACTCCGCCCACACGGCTGCGAGCCCACCCCAGTACTTCAACGGTTCCCGGGCAGAGCCGCCCGGGCGAGCGCTGTGCGTGTCGGAGCCGGCGACGAGGCCGACGCGAACTCCGGACTTCAGCACGTTGAGGACCGAGTTCTGCGGATCGACACTCCGCAGCGGCCGGTCCGCCGGGTCGTAGCCTTCCGACGAGCCGTGCATCGACCAGAGCTCCGCCAACCGGTCGATATCAGTCTCCACCGCCGACCAGTCCGTGCCGGGCACGTGGAGGTCGAGTGGGTAACCCGGGTGGTGGCTGATGACCAGCGCGTCGCTGCCGCGGAGAGCTTCGTAGAGCTTGGCGGGAGTGCTGTACCGGCCGTCGTCCACGGGCAGGTACGGCTGGTCGCCACCGAGGTAGTGCACCACCTTGTCGCCATAGTGCGAGTGCTGCCACTCGAAGCCGAGAAACGTGACGAACCTGCCTTCGTCGAGGAAGCGCTCATTCAGGTGCTTGACGAGGGTCCACTTGTCGTTCTCGTGGTGGCCGTGAGACTGAACCGACACGGAGACGAAGTCCAACCGCTTGTCGTCGCGCGCCCAGGTGTAGACTTGATCGGGATAGCCTTCGGCTTCACTGAGGAAGTCGTGGCAGTGGAGATCGCCGACGTACAGATTGTGGACTGCGGATTGTGGACTGCGGATTGGGTTGGTACTGGGAACGCAGGGGTTGGACAGGAACTCACCGGGGACATCGGGGTGTGCGGCGCGGGCGCGGGCCACCGCACGCGGCGCTGGCAGCGACACCCGGCCGAAGCCGTCGATCAGCTCGACCGCGTGGTTCTGCCCGTCGAAGTCGACGGCGGCGGCGCCGGTCAGCGGCACGCGGTTGTCGAAGCGATCGCGGGCAGACACGTGCGCCGTGAGCGCGGCGTCCGCGCGCGGCGTGCCGGGCAGCAGCACGTCGAGGCGCTCCGGTTCCAGGGGCAGTATGCGGGTGACGACTGGCTCGGGTAGACGCACCTGCGGCTCGTCGGGATAGAGATCCAGAATGACCTTGAACTCCCGCCTACCGGCCAACTCCGTCCACCGGAAACCGCCCTGCCTGCCGACGTGCAATTGCACCACGTCGCCTTCCCGCAGTGCCCCGTCCTTCACCTGGAATCCCAGAACCAGCGGCTCAAGCGCGACGCCCGCCGGTCCCTCGAGTTCTACGAACGCTGGCTTGCCGGGCGACTGCAGTTGTGGTGGGTCGCCGAACGGCCGCTGCCCGCGCACGCAGAACCGCACTGTGGTTCCCGCTTCCAGTGCCTGCGGGCCACCGCAGAACCACAACGTGAACGGCTCGTCGGCGGCCGCCTTCACTTCTGCCAGACTGATTCCGGCCGTGCCCAACCGCGAAGGCTTGTAGAGCGATTCGTCGCCCAGGGCGTCAATGGTGCCGCCGCCGGGCCCCCTCTTGGGCGTCCGGGCGGGGTGCCACAGTCGGCGGATTGACAGCTTCGACAGGTCATACTCGTCGGGGAACTCCGGCAGCGGGCCACCGACAGGACCGGACAGAATCGCCGCGAACCGCTCCAGCGAATCGAGGTCTCCCAGCTTCCCGAAGATCGCTCGCCACCGCTCGCGCTGGTTCTCGTGGACGAGCCGCGGCCGGAAGCCGAGCCGCAGGTACGTCTTGATGGCGGCGAGCCGGAAGTCGTCCGTCTGGAGCTGCGCGCACGTGCGGCCTTCGCGGACGAACTGGTGCAACGTCGCCAAGCTGACCCAGTAACCAAGCCGCCTCCCTGCATGGCTGGGTCGCGTACCGACGAAGTGGACGTATCCCGTTTTCTTGCCCCACCGCGGCTGGTACCACGCCGACGCCGTCGCTGCGACGCCGCCGGCACACTCGGCAAAGAACATGCGCTCCGGGCGGAAGGCGTTATCGTGCTTCATCTGCCGCTCGAAGTAGTCGACGGAGAACTCCTGCTCGAAGGACTCAGAGAGAACCAGCGCCCAGTTCGCCGCATCGCCTGACCGGTACGTCCGGATCCAATACCCCTCCGGTGGGGCAAGCTCGGGGAGGTCGTCGAGGTTTGGTCGCAGCATGTGAAGCTGCGGGCTGTGATTGGGGGTGCTCAAGGGCTTTGCTCCGTTTCCGCAGCGGCGGTGCTTCGCGAGAGGCGCCCCAACGCGACAAACGCGCCGCCGGAGGCGAGTATTCGCACCGGCGGCGCGCGATTGTACCGCATGAGTGTCCGGGCGGCGACAGCCGCAGGACCGTTCACCGACTACTTCGGCTGCGTTGGCGCCTTCTCGGCAACCGCGGCTTCTTGTTGGGTCTTGAGCAACTCGGCCATGCCGCCCAGCGTACCAAGCACACCACTGGCTTCCAGGGGCAGGAAGATCTTGGTGGCTTTGCCGTCAGCCATCTGCCCCAGCGTTTCCAGGTACTTGATGGCGATCAGGTCGTTGGTCGGCTTGCCAGCGTGGATGGCGTTGTACACGGTCGCGATGGCTTCGGCTTCGCCCTGCGCAAGCGTGAGCTTCTCGTACTTCTGCGCGTCGGCGACCTGACGGATGGCTTCTGCCTTTCCCTCCGCCGCCAGGACGACGGCCCGCTTCTCGCCTTCGGCCTTCTCGATCTCCGCCTGCCGGAAGCCCTCCGCATCGAGGATGTTAGCGCGCTTGGTCCGCTCGGCCTTCATCTGCCGGCTCATGGCCTCGTTGATGTCTCGAGGCGGATCCACCTTCTGGATCTCAACACGGGTCACGCGGACGCCCCACTTGTCGGTGGCGTCGTCCAGGACCTCGCGCAATTGCACATTGATCTTCTCGCGCGAGGTGAGGCTCTCGTCCAACTCCATATCGCCGATGACGTTACGCAGGTTGGTCTGCGCCAGCTTCGTCGCGGCCATCAGGAAGTTCTCGACCTGGTACACGACACGCGTAGGGTCAGTCACCTCAAAGTAGACGACAGCGTCGACGGTGACGATCACGTTGTCTTTGGTGATGACTTCCTGGGGCGGCACGTCGATGACGCGCTCCCGCATGTCGACCTTCCGAATCGCCTCGACGAACGGGATGATGATGTTCAGCCCGGAGTCGAGTGTCTTCACGTACCGTCCGAGCCGTTCCACCAGTCCCTTCTCGTACGGCTGGATGATCCGCAGCGAGAGCGCCGCAAAGATCACCACCAAGACCGCCAAGATCATGAGCACGCCTAAGCCTTCCATTGCACTAACCTCCTGATTGGAATGTGGACTCCCTTCGAGAACGCGCCAGAGACCCGAGTCGCACAGTCGCCGGCGCGCAGCCTGCTGCTACGAGACGAACAACCGGGTGCCGCGCACTTCTCTCACTTCGACGTTCTCGCCTTCGGCGATGTCGCGGTCCGCCACGGCCCGCCAGTCCTGCGCGTCCACGCGGATGCGTCCAGCGGTGCCGGCTGCGTCGATGCGCTGGGTCACTTGGGCAGTGCGGCCGATAAGCGCGTCGACGTTCATCGGCACCGCCAAGCTCTTGTCGAGCCGAGTCACCAGCCTGCGGCACACGACGACCGTGGCTGGGGTCACCGCGCAGAACACCGCCCATTGCGCCCAAGCTGCCGAAGTCACGAAGGCAACCAGCCCGGCAACCAGCGTCCCCATTGCCAACGACGCCATGAAGAACGTACCGGGCGTGAGGACCTCCATGATCAGGAGAAACACCGTCATCGTCAGCCAGCAGTAACCTGGATGCATTGTCGCTCACCTTCTTGGACAAAGTGCTCTGCCGTAGTTCATACTACCAACGCTATTCGGCGTCAAGGGGTTGCGGCGGGAGTGACCTTGGGTGCCCGTGCGACTGGTCGCCCCACCTCCAGTACCGCCACCGCGCAGCCCTCCAGCGCGGCGAATCGCGCGCCCAAGAGGACAGGGACGCCGCCCATCGAAGAAAGACACTAGCGTCCAGCATCTGCAAGGGAGACGATCAGCAATGCGCCATTCGAAGACTGCTCTGTACGGATTCCTCCTCTCGCTCGCCGCCACGTCGTTCGTTGCCGCCCAGCCACCGGTGAAGGTGCCGCTCGGCGGCGGGGCGGGTGGCGTCGAGGACCTGCGCTTGGTGCCGTTCACGAACTTGACCGCGAAGCTCGACAAGGTGAAGGCGGCCGATGCCGAGGGCGTTCGCGTCACGTTCGAGAAGACCGGCGACGAGCGTCGCCTGCTCGCGCTGGAAGCCCCGGTACAGCAGGCACCGGAGGGTGCCAAAGCGCTCTCAGTGACGTGCCGGCTGCGGTTGACCCAGGGCGAGTCGCCGCGGCTGGCGCTGGTGATCTACGAGAAGGATGGCGGCGCGTGGTTCAAGGTCAGCACGCGACCGCTGCGGACGGGGGACCTGGGTGAGGTCCGCATGCCGCTGGTGTCGTTCAGCAGAGCAGCGTTCAGCCAGGATGCCGACACCGAACTGCAGTGGGGGCAGGCGGAGCGCGTGTGGCTGGGGCTGGCAATCGACGGTCCGGCAAAGGGCACGTGGGAGCTGACCAAGGCGTTCTTCACCAGCGAACCCTATCGCCCGGCTCAGGCGCTGCGGATCACCGGCGACGGCCCCGGCACGTGGACCGTCGGCAAGGACCCCGACGCGAAGGGCGTCGTGAGCACGCCCAATGAGGGGCCCGACGGCAAGGCGTGCATGCGATTCGACCTCACGTTCCCGGGCGGGCGCCACATGTACGCCCTGCCCGCGACACCTCTGCCTGCGGCTGAGTTGGAGGGCTACCGCGCGCTCAAGTTCACCTACAAGGCAACGTTGCCAGCAGGGCTGAAAGGGCTATTGGTGACGCTGCGGGAGCGGGGTGGCGGACAGTACATCATCGACCCGCCCCCGCCACCAACCGACGACTGGAAAACCCTCGAAGTGCCCTTCGCCGACTTCGTGTTGGGCGGGTGGGCGAAGGACGAGAATCAGCGGCTCGACCTCGACCAACTCGACGCCATTCTCATCGGCACCCATGGCATCGCGACCCAAGGCGGCGACGGGACGATCTTGGCGACCGACGTCGAGTTCGTGCCGTAGCGACCCAGCGGCCGGAGAGCGGGAACGGAGGCGGGTGCTGGTGAGCCGCAACGCAAAGCTCGGCCTGGTCGTGGCCGTGTCGGTGGCGGCCGCGGTCTGGAACTGGCAGTTCATCCGTCAGTGCGGTGTGCACGACGTGCTCCGGATGAACGACGTGCAGTCCATCCTCGTCGGCTACCGGGCGACACCCAACGTTTGGTGGACGGGCTCAAGTGGTGGCACGGGGCCTGGATCCAGTACGGCATTCCGACGTTCCGCCCCCTCAGCTCCTACCTCTACTGGACGGAGTGCTGGGTGGGATTCCACTGGGGCTTCCTCTGGCCGGCCCTGTTCGGCTTCTGCCTCTTCGTCGGCAACTGCCTGCTGGCGTCAGCACTGGCGCTGCGGCTGACGAAGTTGCCGGTCTGCGCGGTGCTTGCCGGGGTGTTGGCCGCCCATGTCCGCTTCCACAATGTCGGCCAGCCCGACTTCTGGTTGGCGTGGTTCCCAGTCCACCAGGAGCTGCTGATGAACGGGCTGATGCTCGGCGCTCTGGTGTGCTTCGACGTGTGGTTCGAGCGGGCCGAGACGAAGTACCTCGGCTGGTCCTGGGTGTTGTTTGTCGTCGGCTGTCTGGTGAAGGAGCAGGTCTACGTGTTTCCCGCATTCGCCGGCGCGGTGGTCCTGTGCCGGCGACGCAACGCGAAGGTGACGCTGCGGGACGGGCTGCTCCAAGCCGGCGGGATGCTGCTCCTGACCTGCGCCTTCTTCGCCTACCGGGCGGCGATCATCGAGCATGTGCGCAATCCGAACCTGAAGCCCATCCAATTCGTCTCCAAGCCCTTGACCTTCCTCTTCCCGACCTTCGGCCGCTACCTACTCACTCGCGAGTGGTGGCTACCAGGGCTGGCGACGCTGCTGGTCGCCTGCCCGTGCGCCCTCCGCCGACTGCGCAGCCGGCACCCCGGTTGCCCGCTCACCACCCCCTACGCGGCCCTCGTCCTGACGGCGGTGGCCGCCCTGCTCTACCTCCGGTTCGCAACACCCTCGTTCGGGAACGCAGTCGGAGCCCTCGGAGAAGTCTTCAGAGGGAAAGAGCCCCGGGACTTGCTGCGGATGATCTCGACCCTGTACGCGCTCTACCTGCTCTGGCGGTATCGCCGGGAGGAGCCGACGGTGATGGCGTTGGCGCTGGTCTGCCTGGTCCATCTGCCCATTCTCGACTTCATCGGGTGGCACTACACCTTGTCGCCGTGGTGCGTGTGGTGCCCGTACTATGCGCTGATGGCCAAGCTCGTGTGGCGCAACGCCGGCCGGCCCTCAGTCGTCTTCGGCAACCCGCCAGTCCTGCAGTGGGAGCCCGAGCTGCCTCCCGGCCAGCCCCGGCTGCACACGTAGTCGCCTCCGGGCGGGCCTGTCAGCCGGCGGTCTTCGTCTCCGTCAGCACGACCGCCGGCCGCAACCAGTTCGCCCAGTCGTTTCCCGCGTCTTTCAGTGAGTCCACCCGGAGTGTGAGCTGAATGGTCTGGCCGGCGTTGGCCGAGAGGTCGAGTGTGTGGGCGGTCGGCTGTTCCGCCGCAGTCTGCTTCTCCGCCCATGCCTCCTTGCCGTCGACGAGCACGGCGAACTCCACGCCGTCACTGCTCGGCGCAGTGAGCACCGTGCCGAACTGCAGTTCCAGGCGGCGGCCCGCTGGGAGCTTCGGCAGTTCGAGGGCGAAGGTGGCGGTACCCAGGGTGCCGTCTTTGGCCGGCGGGTGCTGGAAGAGCGTCGGGTAGAGCCGCCCGTCCGCTCCCTTTGCCGTCGAGACTCGCCAGTCGAGGCAGGTGGTGACCTGCGCCTTGCCCATGTTGTCGATCAGGTCGTACACGACCGACCTCGGGTCAAGAGGGGCGGCGAACACGCCGGAGTCTGCCAGGATTGGCCCGGCAGACGGCAGAGCTTCATTCCAGTCCTTGATGCCGATGATCGGCTTCGCGAAGGCGAACGCCTGCTCCCATTGGTCCGTGTCGGCCAGCCGGAACACGTCCCAGATCAAGCGCTTCCTGTCGGGCACGCCCGGGTTTGGGCCGTCCTGCTTGCAGGTCCACAGCCCCAGGTGCAGGCCGCCCTCGTCGCGGTGATCGACGTGCCGATGCAGAATGAACGCGTCGATGTCGGGCAGATGACTGACCTTGTAGTACGCACGCGCGTACGCCGCTGCCTGGATCTCCTCGCCGTCGGGGCCGTCCGGGCAGTGGAGCCCTTGCTCGGACAGGATGATCCGCCGCGGCTGACCGTAGCAGAGGAACGGCTCTTGGTGCAGGAACGCAGGCAGCACCTCCAGGTTCTTGAAGGTGATCCGTTGCGTGTCAAAGCCCAGCACTGCGGTCTTGTCCTCCCAGAACTTCGGGTTGCCGAGGTGCTCCGGATACGGGTGGAACGCCACGTTCCAGGGGAAGTCGCCTTCGGCTTTGGTGACGGCATTGAGCTGCTCCAGCAGCTTGTCGCCGCGCACCGACTTCAGCGGGTCACTGCCAAAGCGGGCTGTCCAGTGGTGATCCATGGACGCATAGACGCGCACCTTGCTGTGATACCGTCGCACGGCCAGCCAGGCAATACGGAGTTGAGTGGCGTAGTCGCGGGCGAGGTCGTCAGCGGCGATCAGGCCGGTGTTGTGCCAGACCCAGTGTGCTTGCAGCTCGTTGCCGATGATGTAGCCGCTGACCCAGCCGTGCGCCCCGTCCGGGTCGGAGTAACGGTGCGCCAGGTACTCCATCGCCGCGCGGAAGTAGCGCAGCCCTCGCTCGTCGTTGACGTTGATCGCGCCCAGGTGATTGGGCGCACCTGCCAAGTCGGTTCGCGGATGGATCAGTGGATTCGCGGGGTCCGGTGCGGTCGGTACGCCGTTGAGGATGATCAGCGTCACGTTGATGCCCGCGTCGTTCATCTGTTTGATCTGCCGGTCGAACTGGCGGACGTAGTCGAGGTTGATGCCGACCTTCTGCCCGTCCACTTCCCACGACTCCGCCGGATTCTCACTCCGCCAGTCCAGCAGTCCGTTGAGGATAACGTTGGTGTCGACGTACTTCACGCCCAACGCTTTCAGGTCGTCGAGGTCGACCGGGCAGGTGACGCCCTTCTTGCTCTTCGGCCACGGCATGTCGAACTTCCAGGCGGGGAGTCCGGACAGGTCGTCCACGTAGTGCGGTGCGCCCAGCGGATGCTCTGTGGCGGCGTCCACCAACTGGAACTTGCTGTAGAGCCGGTCGCGTTGGCCGGCGAAGCGGGGGAGGTCGAGGCGGCGCTGGCTCGTGGTGCTAACGGACAGATCAGACCGAGCCGACTGAGCAGACGGATCGGTCTGATAGGGTCGCAGCTCCACCAGTCGCGCGGGCTTCGCGCTTCCAGTCAAGTTCACCACCAGCTTCTGCGGGAACGCCTGAATGCTCGCGATCCCGGTCACCTGTTCTGCCTCTGCTCGACACGCCCAGACCGTGGTCAACAGGCACACCTCCACCAGCCAGTGAATTGCCGCCCAGCAGGACTTGGCGCCCGCTCCCGCACTCCTGCCTCGGGCGGCGTTTCTCCGCTTCGCGTTCCGCATGTCACCGCACCTCCACGTATACTCGCGAAGGTTAGGAATACACCGAAGTGGAAGTTCGCAGAACTTCCCCGGCAGGCGTGCAGCAGACGTAGGACAGAGGGTATTCTCCCAGACGGAGCCGAAGTCGCACCGGGACTTCGGTGTGTTCCCAACCTTCGCGGGTATACCTCAAGGTTCACAGACATGAAAGGGGCCGCCGACTCGGCAGCCGGATTCTCCTGAGATCGCTCACTACCTGGCGAGCAGCCACACGAAATCAACGCCGATCTCCATTCCGCGGCTCGCCTCATTCTTCCCGCGGGCGGTTAGCGTGATCGTGTGCTCGCCTGCCGTGAGGTCGACGGCGTGCTGGTCGCCAGCGCTGAAGAACAGGTTGCGGAGCATCGTGTGATGGGGTGTGAAGAGATCAGCGACTGGCGACAGGTCGGTGTCGTCGTCGATCTTCGCAGTGAAGCGCCCGCTGGCCGGGGTGAATGCAGCCGTGGCGACGAGTTGGTAGCGGCCCGCCTTCGCGAGGTTCAGCCTCAACTGGGTTGATTCACCTTCCGTCTTTGGCGTCCAACGAACCAGCTTGCCCGCTGACCACATTCGGCCGGAGACGATCTCAACATTGGCCGGCGTGTCGACAAGGAGATCCTCAGCCTGGTAGAACGTCGCACCCCGAGCCGCGCCGGCGGCAACCGGCTGCCAGTTGTCCGGCAGCGCCAGTCCTTGCGTCACATCGGCAGTGGTGATCGGGAGATGGTCCTCGCGAACGCTGGGCAGCGCGTAGAAGCAGGCCAAGCGGGCGTAACTGAGGTCGGGCGTGCGGCTGTGGTGCATCAGCTCCATGTAGAAGTCCAGGCTCGACTCGAACGGCAATGCGTCGAGGATCTGCCAGCGAATGTTGGCAACGAAGCCGCGGTTATCGGGACCGGTGTCCAGCGGCTGCGCGCAGTATGCGAAGCTGAATAGGTCGGGCCGGCTCCAGGCGTAGTTGTAGTAGTCTTCCGACCCGGTCCCAAAGAGCGAGGGGAACGTGTCGTCATCAACCCAGATCTTCTCGTCGCCCTCGCCCCACCAGTTGCCCCCGCTGGTCGGAACGCCGGTCGGGTTGAGCAGCATGCAGGCCGCGCCCACGAACACCCCCTTCCCGCGCGCGCACAGGTACGGCAGGTCGAAGGAGTCGGCGCCGCCGCCGGCCAGCAAACCGTGATCGACGCGCCACTTGGCGTGGAAGTGCATGGAGGTGCCCTCCCGCCAGTTGTAGCTCTGCAACGCGACTTGCCCGGCCACGCGGATTGTCTGGTCGCCGCGGTTGTCCAGCACGAACCGGGCGGAGGTGCGGAACGGCATCAGGAAGCGGCAGACCATGGTGCCGTCAGGCAGCACGCTCGTGGGCAACGAGTCGAATGGACTCACGCCCGGTCCGCTGCCGAACAGGTCGCCAATGGGCGCCTCGACCTGCGGCTGCGGCGCGCCCTCGAAGAAGCCCTTCACGATCACCTGTCTAAGCGCCCGGTGCAGCTCGCCGGCTTCCACTTTGAGCCGGATCTCCTGGATGGCGCCGGGGCCCGGCGCCTCTTCGCTGCTCTCCTGAGCGCCCGGCGCCACCGTGAGTTCAAACGGCTCCACCTGCCCGGCAATGGGCGCCCTCCAGTTGGCGTTGGGTGCTTGCAGCACGCGAAGCGTCCGCGCGATGTCGGTGGCGTACGTGGTGAGGTCGGCCAGGCTGAAGGTGGTGATTGGCGTGCCTGCCGGGTAGCGGCGCACTTCGAGGTGGTAGAAGTGAAGCTGGTCCAGCCTCCCACGCCACTCGACGCGCAGGCTCTTGGCGAACGGAACCGGGAAGTAGCATGCCTCCGCCTGCCGGAAGCCGGCGCCAATCGGCTCCGTGATCAGCCCGGCTTTCTGCGCCAGCGCGCTGTGCGTGTGCCCCAGGAAGTCGTTCGCACTCCCCTCGTAGAGCGGGGCAGCCTGCCCGTCCAGGACGACCTTCACTTCGCCGTTGATTGCCGCCGTCCACGTTCGGCAGATGACGCCCGGACCGTCCACCTGCGCTAACAGGTACTTGCCCACCTTGTCCTCGCCCGGCTCCTGAAGGGTCTTCAGGAACCCCGGAATCGGCTCCCGCCCGAAGCCGTCGCTGTTGGCGTACCAGTCCGGCGCGTACGGCGCCACGCTGCGCCGGTCGTATGACGAGAACTGCACCGTCTTGTAGGGCGGGTCGGGGAACTCCGCCAACACGCTCAGGTCAGTCATCTCCCGAAGCACACTTCCGGTCGTGAGGGGCACGGCTTGCTGGGCATTCATGGGGCTCACTCCTTCGAGGCACAACGCGGCAGCCATCCAGACGGTGAGGCTTCGCTGATGACGGGTAGTTGTGTTCATGTTGTTGTCCTCCTGGCTTGGGAAGCATACCCGAATGTCGCGCAGGGAGGCAACCTTCGGGTTCGGGAGGGACGCCCGAGCGAGCAATAGCCGCCTGTTGACCGGAGGCGCCCAGGCGCGCTATAATCGCCACTTCTGCCATGCGTTCCCCCGATCCGTTTGCCCCTCCTTCGCCCCAATACCGGGTCCTCCAGCCGCTGATTTACGCGGGTATCCGGGCCGTGCTTGCGGCGTGCGGCGGGATCCGAATGTCAGGGCAGGAGCACGTGCCGCGGTCGGGTGGGGTGCTGGTGGTCTGCAACCACCTGAGCGTGTGCGACCCTCCGGTCGTGGCGATCTGCACACCCCGACCGGTCTGGTTTGTGGCTCGCGAGTACCTGTTCGGCATCCCCGTGCTCTCGCCGCTGATCACCGCGATGCTCGCATTCCCCATCGACTCGCTCCGCGGCCAGCGACGCGCGCTCGACCGCGCTGCCGAGGTGCTCCGGGCTGGCAACCTCCTGGTCATGTACCCCGAAGGCCGTTGCAGCCCCACCGGCGAATTGGGCGCGTTCCAGCGTGGAGCGGCGCTGGTCGCCCGGGAGGTTGGCGCGCCGGTGGTGCCATTTGCGGCGGCGGGGACGGGCGAGCTGATACGCGTTGGGCGGCTACTGCCGCAGCGGCTGTCGCGCCCGTTGGCGGCTCGCTTCGGGCCTCCCGTCGACCTGTCCGGCATGGAGGGCATGACCCGGCAGCGGTGGTTGGGCGAGGCGACCGCGCGGATGCACCGAGCGATGGCGGGGATGGTCGCGCGCGTATGTGCCGAGAGAGCGGCACTCAATGTGACCGGGCCTTGAGCTGCGCTTGGGGTCAGGGAGTGGTGGAGTGGTTGAGTGCGACTGGACTGACTTGACCGGTCGCTGCGGTGCTTCGTAGCTCCCGGCAGCACCTACGGTGCCGCCGGCTCCTCCCACGGCTGCAGCAGCTTCGCTTCCAGCGCCGCGATGACGCCCTCCTCCGCCACATCCTTCGCCGGCAACTCGTGCAGGCTCCAGCGCAGCGTTTGGCTGAAGGAGTCGCGAGGCTTCAGCGGTCGCAGCGGCGACAGCAGCTCCATCTCGGTGTAGCCCGCCGCGCCGCCGCCATTGTAGACCTCGACCGGAAACCCCGCTGCTGACGCGCCCTCGGGGTAGTCGCCCGGCGGGCGGGGTGCCCGCTCCACGAATGCGACGCCGGCTTTGACCGCTGCAATGGCGCACACCGGCGAGTCGGCACCGAGCTTGTAGCTTGCGTCGGCGGTGTGCCGGTAGCGCAGCAACGTGGGCGACAGCGGCGCCACCTCAGCCGTCGGGTTCGGCCCGCCGAACCAGTAGAAGCCGCCGCTGTACGGGCTGTCGGCATTGAGGGGAACGAAGACGCGCTCGATGTCGGGCGGGATCTGCGTCACGTTCCAGAGCGACGCCATCATCGGCGTCCCAGCGGTCTTCTCCACCGTCTGCTTGATGATGAAATCGCCCGACGGGTCAAACCAGAACTCCCGAATAAGCCGGGCACCGAACGCCCGCGAGTTCTGGCTTGCCATCAGCAGATGCCCATTGGCAAGCACTCTCGCCAGGTGTGGCGTCCCGTCGTGAACCGGGTCCGGTGGGAAGCCGTGCCCGAGATACGCCGCCCAGTCGCCTTGCGGCGCCAGCCACGTCTTGTCGCCGCCCCAGTTCTTCCACTCGCCCGACTTGAACGTCGTCTGCTTCGAGTTCCACAGGAAGTTGTAGCCGCCCACCAGTCCATAGCGCATGACTCGGCCCAGGCTGGGCACCACGATGGCCTCCGACCGGCCGTCGGTCAGCCGGTAGGACTGGCGGCCGCCGTAGGCGACCACTTCAGGAATTCCGGCGGCAGGGCACTGGCTGGTAGCGCAGCCGAGAAGGCCCAGGACGCCCGACACCAAGGCACGAGGGGACGACAGCGGTGAGCGGTGAACGGTAGCCATCAGGTGATCCTCCAATTGCGGCAGGGCGTCATTCTACACGGCCCACACGCGCGGGCAACCCCGTGTTGCGGCGCGAGGGTGGGTGGTGTACAGTGGACGCTCGCCGCTGGCGTGTGGGCACTGTGAAGTGAGGCGGCGCCGCCCCGCACCTCCGGCACCCCATTTCCCCCAACGCTCCCCTACCCCAACCCTTGTCGGCGCTCGCGCGCCGTCCCAGCCCACGGAGGACGTAGATGCAACTCCACCGAGGGATCCCCCTGCTGATCCCGTTGCTGTCCGTCGCCTTGTCCACCGCCTCGCACTGCGAGCCGCCGCGCACGCTGGCGCTGACGCCGCGCGTGCGCGCAGAGACCACCGGCGGGCGCCTGGAACTGGGGAAGCCTGTTGAGCGGCTCGTGATGGTGGTCGCTCGTGCCCTCCCGGTCGCCAAACCGCGGGGGCGCGTGGCCGAAGCATTCCTCTACTTGCCGCAGACCACCGAACGGCAGACGGTGCGAGAGTTGGTCTGCGTGCCGCCGCCGGCCGACCTCCTGGAGGACCGCTGGGGGAACCAGATTGCGCACTTCGTCCTCGGCACACCCGCTCCCAACCAGTCGCCGCACGCCTGCTGGATGGCACGCGTCAGCCTGCGCGACCTCAAAGCGAACCTGGACGACTCTGCCCCGCCGCCCTCGCAAGCAGTTCAGGAAGCGGTCAGCCGTGACTACCTCGGCGACAGCCTGAAGTACGTGCTGTCGGCCGACAGGATCCGGCAGCAGGCGCACGCACTGACGGGCCCGAACGGGCGACCCGAGGAGACCGCGGCGGGGATCCACAGGTACCTCGCCGCAAGCCTCGTGTACGAGCGATTGGGCGCCCACGACGACGCCCCCACGGTGCTCGCCCGCGGCACTGGCTCGTGCTCGGAGAAGGCGTTCTGCTGGATTGCTCTGGCCCGCTCCGCAGCCCTCCCTGCCCGCTTCACCGGCGCCGGTCGAGTGGCGCTGGTCTTCGCCGACAACGGGCCAGGGACCACCCTGTCGATCCCCTTCCGCACGGAGCAGTACCGGAGATACAACTCCTTGAGCGACGCAGCAAGCAAGGTGGGCGCCTACGCAGCCGAACCCGGCAAGCGCCAGACAGCTCGCGTCCTGGTCGCCGACGACCGCCTGTGGTTCGACTTCAACGGCAAGCCCGTCTTCTCCGTCCGCAACTTTGCCGTCGCCCCCGGTCGCCTCGGCTTGCGCACCTGGGGCGACGAGACGAAGGCCCGCGTCGAAAGGCTGCGCGTCCGGGAGCTTTCGCGCGAGCAGGCGGACGAGGCAGCGAAGCAGCGCAGCGAGTAGAGAAGAGGCCGCATCGCGCGCCAGGAAGGCAAGCAGAGATGAACGGCAAAACCAAAGCGGTGGTCGCGGTCCTGATGCAGCTCGGGTGCACGGTGGCCTTCGGCGCCGACGCCCGCCCCGTGGACATCACGCCGCAGACCAAGTTCGTCTGGTCGTGCTACATGATCTGCTTCCCGGTTGACCGCGACTTCGCGCAGCAGTTCCACGACCGGCCGCTGGACCGACCGCCGACCGACGGCACGTCGTCTCGGCTGATCGACTTGCGCAACGCGGCGGCCGCCGGGTTCGACGGGCTGTCGATCGACCTGTTCATCGAGGACAAGCACGCGCTCCCCGCCTTCCGGCAACTGGTTGCGCTGGTCAAGCAGAACGACCTGCCGTTGGGCCTGTCGCCGATGTTTGACGGGCTTGGCCGGTTCGATGTGACCGTCGACGCCATCGTCGCGAAGGTCCGGGCGTGGTTCGAGGAGTTCGCCGCCGAGCCGTGCGTCGTTCGCTGCCAGGGCAAGCCGGTGATCCTGACGTACGCGCCCTACGGCACTTCGCCCGAGAAGTGGCAGGAAGTCCTTGCCCGCTTGCACGACGCCGGCTGCGACGCCTACTGGGTGGGCGAGTACGGGCACTACTGCGTGTTGGGACCCGAGCCCACGCTCGACGAAGCCCGCCCCTGGCTGACTCTGTTCCCGGCCGCCAACTCCTTCCCGGAGATGTCTCCCGCGCGAACCAAGACCGTGGTGGACCAGTACCGGAACGTGTGCCCCGACGGGCAGTGGGTCGGCTCGACGAAGATCGGCTACTGGCGGCCGGAGATCGCCGTGTACCAATCGCAGCAGGGCACCAAGACGTTTCGCGATTCCTGGCAGGCGATGACCGACTGCGGCGTCAACTGGGTGCAGCAGGCGACGTGGAACGACTTCAGCGAGAACCACCACGTGATGCCCAGCGAGAACTACGGCAGCGTGTTCTGCGCGCTGAACCGCTACCTGGTGCGGCAGTGGAAGGGATTGCCGGCTGACCTCGACGGGCCAAAGCTGTACCTCAGCCAGCAGCAGGAAGTCCTCACCGGCGAGGACGCGCAGTTTGAGCTGCTGGCGCTTCTTCGGCCGGACGACGTGCCCGCCCAGCTCAGCCTGAAGTTGGAGGCCGCCGACGGCAAGGTGCTGAAGGACTTCGGCGCGATTGCCCTCGACCGCGCCGGTCTGCAGACGGCGGAACTCACGCTGCCTCTCCCCGACGTGCCCGAAGGCGCCCTGCTGATCCCGCGGGCCGAACTGCGCCCTCGCGACGGGGCGCGCGTCGCCGTTGATGGCGAGTACACTTTCGTCTCGACCGGCGGCTATCGACCGGAGCGCAACTACTCCTGGCTGCACGCCGCCCCCGGCCGCGCTGCCCCCGCCAAGTGCCTGCTCACGCTGGATGGCCGGGCCGGCGGATCACTAACTCAGGCGGAGACGCACGGACAGGCGTTTATCAGTGTGGACTCCACAGCGCCGCTGGTCGACGTCGAGGTCCTCCACAACGGCGTGCAGATCTGGTCAGCGCGACGCGACGCCCCCCACGCCACCCCGCAACCAGTCTCCACACTATCGCCCACGCTGCCGCTCAACCGCCGCGAGGTGCTCGACTGGGGCTGGTACGCCGCCCGCGCCGTGACCGCAGACGGCCGCCTGGCCACCAGCCGCCCCATCTTCGTGGAGCGGCCGGCAGAAGCAGGCGTAACCGTCGGCCTGTGGACCTTCGACAACGACACAGAGACGACCATCCTCGACAGCTCCCCCTGGCTGCACGACGGCCGCCTCGGCGCCCGCACCCAGTACGAAGTCCACCGCCCGCAACACGCACCCGACCAATGGGGCGGCAAGTGCCTCTCCTTCGACGGCGTCGACGACCGCGTCCTCCTCGAAGGCCCCGTCGTCCCGCCCAACACCTACACCGTCGAGTGCTGGGTCAACTGGCCGGGCTTCGCCGAGGGTGCTCCGAAGGGGCAACTGCTCTTCTCAACAGCCAACGCCGCCGTCGTCCTCGGCATTGGCGACAAAGACCAACTCCGCGTCAGCCGCCACAGCGAAGGCCGCTGGTACCTGGCACAGGACCCCGACCCTCTGCCAAAGAACCAATGGACCCACGTCGCCGTCTCCTACGACGGCCAGACCATGCGGGTCTACCGAGGCGGCACCGAGGTCGCAAAGACAGCAGCCCCCGGCGACAGCAATTGCGGCCAAGTAGCCATCGGCTGGAACTCCGTGACGAATGGTGACTTCCTCCGCGGGTTGATCGACGAAGTACGGGTGTCGGCGAAGGTGCTGAAGCCGGAGGAGTTCGGGCCGCACGGGCCGTGAGCGAGCAGGCATCCGCGGTCGGATGGCGAAGAAGGGCGCGACGATGGAAACGCCTCCCACTGTGTATGTCATTGGCGGGCCTAACGGCGCCGGGAAGACGACGTTGGCGAACAGGCTTCTGCCTGAGTTCGTCTCCGTGAAGCAGTTCGTCAATGCCGACTTGATCGCTCGCGGTCTGTCACCGTTTGACCCGGAGTCAGTGGTCTTGGAGGCGGGCCGCCTGCTGGTTCAGCGCATTGAGGCGCTTGCTCAGCACCGCGAGGACTTTGCGGTCGAGAGCACTCTCGCAGCCAGGTCTCTGGCGCGGCGGCTTGGGCGACTGAAGGCAACCGGGTACCGCGTCCACCTCGCCTACCTCTGGCTGCCCAGTCCCGAGATGGCGGTTGAGCGCGTTGCGTACCGCATTCGGCACGGCGGGCACAGCGTTCCGCATGAGACAATTCGCCGGAGGTATGCGGGCGGCTTGCGCAACCTCTTCGCCCTCTATCTCCCGCTTGCAGACGAGTGGGTGATGTACGACAACTCCCTCACCGACGCCGAGGCCATCGCGTCTTCCACGACAGGACGTGTCGAGGTCCACAGTCCTTCTGTTTTCGAGACCATACGGAGGTTGGCGGAGTCATGACACAGGCATCCTTTGCGTCCCGGCCTACGAGCAGCTTCGCTGCGAAGGTCGGTGATGCACTGAAGAAGGCAGCAGCCGACGCACGTGAGGAACACGGTCGCTGCGGCTTGCCGCTCGTAGTCTGGCGTCAGGGGAAGGTGGCGCTCGTCGCACCCGAGTTGGCGCCCATGGTCCGAGACGAGCGCGGGAAGTACGTGACGGATCGCCCAGACGACGGGAAGTGAGCCGTGGGTCTCAGCCGGGCGTGCGTTCTTGAGTGTATGGCGGCCTTCGGCTATTGGGCGTTCTTCACCGGAGGTCCGCAGAGGCTCGGACAGGCTAACACAATCAGAGGAGCTGACGCGATTGAACCCCACAGGCACCACTTTCGAGACGCCAGAACCGGACCTGAGTGAACTGATGAGTGATATCGGCAAGGGGTTGGTCCAATTGCCGGACTTCCAGCGCGACTGGATCTGGAACGACGAGCATATCCGGTCGCTCATCGCCAGCGTATCGCTTTCATACCCCATCGGCGCGATCATGCTCCTGGAAACGGGCGGCGACAGTGCCCGTTTCCTGCCTCGTTTGGTGGCGGGAGTCGAGGTGACTCCCCAACCGACGCCCGAGAAGCTCATCCTGGACGGGCAGCAACGCCTCACCTCGCTGTTCTTCGCGCTCTACAGCGGGAAGCCGGTGCCAACTCGAAACGAGAAGGGCCAGGCCGTCGAGCGGCTGTACTACGTGAGAATGGCCGACTGCCTGGATCCCGAAGCCGACCGCGAGGACGCTGTGATCAGCGTCCCGGCCGACAAGACCGTCACCAGCGACTTTGGGCGTACGGTTGAGTTGGACGTTAGCACTCGCGAGAAGGAGTACGAGCAAGGTCTGTTCCCGCTGGCCATCGCCCTGGACCAGGCACAGCTCATGGAGTGGAAGATGGGGTTCTTGACTCACTTCCAGTACGCCCCGGAGAAGTCCCAGTTCCTGATGCGATTCGAGTCGGAGACACTGCAGCGCTTCCTGCAGTACCGGGTGCCAGTCATCGAGCTACTGAAGCAGACCCCCAAAGAGGCCGTCTGCCAGGTGTTCGAGAAGGTCAACACCGGCGGCGTAACGCTTTCGGTGTTTGAACTGGTGACCGCTACATACGCAGCCGAGAATTACCGTCTGCGGCAAGACTGGGACGAGCGGGGAGAGCGACTGTCGCAGTTCGCGGTGTTGGCAGACCTCGAGGCCACTGGATTCCTCACTTCTGTGACGCTGCTCGCCCGGTATGAGAGCAATAGGACGCATGGAACGCCAGTGAGCTGCAAGAAGCGCGATGTGCTTCGTCTCACCTTGGACGACTACCGGGGGTATGCGGACCGGATCGAGCAAGGACTCAGGGATAGCGCCGTGTTCCTCGCCCACCGAAAGGTATTCGACTCCCGGATCCTGCCCTACCAGACGCAGCTCGTCCCGCTCGCCGCGATCTGCGCAGCCCTCGGAGACGACTTCCACAAAGACCCGATCAAGCAGAAGATCGCACAGTGGTACTGGTGCGGCGTGTTCGGCGAGCTGTACGGGGGCGCTACCGAGACCCGATTCGCCCTTGACCTGCCCGAGACTGTAGAGTGGGTGAACGGTGGGTCCCAGCCGAAGACGGTGACCGACGCTGCGTTCAGCCCGACCCGCCTGCTGAGCATGCGCACCCGCCAGAGCGCCGCATACAAAGGGCTCATGGCGCTACTGATGCAGTCCGGCAGTCGCGACTTCCTGAGCGGCGACACCATCGAAGTGGCCACCTACTTCGATCTCAACATCGACATCCACCACGTGTTCCCGAGGGAGCACTGCAAGAAGCGCGGTCTGCCTGAGGACAAGTGGAACAGCGCGGTGAACAAGACCCCGATCTCCTCGAAGACCAACCGGTTCATCGGCGGAAGTGCGCCCAGCGAGTACCTCCTGTCCCTCCAGACAAAGCACGAGATCAGCCGAGACAGGATCCGCGAAGTGCTCGACACGCACGGGATCGACATTCGGCTATTGGAATCAGACCACTTCGACGGTTTCCTGCGCGCCCGGGCAGCATCACTCCTTGACCTGATTCAGGACGCTATGGGCAAAACGGTAGGTGGTCGGGATTCTGACGAGGTCAGAGTGGCATTCGGCGACGTGCTCCCCGGAGTGGGCAATCCCACGATAGCCGAGTAGATGGCGCAAACAGACTTCAGGAGCGTCAGTCTGGTCCCCGTCCAGGACAGGTTGGGGGATCGGGGCGTCGGACGAACGGGCTTGTTCCCGGCTGCGTCTGCGAGTCACGAGCGCGCCTCCAGATGCCGCCTCTCCCCGTCGGCCTGTCGTCACAGGCTGCTTCCTTCTCAAAAGTAGCAGCCATCCCTGCCACAGTTCGGGGCGACAGGCCCCGATAGGTCGCCATTGATGCCGTCTGCAGTGCAGATGACCCCGTCTGCAAGGCCGGCGAGGTCGTCTGCGTTGCAGATGACCCCGTCTGCGTTGCAGATGACCCCGTCTGCATTGCAGATGACCTCGTCTGCGTTGCAGGGGACCTCGTCTGCGTTGCAGATGACCTTGTCTGCATTGCAGGGGACCTCGTCTGCGTTGCAGATGACCTCGTCTGCACGGTTGGGGAGGTCACGTGCATTCGAGGCGACCGCGCATGCGGGCCGGGTGCGGACTCCGTGGGCACGGGTTCGGGATCCGTGCAGAGCCCAAGCTGGGGAGCGAGACGATGGCCCTCGGCCGCACATAGACCGTCCTCTTCGGTCCCTACCTGGTTCATCCGGGCGTTGCCTGCTTGGCAGACTGCGGGCAACGAATCCGGCATGTGCACTGCGTGCAACCCCTTCGGGGTAAGGGCATGGCTTCGCACGCCGCGCAGCCACCAGGGAGGCCCTTCGGTTTCCCTTCGCTGTGGTGTTGAACCCCTTCGGGGTAGCATTGCCAACGCCGGAGTCGAGATTGTCAACGCCGGAGCCAAGATCCCCGAATCGCCGACGAGTTCACCCCGAAGGGGTCCAACACCGCAGCCCAGGGCAAGGGCGAACTCCGGGAGTTCGGCCGCCGCCGTGGGACCGGATGACCAACCAACCTGCCCTACCCCGAAGGGGTTGCACAAGCGGGCACCGCGTCAGGTACGCAATCTCAAGATGAACCGTCATTGCACCCGTTCTTCGACGCGGCCGGACTGCGGACGGGCGCGGCCGCGGGGGACGGCTGGGAGTCGGTCGGCTGGGGAGCGGCGCGCCGTGGGCTGGGCTTCAGAGCCCCCGCACCATATACGCCTGCAGCACGCCCGATTCGTCGGAGTTGAAGAAGCCCGTTGTGCCATCGGGGGAGAGGAAGGGGTGGATGTGGGCGGTCTTGTCGCAGGAGGAGCGGGGGCAGAGGAGGTACTTCCAGTTGTGGAGCGGGTCGCGGCCGGGTTCGCCGAAGTCGGCGACGTGGAGGGTGGCGGTGCGGTCGAGGGGGCCGGCGTCGGTGAGGAAGCGGGTGCCGGCTATGTCGGTGCCGAAGTGGTAGAAGTGCGGGTTTGCGAAGTCGCGGCTGAGGTCGTTGCGGGTGCCGCCGGGGGTCTTGGCGCCGACATGACCGGTGTGCGGGCAGGGGCGGCCTTCGATGAGTTGGGCTTCGGGCGGCTGGCTGGTGCCGGTGCTGGCGACTGCCCAGGTGCTCCGGCCGCGCCAGCATTGGTGGCCCTGGCAGTGCTCGTTGCCGTCTCGCCCCCAGGGCAGGTTGCGGAAGTCGGTGCCGTCGTCGCGGATGACGTGGATGTCAGCGCCGTCGCCGCCGACGAGCCTGGTCACGGAGCCGCGGGCGTCGGCGGTGTTGTCGTGGTTCTCCTGGATCAGGATGTCGCGGCACTCCTCCGGGTCCTGCGACCGGCAGTACTGCGGGTGCATGTTGCACCAGCTCTGGCCGTGAGTGAGGAGCTGCACCGCGGCAGTGGCGAGGTCGAAGACCATCAGCCCCCACGGCGCGCCTTCCGTGTTGCCGTCGCCGAGGAAGCAGGAGAGGGCGATCCGCTTGCCGTCAGACGAGATCGTGGACAGCGGGTAGAGGTGGCTGGGGCGATAGCTGCTCCCCGGCAACGCCGAGTCGACGACGGCAACGGTCTGCCGGTCGCTGCCGTCCAGACCGACGCGCTTGAGGGTCAACCGGCCGCCGCCCACTTGGGTCTCGTCCACGAAGTAGTAGAGGTACCGGCCGTCCGGCGAGACGGACGCCGCCGTGGCGCCCAACTCCTCGGTGAGCGGATGCAGCGAGCCGCCGTCGTCGAGATCGCAGCGGAGGTACTGGTGCTTGGGGTCGCTCTTGCTCCCGCCGTGCGCCGTCGCCGAGCGGTGCAGCACGAAGCGCTTCGAGTCCATGGTGAAGATCTGCGCTTCCATGTAGAGGTGGGAGCTGGGAACGTCGGGCTCGGTGGTGAGCTGGAAGACTTCCAGCCCCTGCGGGGAGCGTTCGTCGAGGAGGTCGGGGCGTGGTTTCATGCTGGTGTCCTTCCTTGGGCGGTTGGCTGGCGCACTCGACGCGCGGGTGCCGCTGCGCGCCCAGTCGGTCAGCACGGCGCCCGCCGCAGTCGCTCCGGCGGTTCGCAGGAATGCCCGGCGTGTGCCGGCAGCCGAGGGAATGCTCTGTTCCCGGTGTTGCATCGTGGGGTGCCTCTACTGCTTCGCGATGCAGTACAGCTTCTCGGAGGTCCGGACGAAGAGCCGGCCTTGCGCGGCGACAATCGACGATCGGTTCTTCCCGCCGCCCATCTGAATGCGCGATAGCACTTTGAATTCGTCACCCGCGGCAAGCACGGTCACCTCGCCGGCTTCATCCATCACGTAGACCTTGCCGTCGGCGCCCAACGGCGACGCGCGGAACACCCCCCGCCCGCCGCCGCGCTGGCCGTCCTGGTCAAGCTCGCCCTGCCAGAGCTGCTCGCCGGTCTTCGGATCGAGGCACGACAGGACGCGCTTCCCGTCGGCGAGCACGTACAGCCGTCCCTGATAGAGAAGGGGCACGCACACATCCGGCGTGAAGGGGTCATAGGTCCACGCCAACTCGTCCCCCGCGACTGTGCCGGTGCGGCCCGCCGGGATGGCGAACAGCGCGTTGCCGCCGCGAGGCCTGACGCCATAGACCAGCCCGTCGCCGGGGACGGGCGACGTGACCAACCGCCACATGGCCGCCCCGTTGAGGTTGTAGTCGAGGCGCCAGAGCTCGCGCCCTGTCGCCGGGTCGTGACCGGTGACGCAGTCGCCGCCGGCGACAATGATCTCCGTTCGGCCGTCGTGCTGGAACAGGACGGGGGTCGAGTAGGCGTCCTGGTTTTCGTCCACACCGGCGGGCTTGCGCACGTGCTTCCACACGTCCTTGCCAGTGTCGGCGTCGAGCGCCAACAGGAACGAGTCGGTGGGCCACTCCCCCTGGCCCGACCATTCGTAGGGCTGTTCCCGGCGAAGCACCTGCACGTACAGCTTGCCGTCGTACAGCAGCGGGCTGGAGCCGTACCCCCACTTCACGCTGAAGCGACCGAAGTCCGTCTCCAGACCGCGCGCCCAGACCTCCTTGCCCTCCATGTCGAACGCCGCCAGATTGCCCGTGCCGAACAGGAAGTAGGCGCGCTTGCCGTCGGTTACCGGAGACGGGCACGCCATGGAGTTGTTGGGTGCGCGCCGCACCACCTCGGCCACGGTCTTCTGCCACAGCACCTTCCCGTTGCCGACGCTGAGGCACAGGGCGTGGAGCGCGGTGCCGTCCCGGTCGGCCGAGCTGACAAACACCCGGTCCCCCCACACAACGGGCGTCGCCTCGCCAGGCCCGGGCAGTTCCGTCGCCCACGCGACGTTCTCAGTCTCGCTCCACGCGGCGGGCAGGTTGGTCTCCTCGGAAGAGCCGTCGTAGCTCGGCCCGCGCCAGTTGGGCCAGTTGCCGGCAAAGGCGAGGGAACAGGTCAGGGCCAACAGCAGGGAAAGCGTTCTTGAGTGCACGATGGGATTTGTCCTCCTGGGGGGTCGGGTGCCATGGGTGGTGCGGTTCTTCGCTGGTCGAGCCACTTCGGCCGGTTGCGGCCGCTGGACCGGGCGATTGGCTTGGGCAGCTCGGGTGTGTTCTACTCCTACAGAGGATTCACCGCGCGACTAACAGAGCCTGCACTGGCGCGGTTCCACGCGCCTCCTCCGCCAGCTTCCGATGGAACCGGCGCAGCACGCTCCACAGCCAGCCTCCGGCCGCCGCGAACGCCACCACTGAGAGCCAGAACTCCGCGCTCCCCACTGTCGCGCCGACGCCCTCTTTTATGCCGTGCACGCAGACGCCGACCGGGCTCAGGAAGAGGACGATTCTGCCCAGGAAGCCCCACAACTCCTGCGGCTCCATGCCCATCAGGAGGGTGCCGCCTGCCAACGGGATTGCCGTCCAGACGAACAGGATGACAGCCTGCAGTTGGGCGCCGTTCTCGGGGGCGAAGAACCTGAGCGTTTGGACCAGACCCGTGTAGATGACGGCGCAGAGCACGAACGGCAGCAGGAACAGGGCCACAGTGGCCGGCCCAGGCAGGCCCGGCAGTGCAGCAGACCGGGAGACCGTGACGGCGAGCGCCATCGCAGCGAACGCCCCCGCAAGCACAAGCGTGAGCAGCAGCGCCATGGTGCGCTCATCCAAGAACGCTGCAGCTCCGGAGACACCGACTCCCCGGCGTCGCAGCGCGACCCGATGCGGATACAGACCGGGCGAGGCGACATTGGCGACCAGCAGCATGACGGCGTGCGCGAGCAACGCGCAGAGCGCCAGCGGGGTCAGGTAGTCGAGTCGCGGGCCGCGCATGGCCGGCAGCGCGTCCCAGAGCACGCCCGCCATCAGGGCAAACGTCACGAGGGAGGCAGTTAGCAACTGCGCCTTGGACCACACTGGCTGCGAGTCGCTGCCGATCCGGCGCGCCGTCCCGGCCCAGAAGAACAGGAAGAGCAGCAGGTTCAGCACCAAGGTGGTCAGGACGCCGCTGAACTCGAAGCCGAAGAGCGCGACTCGGTACTGAGACACGTCGCCCTGCGCCACGGCGTACAGCGAGTGGAACGGCAACAGGCACGTCAGCACGTTGGCACCCCGCCCCAGCAGAGCGCTGCCCCAGGGACCGCGGATCGTCGCCATGAAGAACCCGGGTCCCATCCACAGAAGCATGATGACCAGCACGACTGGGGAGGTCTTGCCGCGGGAGGACGTCTCGCGCCGGAAAGACGACATCAGCGTCGACAGCGAGCTGAAGAACAACCCGGACGCCGCCAGCACCAGGTAGGCGGCGACGAAGCCCGAGAGCGACACGCCGCCGGACAGCACGCACAGCATGGTGAAGGGCATTCCGACAACGGCCAGCAGGTAGTGGACCAGGGGTACGCCGAGGATCTTGCCTAGCGCCAGGACATACGGGCTCATGCCGGTGATCCGCTGGAACTCCAGCGTATTCGACTGACGCTCCTGAGCGACGGACTCCCCGCAGGCGTGTGAGCCGACGACGAGCAGCAGCACGAAGTTGGCGCCGACGATCTGGAAGAACACGCTCCGGAAGCACGTCTCGAGGGAGCGGTAGGCGCCGTAGTATTGCCAGGCCACGAGGTTGAAGACCACGCACGCCAGGCAGAGGACGAGGAAGAGGGTGTAGTAGCTGGTCGCCTTCCCCTTGCGGGTGTGCACGCGCACGTACCGGACCAGCTCCGGGTTCTCCGACAGGTAGTGCATCACGACACCTCGTAGGCGCCGACCTTGAGGAAGATGTCCTCGAGGTTCTCGCGCTTCTCGTAGAAGGACTTCACGCGGACGCCTGCGCGCACGACCTCGCCGTGCAGGTCAGCGATGTCGTCGTCCGTGCCGTCAAACTCAATTGCCACGGCGCCGTTCTTCACCATGTGCGAGCGCACGCGGGGGTGTCGGTTCAGCAGGGCGTCAAGTTGCTGGGCGCCGCTCACGACCTCGACGTGGAGCGTGGTAGCGCCCTTGAGCTTCGCCAACAGGTCCTCGATCCTGCCGCCGACCACCAGCCGGCCCTTCTCCAGGATGCCGACCGAGGTGCAGAAGTCGGACAGCTCCGTGAGGATGTGGGAGGAGATGAGGATGGTCTTCTCAAGTTGGACCAACTCCTTCAGCAACTCCCGGAACTCGATGCGCGCCAGCGGGTCCAGCCCCGAGGCGGGTTCATCGAGCAGCAGCACGTCGGGTTCGTGGATCAGCGTCTTGGCGAGGCACAGCCGTTGCTTCATTCCGCGAGACAGCCCTTCGACCATCTCCTCTTCCTTGACCTGAAGATCCACCAACTCGATGACGTCGTGCGCCCGTTTCCGCCGCTGCGCCTTGGGCACGCCGTAAGCAGTGGCGAAGTAATCGAGGTACTCCCAGACCTTCAGCTCGTTGTAAACGCCGAAGTCGTCAGGCATGAAGCCGATCCGTCGGCGGACCGCCGTCAGTTCCTCCTCCGCATCGTGCCCAAGCACGCGAATCAGCCCGTCGGTCGGTTCCAGCAGCGTCGCCAGCATCCGGAGCGTCGTCGTCTTCCCGGCGCCGTTGGGGCCGATGAGCCCGTAGCACTCACCGCGCGGGATCGACAAGCACAGGTCATCCACGGCCACCAGCTTGCCGTAGACCTTGCGGAGGTTGGTCGTCTGAACGGCCACCTCCTGCGAAGCCGCAATGCTCAGTCCGTCTTCACCCATCGGCACTCCCCCTCGGCCAACGCCTTCATCGCTTGGCGCGTGGCGGGCTGGTAGTTGTTGTAGTCGACGCACTCCAGGCTTACTCCGGCGGCGCCGCCGGCCCACGCCAGGCGCATGAGCTTGGCGGCGATCTGGTCCTGGCCGAGACCGGTTGCCTTCTGGTACGACGGCATTCCGTAGCCGCTGTAGTCGTACGCGCGCACCGGGGAAAGCACCCGGCAGCGACCGGCGACGACCTGTTGCACCTGACTGCACAGCGCCTGCGTGCTGTTCCACGGGTCCTTGCCGTCCCACCGGACGTAGTTGATGACAAGGGCGTCGAGCAGCCCGTCTGCCACCCACTGCTGCCAATCGGCGGCGACGACGCGCAGGTTCTGGTCGCCGCTCGGCGCGAGGTCGGGAATGCCGACCCACAGCTCGATCTTGCGTCCGGAGGCGTCGAAGCGCTGCCGCACGGCGCGCAGGAACCGCGTAACGTACGTCGCAACGTGCCGACACCATTCCGGGTCGGTCGGGTCCAGCGGCGGCGCGACGCCATGCTGCCGCTTGTACTCGGCGACCACCGGGTCCACGTACTCGGATGCGGGGCTCCAGCCACCGTTGCGGAAGAAGTCGACGAAGAGCACCTCCGCGCCGCGGTCAATCAACTCATCCACCAGCGCCAGCTTGTGGGCCAGCACCTCGTCGAACGCCAAGCTGCCGCGCCCCCACCACGGCTGGCCGTCCGCCGACCGTCCCCAGAACTGCGGATGCTCCAGGTTCCAGCCGCCGATGGTCCAGCCCTGCCAGTGTGTCTCCTCAAACGGCCAGTGCACGCCGGGCCGCAGGCCGCGCTGGCGGCAGAGGTCCATGGCGGTGCGCAGAATGTCCGGCTCGGCGGCCCCGTACCGGACCCAGCCCAACACCGGCCGGTTGTCGGGGACGCGGCGCTTATCGATCACGCCCTCGTTGTGGTGCGACTCAAGCTGGCTCCGGTAGCGCATGTTCGCGCCTGCGCAGTTGCGCCACAGGACAGTCGTCGCGCCGACCTCCTGAACGTGATCCAGGATCTTGGCGACGCCCTCGGCCGTTTCCGTGTCGAAGAGCTGTGCACCGTCCCGCGCTATGCCTGCGAAGTCGAAGTGGTCCACCCAGGCGGCGACCTCGAAGCGATCCGCGCCGCGCGCGGCGGAGCCGGCGCAGCCGACGACAAGCGCCGCGCTGAGTGCAGCCCACCGCCCCCGTAGACCGGTCCGACGGGTCCGACCGATCGGACAGAAGGCCGCCGACAGCCCACAGCGCCCGGTCATCGCGCCAGGAACTCCTGCAGTGTTTCGCATCCGATCTCCTTTCGCGTGAGTGCTCGCCGGTACACCTCGAACGCGTAGACGGTGCCGGGGAACGGCGCATTGCCGTCGAACTGGGTGCCGATCCGGAGTTGGTTCGGGACCGGGTACGCGTAGAACGCGCCGCTGGCCGATTGGTTCTGCTTCCGGCCGTCAACGTACAGCTCGACACGGCCATTGGCCCGCCGGACCCCGACCAGCGTCACCTTCCTGCCCACGGGCAGCGGGGCGTCCGAGAACGCACCCAGGAACTGCTTGAGCGAGTCGCGGGCGTTGAAGCAAACGTGGTTGTTCTCCTGCAAGAACACCTGCCAGCCCAAGCGGTTATCGGGGTAGTCGGCCACTGTGATTAGGCGCAGTTGGTCGGTGTGCTTCGCGACCTGCAGGACAATCCGCACCGAGAACGGCCCGGTCCCGAAGTCACACCCCTTGGCGTTGGGGATGGTGACGTAGCCGCCGGTGCCGAAGGTCGCCCCACCGTCAGCCCAGGCGAGTTCCCCCTCCACCTTGCCGTCGTTCCCGGCGCCGCTCAGGTCGGCGACCATCGTCTCCGGCGGGTCGACAAAGGAGAGCCTCACCACCGGCGGTCCGGCTTCGCCCTCCTCTTCGGGCAACGGCGGGAACGAGGCGGCGGGCACCGCCATTCGGTACAGCTTGTAGAAGCCGCCCGCGTTGCCCTCGAACACCAACTCCTTGCCGTCAGGCGACCATGCCGGGCTGCGGGCGTTGCCCTCTCCGGCGTCGAGCCGGACACGCCTGCCGGTGGCAGTCTCCAGCAAGTACACTCCCCAACCGAGATCACCGGGCTGGTAGCCGGTGCAGGCGACAAGCGCGCCGTCAGGCGACCACCTGGGACCGTAGAAGGGCGCCGCCGGATCGGTCAGCGGGAACGCATCGGCCGGGTCCGCAGCCTTTGCCAGGCGAATGGACCAGTTGCTCCGGAAGCCGGCAATATACCCGAATGCCAGGTGCCGGCCGTCGGGCGACAGGGCGGGCTGGACGTGGGCCACGTCAGCAGAGTCCTGCACCAGTACCGGCTCCGGGTCTCCGCCGGCCGTCGGCATCCGGAACAGTCCGACGCTGTTCTCCCTTGCTCCGCGGGTCGAGGAGAACAGGAGCTGCTTGCCGTCGGCAGTGAACGCGGGGGCGTAGTCGCGCGCCAGCCCGCCGGTCAACCGCCTCGGCTCGCCGCCAGCGGCGGAAACGACGAACAGGTTGTAGCCGTTCTCGAGCCCCTGCGCCGCTGTCGAGGTGAAGCGGGCGTGCGCGTATGCAACCAACTTCCCGTCGGGCGACCAAGCGGGGAAACACGCGTGCCCCGGTCCCACTACCAGGGGCTTGACCTCGCCCGTCCCCAAGTCAAGCACATACACCCCGAGCTCGCCGCCCCGGTCGGACTGGAACGCGAGCCGCGTGCCGTCCGGGGACCACGCGGCTTCCGTGTCGTTGCCAGGGCCGCGCGTCAGTTGCACGGGCGCGCCCGCTGCCCACGAGGCGACGGCCAGCGTCGCCAACGCCGAGCGGATGAAGTGAGGGAGTCTCATCGCGTCCTCCTACCGACTCCGAGACACGCCAATCCGGGCGCAGTACCTGGCGATCCGGCACTTGGAGCACCAGGGCGAGGTGGGCGTGCAGAGGTTCTGGCCGTAGGCGACCAGGAGGTCGTTGTACTCGATCCAGTACCGCTGGGGCAGCGACTCCCGGAGGGCGAACTCCGTCTTCTCCGGCGTCTTCGTGCACACGAGCCCGAGGCGGTTGGAGATCCGGTGCACATGCGTGTCAAGACACATTCGATACGGGCAATTCTCTCGATACGGGCGGAACAGCCCACAGATTGGACCTTTCCGCGCGGTTCCCTTTGAAACCAAGGAAGGTGGCATAGCCATGAGATCACCCCGAGGCCGCAACCCACGGCGTGGCGGCGCGACGCGAACCGACTGGGCGCGGTGGAAGGACGCACGAGGCCGGTTCCTGCCGCAGAACCCGAACTGCGCGCCCGGTCACCCCGCAGACCCGAACACCCAGCACGGCGTTCGGCAGATGTTGGACGCCCTCAACGAGGGACGACCCGTGGCGCTGCCAGGCTGCCAGCGGTGCCCGATAGTCGCGCGCCCAGCCCTGTGTCCCGACTTCGACCCGAACGCGGAAGTGTGCGGGTACGGCGAACGCCTCCGGCGGCAACTGCTCGACCTGTACGCGGGAGCGTCCTGGCTGACTCCGTTGCACGCCCCCATGGTCCGCCGACTGGTTGACCTGCAGTTGATCGTCGAGTCCGGCTTGCGGTGGCTCAGCGTGGCGTCCCTCGTCAAGCCGGACGGGGAGGAGAAGGCCGGCGTCGGCTTCGTCTACCTCGTCAGGCAACTGCAAGGATTGATGGACGCCTGCCGGCTGCTGGAAGACGCCTTGGGCTTCTCGCCTCGCAGCGGGGCGAGAATCCTCGCTGACTTGGGCATCGCCAACCGCGGCGGCGCGACGGACCTGGCGCAAGTGCTGTGCGGCACTGCCGAGGAGGACGCACTGCCGGAAGCTGACGACCCACCTCCACGCCTGCCGCCAGGATTGCTGTAGGACGCGCAACCTTGCCCCGTATCGCGTCGGGAGCGACGGGGCATGGATAAGTCCGACTGGTTCCGGGGCAACGTAGAAGGAGTGAGACACCATGCCAACTGTCGAAGAGCTGAGGGACCCGGTAGGGTTCATCGAGTCGCAGTTCATCGTTCCAGAGACCGGACAGCCCCTGCGGCTGCTGGACTGGCAAAAGCGTATCCTGCGCCACTTGTTCGCGCCCGACGACCAAGGGCACTACCCGTACTCGGACATCGTGTGGTCACTGCCGAAGAAGGGCGGCAAGACCACCATCGGCGCGGCAGTGGGACTGTGGGCCGCATTCACCTGGGAGCGGAACAACGAAGTCTACTTCCTCGCGAACGACCAAGAGCAGGCTAAGTCGCGCTCCTTCTCAGACCTCGTGACGGCAATCGAGCACAACCAAGCGCTCAGTCAATCGGCGTACATCCGGCAGACTGACGTGGCGCTGTCCACGGGGACGCAGATCAAGGCTATCGCCAGCGACTACACCGGGGAGTCGGGAACCCGGCACGGACTCGCGCTGTTTGACGAACTGTGGGCATTCGTGACCGAGAGTTCCCGACGGCTCTGGGAGGAGTTTACGCCTCTGCCGTGCGGTCCGGGGTTCGCCCGCAGGAACTCACTTCGGTTCGTCACCACAACCGCTGGCTTCGTCGGCGAGAGCCACGTCCTGCTCGACTTGTACCGGAGAGGCGTAGAGCAGGGCGAACGAGTGCCCGGCCTTGAGGACCTGCCCTGCTACCGCAGCGGCCGCCTGTTCATTCTCTGGAGTCACAACCTCGCGGATGGGCCCACGCCCGTTCCCTGGGTGAGCGGTGAGTACCTCGCCGACCAGCGGGAATCCCTGCGACCGGCGCAGTACCGTCGGCTGCACGGGAACGAGTGGTGCAAGGCAGAGAGCAAGAACCCATTTCTGCGCCGTGAGCAGATCGAGGCACTCGTGCAACCAGGCGTCGGCGAGCTGAACCCAACGCACGACGTGGAGCTGTACGGCGCCCTCGATGTCGGCACCCGTTCCGACATGACCAGCTTGACGTTCGTGTGCCGCGACCCCGCGACCGACAAGCCGCGAGTCGCAGTTCAGCGATTCTGGCAGGGCAGCGCAGACCAGCCATTGGACCTTGCCAACACCCTCGACGAGTTCGTCTGCCACCAGGTGGCTCCGTTCTACGACGTGCGCATCCTCCTCTACGACCTCTCGCAGGCGGAGCAATCAACCGCGAAGTTCAAACGCTACGGCGTCCCTTGCGAATCGTTCCCGCCCAGCCCCGGCAACCTCGCGGCCGCGAGTCGTTGCCTCCACACGCACGCAGCCAGCGGGAACCTGATACTGCCCGGCGACATGCCCGAGACGCAGCGACTGTGCGAGCACCTGGAGAACGCCGTCTGCAAGATGGTCGCGGGCGAGGACGGCGAGAACTACTACATCGTGAAGCCCAGTCCCGCGAAGAAGGTGGACGGCGCCGTGAGCGCAGGAATGGCGCTGTTGGCGCTGACCCGCAACGAGTCCGGGAGTGTGGCTGTCTGGTCTACGTCGGACCGAGAAGACGCGCCAATGCCAGGTTACAACCAGCTTGTGCGGGAGTACCAGGAGGAGTGGCATCGGTCGAAGTGTATAAAGCGCCTCTGCGTTTCCTTGCCTTGCT
>Ga0210056_1000196_pt1 | contig 45564 bp, 35 predicted proteins | sample CryGeyCG2014_080_2_FD_183965 | JGI IMG/M metagenome (GOLD analysis project Ga0210056, IMG submission 183965) | Groundwater microbial communities from aquifer - Crystal Geyser CG07_land_8/20/14_0.80 (SPAdes) (version 2) | ecosystem: Environmental > Aquatic > Deep subsurface > Groundwater | place...
TGGTCGACCTCAAACTTGCCGAGACCTGGAGTCCGGAACAAATCTCCGGCCACCTCAAAGTCAATGGACAACCCACCGTCAGCCACGAGGCCATCTATCAGCACATCTATGCCGACAAGCGCGCCGGTGGCACGTTGCATCGCGCATTGCGCTGTCAAAAGGCGCGTCGGAAACGTTATGGCGGTCGCGAACGACGCGGTACGATCCCCAATCAGGTGTCCATCGATCTGCGCCCAGCCGTCGTGGCTGAACGTGGCCGCTTCGGCGACTGGGAGGGTGATCTGGTGATTGGCGCTGGACAACAGCAGGCGCTCGTCACGCTCAATGAACGCACGTCTCGCTATACGCTGATCGCCCATGTGCCGAAGAAGACGGCGCAGGCAGCATCAGGCGCCATGATCTCTCTGCTGACGCCTTTTGCAGCCTGCGTTCACACGCTGACAACCGACAACGGGAAGGAGTTCGCTCAGCATGAACGGATCGCCAAACAACTGGGCGCCAACTTCTTCTTTGCTCACCCCTACGCCTCATGGGAGCGCGGCGCCAACGAAAACATGAATGGCCTCATCCGTCAGTTCTTCCCGAAGAAAATGGCCTTCGAATCCATCACGCTGAGCAACATCGAATTTGCTGTGCACCATCTCAACCACCGTCCGCGAAAATGCCTCGGCTTCAAAACACCGCATGAGGTCTTTATGAAACAGCTACACTCTCATCATAACGCTGTTGCACTTCAGACTTGAATCCGCCTATCCAAATGGCATCGTAAAGTCCAAAAAGTTGCTTGCAATTTGTGAGTAATTTTTGGAAGTTGCGTTGATCCAAAGCCAAATTGGTCTTGTGATACATTGTCCGAGGGTTTAAAGCCCCTCCGTTTCTCCTCCCTGAACGGAGCCCGCAAGGGTTCAACCCAGCCTAATCCGCTGGGTTTTTTCTTGGCTAGTTATCAACATCAAACTGGAGAGACAATTTTGGTGTCGACAAGTGAGCGAAGGTGTTCATCAAGCAATTTCGCAATCCGTCCACCAGAAATCAACACGCCAGCCTCCATGTTTTTTTCCATGGCGTGCCCGGTGAGGTTCGCGCTGGTGATGAAGCACGTCCTGCCGTCGGCGACTGCAACTTTAGCGTGGACGCGCCCATCGGAAAACGGTTCTGCCTTGTCACGCCAGGCAAAGAGCTTGGCAGCAGGAACTAGCGTCCTCATCTTGCCTATCGCATCGAAAGTGATGCTACCGCCATGATCCTGGGACAATTCCAGCAGCATTGAGATGACGACCCCTCGATCAATGGCCGCGTTAAGTGCCTTGACGATGGTGGACACGTCATATGCCACGAAGCTGGTAATAAATAGGGACAGTTCAGCGGAGTTGATAACCTGTAGAAGCGCCTGCTCGGTTCGACGAGCCGAGACAAAAGGCGTCGTCGGGCCAGTCCATACAAGTTCGGTGGATTGTTCAGAAGCAGCCTTGGAGTAAACGTGGCTGGCAGCAAGAAGCATTGAAGCAAGTTCGTCTGAGCCGACCTTGGTATTTTGCCAGGCTGCAGCAAGTTGCTCGACCACGGCGCTGGCCACAGGGGTTCCCACCACGCTCATCAACGCAGTCGCGGCCTTGCTGGCATCAGTTCGACGAACACGAGCGGCAACGGCCTGTACCTTTTCCGGTGAAACAAGAGAGACCAAGGCTGCGATAGCCTCCAAGAGTTCATCCATGTCAAAAACCCTTGAAAAAAGCAGCGTCTCCGCGTTCGAGTGTTGGTATGAGCAGCGATCGATCCAGATAGCGATTACCTCGCTCGCAAGAGGTCTCAGCCACTAGTGAGCACGCATGGCAAGCTGCCCCATGCAATGAACGATCTTTTTCGGGGTCATGTTCTGAGCAAAGCGGGTCCGATGAACAAATCTTCGAACGGTTTAACGCCTGTTCCAGCAGTCGACCGAGGTTTTCAGGCTTACCAAGATCAACAAGGCCGCCCAGCGTACCGTCTGAATCTGCTGCTGCGGTGTAGATCAGGATGCCCGCCTGTAGGCTATCGCCTAATGTGTCGGCATAGATGCGCTCACGAATGCTCGCTGCGTTGTATCCACATTCCAACGCTAGTTCGCGAATCAGTAAATGAGAAAGCGTGTGCAGCATTGCATAACGAATGCCAGGGTAGCCTTCGTTGGGGTCCAGATGACGCGAATTACGCCATCCCTTATGACCACCACGGAGCATTTTGTCGACATTCTTCACGCCGTCCAAAGCCTCCCACTTTACAAGCGCAGCTTCGTCAAACTGAACGAAGATCCCTTCGCCATGAACTTGATTGGCTGGCACCCAATCTGGCTTAGCGCGCGACAGGCTGGCCATTTGTGGGCGGTCATTGGGGTCGCCTGATTCTTCGGGGGCTTCTACCCGAGTAAAGCCCAGCAGCGCATTTACCTCGCGTAAGCGCTCAAGGAGCAAGACTCGACCGATGTGACCTCCGAATCCTTGTGGCGTTCCGACCTTCTTACTCATGAAATGAGGGTAATCGGTGGGCGGATTGGCCTCGGACAATACAACCCACTCGGGTCCTTTGATATCCGCTTCCCCAACGACCTCTTGTCCGCCACCGGATCGGTGCGATTCAATAGCCGCCCAGATTGCCGCTGCAGGGTACTTATCAATACCTGGTAATGCCCCAGTCTTCTTCAGCGTCCTTGCTGTCACTGGCACTTCGGCTTCAGATACAAGGTCTTCAAAGAATTCCCAGCCATCCTGGATCAATTGACTAAGTGGGTCTTTGGTCTGAGGAATCGCGAGCGCAGAAAGTGTGATCGGAAACCAGCTATTCGTGGCCCCCAGCAGAACGGCACGAGCCTCCTCGTCACACTCGTTATCGAAGTGATCCAGATGGGGGTGGCGTCCGCGACAAGCGGGTAGATTCTCTTTGCCTGCCTTGCCAAACGCATGCGCCATGCTTCTTGATGCCCCACAGGCATCACACTTCACCCACAGATTTTCCGTTTGTAGAGAAGCGCCGCTCTCGAAGAAGCGCAACGTGCCTTTGCACGAACTGTTACCACCATGGACGAAATAGTGCCAAGGAAAATCATCAAGGTGGCCATCTCGGCAGGCCAGCAGGAAACGCGCGGGGACGGCATCCGCATCCTTCGCAGGCTGGTCGCCTTTTGAGCCACGGCAGCCTTTGTGAACAAAGCGGGTTCGCTCCGGCCTGAAGCGGTTCTCCTTGATCTCGAACAGGCCGGCATCAAAGGGCGACAGCAGGCCGCACTTCACACACCGCATCCAGCGCGGAAACGGTCGCACAGGTACACCGATGTTGGCCTCAGCCGACCATACGTCAACGAGTTCACTCTTCTGGAATGGTGGCATCCGCAAGTTCTCAACCTGTGGGCCCAGCACCTTTCTGACAGCGGCTAGTAACCGAGCTTCTTGGATCGGCTGACAGCGGTCTTTTTCCCATCTATCGATGCCGAGCGTCACGACAGAGAGGCTCGGCAGATCAATCAACGCACCTGGCCCATAAGTCCAAAGCAACTGGCTTGGGCGTACTTCTCCGACTGGAGTTTTGTTGTTGATGATCATGTTCAATCCTCATCCTTTGTTGAGAGACGAGGCTTCCAAGCGTGATCGTCCGTGATATGGCTGGTGTTCATAATCAGGCGAACACCTGGCTCAACTTCTCGCATCGACATTGGGACGGTCCAGTTATCCCAAGCTTGAAGACCTGGAGACTTGATCAGAGCGACGGTCTTATCTTTTTCGGGGCCGCGTTTCTCATACGCCAAAATCCGGCCACCTTTGCTGACTTCCTTCGCCCATTCATCGGCACGCTCTTTCAGTTCAGCCTCGGCCAATTGCTTACGTGAGTTGTCTTCGGCGACATTGCCCGCGCGGGTCGCCAACACCTTGATGGCATCAATGATCTCAGCCTGATTGGACATATTCAGTTGGCCAGCCCCTTCGTTCGGGCTGAAAACATCGTTCTCAAGTCGCATCAAGCTCAGCAGCGCACCCGTCAAACCACGGTCCATCGCTCGCGGTGAGAATGGTGTTACCGATTGCGCCTCGACGTGCTTGTAGAACGTGGCGTGGTAATGCTCGAAAGTTTCGTAGTGAGACAAATCTCGCGGTCTGGCCCAAGTTAGTACGGTACAAACCAAGCCTGGAAACGAGCGCCCAACACGGCTGGTGGCCTGAATATATTCGGCAGTTCCCTTGGGTTGGCCGTTAACCGCCATCAAGCCAAGTCGATTCACGTCAACACCCACAGACAGCATGTTAGTCGCCAACACCACATCGATGGCGCGCGTGTCACCTTCTTGCCAGCGGGTCACATACTTACCTGTTGCAGGGTCGAACTCAGACTTGAATTTCACTTCCAGGTTGTCGAGGTACTTAGGAATATCCTGGCTCGATACCCGCGATGTCAGTTCTCGAATATTGCTGATGCTGCGTTGTGCAAGCGCAGGACGCTCCACCATACTCATCTGCACGCGGTAAGAACGCGTTTGCACGTCATCCTCTGCCAATCGCTTCATTCCGCCCAGTTCACGCAGGGAGTTGAAGTAGCCGACCATGGTCATGTACGGGTCAGCGGGCTCACCAAAGTGGTCGAACAGCTCTTGTGCAGCAGTCAAGAATGCCGTGTACACGCGAATCAACATCGCAGGCCGTGAACTGCCGGGGGAACACACCCCAAGGTAACGTCGACCCGGTTTGTCCTCAATTGGGCGTTGCACCGAGAAGAAATTGTCCTCCACGTCCAGGCCATGCGGAGGGAACACCGAGACACGGCGCATGAAGACATTGTTCACTTGTTCTTTGGCTTTTCGCACCGTCGCCGTGGAGGCGATGATTTTTGGTTTGACGGTTTTGTCGCCAAGGCTCCAGCCACACAACTCATCTACAGCCGTTTCGTACAAACCCACCATGGTGCCCAGTGGGCCACTAATAAGATGGAACTCGTCCTGAATGATCAAATCAGGTGGGCGAATGAGGTTAATGGTTTGCACCTTCGTTGCAGTGAGCCCCTTACCTGCTGGATGATTTCCGGTGCAGCCCGAGTCTTGCCAAAGCAAGCCATGACGTTCACATTCCTGCCCTGCGCGGCCGAACAGCGTTCGTACCTGACCGCGCCACGCCATCATGGCGAATTTGTCCACGGTGGCAATCATCATCGTTGGCGGACGATGGTAGATCTCTTCGTCCACGACCAGCACTGGAAGCCCCAGATGTGGCTGCTTGCTGGATTTGCCCTTTGAAAAATCGCAGCGGCCTTTCTTGTCACCACAGTAGATATATGTTCGCCCGACATCTTTGTTTACTTCGATATCTTTCCCTACATCAACTTCAGTTCCACACCATGGGCAACTTGTTAGCTGCCCTGGCGAGGCAAGCCCTGCTTTGTTCTTTGTTGAATCCCGTTGAGCAAGAATTGCTTGGTGACTATCTTCAGTGGTGCCAGGCGTCACCTTGTTTCCCACCCAGAGGCCGATGGTGAATGGCTCGGTACCCAAGGATTTATCGCCTTTGTCCAACGCATCGCGTCGCAACACTTCCATCGCGCAGATCAATGCCGTGGCACGCTGGAACTGCTGCAGCGTCAGCAGGCGGAGTGTGTAACGCATGATCACGGCCAAACCTCGTGAACTGTCGTACCCGCCAAGATTGCCCTGCATGCGCCGGATGGCCATGGTGAAGGCCGCCACGCCCAAATAGGCCTCGGTCTTACCACCACCGGTGGGGAACCACAGCAGATCGGCGTATGCCTCGACAGGCTCAACACGATCCGGGTGACTCGGGTCTGCCAGCGACGGAATCGAAAGCAGTAGAAACGCCAACTGGAATGGACGCCAGCTGCGGTTCTTTAGCACATCGAACTTGTCGATGGTGACATCCTCGCCCCGGCGAATGGCGAGTGCGTATTGGCTACGCACACGTTGCGTAGCCATCGCTTGATTGGCAAACCGGAATGCAGCCATCGCTTTCTCATTGCCTTTCAGCGTATCGATACCCTGCTGCAGGCGTGTGTGGATCTCCTGACAGCGATCCATCGCTCGTTGCGACTGGGTGTCGTAGCCGGTGACTTCGGCTCCGACACGAGCGCGCTGCTCATCGATCCACGCCGCATAGTCTTTAGTCAGCATGCTCAATGCGTCGACCAGCGGGTCGATTTCCAAAGTCGCCAGTCGCTGCATATCGAGCAGACCACTGCTAACCATCTCGCGCATCGCCGGGCGATCGGTTGGATCGAGCCCGGGCGTCTCCGTCACCTGCACCTCGTACTGTGGCATCACCGTGGTGCGCACTTCGGTGGCCAGCGTCACGTCGTCTGCGGTTTCGGCATGGACAGCAACACCATGACCCACGGCGAATTCGACACGGTTACGGTAGATCATCTCTAGCGCTTCGCGTTCAGGGTCCATACCGTCAGCGTCAAGTACCGGCCTGCGGCGGAAGATGGCGCGTTTGGCGGCATCCTTTTCAGAACGAACGATCAGCTCCGGCTGGAATACCCACGCTGTATCGCGGTTGGTGTCTGGCTCTTCCTGTGCATTCACCAGGAACAACGTGACCAGCCGATCGCCATTGGCATTCTTGGCTCGAATAGAACCCTGCACCCGAACTTCAGGAAACTCGCTGTCAGGTGCCTGATGCGGAATCACGCCTTCGGTCAGCGGCAGCACGATCTTGCCACCACAAGGAATGCGTTGCCACACCTTGGCCTTGGTCTGCACTTCCGCCCCGGTTTCCTTATTCTTGCGGGTGCGGAATATCTCGTGCTCGTCACTGCGCTCATACCGGCCCCAGCGCGCTTCGATCTCGATCCGGTCGGCGTCACCATCCACGCAGAAGGTCATACCGAGACTGCTGGGCACCAGCGACTGATTACTGGCGGCATCAATCTCGTCCGCCGAATCCGACTCCGGCTCCACACGCCCGGTAGCCGTTCCAAACTCCGCACCAGGCTCGTGCCGTCCGGGAGCCTTGGTCTCGGTTGGCTCTTCGGCGTCGTCATTGGCCAGTGGCCCATCCAGCCCCTCGATGCCGCCCTGTGCGGCCTCACGCGGGGCCAGTTTGCCAACCAGGTAGCGGTCGCGCACCCCCATGTCGACAATGCGTTCACGGGGGCCGCCAGCCGGGCCGAGCAGGTCGTCCATCACGGCCAGTTGCAGCAGCTCGCGAATGTAGGCCTGATCCTCGATAGTCGGCACTTCGGCGATAGTCTTGTGCAATGCCTTGGGGAGCGACTCAAGGAAATCCGTCCATTGAATGCGGCCAACACTGCCAGAGGATGGCGGCGTGAGCGATGTCAGGCCAATCGAAACCACCGGATCAACCGACAACATGCGGTCGAAGTAGATCGTGGTGGACTCCAGATCAGAACGAACCCGCAGCACACGCCCAACCCGCGTGATGTGGCCAGCGGTGTTCAAAATCAACACCCAATCGCCTTCAACGATGGCTTGGTAAAGCGAACGCTCGCCCTTCAGGCGCAGAGTATAGAGAGTCAGCGTCGGATCAGCGAAATGGCCATGATCAATGGCAATCCATGCGTTGTTGCTTGCGTTTTGTGCCATAACCACTTTCCTCAGGCGCTTCGGATAGGAACTAGCGTCCCGAGATACGCTTTATTTTCTGATCTTGCTTTCTTCACGTATCCAAGGGCATCACAAACAGCCTCGATCTTCTGGCAGAAGATATCTGCATTCAGAGGAATCATCCAAAGCTCTCCCTTGGTTGGCTCCTGCCTGTTAGTGCTTTGCCACTGCACCTCATCGTTCAGGGGATGTTCAGGCCTGAACGGATGAACGTTGAAAATCTTATGGTCGACTTGAGTGATCCATGAAGCCCCAACTTCCGTGATAGCACCCCATGACATTTTAGTATTCTCACTTGTCACGAAGAGGACGTATATCTTCTGAGTCGAGTAGCTTTCTACAAAAAACTCTCTCAGATAGTCGTAAACGCCTCTTCCTTCAGGCACGCGGCAGATTTCATCATCGCAATTGGTATACAGGATGTCCTCGGATGGGACATTGTTGTGCAAAAGCATCTGATAGATGATGTCGGCAAACGGCTTGTCATGATATGTCTGACTGATGAGGATCTTTTTCTTCTGGGAGTCGATTAGCGACTTCAGGCCCAAATCTGGACTGTTGTCGTTGATTGACTTTGAGATGGCGTCCTCAATTGCTTCGCGAGACAAGCCAGGCCCAAGGACCAGTAGGCTATCAGCAGCCTCTTCGCTCGCCTTTTTGCGAAATGAATCGACACCGCGCCGGAATTTCTCTTCATTGTCCTTTTGCTCATCTTGTTTCTGTTGTTTCTTATTTGCTTTTCCTATGTCGGTGAAGATTTCTCGCTTTTTTAGAACTTCCGCCAGCAACTCCTTCCTGACATAGTCCAGAACAACTGCATATCTCGGATCGTCAGATTTGTATCCCTGTCTATTGCTAAGTGCCATATCTGGCAATTCAGTCAACTCAAACAGATCGACATGTAGCTGCCCTACGACATAGACCTCATTCAATTTATTCTGGCCAACGACTGGCAGAATATTGAACTCCCCCATCTTCTTGTTTGCGAAAAGCGAGATGAAATTATCTGGGAAGTCCGACATTTCGGCCTTGCGACCCCGTGTCGTCTTATATGTTCCGATCCAGCCTGCAACATCAAGACTGTATTCGTGCTCAATCCCTAGATTGTCTTTCATGACTAAGGGGATGGATTTTTTATCTTTTGCGATGACTAATTCGGCCCGCTTTTGTGGATAGATATCTGGCACCAGACTGGTCAATGATGAAAACTCATCACCAAGAACAATCAGTGTGCCAAGTTCTGCCATGACATTCTGATCAAAGTCTGCAATGATTTCAGATTCATCGCCCCTGATGACGTGAATGCGGAAATCTGAATTAATCAGAGGGAAAATCTTCAGGAGATTTCGTTTTACAGCCGAAAGTGTTTTATGCAGCCTGTATTGCGGATTTCGCATCACAATGGCGGAGCCATGGTCTTGAATGTGATCGAACGTGATGTCGGAATCAGAAATGGCTCTGAGCTTGCTGCCTTCCTCAGGATGACGAGAAAGTACAAATCCAGACCTCTCCCCATCTGCCACGGTCAAGATATCGACATTCTCAGATACGGATAGAGCCGCAAGCTTTCCGACGCCTTTACGCCCCATCTTGCGGCGTGCGCCGGATTTTGAGAATGAATCCGCTTCTTTAACTCGCGAAACCCCCGCCACATTCAGGTAGCTTGCGATATCCCCTTTGTCGTAGGACATGCCGTGTCCATCGTCTTCAACACGGATATCATCCATGTTGGCAATGATGTAGACGTTTTTTGCATCTGCGTCATACGCATTGGCAATCAGTTCCGCCAATACGTAGTAAATATTTGTATAGAGGTTTGGCCCAAGAAGTTCCAAAATGCGCGGATCGACATTTAGTTGGTACTCTTTCATCCTTTCACCCCCTCAAAATTGCCCGATAACGGGCTCCGCGCTTTGCTAGATTTGTTGTTGTCTGTCATGTGATGCTCCCCATCAATCATCAAATGCGCCAACGCCATCCGGATTCTTTCCAGCCTTGAGCATCTCGAACTCTTTCAGAAACTGATCAACGGCTTCGCGTGCCGTGTCCGGAACGACACCCGCCTGTCGCAGGTCTATCAAGCGCTGCGCGCAGGCTGACGTGTCGACGTATCGCTCCAGCCAAGTAGGATTCAAGCGCGGTTGAAGGCGCACGGCCCAATCACCCACCGTCTGCGAGCGTGTGTGCGAGCAGAATTTGGTTAAGAAGGTCAGCAGGCCCTCATTTGAAGAAGTGGCTGCTTCACACCATGTCTTTGCTTCGGCAGCGTTTCCCCATAGGCACCATGCGCCCAATAGGCGGTCAAGCCGGGGATGCGCCAGCAATTCGCGCTGACTGAGCTTTGTACTCAAACCGGTAAGCCAGCAGGCTTTCAGGTCATCAAGTGTGGCTGCGTCAACGAGCGCTTCTTCGCCGCTCTCGGCCTCCTTTTTGACCTCGTCGGAAAGTGCTGCGATCAAATAGCGCTGCACTCCGAGGGCACGACCTTGCTCTATCGCAGTCTTGAGCAGGGTATGCCGCTGCGTTCGCTCGACTCGTTTGAGAAAGTGATACACAACTCGTTTGGCGCGTGATTCGTTGCCAAAATCGAACACCCCGCGTTCATCGCTATCCAGAACAAGTGAGTCGCCGATATCAAGGAGCACACCGATGAACACAGGGATGTGCTCACCGGGAATGTCCTTTTCAACGTGATCCATCAGCCGTTCAAGCAGAGCCCGTGCTTTTGACAAACCATCAGGACGCTTCTCCTTCGTAGCCTGAACCAGCGCATTGCCCAATGCGGCGGGTGCTTCTGCCAAGTTCAAAAGCGCCAGCATTTCGCTACGGCGGACAGCACCAGGAGGAACGGTCAATCGGAAGTAGGTAGGGAACACATCGGGGTGGCAAGCGCGAAGACTCCTCCGCCATTCCGTCAACCAGTCGGCCCCGTAGCCCATTTGTCCAATTTTCGGAAAAATGCGTTCAAGCAGTGCTCTCGTGCTGGACCGCAGCTGCTCTGGCAATTCTTGCGCCCACCGCTCATGGAAGGCTGCTATGGCTCTTTGATCGCCGTCATATCGGTTATCACTGCTGTGGCCCGAAAACTTGTCCTGATTTGTGCGGATGACGTCATACAGACCGGGCAGAAAAACGCGAAGCGCTTCAAGTGCGATGAAATCCACCGGATTGACCTCTCCACATACCGCCGGATAGGTCACTGACAATGTATTCGTGAAACGAACGACATCACGCGGAACCTGGATCAGTGGATCAATGCCGTCATGGAAGACGTTCGTCCAGTATGACTGATCGAAAAGGCCGTCTGATGTGTCGCCCAATACCTCATCAAGGCGCTTGAACAGGGCGGCCCGCAAAGCCACACGATCGACGGGTGGCAACTCGAACGGCACCTGAATGATCTTCTCCAGATAGCGCTCACCCGGCATGCCACTCTGCTGCTCAATGGCCTGTGCGGCGACCTCACGATCAAAGGCCAGCAGATAGACGACATTGGGGAAGTCGGCCAACGCCTTGATGACGGTGAATAGTTGGCGGGTCTCTTCGGGCGTGAGCCGGTCGATATCATCAATGACGACCAAGATTCGCTTTCCAGCATCTCTCAGTATCTTGCTGATTTCCGATTTGAGTGCAGGAACATCTTTGGGCTTGCGCTTTGTCACCAATCCAATCAGCTTGCCGATCTTGCTGCCTGCGCTGCCGGTCATGCCACTCAGGTCGATCAGTCCACCAACGCCTTCGGCAAAATCACCCAGCAGATCGCCCAGCTTTCTGAACTTCTCGCTCTTGGCGGGCAGTACGGCCTGCAACTGGCCAAGAAAAGCGCGGGCGAGGTTTTCCTGGCCGGAGAACCACCACGGATTGAAGGTCACGATGACAGGCTGTTCGGCTTCCGCGTGCTGTTCCAGGAAGTGCCGTACATAGCTCAGTACCGTGGATTTCCCCGAACCCCACGGGCCATAGAGCGCCAGCACCAAGCCATCATTGCCCGGGTAGCGACAAATGCTATTAGCAAGGCTTTCAGCGAACGGAGCGTGTCCGAACAGGTCGTCCTGCGGGTTTGAGCTGGGACGGTCGGCGGAGAGTGCGGTCATGCACTATCTCCAGAAAATAGATCACTCAATGGCGCAGATGATTCGGCTGTTTTCCGACGTCCACGTTTAGCAGTCCCGCGAGTAGCTGAAGCATTTCCTTCAGCGACGCCAATCGTGGCGCGTTTATTGTTGAGATCCAATAAGCGCTGCAGCACTTCAGTACGCACAGCATCGGAGAGAGTAAAGCGAGATCGATCATTCTCCGGCAAATATGGAACATCAAAAAAACCGTGGATCACCTCAATATCGCTCCAGCCAAAGGAACGAATTACCTTTACATCAAGCTCAACCTGTAAGTCTCGAAATTTCTTAATTTCATCCCAGTCAATGCTCAAATCATGAAAAGCGTTGTAAAGATCTGTTAGCCCAATATTCCTGCTTGTCAGAATGCTTTGGCGGTATTTGAAATATCTTTCAGCGGTGGCAGCTATGCTCTCGCCTGCCTCTGCAAGAGGGAACGGAAACGTTTCAAGTACCTCGGTAGGTGTATATCTCTGCGTATTTCCCATTTTCGATCCCCATCGCCCTACCCAAAGACTGTGCAGGCTTGATTGCAGGCATCCGAAATGAAAAAAATCGTCCCATGAGATTACGACCAGCGATTCATCAAAAACAACTGGGCCGCGCTCACTATGTGTTGGCACCAATTGAAACATTACATGCTTTGTCACTCGACTACATGCTATGCAAAGGGTAAGTCCTTTTATGGAATCATAGAGGGCTGCGCTAGATCCTGCGAATCGCCACCAGTATTTTCTTTTCGCCTCATCGTTGATTTTGCTGCGAGATGGAAAAACTTGTTCTCTGAGGCGAGAATAAATAAGTGGGAATCTCTTAATGTCGTCTTCGTTTAGTTGTCCAGGGTCTATCACAAGCCTGGATGGACGCTGATCTTTTGCGCCTGTGATATCTGACCCACCCAAGAGATCCCTGATTAGTTTTTCGGATGAAGGCTCTGCAGACAATATTTCATGGCCTTCAGCGTATGTCAGCTTGAAGCCATCACCCATAATTTTTGAGCCAGACCGGCCAAGCCCTATGTTTTGACTAATCCGCTGCGGCTCGATTGAAGTAGCCTCTCCAGCGACAAGTGAAGGTTGTATAACAGAAACAACCGAGCCATTTAGTGTCTTTCGCTTGAAAGGTCCGCGAATAACATGCACAAGGGACACTACCACAGCCGCTTTGCCAGGCCACTGCTGATTTGAAACAGCGCAATATATTGTGCCGCCGTCGCTCGCAATAGAACCAAGCCCACCTCTTCTTGAGTCAACCTCTGAAATAGATTTTGTGGCAACAAGACCAAATGTGCCGCACGTTCTGAGCATGTCAAAAGATTGACGCAAAAAATGGCAAACAAAATCCGCAATTCCATTGATGCCGGTTCGAATGCTTGTCAAATAATTTAAATAGGTGACACCAAGGCTTGAGCTGATTTTTCGCCCCCCCATGAATGGAGGATTGCCGATAAGGGCATCGAAGCCTGCATTCTGGCGAAAAAAGACCTCTGGAAAATTAAGTGGCCAATGAAATGGGTGTCGGACTGATTTGCCAGTAGGTAAATCAGAAGCCAAAATATGGCCAGTGCGACGAGTAAGATCTTTTTGAATTTCTGTGTCGCCAAGAATTGCAAGCTCTGCTTGACTGGCGAGTGCTGTTAGGCGACTTTCGATCGCTGAACCAACGCCTCCTGCATTAAACACCTCTCCAATGAAAGCATCTGCGATCAGTTCCGGCACTTCGAGACGACGACGAGCATCTGCGTCCAATTGCGCCATAGCTTCTACGTCGTGAATATCGCGTATCGGCATTTCTCGCAGCCGCTGACGCAACTCAATCGCCTCGTGGACGGCCTTTTCTATGTTCTTGCCAAACAATCGCTGCTGTCCTTTGCCACCAGGCGTCATTGAGAGTTCGGTGAGCTGATCCAGTCGATGAATTCCGAGCAGACTGTCGCCACAACGCAAGTTATGGTCGAGGAAGCCAAACGGACGGCCCTTGGCCAGCGTCACCAACCAGATCGAAAGTTTGGCGAGTTCAACCGCCAGGGGGTTCAAATCGACGCCGTACAGGCAACGCTCGGCGATGAGACGGCGCGCGATCATGGTGCGTGCTTCACTGTCGCGGGGCAGAGGCTCCTTGGCCGCTCCTGCATCCAGAACTTCACCATCCACACTCACGGTTTTGCCCAAGGCCTCGACCTGTGACCAGGCTTCGACGAGGCGATCGGACAGCCAACGGCAGGCTTGCACCAGGAATGCACCCGAGCCCATGGCCGGATCGCAGATCTTGAGTTCGAGCAGTTCAGCGGGGGACTTCAGTGCCCATTGCTCGCGCGGCGTTCCCTCTGCTGGGCCGACATAGGCCACAGGCGTGAGGGTCTCGGCGACGATCGCTTCGGTCAACGACTTCGGGGTGTAGTGGGTGCCGGTTTCGCGCCGGTCGGAACCGGTGGTGACGATGAAGGCACCAGCGGGATACACGAGTGGATAACCCCATGGATCGGTGCGCAGCAGATGGGCATAGGATTTGACTCGGTCGCGGAGCTTGGTGTCGCCTTGGCAGGCGGTCAGCAGGCGATCGGCCAAGATGTCGTCGACGGATTTGGCCAGATCATTACGCACCCGGCTGGCGGAACTGCCGGAGCGTTCTTGCAGTAACTCAGCCAATCGCGCGGCACCATCCAAACGTGCCGAATCCAGCTCGGCCAGCTTGACCCATGGGGTCTTGGCATTCTTTGTGGCATCAAGCTCCAGCGTGACCTCATCCGTGCGCTTGACGGTGCGTTCGAGCAAGCCTTCATACACGTAGCCGATCTGTTCGACATCTAGCGCACGGTAAGACAGCGTGCGGCCCTGGAATTGCTGAATGGCCTCCAGCAACAACAGCACGGTACGGTTATCGATAGGCAGTGGCTTGGCTGCATCTGTGCACCAGTTGGAGCCTTTGGATCGGCCTTCGAGGAAAGGGAAGCGATCCGGGTCGAACAACGAGCCGCCCAGTGCAGGCAGGCGCAGATTTTCATGCTCGATGCCGCCAAACACTGCACGGAAAATTGCCAACAAGCGCGACCATGCGTCCCAGCGACGCTCAAGAATTTCCTCAGACTCCTTGCGCAGCTGCATGCGCAAGGTGGAGAGCGCGTAGTTGGCTTCGTAGCGCTCATCGCCCATCAGGAGCAAGCCGCGCTCCTCAGCGGAGAGCAGGAACACCAAGCGCATCATCACCGTCAGCGCGGCTTCATAGAGCTCTGGCTCTTTGACGTCGTGCAGGAGTTCTCGATTGCGATCTTGGTCGGCCTTGTCGAGGGACTGGATCAACACTTCGACGGCGCGACGTACCTGTTCGTCAAGAGCTTCGGTGACTTCGTCCTGAAATTTCAGGGAGCGATCGAATAGTGCGGGTAGTTGTTCGGACTCGTCGACAAAGAAACGACGAATGCCGAGCAGGTGCACGAAAGCCTGCAGAGTGATGGGCTCTTGGCCCCAGATGCGGGCATACCAACTGGCAAAGGTAGTAACGGCACCAACCGGGGCATCCACCAGCATCCAACGCTCGCCATTGGTGACCAAGCCGAGTCGGCAACCCAGTGAGCGGCACAACTGAACCATGCGATCTGCGGGCGTGGCGGCCCAGCCGTCTTGCTTCATATTTGCATCAAGGTCGACGTTTTGCGCATAGGTTTGAATCAGCATCAGCGGCTTGTTGCCTCGCTGCTCATCAACTACGGCAAGATCAGGCGACAGCGTCACACCATGTTCGGGCAAGCTAGCATTGAGGTTAGCTACACACCAGTCAGCGCGCTTCAGGACGTCACCTTTGCCGTCTGCGTCGAGCTCAAGGCCGCGCGAGAGCACTTCGTCGATCCACGCGCCATGCAACTCAGTGAACTGCGTGTCTTCCATTTCCAGCGCTTCACGCCATTCCTCGTAGGCTTGGCGCAGACGTTTACGTTTGGTACCGTCCAGCTCTTCAAGTCCTTGCGGGAAAGCTTCTTTCAGAACGGGAACGGCAAGAAATGGTCCGGAAATCTCGATCAGCGACAGCCAATCGTGGTGTGTATCGGATTGGCTCATGCTATACCTCCCTGGGCAGCCGATTCAGGGACAAAAAAGATCACGGCAACGGGGAAAGTGCGGTCGATGAAGCTGGCATAGCGTGTTTCGATGGCTTGGGCCTCTTGGATACGCTCGGCTGGGATGCGATCAAGCCGAGCCTCCAGCGCAGCAGTGTCACGCCTGAGTTGAGTGCGCTCGTCCTCAGTGAATAGTGAGAGCTGTTCAGGTTGCTGGTCTTTTTTCAACTCATTTTGGATGGCTTTTTCGAGTTCATCCAGCACTGCGCCAATGTCGGCGATTTCCTGCTGTTTTCGGCTCCGGAGTGTGTTCGAAAGAAACTTGAGTCGATCCTTCGACCGGGCATCGACCGACTGCAGAATAGCGGCTTGGGCGCGCTCGAAGCGAACCCGCAGGGCTTCGAACAGGGAATCGCTCGCTGTAATCGGTTTCGCTTCATCCTGCCACTGCTGGACGCGGGCCACCCCCTCTTCACGCCGAAAGGCCTGGTCGCGCAGATAGCCGCCCGAGACCGTCAATTCTTCATGTAACCGGTGGTGATTACCGCCTGTGACAACCAGTCGTGAAATGATAACAACTGCCGGCCCGTCGATTTTCCCATCTGGCACCGTGCGTACTGTGACGCGATGCAGCTTCTTCACGTCGTCCTGTGCCCAGACCTCGGCGCGCAACAGCCGCAAGCACATCTGCACCAGACGATGGTTGAGGTGAACTAGTACAACATCATCTCGCCCTTTGGCGACGGCGTGATCAAAGGTGATTGGCCGAATTTGCAGGGTATGCGGGTGGCGCAAACCTTCAAGACATCGAGCCCATGAACCCGACAATGCGGGCATTCTGAATACGGTGCCAACCGGAGCATCTGCCAAGGTAAATGGCTCTAGCGGAGGGCGGCCTGCTAACACAAGGCCTGTCTTCACCGCCATGGAAACATGCTCTGGCGTGAGGTGAAAATCGTGCTGCGTGGTCAGGAGTCGTTCATGCAGCTTTGCGACACGTTCTTTGAGTTCGCGCTCGGCGCGGACAAAACGTCTGGCCTTAGCGATTTTGGCTTCAGCAAGGCGGGTGTCCAGATCTTTCAGCGAGCCATCGATCAGCCCTGACATCTGCGGCGCAATGACCGGATTGACACTTCCCATGTCCGCCCGCATGGATTCGAGTTTACGCAACGCACGGATGATGTCGTCACCGTGGCCACCAATGGTGACTTTCCCTTGTTCCCCGCCATCGACGGGATGCCAGATCAACACCTCTTTCTGGCGCTGGCCATACCGGTCGATACGACCGTTGCGCTGCTCCATCACATTGGGGTTGTAAGGGATCTCCAAGTGGATGAGGCAATTACAGTGATTCTGCAAGTCGATACCTTCAGATGCGGCATCGGTAGCCAGCAGGATGCGCACCGCTGAATCCTTGGGGGAGGTCTGGAAGGCCGCTTTGATAGGTTCCCGATCTTCCTGCGAAAGTCCCCCGTGCAGGAGGGCCAAGCGCTCACCGCCGAAACCGTGACTTGACAGAATCTCATGCATCCACTGATGGGTGGTGCGGTATTCGGTGAACAAGATCACCCGGCGGTCATTCCACTGACCATCGGTCTTGAGGTTACTCGTGAGCCAGTCGAGGATCGCTTTGGCTTTGGCATCGACCTGATTCTTGGCCGTTTGTGCCCACGACCGCAGTTCATTCAGCATTTGCTGCTGGTCTGCTGTCAGCGGCTGCGCGCGTCGTGAGGCTTCTTCAACCGCCTCTGACTGTGCATTTTCGACCTCTTGGTCGTTGGCGTAGTCTTCTTCGACCCGCAGGATGGCTTTGCGCAAAATGCGGTCGGCCATCGCATCTTTTTCCTTGCGTTTGCTACCGTTGGCCAGAGTGGCAATGTGCTTCTCAAAGGTAGATGCAAAAGCGGCGGGAGACGAGAAGAGCCTTTTCTTGAGCAACTGGTTGACGAACGATGTGCCGAAAGCATTGCCGACCTTGACTGCATCCTGCTCACGGCTCGCGCAGAAGGCATTCAGTTTCTGGTGAATGGCACGCTCTTGTGCCGAGTACAAGGCCAGCAGCGCTTGCAGCTTGCGCTGCGCATAGAGCGGTTTGCCTTGCGCATCAACCAAGTCGCTTTTAAGGCGGCGGATCATCACCTGACTCAATTGCTTTTCATCAGGCAGGATATTTCGGGCAAAACGCTGGTCGTCCAACAACTCCAACAGTGAAGTGAAGGATTCGGTGTATCCATTGTGTGGGGTGGCTGTCAGAAACAGGCGATGCTGAAAGTGCGGACTGATCAAGCGAATGAAGCGTGTCCGCTGGCTCTCCAGCGCGTAGTTCGCACCTGCAGCGGGGGCTATGTTGTGTGCTTCGTCGACGACGAGCATGTCGAATTTGCGTGGATAGCTGGTGTGCGCAGGCAGAACGTCGCGCATGGCACGCAATCCTTCGCCGCTTTTGACCCAGTCCATGGACGCGATCAGGCGCGGATGCGAAGTCCAGGGGTTAGCGTGGATGCCACGCTCTCGCCGCAATCGCTTGATGTAGCCGGTATCGACGATACGGAATTCGAGGCCGAACTTTTCCAGCATCTCGACGCGCCACTTCTCTTGCAGCGATGCGGGACAGACGATCAGGACGGTGCGAGCGCGGTGCCGTAACAACATCTCCTGTATGACAAGACCGGCCTCAATGGTTTTGCCTAAGCCGACATCGTCGGCGATGAGCAGATTGACTCGTGCCATGTCAATGGCACGCACCAGTGGATCGAGTTGAAAATCTTGAATGCTGACACCGCTGCGGAACGGTGCTTGCAGAAAACCTCTGTCAGCATTGGTGGCAGCTCCCCAACGAACAGCGTCGAGAAATGCTTCTAGGGTGTCGGAGTCATCCTGGCCGGTGATCGAAGGCAGCCCGGCACGCTCAATGATCTGCGCGCCCGGCTCAATTTCCCAGATAACTTCCAGCTCCTCGCCCAAACCATCTTCGTCGATGGATGAAAGGGTCACAGCATTCTGCAGAGCAGAATTTAATGTCAGTTTGGATGAGGTGACCTCAACAACGACCCACTGGCGTCGCCTAACCTCGACCAATTGTCCTGGTTCTGGGCGGGCGCGGTAGGTTTGGATATTATCGTTTGTCACATTCCCCATAGGTTCCTTAGTGATTATTCTGTTGGACTATGACACCAACGGTGATGAAGTCGGTGAAGTTCGATCATGGCGACGTAGGAATATTCGCCAGATGAGAATTGATACTCTTGGCTATAGCCCGACCTAGCTCTACGGGAACTGCATTCCCAATTAAGCGACCCAACGCAGTAAAACTAATTTCTGCATCCTTCGGTAAAAATGCGTAATCTTTTGGGAAGCTCTGCAAAATCGCGGCTTCTCGCAAAGAAATTGCTCGGTCTTGTACAGGGTGCCCGAACCGCCCGTTTCCAAATCCATAGCACTGAGTAGTCATGGTGGGAGCAGGCTTATCCCATTCCATGCGCCCATAGACACCCGGGTAAGTACGACCGCTTTCCGCGCGATGACAGTCTGCCACTAGATGTTCTGGCCAATCACGCCACGTTCCGCCCGGCTTCGAAACTTTGATTCGCTTTAGATTTTTTTCCGACAGAGAGGATGATGCGTGCAACCTGTCTCTTGGGGCTGCCTCACCAGCGCTCAAAGCACTGAGGCTGCCAATCGCCTGCCTCACCGTCTTTGGTGTTTTGAGAGTGGGCTCAATCATTTTGATTTCGCCATGTCTAGATGCCAAAAGCACCATTCGACGTCGCGTTTGTGGAACACCGTACTTCGAACTATCGACAACATCAAACCAAACGTTGTAGCCAAGTCGTTTTAAAGTGTCCACGAAGTCATGAAAGACCGCATGCTTCGCGACAGTTGGCACATTCTCCATCGTTATGACATCGGGACGAGCGCCTTCTGCAAGTCGCGCAAACTCATACAGAAGCCCCCACTTGCCGTCTTTGCCATCTAGTTCATAACGCTGCGCATAAGTTGAAAATGGCTGGCAAGGTGCACAACCAGCAAGGATTGTCAGCTCTGCATCGCCAAACAAATCATTTAGTTCAGATGCTGTGACTTTGCTTATGTCACGCTCCAAAAATTGAGCTTGATTGTTTGCCTCATATGGAAATCGGCACGCCGGGTCTAAATCAATGCCCGCAACAACAGATAGCCCTTCCAATACAAAGCCATGCGTCAGGCCGCCCGCTCCGCAGAACAGATCAACACAAGAAATTTTCTTCACTTCAATTCTCCTCATTTGGTTTAGACCGCCGCATAGGGCGACAAAAACCAGTCGATGGCAAGCCATTCATTCCTTGCCTCGACTTTCGTTCTCTGCTGCACCACCAGACCGCACCCACACATCAACCTCATCGGTCTTGAACTTCCAAAGCCGACCAATTCGGTGTGCAGGCATGTTCCGCTTGCTGATCCAGGCATAAACGGTGTCCTTGCTTACGCCAAGATATTCAGCGATTTCTTCAACCGACAACCATCGATCTGACATGTGTGGACTTTTCAATCAAAAAATCGGAATTTGGGCAACTTTTGGATCATCGCACAGATGGGGCTTGCAAAAACGGTTTTTGCCTGATCAAGCACGGTTAGTGGTGATTGGACTTGATTTGACTGGTGGCTCTTGGGTGACACCGAAGCACAACGAATGCTCGTTTGCAATCAATCAGTTGACCATCATGGTTGACTCGGCTTTACGACGGTTAACAAGTCCCGGAAGAACCTTTCCTCCGCCGTGAACCCACTTATGCAACTCAATCGCGGCAGCGAGCCAGTCCCGTTGGTTGATCCGCCGACGTAGCGTCGAGGTCTGCAACCGACCCGCCCCAAGGTTAAAGGTGAAGTCCACGATGGCTGCCAGTCGGTACTCTGATTCCGTGGCCAGCACTGGGCAATACCGCAGCGTGGCGGTGAGTGCCGTCATCAGGTCTTGGGCCAAATAGACCTCAGCTTCAGCCTCGGTGATCGCCGGATGATCTGACTTGCACAGATGCCCATAGCCGATTGTGTGATACCCAGCCGGGCAAACGTATGGGTACGCCCGGCCAGGGTCGTTCTTGGGCACCCTGTGGAACCCCTCGAACCGTTTGGCCAACTCCACGGCTGCCTGAGGTACCGAAATCATGAGCGACCCCGATCAAAAACCCGCCCCAAAAACCAGAAGTTCAGCACACCAGCCCAAAGCGCCTGATCTGCCTCCGACCAAGCCGCCAACACGGCAGCGCCCCAGCCAGCGCCAGCGTTCAGTGCAGCAACAAAGGCTACAGACTTGGCCGCGCAGTACAGCGCCATCAGCCAATAAGTGATGATTGGCCGCACGCTTGATGACAGGGCATCAGCCCACCAGACACCGGTTTTCTCGCCCTGGGTGCGCACTGCGTCACGAAGTGCCTCAATTGCACCGGTATTCCATGCCGCGTCAGCACTCGCTCCAATCTCAGACATACGCTGGGCGCCACGCAGCCTCTCGAACTCCAGTGCCTTGTCCTGCATCGCCAGTTCATGGCCGCGCTCGCCCTGGCGGTCGAGCCACTTTAGGATCTCCGGCGCGAGACGGAAGGCCCCGCCGAGGAGACCACCGAGCAATGTCTCGATCATTGGGGGGCTCCCATCAGCTTGAGCTTGATGACTGCGCCTGCTACCAACGCCAGCAGAAAGCCGGTGGTGATCACCTTGACCACCGTTTGCCACGCGGTGTGCTTCGCCGTGTTGAAGGCCTCCAGCAGGCCCCGCAGCTCGCGGATGTCGCTGGCTGCGTCTTCGCCGTCGAGGCCCACGTCAGCCAGCGCGTGGCGAGCGCCGCGTTCGGCGACGCGCTCCAGCAGTTCTTCGAATTCGTCCTTGGGCATGGTCACCATGCCCCCTGTCACAGTCGGTGCGTTCATTTGCGTGCTCCAGAAATGCGAAACCCGCCCGATGCGCGAGCATCAGGGCGGGTCTCAGGGTTAAATCAGTGGGGTTTCAGATCTCGATGATTTCCAGCATCAGGCTGGGGGCGATACCTTCAATGGCGTCGTCGCGCACGAACACCTTCTGGCCAAGGGCCGCAGAGCCCCTCGCCTTGATTCGGCCGCCACCGGGCAATGCGACCGTGGCCACGCCGGAGCCGACGTCGATCACGGTTCCCGCCTGTAGCGGCGGGTCGGGGATGAGCTGGCGAAACTGCTCATAGAGGTTATGCATAGGCCTGCACTCCCAGCGTCTGCCAGACCTCGGGCAACCCGGCTTCCACTTGGGTCGAGCGCACGAGGCCCAGCCGCGTGACGCTGCCGTCCTGGTACTCCACGAATGCGCCGGGCTCGATGATCCCGGTCTCAGCGAGCACCGGCAGGCGCAGGCTCACCTCGATCTGTTGCCCGGTATCAGCCAGTACGGCGATGCCGCGTTGCCGCGCCGCAGCGGCTTCGGTGATCAGCGGGTCGACGACCATCGGTGCCAGCACATCCCCGGCAGTCCCAGCCCGGGTCACCTGCCCGAGCACGCCTACGTCCTGCCCGGAAACGAACACGCGGTTGTACGCAGGCTTTTCCAACCAGCGCAGCGACTCGCGGGCGACAGCATCGACGGGCAACACGAAGTCGGGCGTGACCGTGCTCCATTCCCAAGGCGCGACCGGGTAGCGATGACGCACGCGGATGCTCTGGGCCGAGGGATGCGGAATCAAGTAGCCACCTGCAGCACCGGCAATGGCGGTCAGTGCGTCGATCCACGACCCCTGCTGCGCGAACGCACCGGCGGGGACGTTCCAGTCGGTCAGGCCCCAATCGACCGCCCAGCCCAGCGGGATGCCATTGACCGTGAGCACGTCGTCCATCAACTGCCGAGCAGTGCGGCCCTCGGTGTTCGAGAACGTCATCACCGGCGCGTAAGGCGCGGCCAGAACGGCGTTGCGCCCCCGTCCGGAAATGCGGATGCTGGCGTCACCGAAGATGCGCTCGCGGCTGATGCTTTCGGCCAGCACCCGGAAGGCCGTGCCGTTCACGCTGGCCAGCAGTTCGACCGGACCGCCGTTGCTGCCAGGTGCGACAAGATTTTCTGCGGCGGCGGGCAGCAGCGCATCGAAGCCCCACGTCCAGGAGGCGGCATCGAGCGCAAGTGAAAGGCTGAACACTGGCACCGGCAGGCCATCGGGCAGCCGGTGCAGGGTCACGTTGTTGATCACGAGATAGACCCTCCTAACGGGAACGACCACCGGCTCCCCATCGGGAGGTGGGTCGATGTGGTTTCTACAAACGAACAGCAAGTGGCTGTCCGCTGGAGCCAACGCGGCGAACAGCAGGTGGGCGCTCGGCGTGTAGCAAGGTTGCGGCGCGGGCGGCTCGGGGATCACCCACACGCTGATGCCGGGCGGTGGCCGCATAGCATCATGGTAGCGGCCAGGCCAGCCCACCGGTCGGCGGCTTGCGCTCTGGAAGTCCGAACCCTGGCGCTGCGTCAGCGGCCTTGCGTTCTGCCAGAGGGCGAGCCGACCGGCGCGCTTGCCGCGATCACCGTCCTGATGCGCGAAGCGCGTGGCGTCGCGCAGACGGGTGGCGTTCTGGAACACGGCCAGACTCATCGGCGAGATGGACGTGGCGTCCTCGTGGCGGAACCACGTCGCGGCGTGCAATGGCATCGCCTGCTGCTGACCCGTGCGGCGTTGCAGTGGCGCGGCCACCAAGACCGGCGGCAGGTGGTGCGCAATGCCGTGAACCGACACGCCCGCACGCTGCCACACCGCACCCCAGCCTGCGGGCGTCGCCGTCGCATCCTGCTGGCTCTGCGCTGCGCCGTCCTCGCGCTGCGCGGCCTGCTGCCATTCGTGCGCCGTTTGGCCCACCGTCGGGCGCTGCGTGCGCGAGGCGTAGCGCACCTCGCCGGTGAGCACCACCCCGGGCAGGCTGGCCACACCAACGTTGATCGGCACGCTCGGGCGCAGGGTGAGCGTGCTGACTGTCAAGCCCGGCAACTCGGCCAGCACATCCAGCTGCGCAAGCAGGATGAAGGCAATGCTTGCCACCGGCAGCGGCAGCGTGGCCCGCACCGTCACATCGTTGCTCGGGGCGATGTAGTTGGCCCCGAACACCAAATTGGCGTCGGTAGCAGCCGGTTGATCGAAGAGCAGGTCGACGTTCTGCCCAGAGTTCGCAGGCATCGCTCACCACACCACGCTTCAGCCCAGAATGGCCGACACCATCCGGGCGTCGCCACCCAGATAGAGGTTGGTACTAGCGAGCTTCACATCGCCAGCGCCATCGGTGCCGCTGCAATCCAGATCGAGCGCGGTGACCTCTTCGCCGTTGACCAGCCGCGCCCAGGTGGCGATGCCATTGGCTACGATGAGGCCGTCCTCCTGCTGGGTGAGCGTTAGCAGCCCGTCCGCAATCGTCCCTGCGGGTTTGGTGAGCGCGATCTCGACCAGCATCGCGCTCGAGGGCGTCGTCGCCGGGGTGACGGGACGCGTGCCGCCATAGATGCGCAGCCGCGCCGGGTTGGTTCCCGCATCGAGGAAGGCCAAGGTGCCCGCCAGCCGCGCCTCGTTGTGTTCCTGCGTGATGGCAACGGTCACGGCATCATCTCCGGGCGTAGGTTGTCCGCGATCACCGCGCGGTACATCTGCTTGTGGTCGTAGCTGACCACGGTGTAGCGCTGCGCCGGGTCTAGCAGTTCGAATCGGTAGTTGCCTCCGGTGTCTGACCAGGTCTCGGCGACCAGGACGCGGGTGTTCTCGCTGATGATCTGCACCCGCCGCACCAATGGCTGGTCAGGCTGGCCCTTCTCCTTGACGGTGCCGGTGATCTGGCCGTTGCCGCCGAAATAGATATTCCGGCGTGCGCTGGCCACGCCCTGATACTGGCGCGGGTAGATGCCTGGCTGATCCCACTGATCGGAGTTCGGGCTGTGCAAGCGCTGCAACGGGGCGACAAACACGTTCTCGTCTGCCACGTTTACCTCCACGGCCCGGTGATGTCGAACGCGATCTGAGCGCCTTCGGTTTCCGAGCTGTACTGCGTCCTGACCAGCAAGAAGCGCTTGCCCGCCTGACCCACCACGTTGTCCACGATGGTCTGATCGCTATAGGGCCGGTCTTGGGGCATCCACAGCATCCCGGGCAGGATGCCGCGCATATGGCCGTCCTCCTGCTGCACATAGGTCGGCAGCAGCCACAGGCTGTAGTCCGGGCCGTTCGGAAACGGCATCGGGCCCCGGCCGCAGATTTGCTGGTTGTTGTTCGTGTTCAGCGACGTGAGTCCGAACCGGACGGGATTGCCGAGTTGGGTGTGATTGCGCAGCAGCACCTTACCGGTGAATCCCCGAGACAAAATCAGCCCGTAGTCGCTGAACTGCCCTGGATAGCTTACGTATCTGCTCATCCCCAGATCGTTGTCATCGGCGGCCAGCACCGTCGCGTAGTTGTCGGCGGGCTTGAAGCTCGTGATGTCGCCGAAGCAGTAGCTGTTGCGGCCATTCGAGGGGTAGCCCGCTGCGTTGGTGCAGAAGAGGTAGAACAGCCGGTCGTCGCCGATCAGCACCCAGTTGCGGTTGCCGACGCCGTGGTCGCCGTTGCGTTCGTAGCCGATGGTTCTGGCGTGGTACCACTTGTGCCAACCCCACTGGTTGGCCTGCACCTGCTTCCAGTTCTTCGTCGGGTTGTTCGGGTCATAGGGGGCCTGCGCGCCGACGATGGTGTCGATGTCGGTCATGTTCTCGCAGATGCCAACATTCGCCCACTTGGCCCACGTCGTCGTGTAGCCGGGCATCTTCAGGCTGTCGTCGATCAGCAGCAGGTTCTGCGGCGAGGTGGGGTTCTGGCTGCGGTACGCCGCCTTGTTCGTACCCGCGAACGCCTTCTCCCAGCCCAGTGGCGCGACCTTGGCCGCGAGGCTGGTCGCGCTCGTCGCGGGCGAGACGGGCGAGCCGGTCACCGCATAGGTGAACGTGGTCATCGTCGCCGTCAGGACGCGGAACTGCCCGTTGTACTCGGGCTGGTCGGCCCCGGCGATCTCGACCACCTGCTCGGGCGAGTAGGCGTGGCCCGCGCTGATGGTGGCGGTGGCCACGCCATCGGCGAAGGTCAGCGTGTCGATGGCCTTCAAGGCGAAGCCGTTGACGAGGCAGGCATCGAGCATCGTCACCAGATCGCCCCAGTTGTTGGTGATCTGGGGCGCGCCGGTCATGCCGCTGTTGAAGTATTTGACGGTGAGGTCAGCCATTGAATTGATTCCTTCTGGTCAAGGGGTGTCGACGTCGCCGCGAATCAGCAACGTGAAGTGGTCGTCGGGCACGGATTCCGGCCCCTGCTGGACGGTGCGCACCACCCAGACCGGGAACTGGCTGCCGATGGTGTTGAAGCGCAGCACGTTGCCGGTGGCCCAGCCGTTGCCCCAGCCGAGGGCTGGCAGACGGAAGTACGGCACGCCGGTCGCCGGGTTGTTGGGCGCGCAGTCGGCGCTGGTGTTGCCGGTGGCGATCACGCCGACGTTCTCGCCGATGACTTCGAACGAGGTGCTGTTGGTCATGCGCACCACCCAGCGCTCGGTGAGCGCGCCGCGATTGGTGACCGTGATCGGGTACTGGGTGTGGTTGAAGGTGGCAGTGGCGTCGCTGCCGACGAGTTCATCCGACCAGCTGCCGTTCCAGGTGCTCTGGTCGAACACGAGGTTCACGCGGGCGAACAGGTCACCGGCCACCAGCGCACTGGAGACGAAACTGCCAGAGGCTGGATCGCCGGTACTAGCCAGCGGATAGGCGTGCGTCAGCGGGCGCGTGAAGCTGATCTCGCCGTTGATCTGCACATCGCGCACCACGGCCATGTCCTCGATGCGGTGCTCGATGGTCACAGGCTGGCTGTAGCCGGTCACGTCGGTGAAGGTGACGGTGCCCGCTTCCAGATCGGTGATGTAGCCGATGTGGATCACCACGCCGTCGTGGCCGACCACGCGCACGCGCGAAAGACGCACGCGGGCACAGTCGATGGTCTGGCCGTTGCTGACCGAGGCGGTGATGCGACCGGTGTGGCCGACGACGGCGAAGCCACCGGGGCGAAAGATCGGCACCCGCCCGTCGCTGGGCAGGCGCACCGGGTCGATACCCAGCAGCGCCGCATCCAGGGGCAGATAGCTGTAGGCCACGGCGCTGTAGCGCAGGCTGGAGGCCGCCACCGGCTCGGGCCGGAAGATATTGCCGTCCGGTCGCACGTTATCGGCGTCGAACCACGGCTCGCTCTCGTTGCCCGCCGCCGTGACCACGGTGCCAAACCGCACCCGCACGAGGCCGGTGTCGTAATCGACATTGCCGATGACGCCGGACGCGGTGATCGTGCTGTCGATGCCTGCCGTCACGGTCTGGGTTCCACCCACCGCGCGGGCGAACTGGATGGAGAGCGATCCCGGGCGCAGTGGCGCGGCACCGGTGCGGAACACGTACTCGCTGGAGATGTTCTCGCCGACCGTGGTCACGCAACTGGCGCGCGTGATGCTGTTGGTCGCGCCTGCCGACCAGGATGTGAGCGCCACGTCCCCGGACAGGTAGTTGATCGTGCCGCGCGTGACCCAGCCACTGGTGGTGAACTCGCGCAGCGTGCCCTGTCCGTTGTCGCCCCAGGGCTGGCTGCCTGCGATGGCCAGCAATACCGTGCCGGTCACCACCTGCGCGTTGACGCCGGGCACCAGCCGAAACGCCAGGCTGAACGCGAACGTCTCGCTGTGGTTGCTGGTCGAGCCCGCGCTGTTGTAGCGCAGCTTCACGTAGCCGGACTCGTCGTTCGGGTACATAGAAGGCGCGTCCACGTAGCGGATGCCGCCGTAGTTGAGGCGGAACATCTGGCCGCCGGCCGAGGTCAAGCCGAGGCTCTGCGCGCTGTAGACTGGACTTGGAATCTGGACAGTGACGTCGGGCTGGAACTGCACGGCCCCAGTGGCGTAGTTAACGGTGCCGATGACTTGGCCTGCGCGTAGCACATTGCCCGCGCCATCGTCGCGGGCGTACTGCGTTGGATCGACGAGATTCAACAAACCCAGTCCCATCGCCTGAATCTGCTGCGTCGTGTAGGCCCCAAGCACAGCGGTATCGGCCAGGGTGTTCCATTCGATCTCCAATGACCCCGGCTCGATGGCGCCCAGGGTCGCGGTCACCGGCACCTTGCCCTGGCCGTCCCGCGAGGGGTGCGCGAAGCTGTCTTCCTGCTTGGGGCCTGCAACGTAGTCCACGGTCAGCAGCGCGCCGGCGGGCGGCAGGACATGCGGCGCAAAGCTCAAGCGGTTCTGCGCGACGTTCAGATTGCCGGTGGCGTCTCCAATGATCTCGCCAGAGGTTGCGGCGGACGCCGTGCGGGTGCCCGTGCCGCTCTCGTGCGGCCAGGTGATGGTGAGCGAGCCAGGCTGCGCGCTCTTGCCTGCGGGCGGGGCGAGCTGCAAGGCCTGCGATGCCTTCAGGTCGGCGGTCGGATGCTGCGTCTCCTGCGTCGGCACGTTCCAGGTCAGGATCAAGGACGAGCCGACGTCGGGCAGTGCGCCAAGCGTCACCACGAAGGCCCCGGTGTCCTTGTGGAAGGTGCCCGCGCCGTAGCTGGCATCCAGGCCCTGGAGCGAACCGTTGCCACTGTCGGACAAGACATACCAGCGGCCCTGTGCCATGTAGCTGACCGACAGCGTGCCGGGCTGCGGCACCGGGTTGACCGTGCCCACGTAAGACTGGCTGCGCGACTCGGGCGTGACCGGGATCTCCGAGCTTTGCGGCGCGCGCAGAATCTGCGCGGCAGGCGTGTAGGTGATGGCCTTGCTGTTGGACATCGAGCCGGAATTCAGGCTCAGGATGCCGTTGGCGTAGTCGATGACGCCGATGTTCCCGCTCGCCGTCTTGAGCAGGCCCGCATCGTCGAAGACCGTGATGCCATCGGTGACGATGGACAGCGACCCCGGCAGGCAACCGCCCGGCAAGTTGAAATTGATGCTGGTGTTCCAGGCGTGGCTGGCCGTGTAGCTCACGGGCGCCGCGCCCGGAACGGGCAGCCCCGCTGCGGCGTAAGGTGGCGCGAAGGAGATCGGCGTCTCGGTCTGCGCGCTCGGCACGAGCTGCGTGTAGATGGAGGTGCCCTTGATGGTGAAGTCGCCGACGGACGCTGCTTGGGTCAGCGGTACGACCCCGACGTAGGTTCCGGCGTCCGCCACGACCGTGTCGCGCGTCTTGGTGCTGTTCGCGGCGCGAGTGAACGTGCGACTTGCGGGCGAGCCGGTGAAGTCGTAGCGCAGCGCGTCGCTGGTATCGACGGTAACGACCGACGCCTTGTAGTCCTGGTCGCCGTTGTAGGTGAAGGTGCGCTCAACCGACGACACGGCAGTGGCCCGGACGTACTGCTCCTTCTGGGTGGACAGTCCCTCGTTTTCGATGAGGACGAGCGTCTGGCCAACGTTGGGGATCGCGTCGGTCGTGCGCTGGAACAACTGGATCACGCGCTGGCCCGCGATGTGGTTCTCGAACAGGTAGCCTGCCCACTCGGGGCCCTTGTTGAGGTAGGCCTCGATGCGGGTCTGCGCCTGCTCACGGGTGTCGAAGGTCTCGCGGGTAGAGAACAGCGTGACGCTGACGCGCTCGTCCTGCGGCGGCTCGGCGACGATGACGTTGGCCCCGAAGTAGGTGTCGGTGTCATCCGTGGCCACTTGCACGAAGCTCTTGCGCAGATTGACGCGGCCTCCGGCGCGATCCAGCTCGGAGATGTCAGGGAAGATGGCGTTCGAGACGCCATCGGCAATGGTGTGGCCCGTGGGCGCGCCGCCGCCTTCAGGTACATCCGCCATCACGGCGGACTGGAGCAGCTTCACGTCGCCAGATTGAATCGGCATCAGACAATCTCCAGAAATCGAAGGGTCAGGCGGTAAAAGTCGGAGCCAGATCGCGCCGGGATGCCCAGCACGGGTTCGGCCTCGGTGGCGGTTTCCGCGTGTCGGAAGGCCACGGTGAACGAGCGGCCATCGGCGATGGTCAGGCCGAATCGGCCGGTGGCGCTGCCGACTGGAAGCGCGGCCCAGGCCCGTAGTTGCTCGACCGTGTCCCGCGTGACCCAAGCCATGTCGGGTGCGCCCACCAGGGTGATCGGGCGTCCCGCCTGCCGGGTGGCCGACTGGATCAGCAAGGCCCCGGTAATCAGGTAGGACGTATTGGCGACCGCAGGCGACCACGCGTGCTCGTCGCTCCACAGCAAGTCATCGGGCAATGGCATATCCACCAAGGTATCGAGGTTCTTCAGTTGCATCGGGAATCCTTCAAGCCGTGCGGGCGCGGGCGGCGTCCAGCAGGTGCAGCAGTCGCGCCTCGTCGCGCGCATCGACGGTGGCGTTGACCTTCTGCTGCCCGGAGGACAGTTCCACGCGCACGGTGCGGGTAGGTGTGCCATCGGGCAGCGACGGACGTGGCAGGCTGCGGCTTGCGGGCTGCACCAGACCGCCCGAGGCAAAGCCCTGAATGCCCGCCAGCGCACGCCCGGCAAGTAGCCGCGCCGGAGCGCTCAGGTTATTGATGGCCTCGAAGAAGCCCGCGCCGTAGCGGGCGACGGTCTGCCGGTTCACGACAAACTCCCCAGGCGTGAGCATCGCCGGGATGGTGTCGGATTTCGCGACACCACCGCGCCGGAAGAACTGCCCCTGGTTCTGCTCCATGTAGTCGATCAGCTCGCGCTCCAGGTCTTCGCCCCAGAGCAGCGGCTGGGCCATCGCCTGCCGCCACGTCTGCTTGATGCGGTCGATGTTCTGGCGCTCGTTAGTGGTCGGCGTCTTGCGGTCGATGAAGCCTTCCAGCGTGCGGCGATCTCGCTGCGCATAACCGTTGAAGTTCTCCATCGTCTTTCGCTTCGCGTCCAGGCTGACCGATGCGCCATACTTCCACTGCAGCCAGCTCGAGTATTCATTCATCCCTCGCAGGCCGAGATCGATCATCTTCAGCGCCTCGGACGCCTCGCGGTTTTTCTTGGGCTTGGGCTTGGGATTGCTCGGCTTATTGTTCGGATCAGTGCCTGTGGAGACGGGACTGCCCAATAAGGCAACACGCCCGCCGGCAGCGAAGTGGGCGACGCCATTGGCCAGACGCGAGAGCGCGCCGCGACCGTACTTCTGCGCGGCCGCCTTGCGGATCACGAAGGCCCCGGCATCCAGGGTGCGCGGCACCGTGTCGTGGTGGCCCGAGCCGGGGACGGCGCCACCACTCATCCGGGGAAAGGCCGGAGCTACCGCGCCGCCGTCGGCAAAGCGACGGACACCACCACCCGCGCCACCGACCAGTCCGCCCGTGGCATTGGTTTCCACCTTGGTCACATAGATGGTGTGGGTGCTGGACGTGTTGCGCCCGTTGAGGCTGTCGATCTCCCCGCGAACCGCGCCGACGTTGCTGGCCACCTGATGCTGTGATTCGGTCTGGATGCGATCCAGCGCCTTGATCATCCTATCGACATCGGTGATAGCCGCCTGCGCCTGCTCGGTCGCCACCTTCAATTCGAACTGCGCGTGCTGATCGGCGTAGGCCTTGAGCTTGTCCAGCGCCTCGCGTGCCTTCGACACGTCGGCATCGACCGGGAGTGTCTTGCCCTCTTTCAGCAGCGCCTCGTATTCCTTGAGCTGCTTCTCCGCTTCCTGCAGATCGGCCTGGATCTGCAGCAGGTATTTCTTCTCGGCCAGCGCCTTGTCCAGATCGGCGATTGCCGTGTCGAAACGTGTGGTGTCCGCGTCGAGCGTGACCTTGAGACCGTCCCGGAGCTTGGCCGTGATGTCGTCGATCTGGCGCGTGGTCTCGGTCAGCGTGCGCTGAATCTCATCGCGTGCGGTGATTGCCGAGCGTGCCGCTGTCTGGTGCGCATTCGCTTCGGCATCCAGCGTCTGGTTGAGGATTTCCTCGGACTGGCGGATGTGGTCGATGGCATCACTCACACCCTGTTTGCCCTGCGCGGCCTGCGCATCGGCGTTATTGACCTTCTGCGCCAGTTCGGCGCGCATCTGATCGGCCTGCCGCATCAAATCGGCGGCCTGCTGGTACTCCTGCCTGCGGTACGCCTCGCGCGACTGCGCTTCGAGCTGTGTGACCTGAGACACCGCCTGTTCGGACTGCTTGCGCGCTTCCTCGCCGCGCTTGGCTTCACTGGCTTGCGAGCCGGCCACCTGCGCGGCCATGTCCATCGACTTCTGCGCGAGCTGGCGGGCCTGCTCCAATTCGCCCGCAGCGAGGGCATCCCGGGCCTTGGACTGGTACTCGGCGATCTGGCGCTTACGATCTTCCGTCGCCTCGAAATCGGTCATGCCCTGCCGATGGATGTCGCGGACACGTTCCTCGGTCGTCATCGACAGCTGGCGCTTGGCCTCCTCGATGCGCTGCACTTCCGCCAGGTGACGGTTCGCCTCGGCATTGAGGGCGTCGATGTGCTGGCGGTACTCGGCCAGCGCCTGCGTCAGCGTCTGGCGCTTGGTCGCCAGTATCTGGTCCTCGACCCGCTGCACGTTGGCCCGGCGCTCTTCCTCGGTCTGGCCTTGCCGGGCGGCGGCGTCCTTGCGCGCCTGCGCTTCCTGATCGATCAGGCCGAGCGTCTCGGTGGTGGCCTGACGGCGCAGCGTCGTCTGCTGAGTCAGTGCTTCGGTGAGCAGCTGGGTGGATTTGGTGATCTTGGCGGTTTCGGACTGCTGGGTGCGCTCCAGTTCCGCCTTCTCCTGGTCGTAGCGGTTCTTCACCGCCAGCACCTGCTGCGCGAGGCTGGCCTCGACGATGGCCGTCAGCCCCTTGTAGGCTTCTGCCATTTTTGCGGTGGCGTCGTTGACCACGCCTTGGGCCTTGCCGACCGCCTGTTCGACCTTGCCGAGCCGGGTATCCAAGCTCGCCAGCGCGGCGTGAACGGCCTCGATGCCGCGTCCGACCGCTTCCTGCGTACCTTGCCGCACGACTTCGAGCCGCTTGGCGATCTCCTCGGCGGCAGTCGCGGCGGTGTTCATCGCGCCCTTGGCCGCGTTCGCACCTTCGGTGGCGCCGGCGTACATCTCGGCGAAGATGCGATTCATCTCCGCGAGCCGCTGTTCGTGGCGCTTGGTGGCTTCGGCGATGGTGTCAGACGTGAAGATGGCGGCGAACACTTCCCACCGGAATTGCAGGTGCTCGATGCCATTCATCAGCACCTCGACCATGAAAATGCCCGCCTTGCGGACGATCTCGAACTTATCCGACAGCCACGTCCCGATCTCCCAGCCGATGATGGCTGCGCCGAGCACCCCGAACGCCACGCGCAGCTTGCCGACCGTGGCGATGGCATTGGAGAGCGACAGGTTCACCGTCGCCCACGCCGCCGCCGTGGCTCTGGCCGCTGTCACCGCCGCCGCACCTGCCGTCTGCCAGGCAGTGATCAGCGCCGGGATCAGGCGGTAGACCAGCATCGCGAGGCCGACCTCGGCGATGCGCTTCAACCACTGCATCACCGTGTCCAGGTTCTCCGACAGCCACGTCATCGCCTCGGCGAGCTGCTTGGTGAAGCCGGTCGATTCATTGAGCTTGCTGATCCACTGCCCGAAGACGTTCGACAGGCGCGTGAAGGCCTGGCTGACGGTCATCGGCAGTTGCGCGTACTCGCTGGCCAGCTTGTCCTTCTGGCTCATCAGCGCGTTAGCCACCACGTCGGCGGTGAGCCGCCCTTCCTCGGCGAGCCGGCGCAGCCGTCCGATGGGCACGTTCAGGCCGTCGGCCAGTGCCTGCGCCAGACGGGGGCTGTTCTCGACGACAGAGTTGAATTCCTCGCCCCGCAGCACCCCGGAGGCGAGCGCCTGCCCGAACTGCAGCAGGGACGACTGCGCCTCGGTGGCCGATGCGCCGGAGATGCGCAGCGCCTGCGAGATGCTCTCGGTGAGCGAGAGCGCATCCTTCTGCTCGCCGCCCAGCATCCGCACCGCCTGCTGGAGCTTGCCGTAGAGCGTAGCGGTTTCCTGGATGGGAACACCGATGCGCTGCGCGATGGCGAACAGTTCTTTCTGGGCGACCGTGTACTCGCTGCTGCCTGCTGTGGCGAGCTTGAGCCGCGCGGACATCATGTTCCAGGCGTCGGCGATCTGCACGATCTCCTGCACCTTGCCCGCCGCCCAGTTGATCGACAGGAAGGCCAGCAACTGCGTCTTGGCCGTCGCCACTTGATCGCCGAAGGCCGACATCCCGGCCTTGACCTCGGCCATTCCGGCGGCAGCCTTGGCCCCGGTGGTCTTGGCGGTGGTCGAGAGTTCGCCGAGACTGTGCTCGGCGGACGTGATGGCGCGTTTGAGCCCCTCGTCGGCCCCTTCGAGCGCGACGAGGATGGAAATTCGCTTGGCCATGAATCAATCCACCGTGCTGATCTGCTTCTCGACGGCCGCCGCCAGACGCGGGATGCGACCCGCGACCAGCCGCTCGACATCGATGCGCTTCGTGAGTACGACCTTGGGCACCAGGACGGCAATCGGGATGTCCGCGCCGCGCTTGAGGCGCTTGATGCCATCGGCCTTGCGGTAGCGGCGCTTGAAGCCCGCCAGTGGTCGGTCGTGCTCCTTGATGTTCTCGGCCATCAGGACGATGTTCCCCTTTGCGTTTTTGATGAAGTAGGCATTGCCGCCGCGCATCAGCTCGGCCACCTGCGCCTTGAATCGCTTGCGACCCACCCGGCCGTTCAGTGGAATCAGCATCCGGCCCGCGATCTGCCCACCGGTCTCGTGCATCCCCGACCACGGAATGCGCGAGCCCACGTAGAGTGCGGGCAGCCGGTTTGGGTCTTTGGCCAGCACCTTGGCGGTGAAACCCTTGAGGAAGGACTTCTTGACCACCGCCATCTGACTGGCGACGTGGCTGCGCACGTCCTTCTTCAGTTCGACCGCCTCACTGGCAATCGCCCGCGATACCGCCTTCTTGACCTTGTCGCGGAACTCACCGCCCCAGCGGCGCAACTGTGCCTGGGCGGCGGCGCTATCGATCTGAACGGAAATGCGCATGGTCGTCAGGCACGGTCGGCAGCCTTGTCGGTGAGTCGGTCGAGGGTTTGGTCGAGGTGGCGGGCATCGCCGCGCGTGCCGATGGCAATCACAGACAGCAGCCGTGCATCGCGGGCCGCATCGGTGCGTGCCGTCGCAGCGACGAAGCCGCGCACCTGCGCCAACGTGTAGTCGAGGATGTCCGGCAGGCGGTGGCCGTGCTCGATCAGGTGCTGGACGGCGTCAAACCAGCCACCGCCTGCGGCAGCTTCGTGGTTGCGAACAGAACGTCGAGCTTGGGGATCACCTGCCGGGTAAAAAAATCGGCGTTGACCTCGATCACCTTGGCCGCCAGCACGATGGCCTCGTCAGCAGCCAGATCGTCGACCCAGCCGCGAGGCTTGCCGACCGCAATCGAGATCGCCGACAGCAAGTCCTCGCCTCGTTCGCCGAACAAGGCCAGCCAGTCGATGTCGGTGGCAGTGATCTGATGCATGACTGGCGAGATCGCGCGCAGGAAGGCCGGCATCTGCCCGACCTTCAACGGCTTGATGGCCAGCGGCTCACCATCGATGACCAGCTCGACCGACTGCGGAATCAGGGTATCCAGATCACTCATGGCGGCCCCCATCAGAGCTGTACGATGCGGCCAAACTGGCCTAGCACCGCGTCGAAGGGCTTGGTGGTGTCGGTCAGCAGAGACCCTTCCAGCTCGAACTTGTTGTACTCGTCCGAGATGAAGGAGATTTCCTTCAGCGGATCGAAAGCCACGCGGTAAAGCTCGACCAGCACCTTGGCATTGCCCTGGGCGGTGTTGATGCCTTCGAGCCGCAGGAAGCGCTCCGGCAGAGCCTGGGTGAAGATGCCGATCTCGGTGGCCACGCCGTAGGCGTAACTGGCCTTGAATGGCGCGGTGAGGCCGGTGGTATCCAGAAACTGGATGGCACCGAAGTCGGGATCAGCGGTGTAGTTCGTGCCCAAGACCAGGGTCGCGGGCGTGCCTGCCGAATCCACCACGGCCAGGGACGACACCTTCGGGTGGGCCAGGAAGTAGCGGTCGCCCGCAATCGGCGTTGCACCGCCCACCGGCTCGGCGGTGACCGTACCCGGCGTGCCGACGACGTGATTGCCGTAGAGGGCCAACGCAAGGTTCTCCTTGGTGAATTCCTCAATGGTGAGGTTCACTGTGGCGGACTTCTGCTTGACCATCCGGTGATCCAGCGAGCGCTGGCCGGTTTGGCTTTCGTAGTGCTCCAGCACATCGGTCTTGAGGGAGAGCTTCAGCTCGGCGACGTTGCCGGGCGAGCGCACATCGATGGGCAGGCCGTCGGTGTCGCGCTTGCCGAGGAATACGCGGCCCTGAAAACTGGCATAGGTGCTCATTGCTTGGGTTCCTTGCGTTGGAGGTGTTTGGGTTCAGGGGCTGGGACGGTCGGCTCCGGCGTGGCGATGCCGTGCGCCATCAGCCAGTCGGCTGATGTGGCGTCGATCTCGATCCGGTCACCGACGCCAAGCGTCTTACCCGCGTGGGTGTGCGGGCGTATCAAAACAAGTTGGGTCATAGGGGTCATCCAAGGGTTGAAAGGTCATTGGCCAGCGTCCGGTACGTGATGCGGTACCGCGCCGGTAGGGCCACGGCCACGGCATCGGCGTCCTCGACCTCCCACTCGCTTTCCTGCTCACGGATGCCCAGTGCCAAACCACCGAAAGTGCCGTCCGCAAACAAGGCAGCGTGTGCAGCGGTGAGAAGACGGTCGGCCTCGGTTTCGGGGGACGCGGGTGGTACCGCCCGCGCGAGCGCGACGACGCGGACGATCAGGTCGCGTGTGACGCGGTCGTTGGCGCGCTCGGTGATGGACTCCGACTCGGGAAACACCGCCAGCGCTGGGCAAAGATCGCGGCTGATGGCCACCGTTGGCGACCGGTGCAAAGTGGCCCCGAGACCTTCGACCGCCGGACGGGCAGCCGCCATCACCGCCAGCAGAATCTGTTCGCGGATCGAGTTGCCAGACATGAAGCTACACCCGGGTGAGCTGTGCGCGCATCTCCGAGCCGTCGCCTACGGCCCGGGTGCTACGCACCTGATAGATCACGCCATCGATCTCGACCGCCTCGCGTGGACCTAGACCCACGAACACCGAGGCCGGGTAGGACATCTGGTGGTCGGTGGTCGAGGCCAGCCCATCGAACACGGTGTCGTCCGGCGCGGCGAAGCCCACTGGATGCTGCTGGGCGGGGCTGCCATCCGACGGTTGCCAGCGGCACTCCCTGAGCAGCCCGGCGTTACCCGCTGAGGCGTAGATCTGTTCCACGATGCCCATCACGCCACCGTCAGTTTGACCAACACGCCGGGGCGATGGCACATCGGCAGCGGGTTGGACTGCGTGTGCAAATCGGTGCCCCGGTCGAACTTGCGTGGCTCCTGCTTGGCGTACAGCGGCTGGCCCACCGTGTTGACGGTCTCGTTGAAGTCCGCCGGTGCGAAGTAGGTGCCGAAGGTGTCGATGGTGCCCAGCGGGAAGGCGTGGGCCTCACCGGCAGCGATGAAGCGGCGGGCGGTGCCGCTGGCATCGGTGGCCTGACCACGGTACTCCTCGAAGGTGATGCCGCCGTAGGTGAAACCGCGACGCACATCGTTGATGAGGATGGCCCCGTTCTGCCAGTTCTCGAACGCCTTTTCGACCTTGGCGTGACCGGTGAGCGCAGCGAAGAACTCCGCCGAACACAGGCAATGGACGCCGTTCATGAACTCGCCCTTGAGGTTCTCCTCGATGGTCGCCAGCACCGTGGTGCATTTGGCTTTGACGTTGGTTCCCGCCGCGCCCAACTCGAAGGCCACGGTCTGCTGGGCGATCTCGAAGGCATCGAACAGGTCGTAGAGCACCGAGCCATCGGCATCGAGGATCACGCCTTTCAACGCCCCCATACGCAAGTGCTCTAGGGTGATGGCGTGCTTGTTGCGCATCGTCTCCAGATGGCGCGCGACGACGCCCGCGACCGTCTCGGTTTCGGTTTCCGAACCGAAGGCGCGGATGCCTTGCACTTCCTCGGGCAGCACCACGTCGTCGTGGGGAATGTGCGGCACGACGAAGGAACGCAGCTTGCGCTTGCCGCGCACGCCGACCGTGCCGGGCGAGCCCGGCGGCAGCGTGGGCAGCAGGTTGAGCACGCCGTTCATTTCCTCGACGACGATCTGACGCTGGCGCACCGGCTTGGGAGGCATCAGATTCAGTTCTTCCAGACGGCCGTAGCGGTTGGGCAGGATGTTGATGGCGGCGGTCAGCGCGACCATCGAGAAGGCGGGATTGCTGAAGGGGTTGTTCATGGTCAGGCTCCTTGACGGACGAGCACGCCCAGCGCCTTGAGCTGCGCAATGGCGGTGAGTTGTTCGGCGGTGGTGATGGCATCGGGCCACGCGAGCGCGTGATGGGCGACGACGGCGTGGCGCGCGACGACGAGGCCGTCATCGCGGTCGATCAAGGTGGCATCGCAGGCTTGCAGCAGCACGCCTGCGGCGACCTGCGTGCCGTCCCCGGCGGACGGGTCGATCTGCTTGTATTTGCCACTGGCGGTGACGATGCCGAGCACCGTGCCCAGCGGCAGGTTTTGACCCGATGCGACCGTGACACGGTCGCGCGAGTAGAGGTTGGGTGCTTCGTACTTGAGCAGGTCGCCCAAGTTCAGGGGTTCGGCGAGAACGGACATTTCAGATCTCCTTCTTGTAGGCGGTGGATTGCGCCGCGATCTGCTTTGCTGCATCGATCAGCGGATTGCTGGCCGCAGGGCGCACGGCATCGGGCGTGATGCGACTGGTGATTTCGGGACTGGCGTCGGCCTGCGCGGCCAGGAGCTGGCTGCGCACCTTGGCGGGTGATGCTTTCGCTTCGAGAAAGCCCGCGATCAGGTCGGTGCGCCCGGCCAGCGTGCAGGTCTGGGCGACCTCAATCGCGTCGGCCACGGTCATGGCGGTAGACGCTGGTTGAGAAGAACTGCCAGCAGGATCAGCAGCAAGCCGATCAGGAGCAGCGGGGTCGGTTCGATCATTCATTGATGACTCCATCTGGAGGTTGCTAAAAAGACCGGAGTGGCTTGCCGCCAACTTCGGGAGTGGGGAAACGAATTCGCAAAGCTGCGCAAGGGCGTCGTCGAAGGTGCCGACCGCGTCGGCTAAGCCCGCAGCGACGGCATCAGCCCCGTAATAAATGCTGGCTTCGGTAGCGCGCACGGCATCGGCCGAGACGCCACGATTGCGGGAAACGGTCTCGACGAACATGCCGTAGACGCGCTCGACCTCGTTTTTGAGGAAGGCGTGCGCCTCGTCGGAAATCGGTTCGTGCGGGTTGAGATCGTTCTTGCGGGCCCCGGCGAATACCGTGGTGTAGCGAACGCCATCCTTGGCATCCTTCACCGATTGGTCGGCGTGCATGGCAATGACACCGATTGAGCCCACGCCACCGGTGCGCGTGACGATGAAGCGACTGGCCGCCGAGCCGATGGCATAGGCCGCTGAGAAGGCCATATCGTTGGCCAGCGCCCAGACCGGTTTGCGTTTCGCCGCTGCCGCTACCCGGTCAGCCAAATCGAACACGCCGCCGGATTCGCCTCCGGCACTGTCAATATCGAGCAGGATGGCGGCGACGTTCGGGTCGGCGACCGCTGTATCCAGCATCGTCGCCAGCTCCTGGTAACTGGCCATTCCTGACTCGGCCTCAAGCCCGACCGTGCGGCGCACCAGCGTTCCATAAATCGGCAGAACAGCGATGCCCGTCGCACCAGTCGGTGCCGTGCGGGGCGTAATCGTATTGGCTGGCACAGCGGCATGAGTCAGTCCAATGCGTGGCCCGAGAACGGCAAGAATCACCTCAAGTTTCGGGCGATGGATCATCAGCGGCGCACCGAAGAGGCGCGCCGCCATGTATGGCAACAGGGTCATGAAAATCCTTCAGGTAGACGATGAACTGCCGGTTTGCGAGGTGTCTGCAGCGTTCTTGTTCGGCTCGGCGCTTCCGCCGTCCTTGGACGTGCGGCGCGGGTCGGAGTCGAAGATCAACCCGAGGTCGTCGGCGCGCTGGTTGTCGGCGGCGATCTCGCGGTCAACGTCCTCTGCGTCGTAGCCAAAGGCGGAAATGGCTTCCGAACGGCTCATCAACCCGGCCCGGATGGCCAGCAGCATTGCCTTGAACTCCTTCTCAGGGTCGACCCACTGCCAGCCCTGGGGAATCCACTTCACCTGCAGGTACTGGCGGCGACGGGGTGGGCCGCCACGCGCGAAGCCGGGAGCTTCGATGGCACCGGCGAGCACGGCCTGCTTCATCCAAGCGGCCCACACCGGACGGCACATCTGATGAACCAAGACGCCGTGCTGGATGGCCTCCATACGGCGGCGAAATTCCAGCAGACCGGCGCGGATTGACGAGTAATTCACCCCGGACAAGTCGCCGGTCAGTTGTTCGTAAGTGACGCCGATGGCGGACGCCACCGCACGGAATTGCGTGCGCAGAAACTCACCGTAGGAACCGCCGACATCGGCCGGATCGGAGAATTTCACATCCTCACCGGGTTCCAGAATCTGCAGCGTGCCGGGCTCCAGCCCTGCGATGGCGATGCCATTCGGGTCGGATAGTCCTTCGCCCATGAGGTTGTCCTCGGGCGACTGACGAGTAATGAAACCGGCGAACATTGCGGCGGTTTTCTTGCGCACCAGCTCTGCGTCGTCGTACTGATCAAGCTCGTTCAACTTCACCAGGGCGCGGGAGAGCCACGGCTCACCGCGAATCTGGCCGGGCCGCAGCACACGGTAAAGATGCATGATCTCTGCCGCTGGCACCCGCACGGTGTCCTGGCCGCCTTGCGCCGACATCGGTGACAGGCGTCCATCCTCGGGGTGGGAACGGTACAGGTGGTAGGCCACGCGCCGACCCATCGCATCGAACTCGATGCCGGATCGGATCACATTGCCCGTTGGTAATTCGGTATTCAGCGTCAGCGGCAGGTGTTCGGCCTCCAGCAGTTGCAGCTGCAAGGGCACGACCAGTCCATCTTCGGGACGGCGCGGGCGCAGGCGAATAAGGCACTCGCCACCCTCGCACATCGCCCGAGCCGCCAGCGCTTGCAAGCCGTAAAAATCCGTCTGACCGGTGGCGTCCGCTTCCTCTGTCCAGTCTCGCCAGAGCGCTTGCACTGCCACGCGGAAGGTCTCGTCCTGTGCTGTCGATTGCGGCTTGATGCCGGTACCGACGGCATTGGCGACGAAGGCTTCGATACCAGCATTCGCCCACGCGTTGCGGCGCACCAGATCCCGCGATTTCACGCGCAGTTCGTTGGAGGTCGCCAGCATCGCAGCCACCGCGCCGGGATTGCCGGGCATCCACGCCATTGCGCGCCGCCCACCACCTGCGGCCTCGTGGATGGGAGCCCCGCCGAACAGGGTCCGAATTTTCGTGACCCAGCTCATCAGAAGCCCTTCCTGGTTGTGACTCGGATCTGACGTGGCGCACCGGGCCATAGCCCGGTGGCGGCTTCCTGTTCCAGGATGCCGCGCTCGACTTCACGGATCGCCGCTTTGAGCTCATCAACCGAGCGGTACTCGACCGTCTTGTCACCGAAGGTGACGCGCTTCTCGCCCTTGGCGAGTGCTGTTTCCAGGGCGGTCAGTTGTTCCTGTGTGTAGGCCATCAGCGGAACACCATGAGATTGACTTCGGTGGTATCAGCAAGCGACCCGGCTGCGGTGGCGCAGATCACTTCGACGTAAGCGGTCGTCTTGGCATCCGTGGTTGAACGGGCAATCGCCATGCGCTGGTTTCTGCTGTTTGTGTTACTCCGGGCGAAGGCCAACCAGCAGTAGTCGGTATCCGCGAACGGCGTGACAAAGGTCACGCGGTAGCGACCTGCCGCCAGCCGGGTGACGCCGGAAACGTTGTGGGAGGCGTTGATCTGGATTGCGCCGCCAACGTAGCCGAAATTCACCCAGGCTCGAGCAAGCCCCGGGTGCTCGGGGCGAATCAGCCCCTTGATCTCGGTGCCGATTCGGATCGCAAGCGCCGACAGCTGCGTAGCGAAGCTCATGCTTTACACCAGCGCGGCGTCGAAGATCGCGACGAAGTCGGTGGTCGTATCGCCGATGTCGGCACTCGCTACTGCGCCAATGTTGTCTCGTGCCTGCGTCTGCTCGGGGACGGTTAGCGCCTGCGCAGCGTCGAAGCGAACCCGCTTGTCGATGGAGGCTGTGAGCGCTGCGATACCGGTTTGGTCGTTCTGCAGCGCCTGCTGAAGTTCGAGCAGGGTATCGAACGCAGGATCGGCACCGCCGAGAAGATCAGCCTTCAGAGCATCGAGCAGCGTGACGATTTTCGACGAGGAATAGGTACTGGCCGTACCGATAGTGAGATCGTCGATGGCAACCGATGTAATGACGGCTGTTTTGAGTTCGTTGATCGCAGCCACCAGACTCGATTTGTCGGTGGTGGTCAGTGCCGAAAGCGTACCGGTGCGGCCTTTGACGGTGTTGAATTCGTCGGCGACGCGCAGGACGAAGCTGTTCAGTTGGGTTTGTAGACTCATGGTGGTTCTACAGGGTGGTAGGGTTAGGTCAGCCAGCGGCTACGGATAACGCGTCGGCCAGATTTCTGTGCTCCAGATGCACCAAGGCCACCGCGTTGGGTGGCCTCGGAATTCGTTGTAGGTAAAGCAGTGGGTGCTGAGTCATCAGGCGGTGCCGCGATCCCGAGTTGTCGTTCCAGTTCGCGCCAATGGCGCTCCTCGAAACGGTCGAGGCCCGCAGCCGATGCGGCGGCCCTCGCGTACACATAACAGTCGAGCGCTTCATTGCGCTCGCGCATCTTTTGCCACTCCCGGATGGCAAAGCCATTGCGGTCGCGGCGGGTGATCAGTTGCTCGGCGCACAGTTGCTGGATGAATTCGGCATCGATCTTTGGCAGATGAACGAATCCGGCAGGAAATGTGGTGGTCACACCGTCCTCAAGCACGTCGGCGGCCTTGCGCAGGTTGTTGTAAAACTCCCGCTTGGCGATGCCCACTGCCACCGAGAACACCTTGATGCCCCTGCGCAGCTTCTTGCCTCCCTGCGAGATATCCACCGCCGTTGGTGTGCCAATGAGCGCTGCACCACGCGCGACACCCTTGACCGGCATCACACGTGGGTCGCCACAAGCCCGCACGAATGTGTATGCCTCCTGCGTGGCAAAGCCGGTGTCGAGTGCGAATCGCGCCAGCGGCAGCGCCGCTCCCGACTCGTGCGTCCACGTCTGGGCGACCAATTCGGCCAGCCGTTTCCACACTGCGTCGCGGGCGGTGTCGCCCATCAGCACACGGTGCTCGACCAGCCACGATTCCTTGCTGCGCCCGAAGGCCCATATCGAGGCTTCGATGCGATCCTTTTGCACGTCGGCTCCACCAACAAGTAGCAACCCACCGTTGGGCACTGCGCCGATCCGGTAATCCTCCCGGCGCTCGACCAGACGCTGCCAGTCAGGCGCTTCGCCTTCCTCGACCCACGTCTCGCCCAGTTCGGTATTTTTGAAGGTCTTGATGGCCGCCGCCGATCCAGATTCCTTACTCACGGCGCTCTCCCACGCGGCGGCGATATCGCGCCAACTGCGCCAGCCCACCGGGCTGTACAGCGACGAGAGGTGGAAGCCTGCGGTTTTGCCAGTGCCGTCGGTAACCATCGCGCGCCATTCGCCGTGTTCCAGCATCCACGTCTTGTGGTGCTCGGCAATCGGTTCATCGCAGGACTCGCACACGTAGGCCGCCGTTTCTGGCTGACCTTTCTCCCAGCGCAAGTGCTCAAAGCGCATCCATTGCCGGTGCGCACAATGCGGGCACGGTACAAAGTAGCGGCGCTGGTCGGATGCCTCATATTCCCTCTCAACCGCCGACGCCCCTGAGATCGTCGGGGTCGAAACAATGAAAATCTTTCGGCGCGCGAACGTGCGCGTGCGCGCCTCGGCGAGCGAGATCGCGTCACCCTCACCTTCAACGTCGGACGGGTAACCATCGACCTCATCCAGGAACAGGTAGCGCACCGGCATCGAGCGCAGGCCCACCGCGCTGTTCGCGCCGGTCATCACCAGCACGCCACCCCGAAACTCCTTGGCCAGAATGGTGTTGCCCGAGTCCCGGCTCCTGGCCGGTGCAATCAGTTCGACCAGAACGCCCGATTCCTCGATCAACGGATCGATCCGCTGCTTGGAATTGCGCTTGGCCATATCCACCGTCGGCCACACGGCCATCATCGGCCCTGGTGCGTGGTGGATGACGTAGCCGATCCAGTTGCTGCCCATTTCGGTTGCGCCGAGCTGCGCGGCCTTCATGAACACCACGCGTTCGACCGGCGAGGTCGGTGACAGACAGTCCATGATGTCCTTCAAGTACGGGGTGCGGCTGGTGCGCCAGCGCCCGGGCTCGGCGGATGCCTTGCTGGAGAGCATCCGATGCCGATCCGACCATTCGGACACGGTGAGCAGCGGATCGGGCGTCAGACCCTCGCGCCACGCACGCTCGATCTCGGCGGCGCCTTCGTAGTCCATGCTCATCAATCCACCCTCGGACGCAGTTCGCCCAACTCCTGCAAGTGATCGCGCACGGCGGATTCCAGCGCCACGTGCATGGCGTGTGAATCGATGCCGAGCTTGGATGCCATCTGTGCCGAGATGCGCGCGGGCCAATTGAGCCACGCATCGCGTTCCGACCGCCCCAATGCAAAAACGTGCGCGATAGCCTGCGGTCGATCCACCAGTTCGCCCTTGAGGCGGGCCAAACGCACCTTGTTCGTCTGCGCCTTGACCACCTCGTTGACGGTGCGCGCCTGAAGCAGCGACGTGCCGCCCGAGGGCAGCGCGGCGGTCTGCTCCCCGGCGCTCTCCCGTACCGCGACGCTCTCTGCGCGCTGTTGCGTTCCCTTTTTTGGGGTGTCCGTGTTGCGTGCCCACTCGCGGTCGGCACGGTCGACGTCGATGGTGCCGTCAGCCTCGGGCGTTACCCGACCGGCACGAATCGCCTTGTGCACGGCGGTGTCAGTGACCCCACGGTGACGGGCGTAAGCGCGTATCGAAATTCCCATCGGCCTCTTCAATCATTTGTTCGTGGGTTCAGCTTGGCTTCCATCTGGAACAGCGCGTTCATCACATCACCATCAACCACCTCGAAGGAGCATCAAATGACCACCACCCAACTCACCGCCAGCCAGCACGCAGTCCTTGCCCACGCCATTCACCACGGCGACGGAAAACTCGACTGGTTCCCGGACAACATCAAAGGCGGTGCACGCAAGAAAGTCCTCGACGGACTGTTCAACCGCGCCCTCATCACCACCAACGGCAGCGACTGGTTCGTCGCCGCCGAGGGCTACGACGCCCTTGGTTGCGCGCGTCCAGCGCCAGCGCCCTTGGCCACAGACCCCGAGATCGAGGCCGCCGTGACGGCCGCAGAGGCCACGTGGGCGCAAGAGCGCACCGACACCAAACCCCGCACCCGCGAAAACAGCAAGCAAGCCACCGTAATCCAGATGCTGCGGCGTCCCGAGGGCGCAACGGTGCGTCAGATCTGCGAAACCACCGGCTGGCAAGCGCACACCGTGCGCGGCACTTTCGCCGGAGCCTTCAAGAAAAAACTTGGGCTCGCCATCCTCTCGGACAAGACCGACGGCGGCGAGCGCGTGTACCGGATCGCGTGATCCAGAAAGATTGAAATTGAAGCCAACAACGCTTGGCTTCTCAATCGAACAGCGCGTTACTACGGGTGTCGCAACGATCAACCCCAAGGAGCCAACGATGACCACCACCAACCAAATCCCCGCCACCCAGAACAAAGACTGGGGCTTTTGGGGCAC
>Ga0210056_1000197_pt1 | contig 45520 bp, 30 predicted proteins | sample CryGeyCG2014_080_2_FD_183965 | JGI IMG/M metagenome (GOLD analysis project Ga0210056, IMG submission 183965) | Groundwater microbial communities from aquifer - Crystal Geyser CG07_land_8/20/14_0.80 (SPAdes) (version 2) | ecosystem: Environmental > Aquatic > Deep subsurface > Groundwater | place...
AACAAGTCCGGGGGGATTGCCATTACCGAATCAAACTGTCAAATAGCATAACCCCCCCTACCTTTTCGGGAACTATGGGACAGTATTTTTGACCACCTACTTACCCCCCCCCGGTGATCCCCTCCGCGCCAAGCTTCACTCTCGGGTCCTGTTTGCCGATCACGTCGGCGCATTCACGAAAGAGATTCGTGTACATGTCCTCCATCGCTATCCGGTGATCCGCCCACGGTGCGAAGTTGCCCCGCTGCTTCGCCTCATCGCGGGTCATTGGTTTGACCTCGTCCCATGCCGCGAACGTTGTTCCCCATTCTTCGTTCAACTTCGCGAGTTCACCGTACACGGACTTGAGGTAGGTGCGGGTGTACTCAAGACACGTTGGCGAAAAGCAGAAGTCCTGCTCCGACATGCCGATGCCGATCTCATCCCCCAGGCTGTAAGCACGCACCGGGAAGTCGCGCGCGACCGTTGCGTGGTGCCGCAGCTCGTCGAACAGGCTGTTCCTGAAGGCCGCACTGGTAAGGCATCGAGGACGAACGGTCGTGTTCCGGTCATAGCCTCCTGCAGAGATGGCGAGAGCACCCGTCGTGTAGAGCGCGAGATGGAGATTGGGCTTGACCGTGTTGAGATACATGCCCGTGATTTGTTTCGCAGGTTGGGGATACAACAGGCTGATGTAGGCAACATCGAAACCACGGTCGTACATGTCCTTGAGCATATACCGACTGAGGGCGTTGTTGTTCGCGCTGGGCGCCCAGAACCAGAATTGGAAATCATCCGGAGAGTCTCTGCGGCATAGAACGACAGCGGACTTCTCGGAGAGGACGGCGTTCCCCGCGCCTATCAGGCTTGCCTTAACGGTGTGATGGATGGCGACGGGACCCAGTAGCGGCAACTGGAATGTGACTTCTCTGCTGCCGGGGCTGGTTGAATCCCTTTGAGCCACGATACGCCCCAGGCTGTCGAGAAGCTGGAACCTCACCTTCGTCGCTTCCGGCAATGCCTGCGAGATGTTCACTTTCCCTTCCACTATTTCACCGGCTTCGTACGAGAAACGATTCGTCACGATCTCTGCAATCTCAACGCTGGACTGCGTCTGGAAATACGCACTTCCCCACGTCAGTGTCTTGCCGCCTTTCTTTAACCAGACATCCGCAAAGTGCGCGCCCGATTTGATCCCGGTGATTGCCTGTTTGAACTCCGTCTCGCCGGTGCGAATCCTCAGCTTCGTTTCGCGCCTCACTTCAACCGTTCCTTCGGCATCTCTAACAACGATCTCAACAGTCGCTTCTTGAGGTGCACCGCTGTTGGAGATTCCAGCGATGATTGCGCCATCGTCGAACCGCATGCTGGAGAAAGCAATCGCACCCTCCTTCTGCCCCGCCCACACAATCAGTTTGGCAAGCAGAGATTGATAGTATTCGTAGTGCAGCGGAGTCGCGCGATAGTCGTAGGTGACATCGGGCGTGAAGGGACTATCAATGCCGCGGCGGAAGGATCGTTCAATCTCGAAGAAGCCGAACCTCTCGTGCTGGAAGTCCACGATAGCGACCCGTCCCTTGCCGCAGGTGAAGCACTTCAGCCACTTGCCGTCCGGCGCATCCTCGGCGAGAACTGGCAAACCGGCGAAGGGGATGCCGGTTGCGAGCAAGGCGGGCGTCGAAACGGATTTCTCCATGAACGAATCGAGCTGGGCTTCTTTCGTGGGTCGGATGATGACCAGCCCCGCGCCGTTCCTCACCTTCGCGAGGATGTCGTCCCGCAACTGCTGCGACAGGACTTCCCATTGCGAGGCGAGCGCTCCCTTCCAGTTGCACTGTCCGAAGAGAATCACCTGCGGGTTCTGCGCCAACTTGCTCTGAAGCTCGGCGAGGGAGGTGAGCATGCCGCGCTTGCGGGGGCCGTAGTAGATGCGATCCATCACCTCGCCGCCCGGTGTGGCGTCGCCTTCCTCGAATCTGCGCCAAGTGGAGTACTCGATGTCCAGTCGCTGCGCCAACTCGATGACTTCGCGATGAGTGGGTATCGCGAGGACTCGAATCGCCCCACCCGCAAGAGGGACGCCCCACGCAATGTGAGGCGTTTCGACCGCGCGTGTAAGTTGCGAAAACGGCGTGTCGTCCTTCGTCGCCAGAGCGCCCGACGCCTTGGAGAGATCGAGGGGTCGCAGGCTCATATCATCGAACCACACTTGACCGGCGGATTCCCAGATGTGCGGAAATATCTGAACCATCGTCGTCTCGGGGTGAGACTCGAACTCGCGGGTGTATTCTTCCCATTCGGTCGAGCCGATCGCGACCACGTGCTGTGAGGTGCGTTCACCTGTTCCCTTATACTCATTGATCGCTACACCGGCATTGGGCTTCCCCTCTCGCTTCGCCCAGCAGGTGAAGGTGTACAGCGCTTTGCCTTTCAGCGGCGTCCGTAGCGACCAGCCACCGATCTCCTGCTTGCCCGCGGGGATGCTGACAGAGGCGCAGTGTTTTCCCTTCGGAGTGTCCTGGGACGGGAGCGTGTTCGCCGGGTTGCCGAACTTGCGGACCTCCGTCACATCAATGGGCAGCGGGTCGTCGCAGATCTTCTTCCAGCCGACGGGATTCCCGTGCTCGTCCACCTGCTCGAAGCCGCCATTGGGGATCAACTCCGGCGTTCCACTCTGGGAATCCCTCAGGTCGGGAATGCGGAAATCGTCAATCTCGATGGTGCGCTGCTCTTCCGGAATCGGCCACGCCACGTAGATCGGTTGGAACCGCAGTTGCCGAACGGTTCCCTTCCACAGCGGGTTCTTCGACATGTCCACTTCGTAATCGTGCCACTGTCCGTCGGATTGGCACTGGAAGTTGACCACTGTCTTGTCATCCCACGTGGGTTGGGCGTCGCCGATGAAGAGCAGGCAGCCGCCGCTGGTGATGCCCTTCCCCAGCCTCATGCGGAAGGAGACGATCTGCTGGTTCGCCGCGTCCACCTCGAGCTTCGGTATGAACATCTGCGGCGTGCCGAGTTTCGCCGTCAGCTTCCACACGCCGTCGCGTACCCCCTGGCTTTCGAGACCGTAGGTGTTCCAGCCTTCCGTTCCGCTGGGATCGTTGAATTCACAGCGGAAGGTTCCCGCCCCCGCCTGACGGGCGACGGACAACCCCAGAATCAATGTCGCTGCCAGCAATAACCGATTCCCGCGTAGCATGGTGTGCTCCTTTTCCAAAGGGATTCCCGTCCCGCAGCTTGTCAGGAAGGTTTTCCGTCACGATTTCAGGACTAACAGGCTCCGATCAACCGCTTCCATCCCTTGTAACTGCGCCATATACAAGGAATTGACCATTCCTCAGCCTTCTCCTGGCACTCCAAGTCGTTGATAATGTCTTGCCGAATGTTGGCAGCGCATTATTGATTCGTGCTGGCATTCCACCAACCCCGCCCCCCTCTCCGTCCCTTGAAGAACCGTTCTTTCACGCCAACATGCGGTGCTCCATCGCACAACGTCGTATGTTTCAGCCACAACGTTTGACGTTTTGGCCTATAACGTCAAACGTTGTAGGGTACATCATACGACGTTGTGGGCCACAACATACGACGTTGTGCGCCGAACGCGTTGACGAGCAGGTAGTGGGAGGTAGTGGGGGTCACCTTCTTCTATCATTTAATCCTCTTCCAGCAAGTCCCGCAGCTTCCGACGCAAGGCTTAATCGGCTTTCGGCAATCGCTCTTCACGCAATCAAGCGTTGGTCACCGTCGTGTTCCCGACGCAAGAGTACTCCCCGATTCGAGATAAACGATGATGACTCCCCCACCCGTGCGGGAACTATAGTACCCACCTTCACGGTTTCGGCGGCGGGAAGGTCTGCTTTTCGCCTTTGCGGAATTTCTCGTAGCATTCCTCGGGGCCGGGGAAGCCGGGAGTCAACGCCCGTGCGCCCGCGCCGTGCATCGCCCACGGGGAACAGATCAGGTAAAGCTGCCCCTTCGGCACGTGCGCCACCGCGCAAATCTGGTTTCCCGCTGCGGTCACCGTGTCCATCATTCCGACCGCTGCCACGACAGGGCATTGGATATCCTGTGTCAGGTTGGCGAGGACTGAAGGATGCGAAGAACATCGTGGTGATCAGAGCGCCCCCCTCGCGCACGAAGGAATGGACCAGACGCGGGAACCCTCACTGGACTTTGTGACCGGTGTCCGGATCGGCCACGGAGCGCCCGGAATCCACCGACTGCCCTGAATCCACCGACTGCCCTGAGTCAACGGAACGGCCTTCATCCGTCTTCTTGCGTTCGTCTCGAGTCTCTCCCGGGAGCACCATCTCGGCGCGGCTCTGACCTCGCTCGACTACAAGCGTCGCAAACTCGACGGGCGCCTCGTTCCAGGATTTCATGAAAGGCTTCACTCGCACCCGGCAGCGATAAGACCCGGGCACAAGGCGAACTTCGGGCGGGTACCTGAACTGGTCCTTCTCGCACGTCGCTGCCACTTCGCCGTTGTTGTTGAGAATCTCCACCTTGAAGTCCTTGCAATACTCTTTCTTCTCCCGCGTGATGTCTTTGAACCGGCCTGTGGCCCTTTCCTCAAAGGCGGGCTTGCCCTCCGCGTCACGCGCCTGGTTGCCCTTTTCGTCGGTGACGGGCACTCGCTCGGCAATGGGGACAGTCATCAACGTCACATTGCGCCGCGCCACCAACACCGTCACCGGAACCGGGGTGCCCGGCGCCACAAACGCCACCTCAGTGCCGCTGCGGCCGCGTTCATCCTCGACGCGAACGGTCATCTCCACCGGTTTGGCGCCGGTCAGAGGAACCGTCGTCTTCAGGGTCGCCTCCTTTGTCCCAACACCAACTCCATTCCAGTAGTAGGTCAGTTTACCGCTGTCGGGGTAAGGCTGTATAGTCGGGGTCAACGTCACCGTGGCTCCCGGTCTTCCTTCGCAAAGCAGAGGCTGAAATGACACCGGCAAATAGCGGTTAAGCGCCCGCGGGTCTTTGTCGAAGGTAAAAACCTGCCAGTCACCTGCTGCGTAATAGTCGCCCGGCTTCACCCAAGTTTGGTTCCAGACCAGCGCCTTCAGCCATTTGGCCAACCCTTCAAAGCCGGTGCCACCTTCTCCAGCGGTCATGTCAACGCCGATGTCGGTGCGGGAGGCCGTTATCCACCCACCTTGCTTGCTCAGGAACACACGCCCCAAATTGGTTACAAATTCGACGCCGGCAGGTTCCGCCACTGCCGAGCAGTTCACCATGAGAATGTGTCCGTTCTCACTCATCACGTCCCTGCAGGCTTCCAGTCGTTTGAGAGCTTCCACTTTCTCGGCGATTTGTTCCAGGCACAACTCGACCCGTTGTTGCAGTTCTGCAGGGTTTCTCTCGTCGGGATCGGTTTTCACTTCCGTCGGTGCGACGGCAATTCTACCCAGCCAGCGACGGGATTCCAAGATGAGTCCCTGTTCTTTCGCAATCGCCGCCTGCGCGCCGGCGACATCCACATCCTGCGGGGCGACGATGCGGCTGCCTTGCAGGACAATCTGCGGGAACTTGGCATTGCCATGGCCCTCGATGATGAGAAAGCCAATTTTCCGGCCGTCGCGAGTGTATTTGGCGAGGGTTTCAAAGAATCCCTCAGCCGAGGTCACAACCAGAATGGCGTGAATGCCTTCCATCTGTCCCAGCAGCCCATACATGGCTTGCTCCATTCGGCTGGCGTTGGATGGCAGTGGTCCACGAATGGCGACGGTAACCCCGAGGGGAGGGTTCCGCGGCGAAATCACCGGAGGCGCATTGAGATTAGCCGAGTCATCGGCTACTTTATTTGCGGACGCCTCCACCCTGTCTTTCGCTGCCAATGCCTGGGTTGGCGCGTTTTCGCGGGGGCCCACATACTTCACCGTGGCGCTGCCGATGAGCGCGGGATGAATGTTGTACTTGCTGCCCCAATGATCATCCCCGGGGAAGTCGCCGGCGTGGATTGGCTCGCCGGAAAGGGGCGTTGTCACCGGCAGCCGCTGCACGGGACCACCGTCCACCTGCAAAGACAGCCCTTGGCGTCCCGCCTGAATGACCAGGCGATGAGTCGTCCCAGCAGTAAGCGGCTCCGCGCTGAGGAGATGATGCCACCCGGAGGCATCGCGGCCGGGGGTGTTGGTGCGCGGGTCATACAAGCTGACCATCACGCGGTTGTTTGTGTCGAGATGAACGGCGAACGAGCCCACTGGTGCTGCATTGATGCCAACCGTATCCAACAGCACACCCGGCTTGGTAAATCGCACGTCCAGAACGAGAGCCAGGTTGTCACGCGGATACTGGCGCGCCACCAGGAACGAGCTGCTCGGGGAGGTCAAATCCAGGGCGATCTCCAGCGGCTCACCCCGACCAGGGGCGGGGGAGAGCAGACACCACAGAACAGCAAGCGACAGCAGAAGAAAAGACAACGTGCGGCGCATTGATATACCTCCAAAGGTAAGAGTTTCTCGAAAAGCGATAGGTTCCGTCTATTGTGTTCGCTACCCGGAGCCACAACGCTATGTCAAATTGAATCGGTAAACCCACTAGTGTATCGTTTTGGAAGTTCCCCCACAAAAGGACACCGGATCGCTTCAGCGTCCGGTAGCTCACACAGGCAGCTACACGATGAAGGCTACCCTCCTTTTCTCCCCTTTCAACCCGTGTTCGTGCCGAAAACGGGTTGAAAGGGGAGAAAAGATGTCCTTTCTTGGCGCTCGGTAGTCAGTTGTGTGAGCTACCGGACGCTGAAGCGATCCGGCGTCTAATGTCGAAGAATTTACGAAAGGATGCACTAGAATTGTATCATAAGAATCCCCATGCCGCACGGGCGGCATTCGTGAGGGCAGAAACGCGTGATGCGAGGGAATCCTGTTAACTTCGCTCCAAGATCTCCTGCACCTTTGAAAGGAGACGTTTGTTCCCCCTCAGGTACTCCTCGCCTCGCACCCGGGCGGTCGAAATGGTGGTGTACCCCACGAAGAAAAAGTCGCTGAGCGCGTCCACCCGGTGATCGGACATGACCCCACTTTCCCTTTTTCCCTCGGTTCTGGCCGTTTCATTAGCATGGTGACCTTTGACATATCTTCACGGTTTCGTCGGCGGGAAGGTCTGTTTTTCGCCTTTGCGGAATTTCTCGTAGCATTCCTCGGTTCCGGGCATTCCGGGAGTCATCGCCCGTGCGTCGGTCGATCCTGCAAATCCTGTACATCCTGTCCGAGTACGTGAGTAGATACCCGGTTTTAGTCCGAAGGATTTGATTCCAGCAGCCTCCCGACTGGTCGGGAGGCTGAACAAAGACGAAGCTCTCCGGGCTATAACCGGTACTCCTGAGCGGGCAGTGTCAAGCCCACGTGAAAAAAGCGCAATTGCTTTGAAGGACATCGCTTGCAAATTGCGTCTGCTTGCGTTACTATCGGCCACGTGCAAAATTTGAGGGATCATCCATGCGCGGTTCCGCAGCACGCGAGATGAAAATGCAACGCGGGAGGGAGAGACTCCGCGAACTCGGAGAGTTCAAGTCGAGCCGCCAACGTTGGGGAATGGCTCAGCAAGAGCCTTCGCCCTCCCAAGAGCCGCTATTTTCAAGGGAATCGCCCATGACCGCTCGGTCACCACGGAAGATGAAAACGGGAGAGAGTTCTTTTTAACCGCGAAGCCGCCAAGGCCGCAAAGAGCCTTTGCGTCTTTGCGGTTTATTTTCGGAGGAGTAACTGATGAAACTGTACGCTGCATTGGTGTTGTCTATCGCGATTTCCGTGGGGGTGCGTGCGGCGCCGACACCGTCGCTCGTTATTTCGTTTGACGACCATCTCCATGCCGTCGCAGGTGACCGCATTGTGGAGGCGTCGCTCGACGGCAAACCCGAACTCGCTCCCGGAAGGATCGGCAAGGCGCTGAAGTCCGGCCCGGACACGGGCTATGTCCAGTACCCGACAGAAGGGATCATCTCGGCGGCGGGGGGCACGGTGGAGATGTGGGTGAAGGCTGTCGACTGGAAGCCCGAGGATGAGGAGTTCCACGTCTTCTTCGAGTCGAGGGGCGAGGGTGCGCTGTATCTCTACAAGTACTATCAGGGCGTCCGGCTGCTCATGCTGACGTGTGAAAACGTCAACGGGCCATATACATCAAGCGCGTTCTCTCTCGATGGGTGGAAGACCGGCGAATGGCATCACATTGCGGGGACCTGGTCTGCGGAAGGAGTGTTGGCTTACGCCGACGGCAAACCCGCAGCCAAGCTGCCGGCAGGAGGACTCCTGCCGTTGTCGCTTGGGAAGACCTTCCGCATCGGCGACCATCCCTGGCACATCGCCCGGAAGACCACTTCGCTCATCGATGAAGTGCGCATCTACGATCGTCCACTGAGCTCCAACCACATCGCGGCGCACTTCCAAGGCAACTACGATTTCACCGTGCCTCTTCAGGAAGACCTGACGCGTCTGATGCACACGCTGGATCCTGAGAAGGGCGAGATACAACTTCGTGTGACAACTGGCGGAGCCGATGTCGAAGACGCGCGCGTTCACGCCTGGATGGCGATGGTACGCAGCAAGGAACCGCTCCCCAACAGCGCCAAGGGTCAACCGTGTACACAGGGACAGATCATTCAAACCTTTCCTCTGCTGTCCGATAAGCCGGGGGAATATGACCTCGTTGCCGAAGTTCTACTCGATGGCAAGAGGCAGTTTGAGCTGCGCAAAGGGTTGACGATTCCCAGCATGGAATGGCGCGGCAACCGTGTAGGGATGCACGATAAAGTGCTGCCTCCCTGGACGCCGCTGCAGATGAAGGGAAACACGGTTGCATGCTGGGGGAGAACATACGACTACACCGCATCGGCGCTTCCCGTCCAGATTCAGTCTGCCAACGCCGCGGTATTGTCCCGGCCGGTTTCCCTCGACGTGGACGTTGCAGGTCAGAAGGTAAATTGGAGCAAGCAGTCTTCCCGCATGGTGTCCAGCACCGCCACTCGCGCCGAGATGATCGGAGAGTTGGAGGGGCAATCCGGCGCGCAGCAAATCCGAGTAGCGACGAAGGTCGTCGCGGAGTACGACGGGATGCTCCTGACTGAGCTGTCCTGCAAGGGCGGAGACGGTCTGCCCATCGACCGTGTCAGTCTGGAGATTCCGGTCAACGCCGGGAACGCGCTCTATCGCCACCGCTACGCGCATTCGTGGGAAGGCCCGGCAGGTCTCGTTCCTGATGGCGACGGTGTCGTCGACAAGTCCGCCTTCATCCCTTATGTGTGGTTAGGCGACAATGACCGCGGGCTGTTCTGGTTCTGCGAGTCGGACGAGTTCTGGCCCAATGGCGACAGCGGCGACGCCATTGAAATCGTCCGTAACAAGGGAGAGATCGTCATGCGCTTCAACCTGCTGTCCAAGGGGCAGAAGCTGCCGAAGGACTGGAAGTGGACCTTCGGGCTGCAGGCCACGCCCGTGAAGCCTGTCCCAAAGGACTGGCGCAAGTGGCGACTGGATCCCGGGGTCAACCCCACGGTGCGCATCATCTGGCCGACGCCCGAAGACGATTCGATGAAATACTACGGCTATCCCGAGGCAACGAAGCCGGATGTCTTCTCACAGCGCATCAAGCAGCTTCAGGAGCAGGGGATGAAGACCGTGCCTTACGTGTGTCTCAGCTTCATCTCGGCAGCGTGTCCGGAGTGGCCCTTCTTCCAGAAGCAGTGGGCTTTGGGAGGGGCCGACACCGGCTCGTCGGATGTCGCCCGGTACGGAGCTCCATTTGCGATAGCCTCTCCGGTGGGTAAAGAGTACGCGGATTTCATTGTCCGGAAGACAAAGCAATTCATCGACCAGTATGGCATCGACGGCGTGTACCACGACAACACCCACCCCTACTCATCAACCAGATTGGACGCGGGGTGCGGTTACATACGAGACGGCAAGCTGCGCCCTACGTATCCCATCGTGGGCTTCCGCAATCTCTATCGTAGAATGTACGCTGCTGTAAAGTCACTGCCGAAAGAGACCTTCACCATGGCGCACATGTCGGGGAAGGTGACAATCCCCATCCTGGCGTATGACGATTCCTATCTCGACGGCGAACACTTCCGAGGGAAAGTGAAGGACAGCTACCTGGACCTCATCACGCTGGACACCTTCCGGGCGGAATTCATGGGGCGCCAGTGGGGCATCATGCCGTACTTCAACCCAGAGTTCGACGCCGAGCACGCTCAACAGGTGGAACCGACTCGCGGCATGATGGCGCTGCTGATGATCCACGATGTCAGCCCCTGGCCGATCTCGTGCAATGTGTCGGTCGTCAACGAAGCATTTTCGGCGCTGGACAAGTTCGGCTATGTTGACGCGGAGTTTATCCCTTACTTCGACGCGACGCCCCCCGCAATCACCGACATGAAGGATGTCTACATCAGCGCATACAAGCGCGACGGAAGGGCGCTTCTGATCGTCTCCAACCTCAGCAAAGAAGACCGCAAAGGGAACATCACCATCAACGCCAACCGGCTGGGAGTGCCAGGGAAGAAACTCATCACCTGGCCGGACGAGCTGCCCTTGACCGCGGTGGGCGGGCAGGTGACGCTGGACATCCCGCGACTGGGATACCGGATGGTGGTGGTGGAGTAAAGCGTTGTGGTGAGGACATCGGTTCTGCATCGAGCGCGTGGGTATGGCAACTACGGGGCTGCGACCGCGCTCTCCACCGCCAGCAACGCCTCCACCAGTTCATCGTGGACGTTGGCAAACGGAAGGTTTCCGAGCATCAGCGGAACTTGGTCGGCCGCGTAGCCGCCACGGGCTGCCGTTTCCCGATCCGGCGCATAGCCGAGGAGGTCATTTGTGACTCCCATCAAAAGAGGAATCGGTGATTTCGTCTTCTGCAGGAACTCGCGCTTGATTCCCTGAAACACCTCGAAAGGCGTGCCCAGCAGAACGAGAGGACCGATGCGCAGCGCCTGCACCTCCGTCGAGGGTTGCAGCGTTTCGCCGGTCTCCGTCCGCTGAATCAGCCTCCGCAGACTGGCGGCGTATACGGCCGCCATGCGAACCTCATGATCGTCGTCGGTCTTGCCCGGCATCTGGAAGACGGACTCCTTCTCCGCGAGCCATTCCCCCAGTTGCTCCACCGTGTAGCGCTTCCGCGTCGGGGTCGTTGCGTAGAGGCAGCCATTGATCGAGTCGACCTCCACCGGCGTCGCCGCGGTCAACCCGTGCCTCACTCTATTGGCGTAACGCGCCGCGATGATATCCAGCGCCAGCAGAGCTTCCTGCTCCGGCTTGTGAACAACGCAACTGTTCACATCGCCCTGGCAGCCCTGCAGAAACAGACCGGTGGATTTGGGATGCTCCCGCTCCAACAGGTTCGTCGCAATGCCTACGAAGTCGCCGTGGATATACCGAGTGCTCGAACAACATACAACTGGATGACAACTGTAGTAACTGAGGAACCCGACCACGGCATCGTCGCGCGTGAACTTCACTACGTGACAGGTGGTGTCGGTCAACTCGGGCTTTGCGGGGCGCCAGTCGTCAGCCAGGACCTCCTCCAGTGGCGGAGCGTCCTTGTCATACTCCCGATTCAGCGAAATGCCTTCACACGCCACCTCCGCATGGCTCATCTCAGCTTCGGCAAGATTTTCCCACGCCGTAATGGCGGCTTGCGCAATGCGATACGGCAGCAGCTCCACATAGGGCAGGTCGGTCACTCCCCAACCTACCAACCGTCCCGTGGTCGGCCCGCTGTGTGTGTGGGTGCAGTGGACCATGATCATCTTTTCGGGCAGACCGGTCTCGTGACTCACCAGTTGTCGAACGTGATGGGCGATCTCCAACGGCACACCCACGAGATCACAACTCACCAGCACCAGTTGCTGCCCATCCGCCTCCACCGCCATCGCACGCGCCCAGAGCTGATCGCGTATCCCGATGGAATGGCGATTGATGAACGGCCCAAAGCCGCAAAGCTCCACGCCAACGCGAGGCGTGATGTCTGTCTTGGAGAACCCAGCTTGCATCATTTCTTACGGTTACCTCCATAACTTGGGACGGTCGTCGCGGACTCAGCGCCCGGCGTAACTCTTCCGAGCTTATTCGCGCTCAGTCTGGTCTGTCAAGCTCGCACTCGATGTGCGACGGAGCGATGGTGCGCGCAGTTGCGGTCTTTCGGCGCTCTCGTGTAGAATGGCTCTGCGTCTGGAAAGCCCTTGAGGGGGTCCGGCGCAGAAATCTCCACCAGACAGCAGGAGCAGTTTGCATGGCACACGACCTTGAAATGATACGTTCTGTTTACGATTCCTATCCCGCCCGCATCGACGCGGCGCGTCCACTCGCCGGGAAGGCGATGACTTTGACGGAGAAGATTCTTTACGCACACCTCAACCAGGATGGAGACGCGTTGTCGGGCCCGCCAGTGAGAAAGAAGGATTATGTTGACTTCCGGGCAGATCGGGTCGGGATGCAGGATGCCACTGCGCAGATGGCACTGCTGCAGTTCATGTCGGCGGGAATCCCGCGGGTTGCCGTTCCTTCCACGGTACACTGCGACCACCTCATTCGCGCCGAAACCGGAGCGCGGTCGGACCTGAAGCGCGCGACCGATGATAATCGGGAAGTGTATGATTTTCTCGCCTCCGCCTCACGGAAGTATGGTATCGGGTTCTGGAGGCCCGGATCGGGCATCATCCATCAGGTCATTCTGGAGAACTATGCCTTCCCCGGCGGAATGATGATCGGCACCGACTCGCACACACCCAACGCTGGGGGTCTGGGGATGATTGCCATCGGTGTCGGCGGGGCAGACGCCGTCGATGTGATGGCCGGTATGCCGTGGGAGTTGCTCTTCCCGGGCATCATCGGGGTCAAGCTGACCGGCAAGCTCAATGGGTGGGCATCGCCCAAGGACGTCATCCTCAAACTGGCCGGGATCCTGACGGTGAAAGGCGGAACCGGCGCCATCGTGGAATACTTCGGCGACGGTTGCGAGAGCCTCTCCGCCACCGGAAAAGGAACCATCTGCAACATGGGCGCAGAGATCGGGGCGACGACGTCTATCTTTCCCTTCGATAAAGCGATGGCGCGCTACCTCGCTGCCACCGGTCGGGAAGAAGTCGCCCGCCTCGCCGCGGGCATCGCGCCGCATCTGCAACCGGACGCGGAAGTTGTCGAGAATCCTGCAGATCATTTTGACCAGGTGATTCACATTGACCTTGACACGTTGGAACCCCATATCAATGGGCCATTCACCCCGGACCGGGCGCATCCGCTTTCGGAATTCGCTGCGGCGGTCAGGGAGAACAACTGGCCGGAAGAATTGCGGGTGGCGCTGATTGGTTCCTGCACCAACTCCTCATACGAGGATATGTCGCGCGTCGCCGCGATGGCGCAGTTCGCCGCGGCGCGCGGCCTGAAAGCCCAGTCCCAGTTCACCATCACGCCTGGCAGCGAACAGGTGCGAGCAACCATCGAGCGCGACGGGTTGCTGGAGTCCATGAAAAAGATTGGTGGCGAGGTGCTGGCCAATGCGTGCGGGCCATGTATCGGCCAGTGGAAGCGCCATGATACGAAGGTGGGAGACCGCAACTCCATCATCACCTCCTTCAACCGGAATTTCGCCAAACGCAACGACGGCAACCCCAACACCTACGCGTTTGTTGCGTCGCCTGAGACGGTGACAGCCCTTGCGCTTGCCGGTAGACTGACGTGCAACTTCATGACCGAAGAGATCGATGGAGTACAACTTGAGCCGCCGAAAGGTCTCGAGCTGCCGGGGAACGGATTCGTTCCCGATCCGGAATCATTTGTGCCCCCCGCCGTGGAGGGGGCGGAGGTGGCAGTGGTCATTCCTCCCGACTCTGAGCGACTGCAGTTGCTCAGTCCCTTCAGACCGCCCTTGCCTGCTCAGTTCACCGGCATGCGACTGCTCATCAAAGCCAAGGGCAAGTGTACCACCGATCACATTTCCATGGCAGGACCGTGGCTGAGGTATCGCGGCCACCTGGACAACATCTCCAACAACCTGCTCATCGGCGCGGTGAATGCCTTCAACGAGCAGACCGACTCTATCAAGAACCAGATCACCGGAGAATACGGCGAAGTGCCGGCTGTCGCCCGAGATTACCGCGCTGACGGCGTTGGCTGGATCGTCGTCGGCGACGAGAACTACGGCGAAGGGTCATCCCGCGAGCACGCCGCCATGGAGCCACGGCACCTCGGCGGAAAGGCGATTATCGTCAAATCGTTCGCGCGAATCCACGAGACGAATCTGAAGAAGCAGGGCTTGCTGCCGTTGACCTTTGCAGATCCTTCCGACTACGACAGAGTCCGGGAGGACGATCGATTCCATATTGACATCGGCGCTCTTCAGCCAGGGAAAACCGTTTCCCTCAAAGTAGAACACGGCGACGGACAAACCGAAGTGATCGAGTTGAACCACACCTTCAACGCGCAGCAGCTCGAATGGTTCCGCGCCGGTGGGGCGCTGAATCTAATCGCCGCTCAACGATGGGGGGAGGTTAAGCGCTGAAATCTGGAAACGAGAAGATAATCCTTACCGAGCGCGAAGCTCGAGACATTGCCGTCAAAGCGCTGATGACGGGCGGCCTTGTTGAGAAAGATGCTGCCATCGTTGGCGATTGCCTTATCGAGGCAGAATTGCGCGGGAGACCTACTCACGGGCTGCTGCGCATCCCAGGTCTGATCCGGATGAACCAGAAGGCGAAGCCTCTCACGAAGAGCAGCGGCCGGGCCGACCTCCGCGCGGTTGTCCGCGGGAAGACGTATGCTCTGCTGGACGCCAACCGGAACCTCGGATATCTGGCCGCGCAGAAGGGGATGGGTATCGCCATGGGGTTGGCGCAGAATCGAGGCGCCGCCACCGTCGGCATCTTCAACACCAATCACTCCGGGATGCTGGGCTACTATCCGTTGATGGCGGCGCGGCAAGACCTGATCGGCATCGCGGTGTGCAACTGTTCGCCGCTGATGACGGCTCACCAGTCCATCGAGAAGATTTTTGGGACGAACCCCATTGCCATCGGCATTCCGGGCTGCGAATTCCCCATTCTCCTGGACATGTCCACTTCGGCAGCGACTTACGGCGACATGATCGTTGCCATCGAGCAGGGCAAGCCCCTCCCCCCTGGCGCGGCCGTCGACCAATGCGGGAACCCAACCACCGACCCGCACGAGGCGATGGAGGGGGGTCTCCTTCCCTTCGGCGGACACAAGGGACATGCCCTTGCCTTTGTCATTCAGCTTCTCGCCGGGCCGCTGGTGCGCGCAGACACGATTCCGGAGAGCGCAAAGAACTACGGACTGCTCATGATGGCCATCGACCCCGCAATCTTCCGGCCGCTGGAGGAATTCAAGGCGGAAGCAACTTATCTGCTGCAAGCAATGAAACAACTAACCCCCGTTCCCGGGTCGGGCGAGATACTCGCTCCCGGGGAACGTGGAGAACGGGAAAGGATGCGCCGGCTGCGGGAAGGCATCACCGTGAAACCTGATCTGTGGGAAGAGCTGTCCGCAATGGCAGCGGTCTGCACGTAAGCGAGCGTGGGAGTGTGTGGGCATGACCCAGAAGACAGCGGTTCTATTGACGACGATCCTCGGTTTGTCTCTCTCCCGCGTCCCGGCTGAGGGGGCCTACCGGGAAGCGCGGCAGGCTATGGTGGTTCACCTGAAGGAACGAGGGATTACCAATGAGCGCGTTCTCAAGGCGATGGAAGATGTGCCGCGGCACAAGTTCGTGCCTGCCGGCCATCAGCCCTTTGCCTACAATGATGATTCATTGCCCATCGGCGAACGACAGACCATTTCCCCTCCCTACATCGTGGCCTTCATGACAGAGCAGCTTCAGCCGCTTCCGGACGACCGCGTTCTGGAAATTGGCACCGGCTCGGGGTATCAGGCGGCGGTACTCTCGAGGCTGGTCAAGGAAGTCCACACAATCGAGATTGTCGAGCCGCTGGCCGTCAGCGCGGCGAAGCGACTCAGGGAGATGGGGTATGACAACGTTCAGGTGAAGGCTGGCGATGGATACCAGGGCTGGAAAGAACACGCTCCCTTCGACGCCATCATCGTCACCTGCGCGCCCAGCGAAGTCCCACAACCGCTCGTCGATCAACTGAAAGAGGGGGGACGCATGATTATCCCTGTCGGCGAGCGGTACATCCAGACGCTCTATCTGCTGAAGAAGCTGGACGGCAAGATCGAGAAGCACAGCACGATCCCCGTCTACTTCGTGCCGATGACGGGGCAGGCGGAGGAAAAGGCCACTGTCGAGTGAGAGCGCTTCAAGTGTGAATCAAGTTCTATCCCGGCTTGGGAACCTCAACGCGGTGCATGGCAACCTGCACGGACTGCTTCTCCTCTTCGGAGAGCTGGTGCTCGGATTTCCCGTTGACAACGGGTTTTCCATAGCAACGCGCGTCGGTGCGTCCGAAAAGCCCGGTGAGGACCACTCCGGTGTCGTACGCATTGAGCAGCGCCACCGAGAAACTCTGCTTACCGTGGACATCGTCGTAGGCGTCGAACCGCACCATCCCCGTTTTCTGAAGACAGAGCTTTTGGTTCTCGACGGATTGTTTGAGATTCTCGGCAACCTCATCAAGGCGGCGGGAGTTCCCGTCCAACCTCTCCAGACTATCCCGTATCAACGCCTCCAGACTCTCCCCTGAAGTGGCGGAGAGGAGTTTGCGGATGGCGCGTCCATGTCCGCCAACTCTTGCGAGAGATCCAAAGACAACCAGGAACAGGTTCACGATGATCGATCCAAACAGCAGCTCCAAGGCGTATGGCTCAATGGGTTGTAGATAGGTTTGCAGCGATGGCACAGCAGAATCCTCCGAAGTATGGCGTTGTGCGTAACGGGGCAAGTATAGACGGATTCCGGCGATTCGTCTACCAGATGTCCTCGCGTTCGGGCAACGGGTCCAGCGTGAAAATGCTCTGGTCAAAACAGCGGTGCATGAGTTCCGCTTTGCGCACCCGGTGTGCGCTTTCATCCCAAAGATTCTCAAACTCATTCGGGTCTGATCCGAGATCGTAAAGTTCTCCGGTACGTTCACCGTGGTAGACGTTCATTTTGTATCGGCCATCGAAGTACATTGTCCCGAACGCCTGGCGGTCGTGCCACGGCATGGCGTTGTAGTACTCGCAGTAGATGCTCGACCGGTGACCGTCGGGTGCCTTCTCTCCTGTCAGAACCGGAAGCAGCGAGCGGCCTTGCATACATGTGGGGACGGATAGCCCAGTCGCCTCCAGCAACGTCGGAGCGATGTCCACCAGTTCAACGAGCGCGTCGCTGCGGATCCCCGCCACAAATGCCCCGGGCCATGACACAATCAGCGGGACCCTTACCAGACTTTCGTAGAAGTGTGGTCCCTTCCACAGAATGCCGTGATCCCCCAGCAACTCTCCATGGTCGCTCATAAAGACAACGATGGTGTTCTCCCGTTGGCCGGACGCCTCAAGAGCGCGCATCAGGCGACCGAACCGATCGTCGATCAGCTCAATCATCGCGTAGTACGCGGCGATCATCTCGCGACGTTGTCGGGGCGTGGCCTGGGCGCAGGAGATCCCGTCTCCGCCGTACGCTCCCATGTGATCAATCTGCTGGAACCGCGGCTTGTTCCGAAGCTCCCCCTCCTGATAGGCGGGGTCGGGCAGTACGTCGGGGTCGTAACGGTCGAGGTACTCCGGTGGAGGGTCGAAAGGATGGTGCGGGTCGTAACAGTTGACGCTCATCAACCAGGGGCCATCTCTGTCTTCCATCGCAAAATCGATTGCCTTCTCCACGCACCATGTTGTCTGATGCAGTTCGGCGGGAACCCCGGCCCAGGCGAACGCGTCCGGCGGCCGGTGGTATAGATTCCCCCATCGATGACCTTTCCCCCGAAGCCACTGAGTGTATTCATTCTCCTCCCAGTCCGGCATGGGATGGTGACTCCAGTGGAAGACGCGGTAGCCATCATTAACTCGATGCTCCACTCGTCCATGGCACGGACTCAGGTGCAGTTTGCCGACAAGCCCACAATCGTATCCATGCTCCGCCAGCAGTCGCGTCACCATCACCTCGTCCTCGGGAATCCGCGCGCCGTTCTGTCGACAGCGGGTGGTGCGAGGGTAACGCCCCGTCAGGAACGAGGCACGGCTTGGCGTGCAAATGGGACTCTGGCAGTAGGCACGCGTGAACGCTACTCCTTCCGATACGAGAGCGTCGAGGTTCGGCGTCCGAACGTGCGGATTACCGAGGCACTGAATTGTATCCCCACGCTGCTGATCGGTGCAGAACCAGAGGATGTTGGGCACGTTTGGCAATGTGTTTTCTTCTCCTGGGCGAGAACATGCCTTCGCGCGGGCCCGACGTATGCTCGTTAGGGTCGCACGCTCCGGGTACGGGATATTTCCACCTGATCCCCCTCCCCATACTGCCACACCGAAACAACTCTCCCCCCGAAGTCTTCACGCAACTCATCGGCGGTGACCCGTTCAGCAGGAAATATCTTGCTGTTCTCTCCCCCGACGACACCGCAGACGCGGCGCGCCGTCTTCCCCTCTGCCATCCTACTGCCGGCGAAGTAGTCGAGCCCGGGTTTGAGTTGCCCCTTCTCGTCCACCTGGCCGTTGGCAAAGACGATGAATGCGGAGATGGTGACAATGCCGTCGTCGACTGCAGCCACCGGGCCGCGCGCAAGCAGGGCCGATTGATCGAGAGTGATCCAGAGGAGCTCACCTTCTCGGCGTACGGCGCGAACGCGGAAGAGAGCGGTGCGCTGTGCGTTGAAAATGCGGATCGCTCGACCTGGCGCCAGGTCGGAGTCCAGTCCCGGACGGTGGTCGAGCGCAATCTCGTTGTCGGCATGGTCCACGGCACGGATGATACTTGTTGCGTACCCCGGCCCCTTGCCTGCTTCATATTCTCCTATCTGCGCATCTCGTGTCCAGTTCTCTCCTGTCTGCGAGCGCACGCGCGCCCCGAGTGATCGGTGGGTGGTGAGGCGACTGGAACCCGCGGGAACGTTGAGAGTGATCTCGTCTTTGCCGTCTTCACGTCGCACCTCCAACACAAGCGGCGTCTCAGACACCAGGCGAACGCTCTTCACGACGGGCTTGGTCTGGAACGCATCCAACACAGTTAGGAATAGAGATCGGCCTCCCGGGGCAACGGTGCGTCGAGCGAGGAGGTACTCCATCCCGAAATCCGGAGTGTGGGCCGGACTCCTTCCCCTCCCCATGATGACGTCCAGCGGTTGCCCCACCGGAACAAGGTGAAGGTTCAGCGTGTCCCCTTCGGGAAATCCAAGGTTCCAACTCCATGTAGCGGATTGCCCCAGTTCCGCGCGGCGGATATTGGTCAGGAAACTGGGAAAGTCCTTGCGCGTTCTCCCCCAGCGGTCGGTGAAGGTTGCGAACTGCGCCACGTCTTTCCCTGCCAGCGTTCCATTGCCCTGCGCTTGCCAATGAAGCTTCGGGGGTTCCGGCGATACCAACGGTCCGTGCCAACTCTGATCGTGCTGCTCACCACCGCGGACAGCAAAGAGATCAACGACATAGAACCGCTCCGGGTCCACGTCAACTAAAACAACCATCCGCTCATATTCGTCCACGTCTCGCGCGGGATTCCCACCGCGTGCGGAACCGAAGGCGGTGGTCGGATACGGGTCGTGCCGCGCCGCCACTACGTGTACGCCGTTGGCGCTGGCAAACAACGTCGCGGCCCCGCCGCTGCCGCGGGAGGGTTGGGTCTCGTCCACGGTCACCGTGTTGTGCGCCATGATGTTGGAGTCCCACTCCCAACTGTAATCACAAGTGTGAGGATAACCAATATCGGGGAGCACCGCCACGCCGCGCGCCCACATCTCCAGCGACAGGTTGTCGTGCTGGCGATGGCCGATGAGCGAGGTGTAGTTGAGGGAAACGGCTCGGCGATTGTCGCCTTCACCCGATTCCAGGATGCCGATGCCGTATCCGTCCAACAGACGCGACTCTCGTCGTATCTGCGACTCCGGTTTCGCAAGCGCTGCCTTGATCGCGTCTTCGGGGAAAGGCTCAAACAACTCTCCGGTGAAGAACGTCCCGTCCGGCTTCGTGCAGGCGCGAGCATACCGCGGGTCTCCATATCGCTGGAATGCGAAGAGATTCTCGGAGCTCAGGAACGAATACTGGTATGGGGGAATTCGACGAGGAGGATAGATGCCACCGCAGTCTCCGATGGAAGGGAGAAAGTAATCGAGTGGCGTGATGTCGATGTAGTAGTCAAACAAGGCACGCGCCTTCGGTTCCGCAAATAGATCGGGGTACCTGTCCGTCGACAGCTCTTCCGGATGACGTCGGCGCAATTGCTCCATCAGGCGATGGACGCGAATGAAGTCGCACTTGATCCGGTTATAGCCGGGGCTTTCATGTCCGCCGCCGTCACGAGTAAGGCCATTGACCAAGAGGTAAGCGCAGTGCCCGATCCCGTGGTAGGCATAGTCCACCATGTCCTGAGAGTTCGGGTGGGTGTCCGAAAAGTCATCCATGACCAGCGCACAGGCAAGGGCCGCGGCCTGGTGGAGTCCCTCGTTGCCGTGAATGTCGCCGCTGAGCAGCGCACTCATACCAGAACGCAGCAGCTTTTCCTCGATATAGCGACGGGCGGCGACGGCGGTGTCGACAGGCATTCCTTTTGCTTTGAGAAAGCTGATAAGTTCTGGGTCCTGATCGAAGTACGGATAGAGAGCGTCGTACGCATAGGCGGTCGTCTCAAGACTAAATGTTTCCCAGATGAGATCGGTAATCATGCCGCCGGTCTTCCAAGTGTAGTGGGGATCGCGCCCGCCGGTGGTTGCATAGAAGAGGCGGTCACTGCGGTCCGTGTGGTTGGGGTATTCGGAGGCCAGTCGCGCGAGCAGGATCGCGCCCTTGCGAGCATAGGCGGTCTCGCCGGTGAGGACATAGGCCTGCGACAGCGACCTCAACGCGGGGATGACAGCTCCGCCGTATGCCATGTGGGCATAGTCTCGCAGAAAGTAGTAACGCTTGCCTTTGTAGTCACAGCCGTTGCCATCGTCCGGGAATTCACCGGAAGTCATGTCGCCCGCGAGGAAGTCGTTACTGGGGTACCATTCTTTCCCCAACTTGCACTGCACCTTGTAGGGGTGACTGACTGGCTCAATGCTCCATGCGCACCAAGCGTCAACCTTTCGGACATCGGTTCCGTGAACGGGGCAGATGGCTTTTGCTTCGTGCGGATAAACGCGTGGAATCAGCGTGGAGGGCTGCAGCGTCCACATGAATTCGTCGCTCTGTGACGCGTACGCACCGCCGGCGGCGTAACCCCCATTGATGTAGTAGGGAACCGTCACAGGTGACTTGGAGGTCATCTCGCCCAAAAGCCTCTTCGCCCAGGAATAGCGAAAGACGTTGGTTCGCCCAACGGTAATGCGGTCGGGCGTGTAGTAGGTGGAGGAGTCCTTGGCTGAGGCTGCCGCAATCATGGTCATGACAAGAATGCTCCAAAAAGCACTATGGCGACGTTTCATTGCATATCCTCAATCCCGAGGAACGCCGCCGCGTTCTTCCAGGCGATGCGTTTTCTGTCTCTGGAAGAAACGTTAAGAAGTTCCAGTTTGATGAGTGATGGACCGGGGTAGTTAAGGGAATGTGAGTGCCGAAAGCAACGGAGCCGATGCCGAGAATCTCAATCAGAGACGGGAGGTCCTTCTGGAGAACGACCGGCATCCGAGTGAGGTCGATGAGTACTCGCTCCTTCATCCCTGCTTCGACGAGTGCGCCACCATTGATCCCGAGCCAGTTAAGGAATACCACCCGCAAGTCGGGATGCAGCCGGGCCGCGGCAAGCACTTCATCGAATGACAGGTCTCTCGCCTCGTCAAAGTGATGCTTCTGACGCCGGTCTTCCAGCCGTTGCGGAAGGACGACCGGAACACCGTGTTCCGCGGCGACAGCGAGGGCCTTCTGTCCGCTCGCGTCGGTCAGCGAATAGCCGTGGTACTGCGGCACCAGTCGTATCCCTTTCATGTTCCACTCGGTGAGCGCTTGATCCATGTCGCGCTCCCAACCGGCGTATGTTGGATTGACGGTCGCCAGAGGAATCAGCCGCTCCGGCGCTTCGGAGACCCAGTCGGTCAGTTCCTCATTGCCCCGGTGAGCGTCACGATAGAACACCGCGTGGAGGGAGGACACGACAGCTTTGTGGATGTTGTTGCGATCCATCAGGCTGAGCAATCCTGGAGTATCGTTGTATCGCAACTGGCGGAAAGGGTAATGACCGAGGTGAGCGTTGATATCTATCAACATAGAGCTTGGGCCTCTTTTCACAAGGAATCGAACTGGCTCGCACTGATTCCCGCCTGCCGAAGGATACTGCGCAAGGTACCTGCGGCAACCTCGCGGTGGCGGGGCACAATCGCGGTGAGTGTTCCCTTGTTGGTAGTTTTCGCGTACTTGACGTGGCTCCCTGTCTGGCCAACTTGGAGAAAACCCGCCGCAACCAGTTTGCGTTCCACCTCACGAAACGGCAGAGGATTAAGCGGCACGGAGCTGAATCTCTACCTTACGGAGTTTGGGCGTAATCGTGGCGCACGGAGGGGTGAAATGGAGCTCCAAGGCGTCACTCAGATTAGTAAGCGCCTCATCCTCGGTCCTTCCCTGACTTGCCACGTCTACCTCAATACACTGCGCTACGACCCAGGCCTCCTCACGGAACACGTGTGCAGTATATGTTTGCTTCATTGTGCTGTTCCCTCCTTACAGTCGGCACGATTCCTATTGAATTGTACCAGAGACCGCACTCCCGGCCAAAGAGAGTTGTCCCACGATCCGTAGGCTCAGACCATTCTCCCATCCAGAATCTGCTGCATGTTCCTCCAGAAGATGTCTTCCCGTTGCTCGTCGGTCATCTCAGCCGAGAGGATTTTTCCGACCCCGCCCTCCATCGTCATGTCTGTGGCGAAGAGCAGCCGCCTATGCCCGAGTTCAGCGATGCACATCTCGATCAGACGATCATCCACGCCGCTGCCGCTCGTGTCGAGGTAAACGTTGGGACAGTCGCGCAGCATTTTGACGCTCCATTCCCAGTCGCCACCGCCACCGATATGCCCCTCAATCAGCGTTGCGTTCGGGTAACGCAACGCCAACTCGCGGAAGTCCGCGGCATCGGAAATGTTGGGTTGCGCTGAGCGCGACGCAGCGTCGGTGCAGTGACCCGCGTGACCGAGAATCGGCACGCCGATCTCAATGGACTTCTCGGCGATGGGGAACAGAACGGGGTCGGAGTACTTGTACTGGTTGTACAGTTTGATCCCGATCATCCCCGCATCCACACACCGGTCGATCTCCTCCAACGACTCGTCGCGATACCCCGGCATGACGAAACAGTAGCCAAGAATGCGATCCGGCCACCTACGCATCGCCTCCAGCACCGCGTCGTTTGCCGCGCGCACTTCGTCCGGCGTCGCAAGCCTCCCCCCCGTGATTGGGATGGAGCAGCACATCTGATCGATTCCAAGAGCGTCTGCGGCCTCGATCGCATCCGTATTATCGCCCCAGCCCCATTGGTGCGGCCCGCCGTTGACGTGCATGTGGGCGTCAATTTTGCGGATTTCCCGCCAGCCGTGCGGGAGTAGTCCGTAGGATAAGCATTCACTCACTTCTATCATCACATCCTTGCTCAAACAAGCGTTGCGCGTTGGAGAGGAACACCTTCTCTCTCAGGGCACGAGATTGCACTTCGTCCAGGCGCAGCTTGCCCATCGCATCCTTGACAGCCTTGACGACGTGGTAGGTGTTGTAGGTCAACCGATCTGGATCGATGCCAAAACGCCTCAGCCAGGCCGGGTGCGTGACCGCCGTATTGCGCGTCACGAACACCGGGCCTGTTGCCTGCGACCACTGCTCGACACCGGTCCAGAGACCGAAGGGGAGGTCGGTGCCGAACAACAGGCGATCCCACAACTCTCTCCGACTGAGAACACGCTCGTACACCTCGGGAACTGTGGCGCTCGACATTTCAAGGTGGAGAGAGGGACAATTTAGCAGATCGGATTCGAGGAACTTCAATGTCGGCTCCACTCGAAAATAGCGTCCCATGTGGGCAAAGACGATCTTGATCTTCGGGTAACGATCCACCACGTCGCCGATGAATTCCTGCACCCGCGGTTCGCCCATCCCGGTGCGACAGGTGTGCAGCATCATCACCAGTTCCTCGCCGTTCATGAACTCGAGCAGAGCGGTTGGGAGCAGCTCCTCCCAGTCGGTCTCGTAATTGCTCTTGCGGAGGAAATCAAAGTAAGGCTTCACTCCGTGGAAACGGACGCCCGCCTTCTCCCATTCACGAAAGTCCCGAACCATCCCCGCGACATCTCCGGGGTTGCAAAAAATGAAGCCTTTCACGTGCGAATGCTTGCGGATGAGACCCGCGGTGTAGGCATTCGCCGCTTCAATGTTCACTTCCTGCAACGGAAACCCAAAGGTAATCATCCCAGCCGTGCGCTTCCCGTCGAACAGGCTCGCGCAGATGTCGTTGATCTCCTCAAGGATCAGGTGAGTAAACGCGGTGAGACCTGTCTGCTGTCTTTCGGAGCTGATCTCACCGACAACCTCTGGCGGTCCGAGATGCACATGGGCATCGAACAAGGAATCGGGCAGCCAGTCCTTGAGTTCGTTGGCCCAGAGACCGGTATGGTCTTCGCACCGGAATGGATTTGGTGAGCTCATATTGTGGCCGCAAATAACCTACTCGATGGAGCGTTAAGCTTTCACATTTCACTCGAACGCAACTCGCATTCGACAGAGAGCTTCCCATCCACGGCCCCGCCGATTCCGCAACCGGACAGCACAGCCCACCCCCACGCGCCAGAAGCATTATGCTATAATGCGCTCATAGTTGTCGATGGAGAAAATCGGTGAGAATCGATGGGCTAATCTGGCATCAGTTTGTCGAAGACAAATTGTGGACAAAGCACCGGGTAACGAGATCCGAGGTAGAAGAGGTCTTCGATGGTCAACCCCGGTATCGGTTCATGGAAGGTGGCGACTACGCAGGAGAGGATGTCTACGCTGCCTTCGGACGCACACAGGCGGGAAGATACCTGACGGTGTTCTTCATCTACAAGAGCAACTGCAAAGCAATACCTATCAGTGCTCGCAAAATGACTGAACGGGAGCGGAGAAGCTATGGCAGGAAATAGACTCAAGAAACCACCCAGCTTCACGTCTTTGGATGGATTCCAGGAGTTCTGGGACAAACACGATGTAACCGACTTCCAAACGCAGGAGGCCCAGTTTGCCGTTGACTTGCGTCATGCCAAGAATGTAGTCAGCATTGAACCTGGCATCATGGCTAAAGTCCAGGCCGCGGCGCGAGCCAACGGAGTGGGCACACAAACCCTCATCAATCTGTGGCTCGCTGAGAAGGTTATGGGTACCCGGTCATAGCAGAAACATGGCCAGCTTGTGTGCTTGGTTCCCTGCTTCATTCCGGAACAACAGTTACCTCTTTCCAACGAACCGGACGATTGTCATCCCGACAGCGACGGGGAGGCCGTGCCCGAGACTGCCCGTCGAGAACTCGACTCCGGGCACGTGGTGGCTGATGTGCCCGGACAGCTTGCCGTCGTCGAGGTAGTAGGTGTTCAGCCACTCCATCGGGATGAATCCCTTCTCAGCGAGGGTCGTATATACCGCGCCGCCACCGTGTCCCTTGCTGAGGATGAAGCGATCCCTGTCCGGCCAATCTGGCTTCTTTGGATCAACCCGCAGAACGTCGGAATACAGCACTGACAACAGGTCGGCCATGGACAACATGCTGCCCAGATGCCCGCTCTTCCCGCGGTGCGTCATGTGCAGACAATGAGCGCGAACTCTGGTTGCCAGCTCACGCCGGGCTTTCAGCTCATCATCCCTCATATATCAACTCCCCTCTTGGAGTGCGGTGGCAGCGATTGCCGGTTCGTGCGCAGTCACGAATCTTATGGACGATGCGCGCCGCGAGCTGTCGCCGCCTGCGGCACGAATGCGGTTCCCCGCTGGGAGGCGTTTTCAGCAACCTCCCGTTGCGCCCGACCCCTCAATACTCACCCGCCTCTTCTCGCGTGCGGACACGAATGCCGCGTCCACGATCTGAATATTCGCCATACCTTCCGATCCGGGGATGGTGGGCGGCGTGTCGTGGATGATGCACTCGATCCACTCCCGTACTTCCCGTTGAGTGGGCAACTCCAGGTTCCCGGCGATGGTATCGCGGTCTACGGAACACTCCTGCTCTTCCCCCATCTTGCGAACGACGAAGTCCTTGTTCCAGTGGAAGCGCACCGCGCCTTTCGTTCCGGATAGCTCAGCTTCGACCTTGCCCAGCGCGCTGAACTGCCCCATGACGAGATGGCAGACGCCGCCGTTCGCGAACTCAACAACCATGTTGCACATGTCTGGTTTGACGGTTCCCTCGCTCAGTTGGTCATACATCCAAGCGGTAACTGCAACAGGCTTCCCGAAGAGCAGACGGGCATAATCGATCTCGTGAACGGAGACCTCCAGCAACCAGTTGCCCACGATGTCGGGATCGCTACGCCAAGCGCCGGGCAATCCCCCGGGTGTCCCGTAGCGCGCGATGTACCCGTAGAACAGGTCGCCCAACTCTCCGTCGCGAACGATCTGCAATGAGTACTTGAAGTCACCGTGGTACCGCAGCACCTGCCCGATCTGTAGTTTCACTCCTGCCGCGTCACACGTGGAGATCATCTCGCGGCACTCCGCGGCGTTCATTGCCATCGGCTTCTCGCAAAACACGTGTTTCCCCGCCTGCGCAGCGTCGATGGTGACTGGCGCATGAAACTTGTTCGGCACCGCGATGACGACCCCGTCTACGTCGTCCCGCGCCAGGAGTTCCCTATGGTCTGTGTGCCACGCCACTCCCTTCTCCTCAGCGTACGCCTTCACCGCTTTCTCGGAAACGTCGGAAACCGCCACCAGGCTGGCGCTCTTCACGCCGTTCATCCCCTTCATGAGCGACTTCCCCATCCCACCACAACCGATGAGTCCCACATGTACCTTGTCCATTCATTCCTCCTTCAGCGTTACTTCCACCGTTATTGGTGCCGTAATAACCCGCAGCCCACAACGACAGAACCACCGAATCATACCAGACAAACTGTAAGTCATCCAGACGTTCAGGGGTGTAACCGTCCGCAGAAGCGCGAGAGGTTTGTGAGATGCGAGTTCCGCCCAGTGCCCATCTTTGTGAAACCGGAGAGTCTCTGGAAGCATCTAAGGGGATGAATCCATTTGGGCAGTGGTCCCTGGAAACCTGGTGGAGGTGTAACCAATGAAAAGAGAATCGGTGTCACTACCTGCTCCCCTGCTTGCGGGCATCCTGATCGCAGGCGTCGCGCTGGGCGGGCATCCTGTCGCGAGAGCGGCTAATAACGAGAGTCGCCAGAAGCATCTGTCGCGTTCGGCTCGGGAAACCCTTGCGCTGAATGAGAAGACCGGGCTCGGCTTCAACGAACAGTCCCGGTTGCTCCTTCGCGAGGTTCGGATCGAGAACGGCGGCTCCGGGCTGCAGGACGCGTTCAAGGGGCTGCTCCGCACGACGCTCCTGGAAGCAGGGGTGGCCTTTGTCACCACCCCTGAGGAGTTGAGACGCGAGACCCAGGAACGTCGCGAAGAGCGCGCCAACGACGAGGTGCAGCAATCGCAGCTTCCCCCGAAGCAAACCATCCTCCGTGAGACGACGGAAGTGAAGGCCGTGCTGACCCTTGTTCGGTCAAGCAAAGATGCTCAGGGACTGGTGGCCCTGCTGGCGTCTTCTTTCCCGATCATCGGCGGCTTCAGCTATCAGAAGAAGGACGCAACGGCCCTGATTACCCTTGAGGTCTGGGACAACAAAACTCAGACTTCACGCAACCAGCTCAACGCTCTGGGACGCGAAGGCGATACCACAAACCTGATTATTGCCGGGTATCCACTCGCTTATCGCCAGGCGCGGTCCGATCAGGATCGACGCGACTTGAAGGCCATCGAATCTGCGCTGGAAAACTTGCGGCTGGTCGTTCAGCACAAGCTCACCGATGAGTATACGCCGCTACAGGGCCACGTGCTGAACTTTGACAGAGGCTACGTCATCCTTGACATCGGGTCAGACAATGGTGTCAAACCGGGAATGCTGTTTGCCGTTGAACCGCTGGTTGAGACCGGCAATATCGAAACACCGCTTCCCGCTATCGCCCGCGCTCGAGTGGTCACGCTCTCCGGCAACAGTTGCTCTGCAGAGTTGACTGAGGGAAAGCTCGAAGCACTCCAAGTGGGGGATCGGGTGACGGAGGTCACGGAGAAGAGGTAGCGTAGTCTTTTAACAGCGAGATTCTGCGCGGGTCTCGTTGGCACTCGTTACGAAGTCGGGGTACGGCATTCCCTCCTGCACCGATCGGCGTTACTTCATCTGTGGAATGATGATCCCGCGCAGGATGATGCGCTGACAGAACAGGAAGACCAGCAGCGTGGGGATGGATATCACAACAAATCCCGCAGCCACAATCCACGGCTTGTCGTACCACCATTGGTTGGCCTGGTACATCCACACTGCCATCGTCCACATCTTCTGGTTCTGGCAGATGATGAGCGCCCACTCCCACGAATTGTAAGCCCAGATGAAGGCATTCAGACTCTGAATTGCGAGAATGGGCGCCATCATAGGCAGTGTCACGCGCAGGAATATCTGCCACTCCGGCGCGCCATCGATGGTCGCGGCTTCGTAGAGTTCCTGGGGCAGGCTGTCGAAGAACCCCTTCAGCAGGAAGATGCCCATCCCGTTCGCCGCGGCGGGAAGGATGAGCGCCAGGAACGTATTCAGCAAGCCGAGGTCGCGCATGAGAAGGTACGCGGGGATGGCGCTGACCATCGCGGGGAAAGCCATCGTCGCCAGCATAAAAAGAACGACCTTGTCCTGCCCCCTCAGGTTGAAGCGGGACAGGGCATATGCGGCCATCGGGTTGATGGTGAGGGTGCTCAGAATCGCCAGCCCGACAAGGACCAGGGTCACCGTCACCGCACGCCCGCGGTGCAGTAGATAGTCTGCGATGATCGTGTAGTTCTCAGCCAACGGCGCGAGGACAAAGGCTTTCTGGTTGTTCCGGAAAGCGAGGGCGTAGGCGATGTCTACCGGGGGAAAGGCCTCTTCGATATCCTGCAATTGCCAACCGTACTCGACATTAATCCGGGCCATGTCCCCGTATTTTCTCAGAAGAAACTTCTGATACTCGATCTCGGAGGACGTAAGGATTCGGTCTGAAACGGGCAGCTCTTTGACGAAGTCCACCCAGACGCTGCGGAGGCTATTGTTGGCTTCTCCTTCAGGAGGTTCCGGTGTCAGGAGAAACTGGTCCCATCGATCGAACCGGGCTGACGGCGGACTGAGAGAGTCCAACAGCATTCGGTTGGCGTAGTCCAGAGTCTTGAAACGACCCTTCAGAAAGGCATGAAACCGACCGGCAAGCTGCGGAGTAACATGGAGGGAAATCAGACGCACAGGATACCGCGTCTCCACAAACTTCTCCCAGAGCGCCTGAATCCCCTGTTCCGAGGTTGTTGGAACAGGGAAGGGCGTATCCTGCAGAGATGTGTACCGGGCTCCCGCAAGTTGGTTGTAGACGGCGACGTCAAAGCTCCTGCCGGCGTCCAGACTGACGAGGTCGCGAACCTCCTCGCTCTCAAGGAATGATCTCCAGACAGCTCGCATTGCGAAGGGAACTGCTGGCGACGCAGGAGCGACTTCGCCCCTGAACCGGGCCCATTCGCGCTGCAGTTTCTCGGGTGCGCTATGGTCCACCGGAAACGCAGCGCCTGAATGTTCTCCATCCCAACCATTAGTCCGAAGGTGGTGCAGCCATTTACGGCGGAGGCCCGGCGTGAAAGACTGATTCTTGTAAGCCTCTTTGAGGCGAAGGAAGTCCTGATATTTCGGGTTGCCGGGAGGCAGCCAGGACTGCTGCCAGATGGGCAACCTCGCCTCCGACTTCTCGAAACTAATCGTGTAGAAATCGGGAAGCGGCAGGTCCCACGTTTTCGACAGTACTTCCAGCGCCTTCTCTCGCCGCTCCTTCGCGGAAAGCGTCTTATCCTCCGGGTGCTGCCGAAGATAGATACGTTCATAGCGATCCGCAAAGTAGTAAGTCGCCTGTACATCGGAAACCGGGCAGACGGTGTCACTGAGCGGGTAGCTGTCCTCAAACTCGGAGTAGTCCCGGGCGATCTTCTTCCAGGTGATCAGGGCCGCAGATGAGGGGTGGAGGTACACACTGGTAAGTTTGTCGACGTTCTTCAGGTCTTTCCCTATCACCTGCCAGGAAGTCCACTCCGGGGGCATTGTCCGGAAGCTGGCCCGCATCTGGGCGTACCATTCGGGGTAGGTGTTGTAGTAGCTGACCAGTCCCTTCAGAAATCGATCCGCCGGCGAAGTCAGGTAACGGGGAATGGGCCGAAACCGCTCGTAGTCGAAGTCGTTGGAGATGGAACTCGCCACGGTGATCATGAACGGCACCACCATCGTGATCCCCAAAAGGGTCAGCGCCATGTACATCAGAATGATAATGGCTCGAAGGTACCACGACCGACGGCCAACGCTGGGAATGATTGGCAAGGCTACGCTCCGCTCCGCTGCGATGTGGGATGTGGGATGGCGGATGTGGGATGTATTCGTATCCGCGGCGAGTTCATTATCTATTCCCCTTTGCCCTTCGGATTGATGCGACCACGATTGACAGTAACTCCGCGGCTTCTTTCATTGGTTCCATGATCCCCTCCGTCGGAACGGTGCCGGACTCGGCGAGAAGCTCCATCCAGAACATGGTTTCATCCAATTCCTCTTCCACGTCTCCCAGCTTTGAGATGAAATGTGCCTTGGACTTGGCCCTGCCAGAAGATCGGTAGTTCGCACCGACGGAAGTGCCTGAGCGCAACAATTGCCTCCCAATGATTTCCGCTGTCCGTCCTCGCGGCAGTGACTCTGACAAGTCGAATAACACTCGGCGCGAGCTGCTTCGTCCTTCGCTCCATGTCTCCTCTGTCCATAGCGCACTCCCTTCCTCACCTGTCTTTCCCCATCCCACATCCCATCAGTCCCACTCTGCCCTCTTGAACTCCACCCGTTTGAGAAGTTGGATTTGCAGGTAGGTGAATCCGATGAGCATGGCGCCCAGAATCCACGCCATCGAGGTAGCGATGCTGAACCGCAGATTGTTGTAGGCCTCGATCCAGATGCGCATTCCAACCACCATCGTGGATTCGCCGGGGCCACCAAAGGTCAGGAGGAAGATGTTCCCCATGTTTTGGAAAGTCGCGATGAAGGCCCCGACGAAATTGATGATGATCAGCGGGAGCAGCGTTGGCACCGTGATGCGTCGTAGTTTTGTAATGATTCCCGCGCCGTCCACCTCCACCGCTTCGTACAACTCATCGGGCACGGCTTTCAGAGCAGCCAGGTAGATCAAACTTCCCATGCCCATGCTCGCCCAGACGGTGGGGATAACGCAGCAGAGCATCGCAAGTTTGGGGTCCTGAAGCCATGTCTGGGCAGGGATCTCGATGTACGGCAGCTTGTCGATCAGGGCGACGATCTGGTTCAGCACCCCGTTGGGTGTGGGATCATACATCAGCTTCCACAGCAGGGCGATGACGAGAGCGCTCGTGACCTGTGGCAGGAAGAAGAGCGTCCGGTAGAACACCTTTCCCCTCGGGATTTCGGATAGCATCAGCGCCAGAAAGATGGGGGCAATAAACGCCAGCGCCATGTTCAACAGGACAAAGTAGAACGTTCGTCCGAGGCTTTCCCAAAAGCTCCTATCCAGAGCGAGGGTAATAAAATTGTCCAGCCCGACGAACTGACTCGTGCCAGCGATTTTGTAGTCCTGGAACGCCATCACCATTCCCCTGAGCAGCGGATAGTAACTCCACAACCCGATGAGAATCAGCGCCGGAGCGGCCAGCGCCCAGGGGATCCAACCACTGTAGACCTGCTGAGACTGCCTTCTCCCCCCCACGATATACGAGCGAGCGATGGCAAACACAAATGCCGCCATGAAGACCACGATGGCGGCAAAGATGATCCGGGCGGCGGGTCGATATTGGTCGAGCTCTTTCTTGGACCGCTCAAACATGACTCCGGTGTTGGCGTCGTGCGTAATCTTCTTGAGCGCGGACTTGTAGTCGAAACTCTCTCCCGTCTCGGCGATAATCAAACTGAGAACCTGTTGGCTGATGGCGACGTCCATCGTGACCCAGAAACCCATGTAGGGTTCGGTGTAGGTGGCAATGGCCCCATTGGTGATCTCCGCGTAGTTTTCCCGAACCGCAGAGGGGACGTCCTTCAGATAGTCGTCAAATCCCAGCCGTTTCAAGTCAAGAGGATTCACAAACCTCGCCAAACCGGAGAGAACCGATTGCCGGATTCCTTCATCCACAACCTGTTGGTCGGTCACTGCGGTAATGGCTTTCCAGACTTTATCTCGTTCGTTTTTGGGGCGATCCCCGACCCCCTCGCACATGACAGCATAGTGGTTCTGAACCTGCACAACGCGCTTCCCTTCAGGTCCCGGACCCGATGGGAAGGGGAACCAGCTCAGCAGGTCCGGGTCCATGTTGGCCCCGCTGCCAACGCTATTCAGATCCTGCACAAACCATGTGGTCATCGCCACTTCGCCGCGGGCGATAAGCTCCCAGGCGTTGGTGCCGCGCTGTCCGGTCTGGCCGCGGGCGCAACCTGTGATGACATCGTCCTTGGAAAACCTGAGCTTGTCTCCGTTCACCACGGCCCAGCCGCGTTTGAGGTCCTCACGAGAAAGGTTGACCGGCACCCGGGTCCTCGGGTGGATCAGCCATTTCATCCACATCAGGTGATGGAAAAGCCCGGCCGCCTGCACGCCGCCGGGCGCGTCAAAATTGGCTTTCCATGTTGGTTTCAGCGAGGAGAGGTCCTCGCCCTCCGGCGTCACGAAAGAAGCGGTGTCAGGCGGAAGCTCATACTCTTTGTTCGTTTTTGGACTGGTGCGCATCTGGACAATCGGGTCATCGCCCGCAGACTGCATCCACGGCAGCCAGGTGAAACCATAGGGCACGAGAGCGATGCCCCTTTGCCCACGCTGCAGAACGGCTCCCGGTATCTGCTTTTTCGGGTCCGTGAGTTTCTGACACCAATAGGTCAGTTCGTCCCAGGTTTGTGGAGGGCGGCTGGGGTCAAGCCCGGCCGCTCGAACCATATCGACGCGGTAGATGACGCCCATGAAGTACTTCGGCGCTTGGGGGATGCCAAATACCTTGCCATCTTGCGTGGCGACTTGCCTCCACAATGGAGGGACAGACTTCCAGCGATCCCACTTGGCCTCTGCATTGTCGATCTGACCGTTGCCATTCGTGTCATCTCCGATCCATTCATTCAGCGGATACAGGAAGCCCTGGCGCGTGTCATTGCCAATGATATGAAACCAGGACTCCATGATGTCCGGCGCGGTTTTTCCCGCGATGGCCATCATGACGGGCGCACGTCCGGCCCCGCCCGGCAGACTTAGCCCGCCCCACTGGGTGATGAGTACCTGCGGGTCCTGGCGCATCAGGTTTATGAGTCGTTTTGTTGTCGCGTCATCGGGGTTGTTGGGCCAGTAGAAGCGAGTGACTTTCACCTCAACGCGGCCGGAAGCATCGGCAGCGCATTGGTGTTGCGTCGCGGAAGCCAAGAGGGCGGATCCCAGGAGTGTCACTGTGAGCCAGCGATGCCGCGCGGTGATTTTCGAGGTCCACCATGCCCCGCGCTCCCGCGCGTGCCGCCAATGATCCCGGTAGCATCGCATAGCCTCTCGCGTCAACGCTCCTCACACCCGCTCATTCGATCAACGTCCTCTTGGCACGATCCACCACGCGTCGCATCCGGTCCAGCTTGCCCGGATCGACGTCGGGCTTCTGACTGCTCTCGGCAAGATCGTTGACCCGAACCTGAATCTCATTCAGCATCCGCCTGTCGCCTTCCGCTCCGCCCCAACCGGAGCGGTCGATGAACACCGGATTCCAGAGAGAACTGCGGAGGTGGCGGAGCGTATGCTCTGTCTCAAGGTAGCTGGACGACAGCCCAAGGCCGACTTCCAACATGGTGTCGAGGGCGAGGTTCTCATCGTTCACGTCCAGTGAGCGTCCGAGATGCCGCACACCCAAACCGAGATCGCGTTCGAGCAGCAGTTGCACCGGACTGAGCACCTTCCCTTCCTCCAACATGCCTTGTCCAACGGACGGTGATCGCCTCGGACTCTGTGAGTCCGCGGTGAAGGCGGCAATCACCATGGACTTGTACGCTTTTTCCATAGCGGCGTACAGTCCGGGTTGCTTTGCGTCACAGTATTCTCCCCCGCCGACCGCCACCAACCTCCCCGTCCACTTGCGGAGAAATTCGACGGTGGCGAACGCGTAGAACATTGCGTCAAACGCGCTGTAGCTCACCGCGCCCGTGCGCATGTCCACTGTCCCCGCCCACATGCTGCCACCGAGTGGAACTTCCGGATTCAAGGCCCGCGCGGCGAACCATACCGCCACGTGTTCCGCGCTGGCCATCGCAACATAACCTTCCACTGTCACCGGCGCCGTGGCGCCGGCCACGGCCATGGAGGTGAGTCCGGACCGGTAGCCTTCCTTCACCTGTCGGGCGAACTTGTCGGCAACGTCGCGATCCAGCCGCAATGGGTGTGCGAAGCAGAGGGCGCCGCGGCTGACCCAGTTATCGTAGCCAAGGATTTCGCCCATCTCAATCAGGTAGTCCCACTGACGCACATTCCACCCAAACGGCGGACGAGGCTTGTCGGCGTATTCCGCCAGCACCAGCGCCGCTTCCAGCGGCTCCAGCATCGGGTGCATCTCTGTCAACAGTAGCGAGTGTCCCACTCCACTCTCCGGGTGTAACGCGTTTCCCAACCTGACAAGCGCGACAAAATCCTCGCGATTGCCGGAACGCCGCTCCTGCTTCGCATAGTCCAGAAAGAGAGGCGCGACCTGTGTGCTGAGGACCGGCAGGGAGGGCGCCTCAAACCGTTCCGGCAAGATGGAATCTTCCCGCGCCGATGTCCGGTTCAGTCCCTCTACAAACTCCTCGACGCGTCGCCGCGGCAGCCACGCGCGTTCTTCGGACATATCCACACGCGCCCCCGCATTCTCCAGCGCCGTCAGCGTTTCTTCGTTCTGGCAGAGAATGCCTGTCTTTTCAAGGATTGCGTAAACCGCGTCCGCGATGGGTTGGACGTCACTGTCCCGAGCTATGCATTTCTGGAACATCGAAAGAACGCCTCACTTGTATCCACCACAGGTTGGCATAGAAGTGTAGCACCTGTGTGCAGACCATCGCAAGAATACGCGAACTGCAATTCCAGTCAGAGAACGACCTCGGTGTGAAACGCTCCCGATTCTATATCGGGAGCATCCACCGGATTGTTAGATTCGTGCTACTGCACACGAGGGTTTCAGAGAATCCCCCCGGATTCATGCCGGGGGATCGTTAAGACCGCGCTACGTAGCCTGAACCTAACAATCCCCCGAATCAAGTTCGGGGGAATTCGACGGTTGGTCGCCAGAAGTAGCGCAAACCTAACAATCCCCCGAATCAAGTTCGGGGGAATTCGGTGGATTGTGGCTGAGCAGTCACAGCCCAACGGGCTCCCCGTGTGAGGTATTGGGCTTGCGGTCGCACGGTATTGCACCCATACCGATTTGATCCCACATCCTGTATAATCTGACCACTTGATTGATCCGGTGAAGTCGGTGAAACATTTCTTTGGTGCGACCCTTGTTCTTCTTGTTTTGCTTTCAGCCTTCATGGGCCGGCTAAAGCCCGGGCCGGGCACCTCTGGCAAGACATCTCTTGTGTGGGTGAGTGACAACAACCCACAACGCAAGCCACAGATTGATTACTTTAACAAGTTGTATTCCGCCTGCCGACTGCGACTTGATCCCGGCAACACGGGCGTGCAGAAAATCATCGTCCAGTCGTGCGCCGGAGTGGGGCCGGATATTTTCGATATCTACAATCGCAGCCAGCTCCAGACCTACGCGGAAGCAGGGGTGCTGTTGGATGTCACCGAAGCCGCGAAGGAGCATGGATTTGACGTTTCTGTCACCTACCCTCAGGCGGCGGAGACGATCTCCCTGGAAGGACGGCAGTATGGCTTCCCGTGCAATGTGGATGTGAACATCCTCTTCTACAACAAGAATCTCTTCGACAAGTATGGCGTGCCCTATCCCCCGAAGCAGCCGACCTGGGAGGAAATCGTTGCACTGGGGAAGAGGCTGACCATTCGCACTCCGGATTCTCCGGTGGCGGAATGCTACGGCTTGGCCTACGCGGCGCCGGAGTTGCTGCTCTATCAGGCGGGAGGACACCTATTCAGTGAAGATGGGACAAGGTGTGTCGTCGATTCACCGGCAGCGATTCGCGCGACGCAACTGTACCGAGACCTGATGCACCGACACCGCATCACCCCCTCCCCCCTCGAACAGGCTTCCATGTCGGGACAGGGCGGTTGGGGGACCGGTTTTCGGGACTGGTTCGGCGCGCAGAAGATCGCGATGATTATCATTGGTAAGTGGGCACTGATTAGTTTCCGACAGTATATCAAGGCGCAACGGGAGGCCGCACTGGCGGGAGGCATCGGCCCCTCCGTCCATCGCGGGAACGCATTGCCGCCGCTGCAACTCGGAGCGTGTCTGCTGCCTCGCTTCCCGGATCGCCCGCCGGTCTGCATCATCAACAGTCGGCCCGCCGCCGTCAACCGGCTGGGGCCGAATCGGGACAAGGCGATCAGCTTTTTGGAGTACCTCGCCTCGAAAGAATACTGCCAGACCATCAACACCGGTCAGGACGCCTTGCCGGGGAACAAGTCCTACGGCACCGTGGAAGCCATGCACAACCCGGAATTCCCTGAAGAAGACCTCTTCAACCAGTTGACGCTGGAGTCCACCAGGTTCGCGGTGGCGATGGAGATCAGTCCGTTCATCGATGGTGAAACCGCGCGACGGATGTTCAGCAACCAGATTCAGCGGATCACGACCTCCCCCAGAGTTCAGGTAGCCGCGGCGCTGGAAACTGCCGCGAAGGATGTAAACGCACAAATCAGGAAGAATGTTGCGCAAGATGCACGGCTGCGGACGAGATTCGCGAAAGCGCAGAAGGGGGCGCGGCAGTGAGCGTTTCCAGGGAGCAGAAAAACGTCGCCTCTGCCCTGTTCTTCCTTGCTCCCAATTTTCTCGGATACCTTGCCTTTACCGCGTTCCCCGTGCTCCTGTCTCTCTGGTTGAGTCTCACAAACCACAGCCTGAAACCCTCGGTGAACCTGCGGTTTACGGGGCTTGAGAACTACCTTCAGTTGATCGCCGACCGCTACTTCTGGTTCTACTTCTACAACACGGTTTACTTCATGCTGGGAATCCCGATCGGCATCGCAGGTTCTCTCGGTTTGGCAGTGCTTCTGTCCAAGCCGCTGACGCTCGGACGCGGCAGGTCGCGTATCTTGTTGAGCGCCGGGTTCGCGCTGATCGGGATTGTCGCGGGCGCGGCGACCTGGGGCAGCGGCAACCCGGATGCAGGTCTGCTACTCTTTGTCCTCGGTTTCCTGGGCGCGGCGGGAGTGCTTGCTGGCAACGTGGCCTTCCGCACCACCTTCTATCTCCCTCACTTCACCGCCGGTGTCGCCCTCATCATTCTGTGGACGCAACTCTACAATCCCAACTTCGGGCTGATCAACGTGACCCTCGGGAAACTGACAGGCGCTATCGGGTGGAGGCCGGAACTACCAACCTGGCTCGCCAGCACAGAGTCCTTGCTCGGTTTCCTGCCATTGCCGGAACACTTCAACAACGGGGGCTTCGGACTGGGCGCGCGTGAAGCTATCATGATCATGGGAATCTGGACCGGCATCGGGGGAAACTCGATGCTGCTCTACCTTGCCGGGATCAGCAACATTCCGGTGGAGTTGTACGAAGCCGCCGACATCGACGGCGCGGGAAACGGTGGGAAATTTTGGAGCGTCACCTGGCCGCAGTTGATGCCGACCACGTTTTTCATTGTCATCATGGCCACCATTGGCGGTCTTCAAGGCGGGTTTGAGCAGGCCCGTGTGATGACCCAGGGAGGCCCCGCAGGGATCACGACCACACTGAGCTACTACATCTACACCCTCGCCTTTGAGCAACTCAACCTGGGCTACGCGTGCAGCGTGGCGTGGGTGTTGTTCATCATCATCTTCGGGTTGACCGTACTCAACTGGAGGTATGGCAATCGGTATGTGAGCTATTGAGGTGGCAGGTTTCGGGGTTCAGGGTTCAGGAAGAGGACGCATGAGAAAATGGAGGTGAGGAATGGTGTCGGGCTTTATGCAGGTTGAGGACCTGGAGGTCTACCGAAAGCTGTGCCAGTTGCACATTGAGGTTTGCGATCTCGCCCACAAGTGGCCGGCAGAGGAGCGTTACGAACTGGCATCGCAGATTCGCAGATGCTCGAACAATTCGCCCGCCAATCTTGCTGAGAAGCACAGCGATCGGCACGTAAAGAACAAGATCGAGGGGGTTAATCGGGCCCGTGGAGAGGCATTGGAGACTATTCACCACCTGTTCATTGCTCGTCTGAAAGGATATGTGACCGAGGAGTGCTACGACCGGTTTCGCAGTCGATATCAGGAATGTGTCCGAATGCTTAATGGTCTCGAACGCCGTCTCGAAAAGAACCTTCCCCCTTCGGAACGACGTTTCCCGTCTGATCCCCGAACCCTGAACCCTGAACCCTGAAACCTGAACCCTGAACCCCTATTGCCACCACCATGCACCCATCCCATCCAACTCCTCGCACGGTCTTCCGCTACCTGCTTCTGGTCCTCTTCGCGGGAACGATGGCGGTGCCGTTCGTCTGGATGGTGACCGCCAGCCTGAAGCCGCGCATCGAGTCGGAGCAACCGCACTTGGTGCCTCACACGGTGCAGTCGGAGAACTACGCCATTGTTCTTCGGAGGGCGCCCGACCCCAACACCGGGGAGAAACTCGACCTCGACTACCCGAAGTGGTACCTCAACAGCCTGTTTATTGCTCTGTGGGTGACCACACTCCAGGTCTTTACCAGCGCAATGGCGGCATACGCCTTCAGTCGCATTCAATGGAAGTGGCGAGATAGGGTGTTCTTGCTCTATCTTGGAACGATGATGATTCCGGGGCTGGTGCTGATGATCCCCAACTACCAGATCATGGTCAAGCTGCACCTGGTGAACACCTACGCCGGTCTCATCCTTCCGGCAGCATTCTCGGCTTTCGGAACCTTCCTGTTGCGGCAATTCATGCTGACCATCCCTCCGAGCCTCGATGAATCGGCGGAGATGGACGGGGCCAGCCACGCCCGCATCTTCCTTGACATCATTCTCCCGCTGGCCCGTCCGGGTCTGGTGACCCTCGCAATCTTCACCTTCCTCGGCAACTACCATTCCTTCTTCTGGCCGCTGGTGATGATCAAGGACGACTGGCTGCGCACACTGCCCGTCGGCATGTTGAGTTTCCGGACGACCTATGGCCGGCAGACGGAACTCCTCATGGCCGCTACAGTGATGTGCATCGCGCCCCTGATTGTTTTCTTCATTGCGATGCAGAAGCAACTCGTCGCGGGGATTCAGATGGGGGCGGTGAAGGAGTAGAAAAGAAATCCCGCGCCGTGGGGCAGACAATCTTGTCTGCCCCACGGCATCATGTAGGTACGCACATGACGCGTGACCGCGTACTGTCCGCAGTGCGTGTCAGGCCCCTGGCCTCCGGTTGTACGACCCGTATGGGTGGATGCTGGCCGCTATTCGTCCAGCTTGAACCCGACCTTCAGTGAAACCTGCCAGTGCCCCACTTTCCCGTCCTCGATATCTCCGCGAATTTCTTCCACCTCAAACCATCGCAGGTCGCGAACGGTCTTCGCTGCCCGAGCGAGAGCGCTGTTGACTGCGTCCTCGATCGATGCAGCGGATGTTCCGGTCAACTCAAGCTTCTTATAGACATGGTTGCTCATATCAAATCCTCCTTGTTCATAATCGTCCGTACCGGCCATTTGGCAACGCACAGCATTATCCAGAATCTCCCAATAAAATGCAAGAGCCCGCCCGCTGCTTCACTGAGGCACTGCTCGAAGGGGTTCCCTTTTCAGTTGCCCATTCTGATAAGACATCAACCTGTTGCCGGGACTATACTCGTTACGGATGAAAATCCACCTTTCCCCCCTCACCCGTAACGAGTATAATCTGAGGAATAAACAATTGCGGAAGGGGGATTCCGTAGCCCCACGTCGAATTCTGCTATGGTATCCAAAATCCCAACCACGAGGTACACGATATGAATTCCGCGTCGCGATACGGTTTTTGTCTGTTGCTGTCTGTTTTCTCCATGGCTGTCGGTTGGTCTCAACCCTACCAATCCAGTGACCGCACGCTTCTCCTCGACCACCTCGACGAGGACTTCACTCCCGATGGGAAGCTGTGCACGAAACCGGTCGCTATCAATCCGGCGGGGGAGTTGAGCGGTGGCAGGCCGGGGCAGGGCGGGAAGTTCGTCGAGGGCAGATTCGGGAAGGCGCTGCAGTTCCACGGGCTGATGCAGATGCAGTATCCTGCGGTGGGCAACATCAACCTCAGCGCGGGGGTTGTCGAATTCTGGGCAGCGTTCGACTTCGACGCGGCGGAAAAAATCAAAGACCCCGGATTGCTCAGCAACCAGCTCTTCTTTACTGCCTGGGGACCCGGTGGGAGCATGGTGTCCATCTACTCCACCCTCGTCAACACTTGCGTGGGTATGTGGGACAAGCAGCGGCAACTCGTTTGCTATGCGAGCATCTCCGGCTACTGGAAGAAAGGCGAGTGGCACCACATCGAGCTGAAGTGGGGGAGGCAGTTGGAGTTGTGGTGCGACGGAAAGAATGCGGGTAGCCAGGACTGGCAGGGGTTGTTCGGCCCCATCGACGCCAAACCGGAAGACGTGCGGATCACGTTTGGAAGCCACATTGGATGGAGCGGCGTCCACAGCGAATTCCTGCTTGATGAGTTCCGCATCCTGGGACCCGGTGGCGAGCAGACAGCCGACTACCCGATCCTCACGATTCCGCGCATTAAAGCTCCCGCCATCGACGGCGTTCTCGGCAAAGATGAATGGAAGGCCGCGGCGTGCGTGACGGGCTTTATTGGGCTGAATGACTTCGCCCTGGTCGAAGACCAGACCACTGTCCACGCAGGTTGGGACAACGAAGCGTTATATCTCCTCTACGAGTGCCTCGACCCTCAGAAGCGTGAGCTGGTGGCACGCATCAAAGAGCGCGACGGCGGCGTCTACATGGAAGACTCGGTGGACGTAATCCTGCAACCGGGGCCGGGACCCTACCCCTACTACCAACTCATCAGCAACGCCATTGGCACGGTCTACGACAGCCGTATCGACCCAAAGGATCCGGCCAAGCACAACACGAAATTCAACCCCAATTGGGCCGTCAAGACCACCCGCGAGTCGGGGCGGTGGGTGATGGAGTGCAAGATCCCATTCAAGGAATTAGATGGGCGGCCGACGCCGAAGAACGGCGAGCGGTGGCGCGCAAACTTCTGTCGCGATTCCGACACGGTCAGCCGTTACTCGACCTGGTCTTTTGTGGCGGGCAACTATCACCGTGCGGAGAATTTTGGCGAGATCGTCTTTGAGGATTCCGACCGATCCATCCGCCTTGCCTCGCTGGGGGATTGGGCCATCGGCAAAGTCGCCGCGCAGGTGGCGATGACCGGCTTGTCGTACAGCCCGCTTGTTACGGTGAAAGGCAAAATCACCGGCGCCGACGCCAAGCCGATCATCGAGACGAACAACCGCCTCGCGGACTACACCTCCGTCACGATCAAACCGCCGACGTTGGTCACCGGCGCGTATACTCTGACTGTCCGCGCGACCACCGATCAGGGCGACCTCTTTTATCAGCGCACTCCATTCCGGGTTATCAAGCCTTACGACGTTTCTGCAGAGGGCTATCCCTACGAAGGCAAGTTGTGGGTGACAACCAATGTCGCGGGCCTGACCGACGCGCCGAAGGGCATCGTTGCGAAATCACAACTCATGCAGGGCGACAAAGCGTTTGGCAGTTGCGATACTGCGGAGTTCAAGCGCGGCGTCGGCGAGGCGGCCATCGACGTTACGCAACTCCCACCGGGCAAGTATGTCGTCAAGTCGCAGGCGGTGGCACCCGACGGGAAGGTGTTAGCCGCCGCCGAGACCGATTTCGAGCAATTTGCCAAACCCGCGTGGTGGAAGAGCAAAGCCGGGTTGGATCGCTCAATCCCCTCGCCGTGGGAGCCGGTGCGCTCGGCGGGTAGTGGCATCCGCGTGTGGGGACGTGAGTACCGCTGTGGCGATGAATCGCTGTCCACGCAGATTGTGAACCAGGGAGCGGAAATCCTTGCCGCTCCCATCGCACTCAAACTCACCGTTGAGGGGAAGACCGCCGACCTCGCCCGGCTGCGCGCCGTGGATACCGCGGGAATGGGCGACAGCGTTTACCGGGTGAGTGATGCCACGCTGGGGAAACTCCAGACCAAGCTCACCACGAACACGGAGTTTGATGGTCTGCAACGCTGCGACCTGACGTTGACACCGGACGGCGCCGTGGACATTACGGGCCTGCTGCTGGAGATACCGATCAAGAAGAAGTACGCGGCCTTCCTGCTTCCCTCCAACGGCATATCCTCAAACCCCCAGGTGATTGGTGACAAGCCGTGGCGCAACGCATTCCTGCCGCAGGTGTGGGTTGGGAATGACGACATCGGTCTTGCCTGGTTCGCCGAGAGCGACCAGTGGTGGAGACCGCGCGATGACCAGATGCTGGAAGTCTCGCCGGAGGGAGATCGCGTGGTCATCCGGTGTAAGATGATTCGCCAGCCACTACGGATCGAGAAGCCAGTGACGATTACCTTCGGACTCATGGCGACGCCGGTGAAAGATGCGCACGCGGGCGACCCATTCTGGTTCCGCTGGGGGCGGGTGGATGAGGGAATGCCTGTCGAGTACCTCCGCTATCCCGGCGCGGGCAACTTTGACCCGGCGAAGGGAACGCTGGACTTCTGGCTCGCGCCGACGGACGACATGCAGGGCGGCTACCGGGACGTGGCCACACTCACGACCCCGCGCGGCAGCGTGTGGTTGTACTACTCTCCCGCCGGCGACCAGAGGCTGGGGCTCACCGTCACCAACGGCGACCGGAAGGAAGCCATCACCGCGAAGGGATTGCAGTTGAAACTCAACGAGTTCACTCACGTGGCCCTCACGTGGGGAGACTCGGTGTCGCTGTACGTCGGCGGAAAACGCTGTGCCACGGCCAGGATTGGTCTGCCGTTGGCCGATGGCGCGCCGGGGAAGAGTGAGTTACGGTTTGGCCGCTTGCGTGCATGGACCGGCTACCCCAGCCGCATGGCTGTGGACGAGGTGCGACTATCCAGTGTCGTGCGTTACGAGAACGATGCTTTCGACGTGCCCTCCGCGCCGTTTAGTCCTGACGCACAGACCTTGCTCCTCGATCACTTGGACGACCCGTTCCGGCCGGACGGCGAGGATGCGGAGACGCGGGCCGCGGTTGTCTCCGGCAAGTCCGGCGAGCTGGGCGGAACTCCGAGCCTCGGCGCGCGGTTCGTCGCGGGTAGATTCGGACAGGGGATGGAGATTACCCAGCAGCACAAGCCGCAGCTTGCGGAACTGGTCAGGCAATACGGCTTCAATGCTTCGTTGGTCTGGTGGATGATCGAGGAGAACGCAACGACCACCGGCTGGCCTCCGCCGCTGATGGTGGAGCCGTTGGTGAAAGACCAGCGCGAGAAGGTGAAGGAGCTAAACGACCTCGGGCTGCGCGCGTCTCCCTACATGGGTTATTCGGCGGTCGGTGCGCCGTCGGCCCTCGCCACGCAGTTCGGGAACGAGTGGAGTCGCCGTCCACTCTCCACGATTCCCGCCGAACCACCCAAGGGTCATTACATGTGGGATTCGTGTGGGAACAGCGGGTTCGCCGACTACATGGCGGCGGGGACGCAATGGGTCCTCGACGATCTCGGCTTCCAGGGCTGCTACACCGACGGACTCGCTCAGGTCTACTCCTGCCAGAACACCCATCACGGCTGCGGCTACTATGATGAACAGGGCAACCTGCGCGCGACGTGGCCGGTCTTTGCCACGCGTGAAATGCTCAAGCGCATGTACAAGCAAATTCACGCGCGCCACACCGACGGATACCTCACGAATCACGTCTCCTACAACACGATCATTCCGACGATGTCGTTCACCGATGTCTACTACACCGGTGAACACGAGCAGTACGAAGACCTGCTGAAATTCCGGGTGCGTTGGCAGGGGAAGCAATGGGGCATTTGGCCGATCCTGCTCGGAGGCGACTGCCATTGCTACGAGTCGTTGCACGTAACCTATGCTTTGCTGCACGGTGTCTCCGTCTGGCCGCAGGGATTCATCGGCCGCAATGACGTGCTGCGCAAGACGGCGAACCTCTGGCAGGCTTACGACCGGTTCGGCTACCGGCAGGCGAAATGGATCCCCTACTACCGATCTGAAGAGGTCAGGGCCAAGTCCGACAACGACAACGTGAAGGTGAGCCTGTATCTCCGCAAAGGTAAGTCAACGATCCCGACCGCCTTGGGGAAGGCAATGCTCATCGTTGGCAACCTTGCGCATGAAGTCGTCAACTGCAAAGTTAACCTAAACCTCAAGTCGATGGGACTGAAAGGCAAGTCCGCGACGAATGCGCTGGACGGTCGGTCACTGCCACTGCAGGGCAGCACGCTGTCGGTGAGGGTTCGGCCGGCCAGTTTTGTGTTGGTGGAGGTTGAGTAGAACCGACGGGTAGCTGACGCGAACGAGAAAACCGGGGGGGCTTAATGGATCCACCTGAGATCAAGGTCGTATGAGCACCTTCCGCAGCGCTTTAGGCGGCTCGCAAGGTACCTTAAGTTGCGTGTGTTCCTGCAGTCGTAGATTACCCAACGGGAGCTAACTCTGCGCAACTCCTTCAGCATGGTGACACGGACGTCGCGGGGCAGGTGGAACATGAATCGCAATGACACGGTAACATCGAAAGCATCTCCGGCGAAGGGAAGGCGTTCCGCGTCGCACTGCACGCAGGGAAAGCTCATGCCCGTTGCGCCCGCTTTCTCTCCCAGACGGTGCATCATCTCAAGGGATATGTCGCCCACAAACCCCTGAATACAACGTGTGTCCCACACGAGCGGCGCGAGGCGTCCCGTCCCAACGGGAATGTCCAGAAGCGTGTAAACCGGGTGACCTCGTTGCGCAGCAGAGTCAAGCGCCTTCCTAACGGCATTCAGCACCCTCCCGTTGCGAATCCGCCCACGCCGACCGCCAAAGCGTTCTGACTCATAGGTCGAAGCAACGTTTGCATCGCAGTAATGGCTTCTGATCTTGCGGTATTGGTCCAGTGTCGACACCTCAAGCCCCCCTTTCGGTTGGTGGCGCGTCCGTCGCTCGATACGGCTGTC
>Ga0210056_1000199_pt1 | contig 45446 bp, 37 predicted proteins | sample CryGeyCG2014_080_2_FD_183965 | JGI IMG/M metagenome (GOLD analysis project Ga0210056, IMG submission 183965) | Groundwater microbial communities from aquifer - Crystal Geyser CG07_land_8/20/14_0.80 (SPAdes) (version 2) | ecosystem: Environmental > Aquatic > Deep subsurface > Groundwater | place...
AGGCGGGATCACCGGGCTGCTGAACGAGACGTTTATTGGCTTGCGCCAGCAACCCAATGGCATCTGGGACGGCATCCGCGTCGCGCCGGGAGCCGCTTTGGGCTCGTGCCGGAAGAAGCTGACCGAGGAAGACGTGGCGCGGGCGGTCGAGCTGTGTAGGAAGCACGACATCCGGTACTTCTTCTACGTCGGCGGGAACGACTCAATGGACACGGCGAACATGCTGTCGAAGGCGGCGCAGGCGAGCGGCTACGAGATGCTCGTCGCCGGCGTGCCGAAGACCATCGACAACGACCTCGCCGAGACCGACTTCTGCCCCGGCTACGGCAGCGCCGCTCGCTTCTACGCCCAAGCGATGATCGACCTCGGCATGGACATCCGCTCTCTGCCCACGCCCATCTGCCTGATGGAGGTCATGGGCCGTAACGCCGGTTGGCTAACCGCCGCCACCATGCTGGCACGCAGGGCGCCGGACGACGCACCGCACCTGATCTACGTGCCCGAGGTGCGACTATCGCGCGAGAAGTTCTTAGCAGACGTGAAGGAGGTCTACGACCGGCAGGGCTGGGTGGTCATCGCCATTTCCGAAGGCATGTGCGACGAGAAGGGCGAGTCGTTGAGCCTCCCGACGGGCAAGGTGGCGGCGGACGGCTTCGGTCACCGCATGGTCGGCGACGTGGCGCCCGCCCTGGCGCGGCTCATCATGGGCGAGCTGGGTCTCCGCGCCCGCAACGAGAAGCCCGGTCTCATCGCCCGCGCGTCCAGCCATCACGTCTCGCCCGTCGACCGCGAAGTCGCCGAAGGCGTCGGCCGCTTTGCCGCGCAACGCGTCTTCGCCGGCGAGACCGACTTCATGGCGGCAATCCGGCGCGAGAGCGACCCCCCGTTCCGGGTCAGCTACTTCCCGGTGCCGTTGGAGAAGGTGGCGAACGCCGAGCGGTTGCTGCCCGCCGAGTACGTTGCTGACGGCGGTAACGACATCGCCGAGAGCTTCCGGGAGTACGCAGAGCCGCTGGTCGGCGGGGAGTTAAGGCGGTATGCGCGCCTGAGGTGGTGAGGACGCGACGCTACTCGGGTGGCTGGAAGTCCGCCGCGGTCAGCCCGGTATTGACCCGGTGGTTGCGGAACGCGCCAAGCAGGAGCAGTTGCCCCTTGTCATCGCGCACCTCCATGGCCTTTGGGAGGACGGCGAGGTCCTCCACCAGCACGTAGGTGGTCGTGATGGTCTTCCCCGGCCACGGCAAGTCCACCTCCCTTGGTGGTTGCTGGAGCGGCTGGCCAAGCCGTTCGGCTGTCAGGGAGCCCTTCTCGGTGACGCGGATGCTCCCTGCCGGGATCACCGTCTTGCTCTCGGCCACCCACCACTGACCGGTAGTCGCCTTCTCCACGCGCTCGGCCGTCCAAGTGCGCACTGCTTCGCCCTTCTGGTCATGCCACTCGCATCGCAGCGGCACACGGCGCTCGGAGTCGACCCACGTCAGCACCTTGCGCACCTGGTGAGCATCATCACACCACACCGGCTCGGGCAGGACCTTCTCCAGGAGTCGGCACTTCGCCTCGCCGAGGGTCGCTTCGCTACGCTTGGTCTGCGCGCCCTCCACGCCGAGGAAGGCGGCGGCCATGCCGGTGAGGAAGGGGCGGTAGTCCGACAGGTCGTGCTGCGTCAACGCGCCCTCGCGCTTCGGGTCAGCAACAGTTCCTTGTCGCCATTCCTTGAAGAAGAACTCGAAGAACGACACGCTGCCGGGACCGAAGATGTAGGTCGCGCCTTCGCGGTGCCGGAACGGCGTGCGGCCATTCGTGGGGACCACTCGCACCAGCGTCATCTTGGCCGCAGTGGGCGGTTTCAGGGCGTAGCGGAAGACCAGCGTTGTCGGCTCAAAGGTCGGACTCGGGCCCCACTGCGAAAGGGGCGGCCAGGAGATCGTGATCTCCCCCTCGAACTGAGCGTCGGCCAGCGTCCCGGCAGCCCCAAGGCGAAGAGCGCCGGCGGTCAGCAGAATGGCAGCGGTGGGGATGACACGAAGGCGAGGTGCACCGAGCGAGGTGGAATGGCTAGCGCCGGACGGTGCCGCACTCCGGTGCGCTACATGGGCCCTTAGTTGCGGGGGACGTGCAGATCCCGACCGTCGTGGATTCGTCGCACCGATGATGCGCATGAGCAGTTCGCTTCCTTCCTGTTGGGGTAGGGCGCTCCGCCGGCAAGCTGCGTCGAAGCAGCTCCGGCCCCGCTCCGCACTGGCCGTTCTGATGCGATGAAGGGGCAGCACCTCGCTGGCGGCCGGTGTCGGCACCGGCTCATGGGTTCCGCGCGGTTGTCGTCGTGCGCGCTACTCGTGCATGGGCGGAGTCGCCAAAGTGATAGCACCGTCCCCGGGTGCCCAGTTCACAAACCATCCCCATAGAAATGGGACTGCGCCGACCCCTCTATCACCTTCACGAAGGGCTGCCGATGACCTGAGGCGCTTGCCCCGACCGCGGCGTCGGCAGTCCAGATCGTGTAGGGGCCCTCGGCGTAGACCTCTATTGGGTCTCCAGGGACAGCCACGGGTATGTGGTTAGGCGTATCCCAGACCGTTTGGCTCAAGTGCCAGGTGCCCTGAACCTGGTAGGGCACCTCAGCGGTGGCCTCGTGCGCTGTTACGCTGAGGGTGTTGCCGGACAAGTGCCTTTCCTGCACGACAGCGTGCGCCATGCAGTTGTGCGTGCGCTCAAACGTGGCAACCTTGGTTTTCTGTGGCTCGCCCTTGCCCTGCCATTCCCACTCCCTGTGGATCATGGACTCCCCCCAGGCGGCGATCTCCGCGTTGCCGACGTAGGTACCACTGAAGGTGCAGTACGCGTGCGCATCCCAGTCGCTGATGGTCGCCCAGCGGCTCCATCCCGCCGGGGAGTCCTCGCGCGCGGTTGGCTCCCTGTTGCCGCACCACCAGCGATCGAGATGCACCCAGCTTCCATCCTCCGCATAGCCGGGTCTTGGGCCAAGAAACAGTGTCACTGCGCATGTCACTACAAGGAAGGTTGTCCTCATCGCGTTCTCCTTTCGGCTACGGACGGTTGTCTTCTACACCAGCTTGCCATGCAGGCGATTGCATGAGGTGGCGCACGGGGAGCCCGGCAACTGCATGGTCGGCCATGCGTCATCGTCCGTCCTCACCTCCCGATGTCTCAGGCACATTCAGCCACAAGGCACCCAGCAGAACCTCCGCAATGGTCCGGTCCACGTCGCGACAGAGCAGGCGCGACCCCAAGAGCCCCAGCATGGTCCGCGCGAGATTCTCCTGCGCCCGCTGCTGCTGGCCTGCGTCGCGTTCTTTCCGCCGCATTTCCGCAGCCCGCGCGTAAGCCTCCCCCACCTCGGCGGGCGTCCAGTCCAGGAGGGCTCCTTGTATCCGGGAGAGAAGCCCTTGCACGGAATCGTGGACGATCATCTTTCGGGCGAACTCAGAGCCCTGCTTCCGCACCTCCTCGGAGACGGACGACTTGGCGAGGGACGCGAGACGGTCCGCGTGCCCCTGCACGGCGTCGCGAGTCTCCTTCAGCGCCGTCCGGACCACGTTCTCAGGAACCAGTTGCTTGAAGGCCGGGTCGAGACAGTCTTCCGTGAAGCCGACCACGGACCGCTCGCATTCGGAAGCGATGCGCTCGGACTCAGAGCGCGTCGCTTCGCCGAGATGACCGACGGCAACTTCGATCCCTTCCTGGAGGTAGGTCCGCATCTGCTCGCGCACAGCCGTGCGGGCCTCGACGCTGAGCGGCGGTCGCCCGACGAACCTGGCGACACGTTCCCTCAGGTCAGCCGCAATGGCCCGTAACTGCCAATCCTCCCACGGGGTGTCGGCAGGGCCGGCCATGGCGACGTACCTCGGCAAGTCGTTTCTGAAGTCGGTCACCTGCTCGTCCGATAGCCTGCCTGCCCACGGCGCCTGCAGCCCTTCAGCGACGCCCTTCCGCACGGCTTCTGCCGTCTCGCCTGTCAGCCCCTGTTTCCGGATTGCCTCATCCGTGGCAGTCAGGAGGACTTGAGCCTGGTCCGCAAAGGGGTGTTTGGCGGGTGTTCCGGCCCGGGCAAGAACCGCGCTGAGCGCAAGCAGGGCCGCCGCATTCGCCGCGGCGCGTCGGGAAGCGGGTCTTCTCGTTGACATCATGGATCCTTCTCTCCTCTCGGGATGTAGAGTGCCTTGGCTCGTCGTCAGCACGAGCGGAGGCGCCCACGCGTGTGGTCTGCTTCGAGGTCAGCGTTCAGTTCGCGCCCCCTTTCTGCTGCGTCCCTGCTTCATCGAGGCGCCGGGACCAGAGTGACTCCAGCGGCCCGCCAGCCATGAGCTGCATGATCCCGCGAGACAGCAGACCGAAGCCGAACAGCCCCGCCATCTGCCGTTGCAGGAACTGCCGCTCCGTTTCCTGACGTCTGACCTCCTGCGCCTTCCTCCGGATCTCCGCGGCCCTTCGGTAGGCTTCGCCAACCTCTTCCGGCATCCACGTCATGAGCGCTCCCTGGACCCGCGAGAAGGCCCCGCGTACAGCGTCCTGCAAGGCGGTTCGTCGACTGGTCTCGATCTCACCTGCCTTCAGCCTCTCGGGCATATCGCTGGTGCTCAGCGCCTTTATGCGCGTCACCTGTTTCTCAACTGCTTCGCGAGTCTCCTTCAGAGCTTGTTCGAGCACCGTGGCAGGCACGAGCGCCTTGAAGGTTGGGTCCAGGCAGTCATCTGCCAGCACCGTCAGCGATTCCAGAGACTCAGTCGCCACTTCCTCGGCCTGCGCCCGCACCTCTTCACCCAGGCATTCGGTCGCAATAGCTACGGCGTCCCGGAGGAATCCACGGAACTGCGTCAACATCGCCTCCCGCGTCGCCGCCTTCATTGGCGGACTGCCGACGAAGTGCTCCACGCGAACTCGGAAGTAGGCCCGGATGCTGCGAAGGGCCCAGTCTTCCCTCTTCTCCTTGGCTGGATCCACGACGCCCACGTACCTGGGGAGAGTGCTGCTGAAGTCAGCAATCTGCTTGTCGGTGAGTTGGCCGGCCCACGGTTTCGCGAGCCCTTCAGCGACGCCCTTCCGCACGGCTTCCGCCGCCTCGCCCTTCAGACCCTGTTTCCGGATGGCTTCCTCCGCAGCCGCCAGCAGCACTTGAGCTTGGTCGGCAAAGGGGTGTTTGGCGGGTGCTTCGGCCCGCGCGCGGGCACCGCTCAAGGCGAGCAGAGCGCCGATGTACGCCGTTGCCGCTCGGGAAGCCGTTCGTCTTGCTCGCATCACTGATCCCCTTCTCCTCGGGCTGCCGGGCCGCCTCCCGGCGGTTCGGCTTTGCGCAAGTCCTTCAGGTACTGTCTCGCGATCTCCGCGAACGGGCAGTCCGGGTGCCGGTTCACGAGACCGCTTGCCTCCTGGAGTGCTTCAGCCGGCTTGCCTGCCTCGCGCAGGAGCGCCACAAGCCGCAGCCAGAGCCTCCGCGCCTCCGCTGACTCCGGGCAGTCCCGAAGCAGTTCCCGGATCGCGGCAACCGCTCGCTCCGGTGGACCGAGGGCGAGATACAGGTCCGCCAGGTCCGTCAGCCGTTCCGCCTTCCGCTCGGCTGTCAGTGCCGCGGCGTCGAGTGCTTGCAGAGCGGTCAGGCGTTGACGCGCCTCGCTCTCCGAACGGACCTGCGCCAGTCTTGCCTGGGCTTGGGCCGCTCGCCAGTGCTTGGGGTACCGCGCGAGGAGCGAGTCCAAGGCTTCTTCCTCGCCCGCCGCCTCGCCCAGGGCGCGACAGCAGTCGGCCAGTCGATACAGAGCATCCCCGGCCGCCTCCGCGCCTCCCTCACCGAAGCGGTCCGCGACCAAGCGGAGAGCGTCGCAGGCGCGTTGGTACTGTCCTGCGTCTTGGAGCAGCATACCGGCCCGACGCTGGAGCTCCGCCGCAAGAGCGACATCGTTCAGGTCCGCAGCCTCACGCGCGCACGTCGCGAGCGTCTGGGCGGCTTCGTCGACTGCGCCGCTTTGCCCTTGGTAGAACGCCCGGTCTGCGGTCACCACAACCCGCACCCGAGGCTCCAGTCGCTCAGGGCCTTTCAGGAGACCATCGAACAGTGCCATGGCGTCCGCGAAGCGTTTCAGATGTCCCAACGAGTACGCCTGGCGCATGATCGCCCGAACGCGCAGCTTCGCGTCACAAGCGGGGTATTGGTCGGCGACCTGCTTTGCGAGCCGCAGCGCGGTGTTCAGGTTGTTGGCATCGAAGGAGAGGTTTGCCGCCTCCAACAGCAGTCCCGGCGCACTCTCGTCCTGGGGTGCCTCTCCAACGAGGTGTTCCAGCAGTTCCACGCCTCGTTCTGCGGCGTCGAGCCGCGCCCATAGTCGGCCAGCCGCGGTGGCCAGTGCCCGGCGCTGCACCAACGGTAGCCCGGCATCCGCACACAACCGCTCGGCTGATTCCGCCACCGGCCAATCACCCTCCCCGGCTCGCAGCAGCGCCGCCAAGCGTTCCGTCGCCTCGGCCGCCACCTTCTCGCGCGAGGGCGACTGCAAGGCGCGAACCAGCAACCGGCAAGCTTCCGCCCTGTCGCCTCCTGCAATCCGCAGGTTGCCTACCCGCAGCAGCGCTTCAGCAGCCCGAGAAGCCGAGGCGAGGCCGTCCGTGACTTCCGCGAAAGCGCGCTCGGCCTCGGGCCGGTTCCCGGCAGCCAGGAGCGCATAGCCGGCCGCCATCCAGAAGTCCGCCTGCTGGTCCGGGGTTAGCTTGGTGAGCCGGTGAAGAGCCTCCTTGCCCTGTGCGACCACCTCGCCATCCTCCGCAGACACCCGCGCAACCAACCGTCCGAGACCCTCCAATGACGTCGGCGTCGGGTCCTTGGCAACCAAGTCCACCACCAACGCAACGGCGTCTTTGGCTTGCGCGCTCCCTCGGAGGGATTCGGCCAGGGTCTCGGCCGCGCCGAAACGTTCCGTGTCCGTCCCGGCTTCCGCCAAGGCCGCGCGCGCCTCCTGCTGGGCTTCCCGCACCTCGCCACCTTTCGTCAGGGCCGTCGACAGAGCGATCCGGGCTGCGACGAACCTCTGCCCATGACCCTCCGCCAGGGCCAGCGCTTCGCGGCATAGCTCGGCTGCCCGGGTTGGCGGCGTGGTCGCGCCGAGGCGCAGCTTGGCACAAGCAGCGAAGTCCCAGTCCGTGTCGCTCGCCGCCACTTCCGAGAAGACAGCCAGAGACTCCTGCTCCTGCCCCGCTTCCGCCTGGGCCACGCCTTCGTGGTAGCGCAACCACGGCGCTGGCGGCTCGACGCCAATGCGCTGGTAGGCGCGTTCGACCTCGGACTCGGAGCCCAGCCTGGCCATGGCCGTTGTCACTTCGTTGAGCCTGGCTGCATTCCGACTCGCGACGATGGCCCCTGCGTAGAGCGCCAGCGCCTCGGCAGTCCTCCCCTTGCCTGCGAGCATCCGCGCAGCCTGCGCGCACGTATCCGCGGCTGGGTCGCCATGTTGCCGGAGCTCGGTCGCAAGCCGCAGGAAGGCAGCCGCGGCGCCTTCCACGTCCCCGTTGGCCAATAGCGTGGTCCCCCAACGGAAGGCGCCCTCCACGGCGAATGGGCTCTGCGTATGGTCGGAGGCGAGACGCGAAAACGCCTCAACGGCCCCGGTCTTGTTGCCACTTCCCAGTCGGCAGTAGCCGAGACGGAGGAGCGCCTCGGGCACTTCCCGGGCTTCCGGGAAGCGCCGAGCAACCTCCTCAAAGGCGGCAGTGGCGGCCCCGCGATCCTTGAGGGCGAGGTACGCATACCCGCGACGCAGGTAGACCCATGACAGCGCGGGTGAGTCGGGGAAGCGGTCCAGGAAGCTCTGGTGCAGTTCGAGGGCTGCGTGGCAGTCGCCGTCGCGCACGGCCTGTTCGGCTTGCCGCAGCAGTTGAGCCTGCTCCGGCGTGGTGGATGAGGGGTTCCGCCCTGGGGGTTGCGCGTAGGCAGGACATGAGTCCCGTCCAACCTGCGTCGCTACCAACACGGCCGCAGCAAGGACCACAGCTCGCGACCCCACCAAGCGTCCCGGGCCCCGGCGAACTCGCGCACGCCCCCTACACGACGCAGGCAAACGCGTGTGTGTGTGTGTGTGTGTGTGTGTTCCCACACCACAGCATTCTCCTCTGCCATCTGGAAGTGCATCGCAGAACTGCGTGAGATTCTACAACCTTCGCCCCCGTTCGTCAAGGGCGCCCAGCTCGCCCAGGCTGGGAAAGGGAATAGACATGGTGGCCCCCTGCGACAACTGAAAGTGTTCGGCAGGACTGCGGCAGTCGGCCCAACTGACGCACGATGTCCGCCTTAGGCAGGCACGCGACCTTGGCGGGCCTCACCCACGATTGCCGAAGCAGGCCAGCAGACTTCCGCTGGCTGAGCACGTGATCTCCCTCTCCTCGGCGTTCCCTCGTCGTGATCGGTGCGACCACAATGTCTGCGTCGCCGATGTCCAGGATCGTGAGGGCCGGGCGTCGCTTCGGCAACGGGCTGGTGGTCTGCGGGAAGTCGATGAGCACGATCTCCCCGAAGTCATAGGTCATCGTAGAGGGCGTCCTCCTCGGCGTAGGCGTCGAGAAGATGCGCCTTGGCCGCGTCGCGCCACAGGTTGTCGTCGCTCTCCGCGTCTGGGAGTATGAGGCAAATCACCGTCCCAGGACCGACCGACAAGGGGTGAGGTAACTCCAGGTGGGTCGGGTCCAGCACTCTGGCCGTCATCGTCTTCACAGGCGCACCTCCATATCCAGCAGTAGGTCAGTATACACCGGCGCAGGTGGAGGCGCACTGAACTGCGTTCGGAGGCAACGCACTACGACGGGCTCGGTACGCCACCAGACCTCTTCAGAACTCGTACTCGTCGATGTTCTCCTTCGTGAACACCAGGATGTTGCCCAGAAGGACGTTGTCGCCTTCGATCCGGCGCTCGCCGAGGCGTCCTGCTTTGAGGGTCTTGGATTCCTTGGTGAGGGTGCCGTCGACCACCGCCCGAGCAGTCTGCACCGTGAGGTAGCCGAGGTCCACCGTGTTCCACAGGATGACGGACTTCACGGTGCCGTCCTTGACGTAGGCGCGCATGTCGTTGGGGGTTGCCAGCCCGGTGACCAGCACCTTCCCGGCCTTTCCCGCTTGCTTGACCGCCTCGGCCGCGGCGGGGAAGGCGACGGAGCTGATGGCGAACAGTCCCTTCAGATTCGGGTACGCCTTCATGAGGTCCTGGGCGACTGAGAAGGCGAGCTTCTGGTCTTCGTTAGACGGCTTCGTAGCGACGAGCTTCAGCCCCGGGTATTTGGGCAGTCGCTCCTTCATGTACTTCATCCACTCGTTCTGGTTGGCCGCGGTCACCGTCGCAGTGATGATGGCTACTTCGCCTTGCGCCCCCTCGCCGCCCAAGTCCTTCGCCATCGTGTCCACCAGGGTGTAGCCGATCTCCTTTGGTGTCGCCTGATTCACCAGGAACTCGCGCGTGTCCGGCTTGGCGTCGGCATCCCACGTGAGCAGGTGAACGCCCTTCTCCCGCGCCTTCGTCATCGCCGGCGCGAGTACCTCTGGGTCGTTGGGCGAAACGGCAATCACGTCCACGCCCTTGAGCGTCCACTGCTCGATGAGCGAGGCCGACTTCTCGGCAGAGCCGTCCGTCGGGCCGTCGTAGATCAGGTTGACGTTGCCCAACTCCTTCGCCGCTTCCTCAGCGCCTTTGGCGCAACTGGTGAAGTAGGGAATGCCCTTCTTCTTCGGTAGCAGGCAGACGGTGATCTTCTTGCCGGCTTGCGCCTTGCCGGCGGCAGGCGTGTTCGCGGGCTGCACGGCGGGGGGGGTCTCGGTTGGCTTGTTCGCACAACCAGTCAGGAATACGGAAAGCAGGATACCAGCGAGGAGCAGTTGGGGTGGGCGAGACATGCAGGCGGCCTCCTGAGTTGATGGTGTTGGGGTAGTTCCACGCTTAGTGGCGCTCTTCCTGCCGCCCCGACGAAAGCACCCGCTGGACCAGCACCGACAGAATCAGCAGCGCCCCGATGACCACCAAGTTCAGCTCGTCTCGCTGCCAGTGCCAACTCACGAACTCGCGCGCTTCGTGGATGAGCAACACGCCAAGGACCGTCCCCACGAGGTTGCCTCTTCCGCCGAAGATACTGGTACCGCCGAGAACGACGGCGGTGATCACGTCCAACTCCATCCCCGCTCCCAGGTCCGCCTTCGCCGTGTTCCGGCGAGCCACGAGCAGAACGCCAGCCAGTCCGGTCATGGCGCCAGAGAGTGTGTAGAGCCAGAGCTTGACCCGGTCGACGGCGATTCCCGAGAAGCGCGCCGCAGTCTCGTTGTGGCCGAGAGCGTACAGGCAGCGGCCAAAGGGCGTCTTCGCGAGGACGATGGAGAATGCAACGGCCAGCACTGCGAAGATCAGCCCCGGAAGCGGCACCCCGCCGACCTCGCCGCGACCGAGGAACCCGAAGCTGTCCGGGAAGCCGGAGACCGGTCGGCCCAGGCTGACCCCTTCCGCGATGCCGCGATAGACGGCAAGGGTGGCGAGCGTCACTATGAGCGGGTGCACCCGGACCTTGGCGACGAATAGGCCGTTCAGCGCTCCCGCAGCAGTGCCGACCAGCAGGGCCAGGAGCGAGCCCACGAGGGGCGGCACACCCGCTTCGTAGGTCAGCCCGAGTGTCACCGCGCAGAGCGCCATCGCCGAGCCGACGGACAAGTCGATCCCGGCGGTGATGACGATCAGCGTCATCGGCAGGGCCAGCAGTGCCAGCTCCCAGACGTGCGTGGAAAGCTCCACTTGCGCGTCTCTGCTCACGAACGCCGGATCCGTTCGCCAGGCCCACACGAGGAGGCAGCTCAGCAGCCCAGCCAGGAGGATTTCGTGCCAGTAGGCGAACCGCTGTCGAGACCGCCTGTTCATGCGCCCACCTCGACTGCCGAACGGCGCCGCGCCAAGTGGTCGGCGAGCACCGCGACGAGGATGAACGCGCCCTGAATGGCCCGCTCCCAGTAGGTGGACATCTCGCCCAGCTTCAGGAAGATGAGCACGGTCGCGACGATTCCCAGCAGTAGCACGCCGAGCGTCGAGCCGAACACGGTGCCCTTTCCGCCGTTGATCGACGTGCCGCCGACCACAACGCACGTGACCACCAGCAACTCGAACCCGACACCGGTGCCCGACTCGATCACGGAGAGTTGCGGGGCGCTCACCAACGTCGCCAACGCGGTAAGGAGCCCGGTGAAGGTGAACGCGAACAGCTTGAGCTTCCGCTCGGACAGCCCCGCCAGGAAGGCCGACCGAGGGCTGCTGCCCACCGCGTACAGCCGCCGCCCCAACGGCGTCACGCGGGTGATCGCGCTGGTCAACGCAATGACCGCCGCCGCCACCCACAGGCACACCGGCACCCCGCCGAGCGTGCCAATCCCCCAGAAGCGCAGCCCCGCAGGCAGCTCCGTGATCCACTCGCCGCGCATGGTCATCTCGGTGACGCCGCGCAAGGCCGTCAGCATTCCGAGCGTGACGATGATGGAGGGCACGCGACCAAGGGTGACCAGCAGACCGGTGACGAAGCCGACGCCGGTTCCTGCAAGGAGTGTCACCAGCACGCCCACAGCGACCGACGCGCCAACCCTCTGCGGCGAGGTGAGTATGCCCACGACAGCGGCCAGCAGCCCCATCAGCGAGCCGACCGAGATGTCGATCTCACGCGTCACGATCACCAACGTCAGCCCGCACGCGACGATCGCCGCCGGAGCGACGTGGACGAGCATGTCGCGGAGGTTGTCCAGCTTCAGGAACGCGGGATTGACGGCAGCAACCACGGCAACGGTCAGGGCCAGCAGTGCGAGCACGCCGTACTCACGCTGTTGCGCCAGGCGTCGGAGCAACAGCCTTCCACGAGGTCTCGAGCGTTGTTCGCTGTCGTCCGGTCGGGAGGTGGCGTCACCCACTGCGGCCGTCGGTCCAGCGTCCGGCAGCGCCAACCCCAGCACGCGCTCCTGGGTCGCTTCCCCGCGGTTCAGCTCGCCCGCGAGCGCGCCTTCCCGCATCACGAGGATGCGGTCGCTCATCGACAGGATCTCCGGCAACTCGGAAGAGATCAGCAGGATGCCGACGCCCTTGCCTGCTAACTCGCGCATGAGCCGATGCACTTCCGCCTTCGCCCCCACGTCGATGCCGCGAGTCGGTTCGTCGAGGATCAACACCCGGGGCGAGGCGGCCAGCCACTTGCCCAGCAGCACCTTCTGCTGGTTGCCGCCGGAGAGTGACTCCGCCGGGAGCGCAGGACCGGGGGTGTGGATCGAGAGCTCACCGATGAGCCGCTCCGCCAGCACCATCTCCAGCTTCCGGGAGAAAAACCCGCGCCGGGTCACCGAACGCAGGACGGCGAGCGAGAGGTTCTCGCCGATGGTCATCGGCAGGGCGAGCCCCTGGTGCTGACGATCCTCAGGGACGAGCGCCAATCCCCGACGAATGGCCTCGGGCGGTGAGCCGAGGGGCAACGGGCTCCCGGCGAGTTCTGCGCCGCCGCCATCCGGACGGTCGATGCCGAAGAGCGCGCGGGCTACCTCCGAGCGGCCCGCGCCAACCAGTCCGGCCATGCCGACGATTTCGCCGGCGTGGACGGAGAACGAAATGTCGTGGAAGGCGCCGTGCCGGGTGAGGTTCTGGACGCGGAGGAGTGGGGAGGCGGGGGGCCGGATTGGGGCGGTGGCGCGAGTCTGGCCGGGTTGGCGCACGTCTCTCCCGACCATCAGGCGGACCAGTTCGCCGCGATCCAGCTCGGAAACGGGGCGGGTCTCTACCTTCCGGCCGTCGCGCAACACGGTGACCCTGTCCGCCAACTCGAAGACTTCTTCCAGGCGATGGCTGACATACAGAATGCTGACGCCGTCGCTTCGCAGTTGGCGGATGAGGTCGAACAGGACTGCCATCTCGCGCGCGGACAGCGACGCGGTGGGCTCGTCCATGATGAGTAGACGGCACGACCGCGACAGTGCCCGCGCGAGGCTGACCATCTGACGCTGAGCGAAGGTCAGCTCGCCCAGCGGCTTGCGCGCGTTCAGCGTCTCGCCCAGCCGGTCCAGTTGCTCGCGCGTCTGCCGGCGCATGGAAGCGCGATCCAGGAGCAGCCCGCCCAGCCGCATCGGTTCGCGGCCCACGAACAGGTTGTCTTCTGCATTCAGGTGAGGGAACGCCGCCGACTCCTGATGGAGGATGGCAATCCCCGCGGCTTCCGACGCAGCCACGCTGCCTGTGCGCAGCGGCTTGCCCGCGAATGTGACCGACCCCGAATCCGGCACGACCGACCCCGACAACACCTTGTTCAGCGTCGACTTGCCTGCGCCGTTCTCCCCGCACAGCGCGTGCACCTCGCCCGGCGCAACATCGAGGCCGACCTCGATCAGCGCCTGCACGCCGCCGAAGGACTTGCTGAGGTTGGCGATCCGGACCAGAGGCTGTTCCATGCCGACGTCGCTGTCTCGCCCGCAGGCAGCGGGTACTGGAAGGTTCTCGCCACGCGGATCGGAACCTGCGCCGAGGCCGGCGTGGTTGACCGGCCTACCGCGGAGGGCTAAAATCACCGGTGATTCGGGCCGTATCCCGGAGGGATCGGAGAATGCTCCTCGACTACGTGAACGCCGCCATGCGCACCGCGCACTACGAGCTCATCGATGACCGGGAGCCCTACTACGGTGAACTCAAGCGATGTCCAGGGGTGTGGGCCAAGGGCAAGTCGCTGGAGGAGTGTCGGGACCGGCTGTCTGACGCTCTCGAAGACTGGCTCCTCATCAGCATCGCTCGTGGGTTACCGATTCCCGCAATCGGGAAGGCGAGGATCGCTCTGCCTGCGCCCGTGGCGGTCTGAGCGATGCCGAAACTCACTCCAGTCTCTCGTACCGAGTTGGTCCGCCGCCTCCGGCGATTGGGGTTCGAAGGACCGACTCCAGGCGGACGTCACGAGTTCATGCTTCGAGGCACCAAGCGGCTCATTCTGCCCAATCCCCACGAAGGCGACGTCAGCACCGACCTGCTTCACCGGCTCCTGAAGCAAGCCGGAGTCTCCCGCTCGAAGTGGGAAGCGTTGACGTAAGATGACAGCCGCAGCCCACACTTGCCCCCGGAGGAACAGACCATGCTCCCCAGACAGAGACTGCTCGCCAGCGGTGCCCGACTTGCGCCAGCGCTGATCACGATGGCGTCGTTCGTCCATGCCGCTTGGTCCCAGACCCCTCTCCGCTTCGAAGCCGAAACCGTCACCGAGCCGAAGGATGCCTGGGAGAAGGACAGGTTCAGCGAGACGAAGTGGAACCTCTGGTCCACCGACAAGGACGCCGACAAGAAGTGGTCCGGCGGCATCGTCCTTCAGTCGCCGCGGGTGCTGAAGGACCGAGACAAGCCCGAAGACGGCGCGCCGCCGTTGCACACGGTGGTCAAGGACCTGAAGCCGGGGAAGTACTACGTCGAAGTTGGCGGCGTCGGGCGGCCGATGGGTATTTCGTTCGACGGCAAGACCTGGAAGAAGATCGACGGCGGCAGCCGGAACCTGGGCTTGCTGGAGATCAAGAACGGCACGTTCGAACTGTGGCTGGACGACCGCTACGCCGCCGAGACCGGTCAGGGCTCAACCTACTACGACTTCCTCGCCTTCACGCCGCTGCCCGACCCGAACCGGAAACCGAAGGTCGCCGGCTTCGCCAAGGCGCGCGTCGAGGAGAAGCTGGATCGCGGCGTCGTTGCGCTGCCGATGGCCGACGGGAAGGTGTACGTCGGCTGGCGGCTGCTGAAGGACGACCCGAAGGACATCGGGTTCAACGTGTACCGGCGCGTCCAGGGCAGGGAGCAGAAGCTGAACGACGCGCCGGTCCTCAAGACGACCGACTTCGTGGACGAGCAGCCCGTCGCCGGGGCAGAGAACGAGTACCTCGTCCGCCCGGTGGTCACCGGCCGTGAGCAGGCACCATCGCCGCCTGCCAAGTGCACACCTGCCGACGAGCTGCGCAGCTACGTCTCCTTCAAGCTCAACGGCGACCACGCCTTCCAGAAGTGCGGCATCGCCGACCTGAACGGCGACGGCGCCTACGACTTCGTCCTCAAGCAGCCGAACGTCAACATCGACCCGGCGGACAGCTACTGGCAGCGCAGCCCGGAGACGTACAAGGTCGAGGCATACCTGAACGATGGCACGTTCCTGTGGCGGCACGACCTCGGCTGGGCCGTTGAGCGCGGCATCTGGTACTCGCCCATGGTCGTCCACGATCTGGACGGCGACGGCAAAGCCGAGGTCTGCCTGAAGACGGGCGAAGGCGACCCGCGCGACCAGGACGGCCGGGTGCAATCGGGACCGGAGTACGTCACCATTCTCGACGGTATGACGGGCAAGCCGCTGGCGCAGACCGACTGGCCTAAGCGCGAGGACTTCCCCAACTACAACTACTCCTCGCGCAATCAGATGTGCGTTGCCTACCTCGACGGGAAGACGCCGTGCCTGATCGTCGAGCGAGGCACATACAACGTGATCGAGGTCCTGGCCGATCAGTTCCATGACGGCAAGCTGACCGAAGTCTGGCGGTGGAGCGACGCCGAGGAGGGCGGCCGCTACCGCGGCCAGGGCGCCCACTCCATGCACGCCGCCGACATCGATGGCGACGGTCGCGACGAGGTGTTCCTCGGCTCAGCCGTGCTCGACGACAACGGCTGCGGCCTGTGGTCCACCGGACTCGGGCACCCCGACCACCACTACGTCGGCGACATCGACCCCAGCCGTCCCGGTCTGGAGGTCTACTACGGCATCGAGACGCGCCAGAGCAGGAACGGCTGCTGCTTGGTCGACGCCAAGACCGGCGACCTCCTGTGGGGGCTCGACCAGCCGACCACGCACGTGCACTCCACCGGAACGTGCGCTGATATCGACCCGACACACCCGGGGCTGGAGGCCTACTCCGCCGACTCTGTGGACCACAAGCCCACCGGCGACCACTGGCTCTGGAGCTGCAAGGGCGAGGTCCTCAGCAAAGACGTCGACTACGGGTTTGGCACGCAAACGGTGTACTGGGATGCCGATCTCCAGCGAGAACTGATCCGCGGCAAGAGCTTGGTCAAGTTCCGCGGCGGCAGCTACCCCAACGTGCTGGAAGGCTCTGTGGTCGGCTTTGCCGATGTTTTCGGAGACTGGCGCGAAGAGCTGATCGTGAGCGTGCCGGGAGAGCTGCGGGTTTACTCTACCACCATTCCCGCCCGGGACCGCCGGGTCTGCCTGATGCAGGACCCCATCTACCGGATGGACGTGTGCCTCCAGGCCATGGGCTACACGCAGTGCCCGATGACCACGGAGTGTCTGTCGGCGGGCGAGCCCAGCGTGTCCCTGGTGCTCCCCGAGGGCAACCTGAAGCCCAACGGGGCGACAGCGGCGCAGATCGTCGCAGTGGCACCGGCAACGGCGCCCATGCGCGGCGCCGTGCGGCTTGAGGCAGCCGACGGGGTGGCAGCCAGCCCCAGCGAGGTTCAGGTCACCGCCAAGTCCGGTGAGGTGGTCAGGTACCCGCTCACCCTTATCGCCGCCGGCCCAGGTCCACTGCTCTCGGCGACCTCCGCCCCCTTGATCACACTCTCGTACCAAGGCACCGGGGAGCCGATCCGCAGTAAAATCGCCCTGCGCGTTGAGGACCTGCCGCGTACTGACCTCCCCCGGGTGCAAGCAGAAGCCTTCAGCGCTCAAGGCGGCGGCGAAGTCCAGCTCCGCGACGACAAGGTGGGCGCCGACGGCAAGTGCTTCTCGCACTGGGACAAGCAAGGGCACTGGCTGGAGTGGCAGGTGAACGCGCCCAAGGACGGCAACTACTGCCTGGTCCTCCGTTACTGCTCCCCGGCAGGAGTCAAGCGCCAAGTCGCCGTTGACGGCAAAGCACTTTGCGGCGACGGTCCTCAGTTCTCGGCCACCGGCGGCTTCAGCGCCGAGGCGAACGACTGGGCGCACGCGTGCCCGCGCGACCCGCACGGCAAGCCGGTCTCCGTGCGCCTCACGAGAGGCGAGCATTGCGTTCGGCTGACCAACGTGGATGGACAGGGGATGAACGTGGACTACCTGCTGCTGGTGCCAGCGCCGGATTGAGCCTGCTGACGGCTACGGAATCGTCCACCCTCAGGGCTCTCCATCCGCCGGCCGGAGCGTCAATTCGCCGCCTTCCACATCCACCCGCACATGCTGCCCGTCGCGCAGGTCGCCCGCGAGGAGCTTCCGGCTCAGCGGCGTCTCGATCAAGCGCTGGATCACGCGCTTCAACGGACGGGCACCGTAGTTGGGGTCGTAGCCGGCCTTCGCCACGAAGCCCTTGGCGGCGGCGGTCAGCTCCAGTGTCATCCGGCGGTCGGTCAGGCGGTGGTTGAAGCGGGCAAGCTGGATGTCCACGATCTGCGCCAGGTGTTCCTCGGTCAGTGAGTGGAACACGACGATCTCGTCGATTCGGTTCAGGAACTCGGGCTTGAGCGTCTGGCGGAGCAGAGCGAGCACGTCTTCCTTCATGCGCTCGTACTCGGTGGTGCCGGGGTCGTACGTGCGGCCAAGCATCAGGTGGCTGCCGACGTTGCTGGTCATGAGGACGACGGTGTTGTGGAAGTCCACCGTGCGGCCGTGGCCGTCGGTGAGGCGGCCGTCGTCCATGATTTGCAGCAGGACGTTGAACACGTCCGGGTGCGCCTTCTCCACTTCGTCGAAGAGCACGACGGAGTATGGCCGCCGCCGCACGGCTTCGGTAAGCTGCCCGCCCTCGTCGTAGCCGACGTAGCCGGGCGGGGCGCCGATGAGCCGGGCGACGGTGTGCTTCTCCATGTACTCGCTCATGTCCAGGCGGACCATGGCGTTCTCGTCGTCGAACAGGAACTGGGCGAGGGCCCGCGCCAGCTCGGTCTTGCCGACGCCGGTGGGGCCGAGGAACAGGAAGGAGCCGATGGGGCGCTGCGGGTCCTTCAGCCCGGTGCGGGCGCGGACGACGGCATCGGCGACCGCTTGCACGGCTTCGTCCTGGCCGATCACGCGTTGGTGCAGGTGCTGGTCGAGCCTGAGCAGTTTGTCCCTCTCGCCTTCCACGAGCTTGCTGACCGGGACGCCCGTCCAGTGGCTGACGACTTCGGCGATGGCTTCCTCGTCCACCTCTTCCTGCAGGAGCCGCGGGCCGTTCTCCTGCTGGAGCTTCTCTTCCTCGCCACGCAACTGCTTCTCCAGTCCGACCAGCGTGCCGTACTTCAGCTCGGCCGCCTTGTTGAGGTCGTAGCTGCGCTCGGCCTGCTCGACGGCGACTTTCGTCTGCTCGATCTGCTCCTTCAGCGAGCGGAGCCGCGCAACCGCCTCCTTCTCAACCTGCCACTGCGCCGTCAACCCGTCGCACTGGTCCTTCAGTTCGGCAAGCTCCTTCTCGAGCTTCTCGAGGCGGTGCTTTGAGGCCTCGTCGCGCTCCTTCTTGAGCGCTTCCCGCTCGATCTCAAGCTGCATCACGCGGCGCGACAGCTCGTCCAGCTCGGTGGGCATCGAGTCGATCTCGGTGCGGAGCCGGGCTGCTGCTTCGTCCATGAGGTCGATGGCCTTGTCGGGCAGGAATCGGTCGGAGATGTACCGGTTGCTCAGCACGGCCGCCGACACCAGCGCGGCGTCTTTGATGCGGACGCCGTGATGCACTTCGTAGCGCTCGCGCAGGCCGCGCAGAATCGAGATCGTGTCTTCCACCGACGGCTGATCGACGAACACCGGCTGGAAACGCCGCTCCAGGGCAGCGTCCTTCTCGATGTGCTTCCGGTACTCATCGAGGGTGGTTGCGCCGACGCAGTTCAGCTCGCCCCGAGCCAGCATGGGCTTCAGTAGATTCGCGGCGTCCATTGCGCCCTCCGCCTTGCCGGCGCCGACGACGAGATGGATCTCATCGATGAACAGGACGATCTCCCCTTCGGCAGACTGGACCTCCTTCAGCACAGCCTTGAGCCGCTCCTCGAACTCGCCGCGGAACTTGGCGCCAGCGACCAGCGCACCCATGTCGAGCTGCACCAGTCGCTTGTCTTTCAGCCCTTCCGGCACATCGCCCCGCACAATGCGCTGAGCAAACCCCTCAACGATGGCGGTCTTGCCGACGCCCGGCTCGCCGATGAGCACGGGGTTGTTCTTGGTCCGCCGGGCGAGGATCTGGATGACGCGACGGATCTCCTCATCGCGCCCGATGACCGGGTCCAGCTTGCCGGCCGCCGCCAGTTGCGTCATGTCGCGGCCGTAGCGCTCCAGCGCTTGGTAGGTGTCTTCAGGGCTCTGGCCAGTGACGCGCTGCGAGCCGCGGACCTCTTTCAGGGCGGTCAGCAGCTTCTCCCGCGTGACGCCCGCGGCGCGGAACGAGTCGCCGACTCCGCCGCCATCCTGGGCCATGGCAAGCAGGAGGTGCTCGACGCTGGTGTAGTCGTCCTTGAGCTTCTTGGCCTCGTCTTCGGCGCGAACCATCACCTGGTTCAGTCGCCCGGTCATGTAGACCTGCTCAGGCGCGCCGCCTGGGCCGGAGACCTGCGGCAGCTTTGCCAGCAGGCGCTCGGTCTCTTCGCGCAGCCGGGCAACGTCGGCGCCGGCCTTCTGCAGGATCGCCGGAGCAATGCCCTGGTCCTGCGCGAGCAGCGCGCTCAGCAGGTGTTCCACGTCGATCTGCTGGTGCGAGCGTCGCATGGCGACGCTCTGCGCTTCCATGACGGCTTGTTGGGTTTTGTCGGTGAACTTGTCGATTCTCATCGTTGGCCCCCTCCTGGGTGTTCTGTACCAAACGCAGGGACGGGAAGGACGCGAAAGACATCAGGGACCCGGGCGGATTGGCGCGAGCACACGGGGCTGACGCCCGGAATCTCATACCAGGTTGGGAATGAGATTCTGGTGACGCACTTCCGGGCTGGTGCTATGCTGCGCGCGGGTCGAACTTGGACGCGCGCGATAGCTCTTCAAAGAGTCGCTTCTCCTCGGGTGTGGGACTGGTGGGCACCGTCACGATGACTCGAGCGTACAGGTCGCCGCGGCTGGCGTCGCGCTTCCTGAGACCTTGACCGCGCAAGCGCAGCCGTCTGCCTGACTGCGTGCCGGCTGGGATCGTCAGGCGGGCCGAGCCCTCGAGGGTCGGCACGGCAATCTCCGCGCCGAGAACTGCCTCCCACGGGGCAAGCCTGGCTTCGGTCTCAAGATCGTGTCCGGTCACCTTGAAGCGCGGATCGGGCAGGAGTCTCACGCGGAGCCGCAGGTCGCCTGGCTTGCCTCCATTCACGCTTGGCGTTCCCTGTCCGGCGAGTCGGATTACGGAACCGTTGGCCACGCCGCGAGGCACGGTCACCTCGACTCCTTTGCCGCCAAGCGAGACCAGTTTCGTGCCGCCGTGGTGTGCCTCATGCAGCGACAGTGGGAGTTCCGCCTCGACATCGCTGCCAGCGAACTCCAGGCTCTCGTGCGCCGAACTCCAGCTCTGCCCATTACCAGCCAGGCCGCCGAGGAGGTCGCTCAGGTCGAACACTCGGGTGCCGCGGCCAGCGGCGCCGCCAACACCACCGAACAGGTCCTTCAGCCCTTCAGACTCCGCGCGATTGCCGAACCCGAAGTGCCCAGGCGAGTGCCCGTTCCGACCGAAGACGCTCTGCCAGTCCGGCTCGGGGTTGTCGTACTGCTTGCGCTTCTCCGGGTCCTTCAGAGCCTGGTGCGCCTCGTTGACTTCCTTGAACCGCTGGGCAGCCTTGGAATCGCCGCGGTTGGCGTCCGGGTGGTGCTTCTTGGCGAGTTTCCGGAACGCGCGACCAATGTCCTTCTGCGTCGCGTCCCGCGACACCCCAAGCACGTCATAGTAGTCCTTGGTTGCTGTTGCCATTGGAACTCACCTCCTGCGACCAACCATCGTTCTCTCGGGCGCCCTGTTCGCGGGCGACGACCACCCGCGCCGGGCGGAGGAGCCGGCCGTTGAGAAGATAGCCGCGCCGCTCTTCGGCAGCAACGCAACCGGCCGGCACGCCGTTTGGGGGCACCGTGCCGACGGCCTCATGGAGTTCGGGATCGAACGGTCGCCCCAGGGACTGGACCGCCTGCACGCTATGGCAGTCCAACAGGTGCAGCACGCGCCGATGAACAGCAGTTAGTCCCTGGCGGAGCGCCTCCGGGTCCGCAGCTCCGGAAGACAGAGCGCGGCCGAGGGTATCGGCAATCTCGACCACGTCAGCAAGTACCTCGGCCTTCCCGTGCTCCCGACACTCAGCCGCCTCACGCTGGGTCCGTCGGCGGTAGTTGTCGAAGTCTGCCGTTAGGCGCGACAGCCGAGCCCGAGTCTGTTCAGGCTCCCGCAGGTCGTCGCCCGATGTTGCACTGTCGGACGCCGTTGAGAGGCATGAGGTCTGGGCATCGTCGCGGATCTCGATTCTGGGCATTGCGTCGCTCTCCATTGCGCGTATCCGATAGTTGGCATAAGGTCAGTTGACATCAATAATGTCACTACAGACGACTTCTTTGCTGTTCGGTTCCGTGTCGGCCGCGGAATGTCCGGGAGGGATGGGAGCACCACTGGCTCGCGCGCAAGGGGCTCGGGGGAGAACGAATGGCTGAGCGACGTGGGGGGAGAGGTCATCCTACTCCATGCAAGCCGCCCGACTGTCCCCAAAGACGCCGTCGGCTGAGCACTGAGACAGAGAGAGCGGCGACCCATTCGAGGCGATGGCCGAGCGAATCGCCACCTGGTTGGAGAGCACCAGCTACCCAGAAAACCTCAGACGCGTGCGCCCGATGAGAGACGTGTCGACGCCCGTGCTTCCAACTGTGCGTCGGTCACACCAAGTGTTTGAGCAGGAGCGTCGCCAGCCCAAGAAAGAAGAGGAACCCCATGGAGTCCGTGACCATCGTCACGAAGATCGACGACGCCAGCGCCGGGTCAACGCCGACTGAGCGCAGGCCCAACGGTACGGCGACACCGGCGACGGCAGCCACAACCATATTCAGCACCATCGCACAGGTAAGCACGAGCCCAAGCACCGCGTTCCCTTGCCAGAGCCAGCCAATCAGTCCAGCCCCAACGCCGACGCACAGACCGGCCGCCAACCCGACGCGGACCTCCTTCCAGAGGGCGCGCCAGGCGCCGCGGCGACTCACCTCGCCAAGGGCCAACCCCCGGACAATGATGGTCAAGGTCTGCGTCCCGAAGTTCCCCCCTTGCCCGGCGACGATGGGCATCATCACCGCCAGGGCGGTGACCTGCGCGATGCTGCTCTTGAACAGACCGACCACATGCGCCGCCACCAGCGCCGTGAGCGTATTCACGAAGAGCCACGGGATCCGTCGGCGCACGGACTGCAGAACCGGGGAGAACACGCGCTCATCCTGGGGCAGACCCACCATGTGGTGCGCGTCTTCGGTGGCTTCCTCGTCGATGACCTCCATGGCGTCATCGAAGGTGATGACACCGACCAGCCGCCGCTCTTCGTCCACGACAGGCAGCGCGAGGTAGTGGTACTTACGGAAGAGCTGAGCGACCTCTTCCTGATCGACGCCCACCGGCACCGTGATCGGGTCGGCAGTGAGGACCTCGCGGATCGGCGTGTCGGGCGAAGCCAGAACCAAGCTGTGCAGCGGGACCACCCCGACCAAGCGCTGCTCCTTGTCGACGACGTAGGCGTAGTAGACACTCCCATGGTCGGCCGCCCAGCGCCGGAGCGACTCAATCGCCCGGGCGACCGTGGCGTTTTCGCGCAACGCGAAGTAGCGCTTGGTCATCTGACCGCCGGCGGAGTCTTCCGGGTACGCCAGCAACTCACCCACGCCCGAGCGGTCGTCCGGCTCCATCTCGGCAAGCGCGGCCCGAGCCGACTCGGGGTCCATCTCCTGCAGCAGGTCGGCGGCTTCGTGCGGGTCGAGTTCCTCCAGCAGATCGGCGGCGGCGCCCGTCACCATAGACTCGAGGATGTCGGAGGCGGCTTCGTCGTCCATTTCCTCCAGCACGTCGGCCGCCATGTCAGCCGACATCTCAGAGAGGACATCGCGAGCCGTCTCCGCGGGGAGGTTCTCCAGCACGTCGGCGGCGTCCTCGGGCGGCATGTCGTCCAAGAGCCCGGCCACCTTGTCTGGCTCCATGCTGCGCACGAGGGTGGAGGCGTGGTCGTCCTCCATTTCGTCGAACACATCGGCCGCTTCGTCCGGAGAGAGCTTATCGAGCACCTCTCGGGCGGTGTCGGGCCCGACCACTTCCAGCACGTCGGCGGCCGACTCCGGCGAGGCCGCAGACGTGCGACTGTCGCGCTCCTGGAACTGCCGCAGCAGGTCCACAAGGCTCTCCACCGAGCGATCCCGGAGCAGCTCAGCCAGCGCGGCCCGATCGTTGGTAGACAGGGCGGTCTGAACGTCCTGAAACCAGTTGGCTCTCTCGGTCATGGTGCAGCCGGACTCTCTCGAAGAACGGGCTCCGCTTGTCCGCGCTGGGCGATCGCCACTCAACGCCCGCTTTGCGCGCGGTCTCCCCTGCGACGCCCGGGGGGTCTTGCCTACTCGCCTATTGTAGCAGAACGCCTCGTCCGCCGGGCGCAGCAAACCGGCGGGGGCCAGCGCCCCCACCGGAGGAAGCGACGGCGGCTCGCCCCTCGATCAGGCCGAGAAAGGGCCGCGCTTCCGTTCGCACGGAAGCGCGGCAAAGGAACTCAGGAATCATCTCCGGCTACGCTCAGGTGCTGGAGGAGAGGTTCGAGTTGACGGTAACGAAGAGGTTCCGGATCTTCCTGCCGAGCACGGTCAGGATGGCGATCACGACCAGCGCAATCAGGGACACCAGCAAGCCATACTCAACCAGCGTCTGGCCTTCCTCTTCCACAAACAAGCGACGGATCATCTGTGCACACCTCCCTTCTGCGTGTAGGTTTCCGCTGAGACCGAGAGGGTCTCCGTGGGCGATCAGCCCCACCCGGGGCAGGAGCGGTAGGATGCCACAGCGCCTGGCGCCAACGCAACAATGCCGGAAACCCCGTCGGGGCACTGCTCGTCACGACACGCGAGCGTTCGCCTCCTCCGCCAACGGGCGCCGCGCCACCGCGCGCAGTGGCTCAGTATCCTCCGGTCGGCACAATGCCAACACGCGGTCATTGGGCTCCAAGAGCGTGTCGCCATGCGGGATCACGGTCCGCGCACCGCGGCGAACCGAGATTAGTAGACAGTCATGGGGAAGATCCAACTGCTTGATCCTCTTGCCCACGGCCTCGGCCCCTGGCGGTAGGTCAACCTCGACGAACTCGGCGCCGGGCGTCTGGACCTGCTTCGTGCGCTCGATGCGGGCCAAGTGATCGGCGTGCTGGAGCGCGGCTTTGGAGTAGGCGGTGACGATGTCCCCTCTGCGGAGCACGCCCAGGAGCCTCCCGTGGTCGAGGCGATCAACCACCGGGAGACGGCCGACGTCCCGAGCCCCGAACTGCTTGAGGGCCTCGTTCAGCGTTTCGTCCGGGTGGCACGAGATGCAGTTCCGCGTGCAGACATCGCCGACAGTCAGGTTCTCCGACGGTTCAAGCGTTGCGCGCGTAATGTCGGTCAGGGTCACGATGCCCACCAGCCGTCCGTCCTTGTCGACCACGGGGAACCCGTGGTGCCAGGTCTCCTCAAACTCGTGGATGAGCTGCGAGACGGGCATCTCTGGAGAGACCGTGTCCGGGTCGCGCGTCATAGACTCTTCCACCAGGATCGTGTCCATGAGGTTGAGGTCCCGCCGCAGGGTCACGTCGATCCCTCGGCGGAGGAGTTTGAGCGTGTAGATGCTCTCCCGCTGCAGCCGTTGGCTGAGGATGGTGCTCACGACCACGGCGGTCATGAGCGGGAGAATGATCGCGTAGTCGTTGGTCATCTCGAACAAAATGAGGATCGAGGTCATCGGCGCGTGCGCGGCGGCGGCGAACACGGCTGCCATGCCCACCATGGCGTAGCCGCCGGAGTGGCCCGTCCAGCCGGGGAACCAGGCGTTCGCGAGTTGCCCAATTGCGCTGCCCATCATGGCGCCGATGAAGAGCGACGGAGCGAAGACGCCACCCGACCCTCCGGAGCCGATGGTGATTGAGGTCGCCAATATCTTGAGCACCGCAAGCAATGCCACAAGCCACACCGCGGTCTCCTCTCGGAGTGCAGCTTCCATCGCCGGATAGCCGACACCGAAGAGCTGCGGCGCGAAGACACCCAGCAGGCCGATGAGCAACCCGCCCACCACGGGCTTCAGCCACTCCGGGATCTTCTTCCAGTCGTCCCACAGATCCTCGATGGCGTACAGGACCCGGACAAAGGCGATCCCAAGCACCGCGGCGAGAATGCCCAGCACAAAGTAGAGCACCAACTCCCACGCGCTCACCATGGAGTACTTGGGCACCGAGAACGCCGGGGTGTTGCCGAACGCCATCCTCCCCACCACCGAGGCCGTGACCGACGCCAGCACCACAACCCCGAAGTAGCTTGTTCGGAACTGCCGGAGAATGACCTCCAATGCGAAGAGGACCCCGGCGATGGGGGCGTTGAAGGTAGCCGAGATGCCGCCGGCGGCGCCGCAGGCCACGAGCAGTCGGACGCGGGCGGGGTCAAGATGAAGGAGCTGCCCCAACGTCGAGCCGAGAGCCGAGCCGATCTGCACGATCGGTCCTTCCCGACCGACTGACCCGCCGGACCCGATGCAGATGCTCGACGCCAACGACTTGATGACCGCCACCCGGGGGCGGATTCGGCCGTTCATCAGGGCCACGGCATACATTACTTCCGGGACGCCGTGTCCCTTCGCCTCCCGGGCCAGGAAGTAGATCATCGGCCCCACGATCAGCCCGCCAACGGCGGGCACCAGCACCACTCGAAACGGTCCGAGGAAGGTCAGATAGCCGCCAAGCCCGTCGAAAAACAGCGTGTGCGCCCCATTGATCAGCCAGCGGAAGGCGACGGCGCCAAGCCCTGACGCAGCGCCAACCAACAACGCCAGAACCACCAGCCCACTCGTCTCGGAACGCTGGAGGAACCGGATCGGGTTGCGCGGGTCGTATCTTGACAGTTGTCCGTTCACAGTAGTACCTTCCTCACCACTAAGCGTAGCGCCCGGCTTGCTGCACCTGCGCGCCGCCTCAGGGCGCGTTCCGGGCCAAAGTGTCGCTGACAATGGAGCAGGCAGGCAGAACGCCTGCCCTTACTCGCCGACCGATAGCACGCTCATGAACGCCTCTTGTGGCACGTCGATGCTGGCCACCTGCTTCATGCGGCGCTTGCCTGCTTTGACCTTCGCCCAGAGCTTGCGCTTGCGGGTGATGTCGCCACCGTAGCATTTGGCGGTGACGTTCTTCGACAGCGCGGTGATTCGCTCACTGGCGATGACCTTGTTGCCGATCGCCGCCTGAATGCGGATCTCCACGAGCTGCCGCGGCAAGATCTCCTTCAGCTTCAGGGCTAAGGCTTTCCCGCGGGCCTGTGAGCGCTCTCTGGGGGTGATGAACGACAGCGCGTCGACGGGCTGGCCGTTCAGCCGGATGTCCAGCCGAACCAAGTCGGCCCGGCGGTAGCCGATGGGTTCATAGTCCATCGAGGCGTAGCCCCGGGTACGGGACTTCAACTGATCGAAGAAGTCGAGGATGATCTCGCTCAACGGCAGTCGGTAGAGGATGAGCACACGCTCGCTGTTTGCGCAGTCCAGGTTGCCGTATTCGCCGCGCCGCTCTTCGCACAACTCCAGGCAGCTCCCGATGTAGGCCGCCGGGCAGATGAGGGTAACTTCGACGAAGGGCTCGGAGATCGACTCAGTCTCGTGCGGCAGCGGCATCTTGGAGGGGTTGTCGATCTCCACCGTCTGGCCGTCCGAGCGTTCGACACGGTAGACGACGCTGGGCGCAGTGGCGATCAGCGGGTGGCCGTACTCGCGCTCCAGGCGCTCCTGGACAATCTCCATGTGCAGCAGCCCGAGGAATCCGCACCGGAATCCAAACCCCAGGGCCAGTGAGCTCTCCGCGGCAAAGGTGAAGGCCGGGTCGTTGAGCCGCAGGCGCTCGAGCGATTCACGCAGGACTGTGTAGTCGCAGCCATCCTCGGGATACAGGCCACAGAAGACCATGGGCTTCGCTTCGCGATAGCCCGGCAGAGCTGCTTGAGCGGGCCGCTCCTTCGCGGTGATCGTGTCGCCGACGTGCACCCGGGTGACATCCCGGACGCCGGCGACGATGTACCCGACATCGCCGGCGAGCAGCTCTTCCGTGGGCGTCACGGCCGGCCGCAGCACGCCTACTTCGTGCACCTCGCCCATCACGCCCGTGGTCATGAAGCGGACGTCGCCGCCAGCGCGCAGGCGCCCCTCGATGACGCGCACGTAGGTCACCACCCCGCGATAGAGGTCGAATGCCGAGTCGAATACCAGCGCTCGTAGCGGTGCCTCGATGTCCGCTACGGGAGGCGGAACCCGGTGGACGATCGCCTCCAGCACCTCGCGCACGCCGGTGCCTTGCTTCGCACTGCACAACAGCGCGCCCTCGCGACTGATACCGACGATGTCCTCCAGCTCTGTGAGCGCCCGCTCGGGGTTGGCGTTGGCCAGGTCGATCTTGTTGACGACCGGGAGAATCTCCAGACCGGCGTTGACGGCCAGGTAGGCGTTTGCCACAGTCTGCGCTTCCACGCTCTGCGCCGCATCGATCACCAGCACGGCACCCTCACAGGCTGCCAGGCTGCGAGACACCTCGTAGTTGAAGTCAACATGCCCCGGCGTGTCGATCAGATTCAGATGGTACGTCTCCCCGTCGTCGGCAACGTAGTCCAACCGCACCGCGCTCGCTTTGATCGTGATGCCGCGTTCGCGCTCCAGATCCATCTGGTCGAGTACTTGCTCAACCATCTCCCGCTCGTCGATTGCACCCGTGATCTCCAGCAGGCGATCCGCCAGCGTAGACTTTCCGTGGTCGATGTGGGCAATGATGCAGAAATTCCGAGTCCGTTGTTGATGCGTCAAGCCGTGCACTTCTCCGAGCAGGGGACTGCGCGCCCAGGCTGGTGCGTGGAGGATTGCTCACTTTTAGCCACTTAACCGTCTTCGCACCCGGTCCCATACGAGCCCCGCTCTGGGGACCCGCAACTCCTTGGAAGCAGCAATGCATATGCCAGTGCCACCCGAGCCACGAACGCCTCCCGGGGCGCCGGAGTAGTGGCCCGGGGGGAGCGGCGCCGGACTGCGCCATCACGCGGTGACACCTGCCGAGTCTTGACGTGGTTGCCTCAGGGGGTTACACTTCTACGTTCCGCTATTGCACAGGTAGAGCAGTCACGCGGCACCGCCGCTGGCCGTTTCAGGAAGTGGACTCGCCACAGGGGATCGCAGCAGATCACCCAGGGGACGTTCGTGAGGGTAGCGGGTACCCCAGCCAAGCGCTGGTCGGTGCGGGTTCGCACCCGAAGTAGGTGGAAGCATGCCAAATATCCAGTCAGCCAAGAAGCGACTACGCCAGAACGTGAAGCGACGGGCCCGCAATCAGGGCCGCAAAGCCCGGCTCCGCACGGCTGTTCGCGGCTATCGCGAAGCCCTTGCGGCGACGGAAGTCGAGCCCGCCACGGAGCGTCTGAAGGAAGCCCTCAAGTTGGTCGACAAAGGCGTCAAGCAGCGGCTTATGCACCGCAACGCCGCGGCCCGGAAGAAGTCTCGGCTGACGAAGAAGCTGACCGCTTTGACGGCCGCGGCGCACCCCGAAACCGCTGCCTCCGCCGACTGAACGCAGGCACGGCACCAAGCCCTGTGTGCGCGCGTAAGTCGCCAGAGAAGCCACCCGCTCCGGCGCGGGTGGCTTTTTCGCGCCAGCATGACGCCGCAACGCCCTGCCAGTGGTGATCGCGGCCGCGTTTATGCGGCCAGACGGGCATCCCCTGCTTCACGCTTCGTCCAGTTCAGCCTGCAACGAGATCTCGCGCAAGACCCCCAGCGCCCGCTGGCAATCGGGCTTCGAGCCCGCACAGGCCACCGCCCTCCCGATGGTGTGCGCCCAGTAGGTGATGGCGAGGGCTTCCTCCCCTGAGCAGCGAGCAGCCTTCCTGACCTGCAGAACGACCTCCTCAAACGTGTGCCAGTTGTCGTTGTAGAGGATCACGCGCCACGGATTGCCCGTGTCGACTCCTCCGGCGGTCGGCTCAGCCTTTCGCAGCGTTTCCGTGGTCATCGCTGTCGGTCAGGTCCCTCTCACAATAGCCGCCCCCCGGCTCGCCGTCAGCCTGGCCAGCACCAATGTCAACAGCGCAATGGCGAGCGTACCTGCCAGCCCACCCTCCGGCCCGAAATCCCCCCCCGTCAGCCACGGCAGGACAGGTCGCGCTTCAGTTAGGACAAGCCCGTCGATCGTGCAACCGCTTACAGGCAGCGAGAAGAGCGCCCCCAGGCCGAAGTTCCACGCCCAGTGCAGCCCGATGGCAAACCATAGCCCGCCTGTCCGCAGGTAGCTCAGCGCGAACAGTAGCCCGATCAGCAGGATATTGAGAAGTGCAAACGGCTGGGCGCCCGGGTTGGCCCCGTGCAGCAGCGCAAACAGCACGCTCGAAACCACTACCGCGGCCGGCTTCCCCCACAGGTCGACGAGGTTCTGCAGTAGGTAGCCCCTCACGATCAACTCTTCGCTTGCGCTCTGGACACCAAAGAGCAGCAGCAGCGCCACCAGCGACCACTCGGGGCCGGCCTCTGCTCGCAGGAGGCGCGTGGGCATCAGCCCGTGCACAGTTACGGCTCCCGTCGCCACCAGCACACCGTACAAGGCCGCCGTGGCAGCCAACCCCGCGGCGAGCCCCGTCGCCAGCCACCGGCCGCCGGCACAGTCAAGCCCAAGCCCGAACTGCGCCATCGTCCGGCCATCGACCCGCCGGGCGAAGACCACCCCGATAGCAGCCATGGGCACGAGCAAGGCGCAGGTGAGGACGAGCAGGTAGCGCTCAAGCAGCGCTTCAGGAGCGGAAGCGCCGGTGTGCACGAGCAGGACAACGACGACCGCGAGGCCGACCGTGACGGCAGCAGCGCCGCCCGTCAGGAAGAACAGCAGCAAACGGATCGCCGGCGAGAGGCGCGCGGAGCGGACGGGCGGAGAACTAGGTGAGGGATAGTGGGCGTCGGGGGAGATCATGTCACGAGCACCAGCAGTGAGGCCGGACCGGGCCGCTTCCGAATCAGGAGACCCTCCCCTACACGCAAGGCGCGCGCAAACCGGTCGCAGGCCGCGTGCATTGCAACTCTCGCAGGCGTGCCCTTCAATGCCTGCAGCGGCTGAATTTCAGGCAAACCCAGGCCTTAGGAGATTTGGGTGCGGGCGTGGGCAACTCGATGGTGAAGACCCTCGAGTCGAATCCCGGCTCGCCAGTCCTGTCCTCCAGCGCTCTTTCGTCTGCGAACGGATCGGGCGCCCCCTCTGCAGGCACCCGGGGGTCTTGCTCGGGTATGAGCGAAAGGGGAACGTCGAGTGCTTCCCGGGGTTTCTTCGTCAAGCGAGCTACTCTCCTTGGTGGGCAACGGCGCCAACCAGACGGTATTCTACACCACCTCCGTTGCGGATGACAACGCAACCCCACCGCCTCACGGGCGCTCGCCTCACTCAGACCGCGCCGCCTTGTGCGCCCCTCAGAATGCGGCTATAATGGGTTGTTCCCCATCTATCTTGGGGACCGTTGGACTGCCGCAGCATTCCTTACTGAGTGTGCGGCGTCCTTCCCGCCTTGCCCGTCGGTGCGATGCGTGTGTCCGTCGCGTCGAAGGGTGGCAGGGCCGAGTGTCCGAGGGAAGGAGGTGACACATGCCAAAAGACTACGAACTCATTTACATTGTGGTTCCACAACTGGATCAGGCGGGGCTTGAGGCGCTTGGAGAAGAGGTCTCAAAGCAGATCCAGCAACTGGGCGGAGCGGTCGACAACGTCCGCACATCCGACATCCGCCAGTTGGCTTACGAGATTGCCGGGCAGACCGAAGGAATCTACGTAGTGGTCAATTTCCACAGCGAGACCAGCGCCATCGCTGAGTTGGAGCAGTCGCTGGTGCTGAACCAGCAGGTCCTCCGACACATGGTAATCCGCCTCGATTAGTCCCAGACTCGAACACCTGGAGGTAAGCCAATGTTGAACCGAGTTTGCCTGATCGGCCGCCTGACCGCCGATCCAGAGTTGCGGTACACCGGTAGCGGGCTGGCGGTAGTGAATTTCCAGATGGCCGTGAAACGGCAGTTCAAGACCCAGGAAGGTGAATACGAGACCGACTTCTTCAGAATCACCGCCTGGCGCAAGACGGCCGAGTTCGTCAGCAACTACGTGCACAAAGGCAACCTGGTCTCCGTGGACGGACGCCTTCAGTCCCGCTCCTACGAGACGCAGGACGGGCAGAAGCGCACGGTCATCGAAGTGGTAGCAGACAGCGTGCAGGCCCTGGAAAGCCGGCGCGACCGCGAAGGCGCAGCGGGCAGCGACACCCCTCCGCCGGTCGCAGATGACCTGGCCCCCGCGGTGACCGACCTCGACGCTGACTCCAACCCCTGGGGCGACCAGTAAACTAGTCCATTTCCCGGAGAACGAATCCCCATGGCAACCGATTCGAGAAGGTCCGGCGGCAGAGGGGGGCCGCGGCGCTATGTGCGTCGCCCCCGCAAGAAAGTTTGCAGCTTCTGCGTCGACCGACAGATCCCCATCGACTATAAGAACGCCAGCCGCCTGCGCGGCTTGATGTCCGACCGCGGGAAGATCCTCCCCCGGCGACAGACCGGCACGTGCGCAAAACACCAACGCCAGGTGGCCGAGGCGATCAAGCGCGCCCGATACATCGCGCTGCTCCCATTCACCGAAGAATAGTGGCGGCCGTAGCACGGCAACCGACCTGTCGCCGCTGAACAGCGCGCGGCGGGTCGGTTTTTTTCTGGTGAGCAATGCGATTCCTCGTCTCCCAATTCCAGAAGACGAAAGCGTTCGGCGAGTTGCGCAGTCTGCTGGGCGCGGGCGCGCGTGACGCTTGGGTCTATCGGGTGCCGCGGGCGGCGCGGGGCACGCTGCTGTCGGCGCTACTGGACGAGCGACCGCGCAAGTGTGTGGTCGTCGTCCCGGACGCCGAGCAGGCCGACCAACTTCTGAGCGACGTGGAAGCGTTCCTGGCACATGCCGGCAGAGACCAAGACTGGGTGCTCCGCGACTATCCGCCCGCCAACCTCTTCCCCGATCCCGGGGAGAAGACCGACCGCGCAGCTACCCGGCGACGCCTGGCCGCGATCGAGGCTCTTCGCGATCCCCGGCCGGGCCTCGTGGTCGCTCCGGTGGCGTCTCTCTGTCACCCCACGCTCTCCCCGGCCCTGTTTGAGCGCGCCACCTTCACGCTGTCACGGGGAGACCCGGTCGACCCGGGCGACCTCGCTGGCAGGCTGTTGGACGGCGGCTACGAGCGGGCGGCAGTAGTCGAAGAACCGGGGCAGTTCTCGACTCGCGGCGGCATCGTGGACGTGTTCTCCGCGGCCGCCGAGCTTCCGGCGCGGCTGGAGTTCTTCGGCGACGAGTTGGACTCCATCCGCTTGTTCGATCCCGACGACCAGCGTTCCGTGGAGTCCGTCGAGACCCTCGCCTGCATCCCCGCGCAAGAGATCGTGCTCACGCGGGAGGTGATCGACCACGCCAGCCCGCTGATCCGCGAATCACTGGCCAACCAGCTCTCGGTCCTGGCGGCAGCCGGCAAGCGCGAGGAATGCCACCGTCTCCGGGCAGACGTAGAACGCGACCTGGAGCGCTTGGCGCAACTCAGCTACTTCGCGGGGATCGACCAGTACCGCCCCTTCCTCTTCGCCGAACCCAGCACGCTGCTCGACCACCTCCTGCCCGAGGGGGTGATCGTGGTCTGCGAGCCGGAAGAAGTTGAGACCCACCATGCGCGGCTGGACTTCGACCTCGGTCGCGTCTACCAGGACTTGTGCAGCCGCGGCGACCAGTTGGCGCCCACCGGGCCGCCGCTCGTGCCACTCAATCACCTCGAAGCCCAGTGGTCAGCGCGACAAGCGATCAGGCTGACGACGAACCCACCGGACGACCTCACCTCTGCGCCCAGCGGCGGGCCGGAGTTCGACCTGCGGCTGGTGGAGGGGTTCGGCAACCGCATGCAGCGGCTGACCGGCAAGCTTCGCGAGTGGGTGGACGCGAAGCGGCACGTCACCATCGCCACCAACAACCCGGACCGCTTCCAGGAGCTTCTCAGCGAAGCCCAGTTGCCGGCCGAGCGCATTCGGCCGGGAGACGCCCGGGCACCCTCGGGCGCGATCCGCGTGGTGACCCCACGCTTGTGGAGCGGCTTCGAGCTGCCCGAAGCAGACTTGGTCGTCGTGACCGACAGCGAGGCCTTCGGCCGCGCCCCGCGACGGCGACACCGGACGCGCAAGCGCGCCGCCGACAGCCTGAGCATCCGCACGGTCGGCGAGCTGCGGCCCAACGACTACGTGGTGCACATCAACCACGGCGTCGGCGTCTACCGAGGGATCCTCAGTCAGGACGTCGGCGGTCGGCAGTCCGACTACCTCTTGGTGGAGTACGCCGGCACAGACAAGCTCTACGTTCCCGTCGCGCAGATCGACCGCATCCAGAAGTACATCGGCACCGGCTCCGAGCCGCCCACCGTCAACTCCCTCAAGGGGCAGCGCTGGCGGAAGCAACGGAGTCGCGCCAAGCAGTCCACACAGAAGCTGGCCGGAGAGCTGACCGCCCTGTATGGCGCGAGAGAGAACGCGGTCGGACACGAGTTTGGCGCCGACCAACCATGGCTGCGCGAGCTGGAGGACTCTTTCGAGTACGACGAGACGCCGGACCAGTTGTCGGCGATTCGGCAGGTCAAGGACGACATGGCCCTGCCGAAGCCGATGGACCGCCTCATCTGCGGTGACGTCGGCTTCGGCAAGACCGAGGTCGCGGTGCGGGCGGCCTTCGCCGCCGTCCTCAACGGGAAACAAGTGGCGGTGCTTGTCCCGACGACGGTGTTGGCACAGCAGCATCACACCACCTTCAAGGAGCGGCTGAGCGCCTATCCGGTTGAGATTCACCTGCTGAGCCGGTTCCGGACCCCGCAACAGCAGCAGGTGACCCTCGAACAACTGAAGAACGGAACGGTCGACATCGTCATCGGCACCCACCGGTTGCTCCAGGACGACGTCGCCTTCAAGGAACTGGGTCTCGCCATCGTCGACGAGGAGCAGCGGTTCGGCGTGAAGCAGAAGGAGCGTCTCAAGGAGCTGCGCAACGAGGTGGACGTGCTCACCCTTACGGCGACGCCCATCCCGCGCACGCTGCACATGGCTTTGGGCGGAATCCGCGAGCTGAGCATCATCAACGACCCGCCCCAGGGCCGACTGCCGATCCGCACGCACGCCACCCGCTACACCGACGACTTGGTGCGCCGGGCCGTACTGCGCGAACTCGACCGCGACGGGCAGGTCTTCTACGTGCACAACCGCGTCGAGTCGATCTACCATGTCCAAGAGCACCTCCAGCGGCTGATCCCCGGCGCGCGCGTGGGGGTGGGACACGGGCAACTGAACGAAGACGAGCTTGAGCGCATCATGCTGGACTTCCTGGCGCGGAAGTTCGACATCCTGCTCTGCACCACCATCATCGAGAGCGGGCTGGATATCCCCAGCGTCAACACCATCATCGTCGACAACTGCGACCTGCTGGGATTGGCGCAGTTGTACCAGTTGCGCGGCCGAGTCGGGCGCGCGGACCGCCAAGCATACAGCTACTTCCTGTTCGGCCGGCGAGGCAAGCTCACCCCCCAGGCCGCGGAGCGGCTGCAGGCCGTGCAGGAACTGACGGATCTGGGCTCCGGGTTCAAGCTGGCAATGCGCGACCTGGAAATCCGCGGCGCCGGCAACCTCCTCGGCGGTGAGCAGCATGGGTTCGTAGACTCGGTGGGATTCGAGATGTACTGCGAGATGCTCGCAGAGGCAGTGCGGACCACGCGCAAGGAGCCAGTGGAAGTGACGGTCGAGCTGCCGGAAGTGGAGCTGCCCATTCCCGGCCGGCTGCCGGAGTCGTTCATTGAAGACTCGGGGCAGCGATTGCTCTACTACCGCAGGATGGTCGCGGTGCGCAGCGAGGAAGAGGCTGACGCCCTCGCCGATGAGCTGAAGGACCGCTACGGCAAGCTGCCGCGCGAGGCCGCAAACCTCGTTCGGGTCCTCAAACTGCGCCTCCTGGGCCTGCGGTGTGGCGTCAACAGCATCGCCCCGCGAGACGGGCAGCACCTCGTCCTGCTGAACGGCGGTCACGGGCTGACCAGTGAATCGCTGGTGCGCGTCTACGCCGTCCTGACCCGAACCGTCCCGCCCCTGGTGCTCAAGCGCATCACAGCCGTTGAAGAGGGGCTCCTGGTCAGCCTCCATCAGTTGAACGACTCAGCGACCCTGAGGATCTTCGAGCAGGTGCTGGATGCGTTGGAGAAGGATAAGAGCTTCCAGCGCAAGAGCCGCGAGCAGAGCGCCGACGGGCCGCGGCCGAACCTCGCGAACCGCGCGGCGAGCGGTCGGACTCTGGTCATGGCGTAGCAGGGCGCGGACAGATGGGGCAAAATGAACACCACGTCTGTCCCCCGCTCGTCCCGCCGGTGCCGGTCTGCTCACCGACAGCCATTGACCACTCACCACCAATCAGTGTCCCCTACCGAGGTGCTCCAATATGCCCACTGTTGTGGGAGTGAAGTTCAGCGAATATTCCCGCATTCACCTGCTGGATGCCGATGCCCTGGAACTCACCGCGGGCGACCGAGTGCTGGTCCAGCTCGACGATGACGAGGAGTTGGGCACGGTGATCGCCGGGCCTCGCCAACTGCCGCCCGGAGACTGCCCGAAGCGGCTTCCCTCGGTCATCCGCCTCGCCACAGAAGACGACGCGAGCCAAGCCGAGGCGCTGGAGAAGCGCCGCGAAGAGGCGCTTCGCCGCTGTCGGGAGGAGATCGAGAAGGACAACCTGGACATGCGCCTGGTCGATGCCGTCTGCAGCTTCGACGGCAAGCGCCTGACCTTCTACTTCGCCTCGGAAGACCGCATCGACTTCCGCAGACTGGTCAAAGAGCTGTCCACGGAGTTCCGCGCGCGAGTGCAGATGGAGCAGATCGGCGTGCGCGACGAGGCGGGCCGACTGGGCGGGTGCGGTTCGTGCGGCCGAGCGCTGTGCTGCGCTGCCTGGTTGCCCCAGTTCTACCCGGTCAGCATCAAGATGGCCAAAGAGCAGCGCCTATCGCTCAATCCGGCCAAGATCTCGGGGGTCTGCGGCCGGTTGTTGTGCTGCCTGCGCTACGAGTGCGAGACCTACACGGAAGCAAATGCCCGCATGCCCAAGATCGGCTCCCGAGCCAAGGTCCACAACGTGCCCGGGGAGGTGCTCGACTTCAACGCGATCAGCGAACAGGTGACGGTCGCCATGGAGTCCGGCGCCCGCGAGACGTTCCCGCTCGCGGACGTCGTCTTCGAGACCCCGGCGGGGCCGCCGCCTACCTCCAGACCTCGCCCAGCGCGGCAAGCCAAAGAAGCCGCCCCTGTGGCCGAGGCGCCGGCTGCCCCGAGCATAGATTCCGCAGAATCCGGGGAGGTCCGGAAGCGCAAGCGCCGCCGACGGAAGAAGCCGGGCGCCGACGCTCAAGCCGCAGCCGGGGCGGGAGACACCCAGGCGGGCCCCATAGACCCCCCTCCGGCCGAAGCTCCCCGCGCTGCCCGACCCAGACGCCAGCCTGCGCCTGCTCGACCACCTCAGCCCAAAGCGCAGGAGCCAGCCCCCGCAGCCGACGCCGCTGCCGCCGCCCAACCCTCCGGCCAACAGGAAGGCGCCCAGCGCAGCCGTCGCCGCACCGGGAGACGCCGCCGACGGCCGGCTGGCGGAGCCAGCGGCGCACCCGAGCAGACAAGCTGAGGGCCCATACCTGAGAACGGACCGCTGACAGCCAAGCACCGGAGGCAGCGCACGTGCCCAACGAACCCTTCTACATAACCACCCCTATCTACTACGTCAACGACGTACCGCACCTCGGCACTGCTTACTGCACCATCGCCGCCGATGTGCAGGCGCGCTACCAGCGGATGCGGGGCAGGCGCGTGCTCTTCCTTACCGGCACCGACGAGAATGCTGGCAAGGTCTCCGGCGCCGCGGCGGATCAAGGCAAAGGCTGCCAGGAATGGTGCGACGAGCTGGCGCAGCGGTTCATGGATGTCTGGCGCGACTGCCACGTCTCGTACGACGACTTCATCCGCACCACTCAGGAGCGGCACACGCGGGTCGTTGCCAAGTTCGTCGAGCGGCTGTATGCCTCGGGCGACATCTACCTCGGCTCCTACTCTGGCTGGTACTGCCCGTTCGACGAGACCTTCTTCCCCGAATCCGAGCTGAACGAAGGCAAGTGCCCCAACGCCGAATGCCGCCGCGAGGTGCAGTGGGTCGAGGAGCCGGCGTACTTCTTCCGCCTGTCCGCCTATGCCGATCGGCTGCTGGAGTACATCGAGCAGCACCCGGAGTTTCTCCAACCGGAGTCCCGCAAGAACGAGGTCGTCAGCTTCATCAAGTCCGGTCTGCAGGACACGTGCATCACCCGCAGGTTGGAGTGGGGCATCCCCCTTCCCGCCTCCATCCCGCAGTCCGAAGGGCTGGTGGTCTACGTCTGGTTCGACGCCCTGATTAACTACCTCAGCGCGGTTGGCTTCGAGTCGGAGCGCGCCGAGGAACGCACCAAGTTCGATAGCTTCTGGCCGGCTGACGTGCACCTGGTCGGGAAGGACATCTACGTCCGCTTCCACTGCACCCTCTGGCCGGCGATGCTCATGGCTGCGGGGGTGTCGGTGCCCAAGCGCATCTTCGGTCACGGTTTCTGGAATATCGAGAGCGAGAAGATGTCCAAGTCGCGGGGCAACATGATCCATCCCGTGGTCCTCGCCGACGAGCTCGCCGCCGCCGCAGGCTGCTCGCGCGACACCGCCGTGGATGCAATCCGCTACCACCTGCTGCGCGAAGTCACCTTCGGTCTTGACGGCGACTTCCAGCGCGCGGCCCTGGAACACCGCTTCAACTCCGACCTCGCCAATGACCTCGGCAATCTGCTCAACCGCACGCTGACCATGGTCAACCGCTACTGCGGCGGCAAAGCCCCTGCCGGCGAGCCGGGGAAGCTACTCGCGCTGACCCAGGAAAAGCTGCCAGTCCTCTCCCAGAGTCTCGACCGGCTGGATTACAGCCGCGCCCTCACCGATCTCTGGGAACTGGTCAGCGCCGCCAACCGCTACATCGAGGAACAGAAGCCGTGGGAGCTGAAGAAGGCCGGCGACCAGCAGGCAGTCGACGCCACCATGCGGGAGACGCTCTGCGCCGTGCGGGCAATCACCCTCGCGCTCACCCCCTTCATGCCCACCGCCACCCAACTCCTCTGGACGCAACTCGGGCTCGCCGGCACCCCCGCCGAAGCCGGCTGGGACTCAATCACTGACTGGGCAGCGCTCCCCGTTGGCAAGCCGGTAGGCAAGCCCGAACCCGTCTTCCCCCGCCTCGACTCCAAACGCCGCACACCAGCGCCCCCGCCGGAGTCCGAACCGCGCGTGTCAGCAAGCGATCCCGAATCCGAGCCGCGCGCGTCAGCAAGCGATCCCGAATCCGAGCCGCGCGCGTCAGCAAGCGTCCCGCCACCCAAGGAGCGGCCCACCGTGCCCGAAATCACCTACGACGAGTTCAAGCAAGTCGAGCTGAGAACCGGCGTCGTGAAGACAGCCGAGAAGATCGAGGGCGCCGACAAGCTCCTGCGGCTGATCGTAGACCTCGGCACCGAAGAGCGCCAGATCGTAGCCGGCATCGCCCAGCAGTTCGCCCCGCAGACCCTCATCGGGAGGCAGCTCGTCGTGGTCGCCAACCTCGCCCCCGCCAAGATCCGCGGCGTTGAGTCCAGAGGCATGATCCTGGCGGCCGGCGACGAAGTACCGCTGGCGCTGATTTCGCCGAGCGCGGACGTGCCGCCGGGGAGCACGGTGCGATAACCACGGCACAGGAATGCAGCCTGCGGCGCCCAGCCGAAGGACAGGAACCGCGTTCTGCCGCGGCCCTCACCCGAGCACTTGACACCAGGGCAATGGCACGAAACCGTGGGGGGGGGGGGGGGGGGGGGGGGGGGGGGGTCCTGAAGAGACCCAGTGAGAGTAGCCCAGTGGCTTCAGCCCTGGGATCTTGGCGCGCACCATGCAATCCTCAAATTTCATGCGATTGCCCTGCACTTGACACGCCCCGCGGCCGCCTCTGTAATAGCCCCGCCGCTGAGCAGACCGAATGCTCGCACCGGCTCTGACGGCAACGGAGCAGGACGCGAGTGCCCGCGAGCCCGTTGCCGATTCCTCTGGCCCGATACTCTTATCCTCCCGCACCGAGACGATGAGAAAGGGGGATCGGCTTGTGCTGCTCACCTTCGACCACGAAGTGCACGACCAGCCCGGTGAGGTCGTCCTCCGTGCTCTCCGTGGCTCCTGGAACCCCCGGGGTTCCTCCGTGGTGAAACCAACCAAGCAGCGACCGAAAGGAGTAGCCAACAGGCCCAGAAGATCCACTATGACTGGCTGCCGTACCTCGACAGTGTCCCCGCGCTGTGGACCGAGTTTGATGAGGACTTCAAAGTCGGTGACCTGACGCTCACCGGCGTTCGGGAACTCCGCACCCACCTGCAGACCACGCTCGACAGGCTCAACACCCTCCAAGCGGAGTTGGGCCTGACCATGGGCGAGCGGGACCAGGAGATCTCCGACATCGAGTCCTTCGCCGTCAAGTTCCGCAGCGCCGTCGTCGCTCAGTACGGCCCCGACTCCACCCAAGCCGCCCGCGTGCCCAAGGTGGATCCGCCGAGGGGGAGGGGCGGAGGAGGAGTGTTGCGACCGCCGACGGTGTGAGAAACAGGTTCCCTTGCTGGAGCGGATTCGCGGCTCCGGCGTGCACCAAATGCCGAGTGGTCGCGACTGTCAGTCCAAGCGAACCCGCCCGGTGATTGGTCTCCGGTTCGTTCGTATTGCTGACTACCTGGAACTGGTCCGGCTAAGGCATGCCTGCCCGTCGGTCTGGGCCGGTGGTTGCCGAATGCCAAAGGAGAGATGAAGGGATGAGATCCATGCGATTGTTGGTTGCGCTTGGCCTATTGGCGAGCGTCGTAGGATGCAGGACCCAAGCAACGAAGCCGGCTGTTGCACCCAAGGCGCCCAAGCAGCTCAAGATCGGGGCCTTACTCCCACTGACGGGCGATGCTGCCGTCTGGGGCAAGAATGCCAAGGAAGGCATTGACCTGGCAATCGCGAAGGTGAACAGCGCCCCGGGCCCGAAGGGCACGAAGTTGTCGGTCGTCTATGAAGATAGCCAAGCGGATCCCAAGACGGGCGTATCTGCCTTCAACAAGCTGATTTCTGTGCAGAAGGTACCCGCTGTCATCGGAGACATCGTGAGTTCCGTTGTACTGGCTGTCGCGCCCATCGCCACACAGAAGCAGGTTGTGATTCTGTCGCCGGGCGCCACAGCCCCCAATATCTCCGGAATCAGCAAGTTCGTATTCCGCAACTGGAACTCGGATGCGCTCGAGGGGAAGGTGGCGGCCGACTTCTGCCGCAATCAGCTCAAGCTCAGTCGAGCCGCAATCATCTACATCAACAACGACTACGGCAAAGGGCTTCAGGAGGTGTTCGCCCGCGAGTTCGCGGCAAGGGCGGGGCAGGTGGTCGCGGCGGAGACGTTTCCACAAAATGCGACGAGCTACCGGACCCAGATCAGCAAGGCGAAGGCTGCGAAGCCGGAGGTGCTGTACCTCGCCGGCTATCCGAAGGAAATCCCTCTGGTCCTCAAACAGGCAAGGGAGCTTGGTCTCAAGTGTCAGGTCGTCGCAACGGTTGCGTTCGAGGACCCGCAGGTGGTCAAAGTTGCCCGCGCGGCAGCGGAGGGCGTTGTCTATCCGTTCCCGGCTCCACTCAATGACAAAGACCCTGCCCGGCAGGACTACATGACCGCCTTCAAGACCAAGTACCACAAGGCACCGGGAATCGGAGTCGACACTTGCTGGGATGCCGTCAACATGATCGCCGAGGCCATTAGACTGGGCGGCGGAGCGAGTGGCGACCAGATCCGAGGTGGCTTGACGAAGCTAAAGCACTTCCCGGGGGCGTCAGGCGTCATGACCTTCGATGCGTACGGCGATGTCAACAAACCGATGGTGATGAAGACAGTTCGAGGAGGCAAGTTCGTCCCGCTTCAACGTTAGCCCTCCGCGCATTGCCCCTAATGCCTGCAAGCGGTGAAACGATGCGACATCCATCAAATGCCAGATCACCATGGACTCTTGATTGCTGGGTCACTGGTGCCACAATGGCGGTCGGTTTCCTGCTTACGCTGTTCACCTCCGGAATGGACTGGAAGCTTGGATTGTCCGTGAGTATTGTCTCTGGCGCGGTGGCGGAGATCATCGTCTTGTGCTTCCGCATATCGTATAACACTGAATGCGAACTCAAACCCAAGCTGGCAGAAGCGTGTGCGACGGCCAAGTTCCACGACTGCCTTCACAGTCTCGTCTTTTTCCCTGGCCAGTCGTGGTATTGGTCCAACCACAAGCAGGTCGAGGGGCGGCGCGAGGGGCAGCCTCACGGAGCGGATGCGCTGGTCAGAATGGCCACCACTTGGGCAGGGAAGATGAACAACACATCGGCATCCGCCGATGTGTGGAGGGTGCTCTTTGACCAGTACATCAACGAAGAGATCATAGATGTAACCGAGGCCAAGATTGCGACGAACACCCAGCTCTACGCGGATCTCCTCATGTCCTTCATGCGCTACTTCCTGCACCAGTACGGGAGTAATGCCGTTGTGCGCGTACTCACCACGTTGAGAATCCCCCATTGGGACGGAAAGGAAGAGCTGGCCACTCAGTCCGGTATGGTAACCGCCATCCAAGATTACTGGAAGGAACTCAAGTCGCTGATTGATGCGGCCAAGCCAAGAAGAAAGAACGGGCTCTGTCCCGACTTGCGTCGGTACGTTGTGGTCCTTAAGGCGGAAGAAGCAGCTAAGAAACAGAAGTTGAGTTGGCGCGGACAACTAGAATCCGACATCCGTAGCACCTATGCAACTCTCACTAACAAGTACATACGGGAGTTGCACTTCAGGGAGTCGCAAGCATGTTACCTCGTGTGGAACGACTTGTTTGAAACGGACCCGCATCTTCCTGATGAACTCAGGGATTTCCTGGCGTTTGGTCACAAGCAGAATGGGGCAGCAACGCATTGGCTCTGGATGGTGGGGAGCACTGTGATGCCTGGTCACGACGCGATGGTGGTCAAGTTCTGGGACGCGCAAACCTACTCGAAGTTGGAGGTCGAAAAGCAGAGCATCGACAAAGTGCTGAATCTGATCGATTCGCGCTGCGTGACCGAAGGGGCAACCTGCGTCGGGGTTCTCCAAGGGCTAAAGACATCAGCTTCTGGTTCTTCCGCCTGATACTTCAACCAATCTCATAGCCTGAAAGGAGTACAGCCATGGGCCAACTATTCGCAAAGTTCGCCAACGGGAACCCGCACAAGGGATTCGTGAAACTTGAGGTGGACTTGCCAGGATGGACCGCCGAAGAGAAGCTGCCGGTCGAGATAGTGGTAGACGGCGTTGTCTTCAAGCCCGAGTTCGCTAGACCCCTGCGAGCGGCGGCGCCTCAAGTCGCCCCCTGCGCTGCCTGAGGGTGGTCGGCACCGCGTGCAGCAGGGCGCCTTCGTACTCGGCGGTCTGCTGCACGCAGGCTTTCTCGTGAGGGGGATTGTCCATGGATGATTCGGCCACGGTCATGGAGCTGTGGGATTTCTCCGAGCAGGCTTGGTCCCCATCGCCCACTGAGGCGCCGGGGTGCTTCTCCAAGCACTTTCGTCGTGCCGACGGCTTCAAGGTAGTATTGGTGCGGCTGGACGCGGGTGCCGAGTATCCTGCCTTCGTGGTGCCTAACGGCGCGGACTACTATGTGGTGGACGGTCGCGCCAGCCTCAACGGCACCGTTCTGAGCGCGGGATCCTACGCCAGGGTGCCCTCCGGCGGCACAGCTCACGCCCGCTCCGATGCGGGGTGTGTCGTGCTGTGTCTGTATCCGCCAGCCGGGTATCGCCACCTTAGGGGAGGCACGCAGTGACAGAGCCAATGTGCGAGCTTGAGGGTCTGGTAACCCAGTACTTGGCGGCAAGCAGCGAATATGGCAAGCCAGTGGATCTGGCAGCGCCGCCGAATACTGGGGTCGACATTTGCGCCCACCTGCACCACGAGGTGAGCGAGCTTTGGGACGTTCTTCGGGGGCGGGAAGACGGCAGACTCAAAGAGCGGGGCTACACTCGAGAAGAGGGCGCCGTTGAGCGGCTGGGCTCAATCCTGGCGGTGTGGCTGGGTGCTCGCGAGTTGATTGTGCCAGAAATGACCGTTGACGAGATATGTCGAGCAGCAGCCGAGGTCATCCGCAGATCGGCTGGAGCAAAGTTTGGCCGAGGATTGTGACGCAGATGTGTGGCGCATCTCTACTTGACGAGCTGACCGAGGTCTCAGAGGGGGTCGGCCAGTTCCTGGAAGGCTTCGCGTTGGCCCGGCTTGCGCCCGGGGAAGAGTTCACCGAGCATTGCCTTTACCCTCTGCGAGACATCGGTTTGCGCGCTCGCCCGTACCTGTTTGGCGTAGGCTGCCGCTTCGGGAGACACAGCCCTTCTGATTTTACCGGTGTGGCGGCGGGGCTTGAGTTCATGCAGGCAGCCACGTTGACCCTTGACGACCTGATGGACGCCGCGGCGATTCGAAATGGACTCCCTGCCGTCCATGCCAAATGGGGCATGAGCGAAGCCATCTTGGTGGCTGAGGTCCTGAAGTCTCTCGGTGCGTCGGCGATCATCGAGACGCTCGCCGGAACCGGTCAGGAGGCCATCCTGCCAGAGCTTCTGGAACTCTATGAGCAAACCTACCGCGAGGCGTGCGCCGGTCAGCACCTGGACTTGTCATTCGAGGAGCGGGACCATGTGACGGAAGCAGAGTGTTTCCGAATGGTTAGCAGAACGACTGGGCGGTTCGTTCAAGCCTCATTGGTTGCGGGGGCCCTCGTCTCGGGCGTCGAAGGGCGGGTGATGGACGCCCTCGGAGCCTACGGCGAGCACCTCGGCGTGGCGTACCAGCTTCGGGATGACATCATCGACGTTCTCGGTGAGCCAGAGCTAACAGGTAAGCCGTGGGCGACGGACCTCAAGACCAAGAAGAAGCGCCTGCCGCTGCTCCGGATGCTGTCGCTCTGCACCCCAGACGAAGGCGCGGAATGCAGGGCTCTCTTGGCCAGCACCGTTGACGAGGAGGCGGCAAACAGGCTGCGGGAACTCATCGTCTCTACGGGTTCCATGGAGTCCTGCATGCAGGAAACTCGCCGCCTTTGCGCACAGGCTACTGCCGTGCTTGCGCCCTTCCCGGATTCGCTCCCAAAGCAACGACTTCTCGAACTCGCTGAGCTGCTTTGCAGTTTCGAGTCATAGCAACGCCGTCGCAGAACCCCCAACGCAGATGGCCGCTCAACTGGTCCTGAATGGCTTCCTCGCCGGTTCCGTCTACGCGCTGGTCGCGTTGGGCTTCGGGCTGATCTACCGGGTGACGAAGTTCTTCCACTTCGCCCACGGCGCGGTGTACGCGGCGGGGGCGTATCTGGCGTTTGCTCTGGCAGCCCTGGCGGGACTGCCGCTGCCCGTCGCGTTTCCGGGCGCCGTTGCGGGGGCGACCTTGCTGGGGATGGGGATGGAGTGGGCGGTCTACCGGCCGTTGCGCAAGCGCCGGAGCAGCAGCCTGGTGCTGCTGCTGGCGTCGCTGGGGCTGTACACTGTGCTCCAGAACGTGATCTCCCTTGGCTTCGGGGATGACACCAAGACGCTCCGCACGTGGCCCGTCCGCGAGGGGTTGGCAATCCTTGGGGCGAGGGTCACGCCGATCCAGGTCGCCATTTTCTGCGCCTCCTTGTGCCTCTTTGCGGCTACCTGGGCGGTGGTCTCCCGCACCCGCGTCGGCAAGGCGCTGCGCGCAGTGGCGAACGACCCCGAGTTGGCGCTGGTCTCCGGCATCGACTCCGACCGCGTCATCCTGTGGGCCTTCGGGATCGGTTCGGGGCTGGCGGCTGTCGCCGGCATCCTTGTGTCCCTGGACGTGGACATGACGCCGACCATGGGGATGAACGCGCTGATGATGGGCGTCGTGGCGCTCATCATCGGCGGAGCGAACAGCCTCCCCGGCGCAGCGTTGGGCGCCCTGCTGCTCGGCCTGGCGCAGCACTTGGGCGTGTGGAAGATCCCGTCGGAGTGGCAGGACTCGATTGCGTTCGGGGTGTTGCTGGTGTTCCTGCTCTTCCGGCCGCAGGGAATGCTGGGGAGGAAGGTGCGGACGGCGAGTGTGTGATTGCAGAATGCAGAATGCAGATTGGGGAGTGCGCGTTCGCTCCCTCCCCAGGACACATGA
>Ga0210056_1000202_pt1 | contig 44984 bp, 29 predicted proteins | sample CryGeyCG2014_080_2_FD_183965 | JGI IMG/M metagenome (GOLD analysis project Ga0210056, IMG submission 183965) | Groundwater microbial communities from aquifer - Crystal Geyser CG07_land_8/20/14_0.80 (SPAdes) (version 2) | ecosystem: Environmental > Aquatic > Deep subsurface > Groundwater | place...
GCGGGACCTCATCCCAGGCGTATCCCAGAGCAGACAGGACGTTCGGGTTGTCGGGGTCGAGGTCGCGGGCGTCCTGGAGCCGGGCGAGAGCGGCATCATACTGGCGGGAGTGGACCAATTCGTAGGCTTCGCTGACCGCCTCTTTGACTGCCCCACTGAGCCGCTCCAAAGACACGTCCAACGCCTGCTGGTAGGAGGCAATCGCGGAGGTGGACAGCGAACGAGTGGCCCCCACTGCTCCCATGTTCTCTCTGGCACGGCGCAACTCGGGGACGGTGGACAACGCTTCCAGGATCTCGACCACGAGCAGCACGTGTCGTTTGCCGGGGCCGCCCAGGCGCCAGTGGTACCACGACCGGAACAGGCGCTCGGTCAGATCGTAGCGCTTTGTGCGGCGCGGCTGCGTCTGCGGGAGCGGCGCGGCGACGCCTCGGTCGCCCAGGCGGGAGAGCTGGGCGCGGACCTGGTCGGCGCTCAGACCAGTCTCCTTCGCCAGCTCGGCGGGTGTCAATGGACCGGGGCCCGACACCAGAGCATCGACGAGCTGGCGCTCGCGGTCGGGGAGCTGGTTGAGCCGGTCCTGGAAGTAGGGGGTCATGTCGTCCATGACGGCTTCCAGGTGCTCGACGACCTCCGTCGCGCGCTCCGGCTGGTGGGAGAGCACCTCGTGCGCCACGATGGCGAGGCGCGGGTAACCGCCGGTGATGTGCCAGAGCGCCTCCAGGCGGCGAGGGTTCTGTGACAGCCGGTCGGCAAGCCCCTCGGGTCCGTATCGGTCGGCGAACACCCGAATGAGCCGGCCCATCTCCTGCACGGTGAGCGGCGGAACCGAGAGCGACTCGAACAGGTGGAAGAACACCTCGCCCGACTTGGCGTGCTCCTTGAACACCGAGAGCGACCCGCCGACCACCAGCCCGAACGGCTCGTTCATCAGCGTGTCGCGCAGCGCTTTCTGCTCCTGGCGAGGGAGCACGCCTAAGACGCGATCCACGTTGTCCATGAGCAGGAGCAGCCGACGCCCCCGCGCAGCGAAGTCCTTCAGGAATGCCGCCGCGCGCGGGGCCGTCTCCTTGCCGCCCCCTTCGACCTCGGCAAGCACCTGAGGCAGACCGCCCGTGGCGTCGTCTCCTGCGTCGCGCATGGCCCGGAGCAGGCGCCGGTAGAACGTGCGCAAGTCGACCACGTCATGCAGCTCTTCCGGGAACAGCAGGGGAAGCCAAGCCTGCGACAGGGCGGAGTCGGTGAGGCAGCGGTGGTGAAGGATGGTCAGCAGGTGTGTCTTGCCAATGCCGCGCGGGCCGACAAGGACAAGATGCTGCGGGTGCGCCTCGTCCGCCTCGCGGCGCAGGTGGCTCTCGAGACGGTCCAGCAGGTCGCCCCGGCCGAGGGTGACCGCCTCCAGCTCCTTCGGGTCCACGCGCTGCGGGTTGTACTTGAACAGCGGCGAGGCACTCACGCGCTTGCCCCCAGGCGGCCGTGACGCTGCCACCAATCGCGCAGCACCTTGCTGGTGAACTCGAAGTTGCCAGCGGCGTTCTTGCCGATGTAGAGGTCCTCCTCCAGGAGGGCGAGGAGCTGCTCAGCGTCGGCATCCGTGGCTGCGGGGAGCATCCGGCGGATCACGGCCGTGAGCGATTCGGCGGCTGCCGGCCCACCGGTCAGGTGCGTGAGGATGTCGCGGGCGGGCGCCTGCCAGTCTGCTGGGTAGCAGTTGGCGGCGCGGGTGTAGTGCTCGAAGAAGCGTTTGCTGTCGGGTCCCAGCAGGTCGCCTTCGTAGAGGCGCTGCACGTCCGCCGCCGCCAGCTCGTCACCGGCTGCGTGCTCCACGATCCGGCTGGCGAAGAGCTGGAGGAAGTAGGGGATGGGTGTGCCGATGCAGCCGAGGATGGCGTCCAGCACCTCGCTGGAGGGGTAGAGGCCATTTGCCGCGAGGACCGTCCGAACCAGTTCCCGCCCGGCCGCCGGCGCCATCGGTGGCAATGGGAAGCGGTGGAAGGCGCCGAAGAACGCCTCGACGACGGGTTCCGGCAGCCCGTGCAGGAGAGAGCCGAGATTCGCGGAACCGGCGATGAGCAGGCGGTACGAGGCCTCCGGCGCGGCGACCTGCGTCAGCGCGCGGACGAGTGCCGCCGTTTGCTCCTCGTCGCCCGCTTCCCTCAAGTGCTCGATCACCCAGGCGAACTCGTCCATCAGCAGCAGGGCGGGCACTTGTCCGGCGGACAACGCGGCGAAGACCTCGTTCAGGTAGTTGGCCCACGTGCCTTCGTGCTCCCGGGCGAGTTCGCGCTCGGCCGCCTCGACTTCTCGGAACCCGGCATCCTTCAGGCACGGGCCGGCGGCCGCCAGCACTTCCGGGAAGTCCGTCAGCCAGGCCGTCCGGCGCAGTGCAACGACCACCTTCGCGACAAGCTCCGCGGGCGAGGTCGCGTCTTCCACGTCGGCCAACGCCGGCAGCCACGGGGCGGGCGGCTGGTCGGTCAAGGCATAGAGCAGACTCGACTTGCCGAACCGCCTCGGCGCGGTCAGCAGGACGTGCCCCTCGACGAGTGAGGCGGCAATCTCCTCCAGGGCGTTCTCGCGGTCGTGGAAGTTCGCGCCGCGGGCGATGGTGCCGACGGTGAGCCGGGGGCGGAGGTGGGGGGCGTCTTCGCGGAGTCGGCGACCAAGGCGCGCCACTGCCGCCTCGTTCACCGCGCCGGTCTGTGGGTCGCAGAAGTCCTCGATGTCGCAGACTCGTCCCGGCGGCACGCCCGGGCTGCCGAGCGCGGCGAGCTCGTGCTCCAAGTCGCGCGGGTCGAGCAGACCGTGGCTCGCGAACCGCCAGCCTGTGGGCATTGCGTCCACGAAGGCATCCTCCACGCCATTCCGCACCTCCGCATACCGGAGCGAGTCTGCCAAGTCGGGCAGCGTCACAACCAGCACCCGAGGTGCGTCCTCGCCAACGGGATCGGGTGGCTGCGCCACGAACAGGATTCCCTGGGTTCGTCTCATGCCTGCCCTCCTTCTCGCTCCCTGCGGAGTGCTTCGAGGAACTCATCGGCAACGTACAACAAGTCGCTCACCGCTTTCACGCGCAGCCGGAAGCGGTCGGGGATCGGCTCTCCCGTCCGCTCCGGTTCGTAGACAAGGTGGTGGTCTTTCTGGTCCCAGGCGTGCTCCAGCAGCGTCGCCACCTGCACCTCCATCTTCACCTTGCGGAACCGCTTGGACTCGAACACGAAGTAGTGGGCCCGCACGCCGCTGAGGCGGAGTCTGCGGCGCCGGTCTTCTTGCAGGGCGTCTTCGACCGGCAGCCGGACTTCCCAGATCCGATCCTCCGAGGAAACGATGTCGAAGTCCCGCAGAAGCGTTTGACTGGCGGCGAGTCGCTCCACCACCCGCTCCACGTCACCCAGGTAGTTGCACAGGATGCGGAACCGCACCAGGTCGTCGATCTCAGCGGCGAAGTTGCCGAGGGACAGCTCACCGGGCTTGCGGAGGATCTTCTCGACAATGCTGACGGGACTCTTGTGCTGGTGGTCGCGAGCGATGTCCGCAACCAGCCGGGAGGAGCCCTCGCCAAGCTCAGTCAGCTCGCGACGAGTGATGCCAAGCACCGCTTCCAAGCAGATCCTGTGGTTGCGCGTCACTTGACGCACATGCTCCGCGAAGGCGTCCATGTCCGCGAGGTCGTGCGTCGCGAGCCACTCGTCGATCTGTTCTGGGGTGATGTGCTGGGGCAAGTCGCGGCCTCGCCTGTAGTGTCGCGCCGCCCCATCAGAACGCAGCCGTTTCGCAACGCCATTGTTGCGAAACGCTCGCGTTGCGAAACAACGGCGTTTCGGTAAGTCTACCGCGCCGACCGGCAGGTGTCAACTCCGCCCGTACGCCCATGGCGGGGCAGCGCTGCTCAATCGACCACCGTCCCTCGCGCCTGCAGCTCCCGCCGCAACGCCGTGCCGTCCACCTGCCGCGGCGCGATTCCCTCCGCTGCACACCAGGCTGCCGCCAGACCGGCGGCTTCGCCCATGGCAGTGCAATTGCCGGTGACGCGGTAGGAGGCGTGCGCTTCATGGGTGCCGGAGATGCAGCGGCCGGCGGTGAGGAGCTGGTCGATCTGCCTGGGCACAAGGCTGCGGTACGGGACGTGATACGGCTGGATCCGTGGGCGTTTGCTGCGGTCGTCTTCGCCGGGAAACAGCGGGTGGATGTCGACCGGGAAGCTCACGAGGCAGATACCGTCGTCGTGCCGCCGACCTTCGAGCAGGTCGTCCAACGACACGACGTACTCGCCCATGACCCGGCGCGTCTCGCGGACACCAAGCTGCTCCGCTGTCGAGACCAAGCGCGCTTCGCTCAACTCCGGGACGTGGCGAAACAGCTCTGCGACCTGCATCGCCTCGCGGCGCGCGGCTCGGCATGCCTCGGAGAGCTGGCGCGCGTCGGTCGCGTCCATGCCGTACACGTGAACGAGCTGCGCGACAGCATCGCCCGGAGTTGGCAGGGGGATGATCCACGGGTGGGTGAATGGCGGCACCTCCGTGCCGAGTTGCCGGGCGGCTTCCTGCATGAGTCCGTAGAGGTGGTCCGGTCCTTGCTGCAGGAACCGGCAGTTGCTCAGCCGGAACATGAGCGTCTGCGGCTGCATGAGGCCGTCTTCGGGGCGGCCCTTCTCGAACGGCGCTCCCGCCCGGGCAGCGACGTCGCCATCGCCGGTGCAGTCGATGACCACCTTCGCCAGGACGGCGCCGTGACCCGATTTGCTCTCCACCACGATCCCGCGGATCTCTGAACCGTCGCCGCCCAGAACGGCGTCCGCGATCCACGAGTGGAGCAGCACGTCGACGCCAGCGGCTTCCAGCAGTTCGTCGAGCAGGAGCTTCATCGGCTCGATGTCGAAGCACGTCAGGAAGCCGGGCCGCACCGGATCGTCGCGCCACGCCTGCCGCTCGGCCAGCTTGCCGATGAGTTCCCGGATGATCCCGCCCTTGTTGGCGTGGTCGAACAGCGGGTTGACCAGCCCGGTCGTCCACAGCCCGCCGAGGCTGCCGTACCGTTCGACCAACACCGTCTTCGCCCCCGCGCGCGCGGCCGACAACGCGGCGCCCACACCCGCCGGACCGCCGCCGGCGACAACCACGTCGGCTTCTGCAATGACGGGGGTCTGCTTCACTGGCTCGGTGATCGTTTTCATAGCGCTTGCTCGAACTGTGGATTCGCAGCCCTTTGAGACCTTCCGCTCGCGCCCGCAGGGCGCGCGGCGTTTCGGGGCGGTCGGAGACCTGCCCCGAGCTAGTGCTTGCTCGCACCGTCCTGTCGTCTGTCATAGCCGAAACGCGCCCGCCGCAGATCCTCACTCACCACACCGCCGGCACATACGTGAAGTAGCCCCACAGGAACACCAGCAGCACGAGCCCGTACGCCCCCCAGAACGTCTGCTTGTTGGGGCGGCGCCAACCGCGCGTCTCATGCAGGCGATAGAGGAGAGACTGGAGCAGGACGGCAGGGAGGACTGCGATCAACGCCACTGCCACCACCTCCGGCAGCGACGCTTGGATCGCGCGCCCCTTCTCCTTCACGTCCGCCAGATGGTCGTAGACTTCTTCCGCTTGCTCAAGGCGTTTGAGCTGGCTGTCGGTCAGGTGCAGACCGGTTCCATCGGCAGTTGACTGCGCAGCCTTGATCTCGTCTTCGTCGAGAGCGCCATCGCCGGTGGAGTCGAACCGGCGGAGATCGATACCGGCGCCCTTCGAGGACTTGGTGGACCTGGGGCCAACGCCGAGTGCCCGCAGTTTGGCGCGGACCGCCTCCTGCTCGCGCTCGTTGAGTTGACGGTCCCCATCCTTATCGAAGCGCTCGAAGAGCAGCTTGCGCAGGCGCGCGGCTCTGTCCGCGTTCCCCTGCTGTGCCCAGCCGAACGAAACAGCGGCCAACGCGAACAACGGGACCCACCACCTGCGGTGGAGGACAAACCCGGAATCTGTAATCGCGGATCGCAAACGGCTCGCCCGAGGGCGCTCACTCCATCTCCAGGAAGCCCGTGGCCGGACAGAGCAGTGTCAGCTCGTGCGGACCGCCGGAGGTCTCGACGAGCACTTGGTCGCGCGCGGGCGCTTCGAGCCCGCCACGGCGGAGGTGCCTCTCGATGAAGGCGGGCAGCGCCCGCATGGCCGCCTCCAGTAGCTCCAGCTCACCGCAGAGCGGTCGGCGGAACACTGAGCCGGGCTCGACGCGCATAAACACCGGATACGCCTCCTTGCCGGCGACGGGCCACTTGTGCACGACCAGGTCGTGGTGGTCGTCCGGCGGCAGGTAGTCGACTGCGTCGAAGTTGACGTTTAAGGCGCGGGCGGACTCCAGTCGAGAGCCATCGTCGCTGTCAGCTCTGGCGTACAGCGCCCCCAAGTCTTCGAGCGTGTCGAAGAGGACCAGACCGTAGTTGATCCCTCCATTCCCCATCACAACCGCCACGCAGGAGCCTTCGGGCGCCAGTGCCGAGCGGATCTCGATGGGCAGGTCGTCGCCGATCCAGCGCCACGGTGCCCCGCGGTGGAAGTCTGCAGCGGCGCCAAAGGCTCTGTGCACTGCCGCCGCCGTAACCCCGGGCGTCCGCAGCAGCCCGGGGGGAGCGTCGTCCTCGCCCATCGCCTCCTCCATCTCGTCGACGACGTCCTCCACGTTTGGGAGCGACGACACCAGTTCCAGCTCGATTGCGAGCCGGTCGGAAACGGCGATGAGCTCCGCCAGCAAGGCGGCTTCGTCCACCCGCACCAGCGCCGGCCGCCGCGGGTGTCCCACCATCGGGCGCACGCACGACTTCAGGAGCGAGTGCGCGCAGTCTGCCATCGTTGGCGTGTCGGAAGGCACCTCGGCTCGGAGCAGCGGGCCGCCTTGCTCCTGCACGCAGACGATCATGTGCGCTCGAGTAGGCACCCCGTTCTCATCCTGGAACCACGCCTCCAGCTCACGGGTCGCCAACTCCCACACTTCGGCCGACCGCGGCAGGGCGGCGACCTGCCCCACCTCGGCAGACACTTCCTCTCCCAGACTGGTCATGTTCCGTCCGCAGCACTCGCAAAACGCCTTGCCGCTCCGGCAGACGCAAGGCTGGCTCCGCAGCAGCTCCAGCCCACTGGCGACGAGATCCGGATTGGCGCTGAAAAACGCCAGCACGCCGGGGTCTCCCTCGACTACCTTCTGCATGAGCGCAGAGAGCATCGCTTCGTTAATCTCTGCAGTCACGTCTCGGAGCGGCCCTTCGCGCGCGCGGCCCCCAACACCAGCGAGCTTCCCGGCACCAAGCTTTCCGCCGGACGCCGGTCTGTTCACTCGTCGTTCTGGCATGCGTGTTTCTCCGTTTGTGGCGCCGGCTGGTTGCCAGGCGGCGCCCTTGGGTGACCTACTTGTGCCGCTGGTCGATAAACGTCACCACGCCGAACCGCTCGGGGTTGTGCGGGTTCGGGGTGGGCATGCCGGAGTTGCTCCACTGGCTCAGTCGGCGGTCGCCGAGACCGTCCCATCGGTTGAGGTTAAGCCGCCACGACGCGCCCGGCTTGGGAGGCACGTCCCTCTGCAGTTCCGCGAAGTTGGCGAAGGGCACGGCGACTTCCAGCGTCCAGCCGTCGTCCTTGTCGTCGCGCTTGTTGAGCGTCCCGCGGAGTTGCGTCTTCAGGTGCACCCCGGCGAAGTTCACCTGCTTCAGCAGCGTCACCGGGAAGGCCTGGAAGTAGTCGTAGAGCACCCCGCGGCAGTTCATCTCCATGCCGTAGTACATCTGCGACCGCGCCGGGTTCGGGTTGAGGAACAGCTCGACGCAATCGTCTTGGTAGGTCGGGTCGTCTCGCTGGGTGCACTCGGCCGTGAGGTCGGCATCTTCGCACTTGTACGCCCCATACAGGTTGGTCTCGTCCCACAGCAGCTTCGCCGTCGTGTTCTGTTTGGCGCCGGTCTGGTCTTCCCAGGGGAAGACGAACTCCACGCTCGGGGCCGTCGCCCAGTCGGGTTCGTCGAGTTTCCCGTCGACGGTGATCGCCCCGGTGGCGTGCTGGACCTCGTACGCGGACAGCGCCGCAAGCTCCGCCGAGCAGGGCGCAGTACTCTGAAGTAGAAGCACGATGAACGGCCACATGGCGCGTCCTCCTCACACAAACGGCATTCACCCCGCAGTCTCACACCTGACCCGGTCTGAGATTCCGGTGGCGGCCCCCTTGCGCTGCGACTCGGCCGGAGGGTCTCGCAACGCAACCGTTGTTCCCCGTGCGCCGCCGGTATCCTTTCGGGAGAACAGAAGGGGCCGCCCGCATTTGTGCGAACTCCGTCCCCACCCTTGACGACAAAGAGGCGACTCCCATGGCAGTCGTCCTACTCACAGTGCTCCACGCGCCGGCGGCATTTGCACAAGCACAGGCAGTGGTGTTCCTCGCCAGCGGCGTACCGCAACTCGTGCGTGAGGAAGGCGAGGCGTGGAAACGCGGCGACGGGTTCCTGGAGTGCGGCGGCGTCAACAACTACCTGTGGGCAGGGAAGTCGCTGGGCGCAGGCGACTTCCACGTCAAGGCGCGGCTGACAGTCAGCAACCTCGCGAAGAGCGCCGCCTCGTTCGTGCTCGATCGAGGCAGTCACTTCGGGTTCGAGGGCGGGCACGGGGAGGTGTTCGTAGAGGGGCCGGTCTTCGGGAAGTCGCGGGCGCTGGGCAAGATCGACCAGTTCGTCCAAGCCGGAAAGCCGTTCGCCCTCGAGGTGGTCCGCAGAGGGACCGACCTCACGGTTCTGATCGACGGCAAGCAAGTGCACACGCAGCAAGTCAGCACCGGTCCCTTGGGTATGTTCGGATTCCGACCGTGGAGGAGCACCATGAAGATCACCGAGTTCTCTGCCGAAGGCAACCTGGAGCCACTGCCGCCGCCGCGGTCGCAGCCGACGTCTTACTCCATTCCCATCCTCGACCTATCGAGCGAAGCTTGGCGACAGGTGGTCATCGCCCGCGGCACGGCTGACGTGTACCAAGGCCACCCGACGACATTGCTCATGCCCGACGGCAAGACCATGTTCGCCGTGTGGACCTACGACCACGGCGGCGCTTGTGGGCCGCTGAAGAAGAGCACCGACGGCGGACTGACCTGGGGCGACCTGCTCCCTGTGCCGGACAACTGGAAGTCGGTGCGCAACTGCCCCGCCATTCACCGGCTGGTCGACCCCGCCGGCGTTGCCCGGCTGTTCGTGTTCGCCGGCAACGGCGATCTGTATCAGTCGGTGTCCGAAGACGACGGTGCGAGCTGGTCGCCCATGGCGAAGAACGGGCTGCACTGCGTCGTCGTGCCGAGCACCATCGAGCCGCTCTCCGGCAACCGGTACCTGGCGCTCTATCACCAACGGAAGGCAATCTACCAGAGCGTCTCCAGCGACGGCGGGTTGACCTGGGAGTCGGAACGGGAGATCTGCCGGCTCGCCGGCACGTACCCGGGCGAGCCGGCGCTGATCCGCTCGCCCGACGGCAAACAGCTCGCCGCGCTCTGTCGCGAGAACAACCGCGTGCTCAACTCGCTGCTGATCACCAGCGATGACGAAGGCGCGACCTGGTCCGCGCCGCGCGAGCTGCCCGCCAGCTTGACGGGCGATCGTCACCTGCCCCGGTACGCACCCGACGGCCGGATCGTTTGCCCGTTCCGCGACATGGCAGACGGCAGCCCGACGAAGGGCGACTTTGTCGCGTGGGTCGGCACGTACGGCGAGATCGTCACCCTGCGTGAAGGCCAGTACCGCGTGCGCCTGCTGGACAGCCCCGTGAAAGTTGACCTCGGCTACCCCGGGCTGGAAGTGCTGCCCGACGGCACGCTGGCTGCCACCACCTACGCCGTACTCAAGCCGGGCGAGAAGAACTCCGTGGTGAGCGTGCGGTTCACTATGGCGGAGTTGGACGCCAAGGCGGCGCAGTTGCCCCAGCAGGAGGCGGTCTTCACCAGCGGCAAGGAAGGCTACCACACCTTCCGCATCCCGTCGTTGCTGGTCACGAAGAAGGGGACGGTGTTGGCCTTCTGTGAGGGCCGCAAGACCAGCGCCGACGACCATGGCGACCTCGACTTGGTGCTCAAGCGCAGCGCCGACGGCGGTAACACGTGGGGCCCGCTGCAGGTGGTGTACGAGGAAGGCGGCGCGGCACCGGTCACCCTCGGCAACCCGTGTCCCGTGGTGGACCAGAATACCGGCACGATCTGGCTGACGTTCTGCCGGGATAACAAGGAGGTGCTGGTGACCAGCAGCATCGATGACGGGCTTACGTGGTCCAAGCCCGTGGACCTCACGAAGGAGGTCAAGTCGCCCGACTGGGGTTGGTACGCTACTGGGCCCGGCGTCGGCATCCAGCTACGGCACGGTCCGCACGCGGGTCGCCTCGTGATCCCGTGCGACCACAGAGAGAAGGACGACGGCGAGTGGATCATGCACTCCCACGTCTTCCTCAGCGACGACGCCGGCAAGACGTGGAGGCTCGGCGGCTCCGCCGACAAACACACCGACGAGTGCCAGGTCGTCGAGCTGACCGACGGCACGCTGCTGCTGAACATGCGCAACTACTGGGGCACCACCGGCAAGCAGCCGGAAAGAGGCAACCGCCGCGCGTTGGCACGGAGCAAAGACGGCGGCGCCACCTGGTCGGCGCTGCAGTTCGACGACACCCTCGTCGAGCCGATCTGCCAAGCCAGCCTGATCCGGCACGACACCGCGGACGGGAAGGTGCTGCTGCTGTTCTCCAACCCGGCAAACACCGGTCGCGTAGAACTGACCATCCGCGCCAGCCTCGACGAAGGCCGCACCTGGCCCCGCGCCCAAGTGCTCAACCACGGCCCGTCCGCCTACTCCTGCCTTGCCGTGCTACCCGACGGCCAGCTCGGCTGTCTGTATGAGCGCGGCGAGAAGAACGCGTCCGAGACGATCACGTTTGCGCGATGCGGGCTGGACTGGCTGGTCCCGACGCGAGATAGGTGAGGGTCGCCTGTTCTCGGCGTGCCAGAAACCGCGTCTCAACCGGAGTCGGGCTGCGTGCGGCCAACCCATCGCGGCTGCGCTGCGACCAAAGGCCTGTTGTGGACTGGTTTCCTAACCAGTCCACCGGGGTCCGGTCAGGAAACCGGACCACAACGAGATCCTCGCAGGAAGACAATACTCTGCCGGTCAGTAGTACAGACCGGCGGCCTCCGGTTCACCCGAGGCTCTGGTCAGCCCTTCACTCTGCCCAACACGTCAGCCCTGTCGCGGCGAGTGTTTCCGGTCGCTTCAGGACCTCCTCATACTCAAGGAACAGAGCCGGCACGGCCAGGGGGATCACCCAGCCGTCAGACACAAGCTTCAGGCAACGGTGTTCGGGGCAGCGATGGCTGCGGAGGCCTGCCCGAAGCATATTCGTGTCGAGGACGGCTCGCACTGGAAGGGAGGGAATGCTCACTGACCTCGAGGGTATACCCGCGAAGGTTAAGAACACACCGAAGTGGAAGTTCGCGGAACTTCCCCGGCAGGCGTGCAGCAGACGTAGGACAGAGGGGATTCTCCCAGACGGAGCCGAAGTCGCACCGGGACTTCGGTGTGTTCCCAACCTTCGCGGGTATACAATGGTGCTGCACTCGAACGGCGCGCGTAGTCAGACAGTGTCCCCGGAGACCGCACATGCCCACCCCCACTCGCAAGCTCCACCCCTTCGCCCTCACCGACGTGACCATCGATGACCCCTTCTGGACGCCGCGCCAGGAAGCCAACCGCGCGGTGTCGATCCCGCACATCCTGGCGATGTGCCGGCAGACTGGCCGCGTCGACGCATTCAAGCTCGACTGGAGGCCTGGCGACCCCAACCCGCCGCACATCTTCTGGGACTCCGATGTCGCCAAGTGGATCGAGGCGGCCGCCTACAGCTTGGCGACGCGTCCGGACAAGCGGCTGGAGGCAGAAGTCGACGAGATCATCGATTTGATCGTCGCCGCGCAGCAGACCGAGGGCTACCTCAATATCCACTTCACCGTGGTCGAGCCGGAGAAGCGCTGGGCGAACCTGCGCGACTGGCACGAGCTGTATTGTGCCGGGCACCTGATCGAGGCCGCCGTGGCGTACTGGCAGGCGACGGGGAAGCGGGCACTGCTGGACGCGGTCTGCCGGTACGCTGACTACATTGGCTCTGTCTTCGGGCGCGGCAAGGGGAAGAAGCGCGGCTTCCCCGGGCATGAAGAACTCGAGCTGGCGCTGGTCAAGCTCTTCCGTGCCACCGGCGAGCAGCGCTACCTCAAGCTCAGCAAGTTCTTCGTCGACGAACGCGGCCGCAAGCCGCACTACTACGACAAGGAGGCCAAGGAGCGCGGTGACGACCCGAAGACGTGGTGGGCGCGCGACTACTCGTACAACCAGTCGCACGTACCGGTGCGAGAGCAGGACGAGGCGCTCGGCCATTCCGTGCGCGCCATGTACCTCTACAGCGGCATGGCGGACGTAGCGGCGGAGACGGGCGACGAAGAGCTGCGAACGGCGTGCAAGCGGCTGTGGGCGAGCGCCGTTGAGCGGAAGATGTACGTCACCGGCGGCGTCGGCTCCGCGCATCAAGGCGAGAAGTTCACCGCCGACTACGACCTGCCCAACGAGTCGGCCTACGCCGAGACCTGCGCCGCCATCGGGCTGGTGTATTTCGCGCACCGGATGCTGCAGCTCGAAGCCGATGGCAAGTACGCCGACGTGCTGGAGCAAGCGCTCTATAACGGCGTCCTGTCGGGCGTCGGCGTGCGCGGCGACCGGTTCTTCTACGTCAACCCGTTGGCCTCGGCCGGCGGGCACCACCGGCAGGAGTTCTTCGGCTGCGCCTGCTGCCCGCCGAACCTCGCGCGGCTGATCGCCGAGTTGGGCAGCTACGTGTATGCGACCAGCGGCAACGCGCTCTACGTCAATCTCTACGTCGGCGGCGAGGGCGAGACGGAGGTTGCCGGCTGGCCGATGACGCTGCACCAGGAGACCTGCTACCCGTGGGAGGGCGCCGTCAAGCTCACCGTCGAGCTGGGGCAGCCGACCAAGTTCGATGTACGTCTTCGCCTGCCCGGCTGGTGCCGAGCCTTCTCGCTCGAAGTCAACGACGAACCGGTCGAGCCACGCCTCACCAAAGGCTACGCCAGTCTCAAGCGCGAGTGGCAGGACGGCGACGTGGTTGAGCTATGCCTGGACATGCCCGTCGAGCGAATCGTCGCGAATCCCGCTGTGGTTGAGGACGCAGGCAAGGTGGCGCTGCAACGCGGCCCGCTCGTCTACTGCCTGGAGCAGTGCGACCACTCGGGAGACGTGCGCGGCCTCGCGTTGCCGGACGACGCGGAATTGACGGCGCGGTTCGACACCAACCTGCTGGGCGGCGCGACGGTGATCGAGACCACGGGCTTGGCGCCCGCGGCCACGGGGTGGAAGGGCAACCTCTACCGGCCGCTGAGCGAGACCTCGGCGAAGCCGGTGAGGATCAAGGCCATTCCGTACTGCCTGTGGGACAACCGCGCACCGGGCGCGATGGCGGTGTGGCTGCCGCGGGGGTGAGAGTCGCACAGACCCCGGACGCCCGGACTTGTCCGGGACTGCTGCGGGTGCACGGTCGGGAGACTTGCGCACGGCGAGTAGACTCGCGGGTGACCTGCATGGTTGAGGGGTGGGCTGCCGTTGGTTGGGCTACAATCGGCGCCACCTGGGAGTTCCTTCGACTCCGACCTCGGCGGCGAAAGGAACGATGCGCTGGACAGCACAGGGGGGAGCGGTGCCGTTTGCCCAGGTGACCAGGCGCAGGAGCGCCGCCGACGAGTGTTGGCGCAGCGGAAGGGGACTGAACGTGCCTCGTATCTTCGACAACATCGATCAGCAACTTTTGCCCGCCCTGCGGGAGACCTGTGACCTCTCGGATCGGGCCGACTTCTGCGTCGGGTACTTCAACCTCCGTGGCTGGAAGCAGCTCCATGACTCGGTGGAGGAATGGTCGGGCGGGGAAGGGCATTGCTGCCGCCTGCTGGTGGGTATGCAGAAGCTGCCCCACGATCAGTTGCGGGCCGCCCTGCGACTGGCCAAGTCGGAGACCGGTATCGACAACAAGACGGCCATCGAGTTGAAGCGCCGGTTAGCCGCGGAGTTCCGTGAGCAGCTTGCCCTCGGCTTGCCCACGAACGAAGACGAGGCCGGACTGCGCCGCCTGGCTGCACAGATCAGGGCGCAGAAGGTCGTCATCAAGCTATTCTTGCGGTACCCGCTGCACGCCAAGCTCTACCTCCTCTTCCGGCCCGATCCCATCAGCCCCATCGTCGGCTACCTGGGCAGCAGCAACCTCACCCTTGCCGGGCTGTCCCAGCAGGGCGAGCTGAACGTCGACGTGCTCGATCACGACGCGTGCCAGAAGCTGGCCAAGTGGTTTGAGGACCGGTGGACCAATCGCCTGTGCATGGACATCTCGGCCGAGCTTGTGCAGGTCATCGAAGAGAGCTGGGCGCGCGAGGAAGCGCTGCCGCCGTACTACATCTACCTGAAGATGGCCTACCACCTCTCGCAGGAAGCACGCGCTGGGCTGAGTGAGTTCCGCATTCCCCGCGACTTCCGCGGCAAGCTGCTGGAGTTCCAGACTGCGGCGGTGCGGATCGCGGCGCACCACGTCAACAAGCGCGACGGTGTGCTCCTCGGCGACGTGGTGGGTCTCGGCAAGACGTTGATGGCGACAGCCCTGGCCCGCATCTTCGAGGACGATCACGGCTGGAGCACCCTCATCCTCTGCCCCAAGAACCTTGTGAAGATGTGGCAGGACCACGTGTACAGGTACGGACTGCGAGCGAGAGTGGTCTCGCTCAGTCAGGTAAACCGCGTGCTGCCCGAAGTGCCCGGTCGCTTCCGCTTGGTCGTCATCGACGAGAGCCACAACCTGCGCAACCGCGAGGGCACGCGGTACCGGGCGATTCGGGAGTTCCTCGCGCAGACGGATGCCAAGTGTGTGCTGCTCTCCGCCACGCCCTACAACAAGACCTATCTGGACCTGTCGAACCAGCTCCGGCTGTTCGTGCCGGAGGAGAAGGACCTCGGGATTCGCCCCGAGTCGCTGCTGCGAGAGTTGGGGCCGGTCGAGTTCAGCCGGAAGCACCAGTGCCAGCCCAACACGCTCGCCGGGTTTGAGAAGAGCCTCCACCCCGACGATTGGCGCGAACTCATGCGGCTCTATCTCGTTCGCCGAACGCGAAGCTTCATCAAGCAGAACTACGCGCTGGCCGACTGCCCGGCTTGCGGCAGAGCGGTGCAAGCTGTCGAGACGAAGTGCTCCTCTTGCGGCCGCGCGAAGACCGAGAGCGACCGCCGCTACTTGGTGTTCGAGGACGGCAGCCGCTCCCCCTTCCCCGACCGCGTGCCCAGGAGCGCCAAGTTCCCCCTCGACGACAGCGATCCCAACGACCAGTACGCCCGGCTCTACTCGGACGACATCGTCGACGCAATCAACGGTCTCGAGCTGCCTCGCTACGGACTCGGCAACTACGTCGACGAGTCGCCCACGCCGCCGCCGACCAAGGAAGAAGAGGAGACCCTCGCCGACCTGTCCCGGGCGGGCAAGCGACTCATGGGGTTCTGCCGGACCAACCTGTTCAAGCGGCTGGAGAGCAGCGGGCACGCCTTCCTGCTGTCGGTGCGCAGGCACCTCCTCCGCAACTACGTGTTCCTGCACGCCATTGACAGCGACCTGCCCCTCCCCCTGGGAACCCAAGACGCCGGTCTACTCGACGCCCGCGTGAACGACGGGGACGAGCAGCAGGGCGCGCAGGGCGGACTGTTCACCGACGACGAGGAAGACGAGTCTGCGAACCCGAGCGCGGAGCCGCAGAGGCTGGAGTCGGCAAAGGACTTCGAGCGGGAAGCTGCCACCATCTACGAGCGATACACCACCCAAGCCCAGCGGCGCTTCAAGTGGCTCCGTCCCTCCTTGTTCAAGAAGGATTTGGCCCGAGATCTCCGACGTGACTCGGAGACGCTCCTGAAGGTGCTGGCGAAGGCCGGCGAGTGGGATGCCTCCCAGGATGCCAAGCTGGAAGCACTGACCGACCTGCTTCTGCGAAAGCACGCCGGCGAGAAGGTGCTCCTCTTCAGTCAGTTCGCCGACACCATCGACTATCTCCACGCCGAGTTGGGCAAGCGGGGCATCGATCGGCTTGGGGCGGCGACGGGCAACACGGACGATCCGACTCAGCTCGCCTGGCGGTTCAGCCCGAAGAGCAACGAGAAGAAAGACAAGATCGGTCCCGAGCAGGAACTTCGGGTACTGGTCTCCACGGACGTGCTCAGCGAAGGGCAGAACCTGCAGGACGCGTACATCGTGGTCAACTACGACCTGCCCTGGGCGATCATCCGGCTGATTCAGCGAGCGGGTCGGGTGGACCGCATTGGGCAGCAGGCCGATAGGATCCTGTGCTACTCGTTCCTGCCGGCGGAGGGCGTGGAGCGGATCATCCGCCTCCGGGCGCGGGTCCGCGAACGCCTGCAGGAGAACCGCGAGGTCGTCGGCACCGATGAGGCGTTCTTCGACGACGACGGGGACGATCGGACCGTAGTGGACCTCTACAACGAGAAGTCCGGGATTCTCGACGGCGACGACGACTCGGAGGTCGATCTTGCCTCGTACGCCTACCAGATCTGGCAGAATGCCGTCGCCGAAGACCCGCGCCTCAAGCGGATTATCCCCGAGTTGCAGCCCGTGGTCTATTCGACGCGCCCCTACGAACCAGCGGAGCAACGGCCCGAGGGGGTGCTGCTCTACTTGCGCACGGCGGAGGGCACGGATGCGTTGGCGTGGATGAATATGGCCGGGCAAGCCGTGACCCAGTCGCAGTTTGAGATCCTGCGCGCCGCCGAGTGCGTGCCCGACACGCCGGCGCTGCCCCGACACGATTCGCATCACGAGTTGGTCGGTAAGGGGGTGGAGCACCTCTTCAAAGAGGAGAAACGTGTCGGCGGGCAGTTGGGCCGGCCGTCGGGAGCACGGTACCGGACCTACGTGCGCCTGAAGGACTACGCCGAAGCGATGAAGGGTTCCCTGTTCGACACCCAGGAGCTGTTCAAGACCTTGGAAGACCTCTACAACTACCCGCTGCGGCAGGCTGCCGTGGATACGCTCAACCGGCAACTTCGCAGCGGCATCTCCGATGAGGCGTTAGCCGAGTTGGTCATCGGTCTGCGTGACGAAGACCGCCTCTGCCTGATTCATGAAGAGGAAGCCGAGCGTGATCCCCAGATCATCTGTTCGTTGGGACTGCGACGGGAGGGCTGAGTTGTGGCAGTGAACCGGAACCGGGTGCGGGAGCTTCTCCGGGCATTCGACTTCTCAACGCTCTTCACCGAAGAGCTTGGCTGGGAGCACTACGCCGCCGTCCACGAGGTGAACGTTGGCGAGCACAAGTTCGCCCTGGAGGCGGTGGCAGAGAAGCGCGGGATGGTCGTCTTCACCTGCCGTAGCGCAGGTTGCCAACCTGCGAACCTCCCCGACTACAACCTCCGTAAGCGTCTCGACCGCGAGGTCGCCAAACTCCACCACGAGCACGTGCTCATCTTCGTGGACGAAGCCCAAACCGTCCAAGTCTGGCAGTGGGTCAGGCGCGAAGCCGGCAAGCCGGCGGCCTTCCGGGAGCACCGCTACGACAGCACGCAATCGGGCGAAGCGCTGATCCAGAAGCTCGACTCCCTGGTCTTCGCGCTTGAGGAGGAAGAGCAGCTCACTCTCTTCGACGTGACCAGCCGGACCCGGTCGGGCTTTGACGTGGACCGCGTCACCCGGCGGTTCTACGACCGGTTCAAGGCAGAGCATGCGGCCTTCCTGAAGTTCCTGAAGGGCATCCCGGATGAAGAGCATCAGCGCTGGTACGCCTCCGTCATGCTCAACCGGTTGATGTTCATCTACTTCATCCAGAAGAAGGGCTTCCTGGACGGCGACGAGGGTTATCTCCGCCACAGACTCAACACCAGCAAACAGCAAGGCAAGGACCGGTACTTCCGCGGGTTCCTGTCGCCATTGTTCTTCGAGGGATTCGCGAAGAAGGCCGACCAGCGCTCTGCACAGACGAACCAGCTCTTGGGCAGCGTGCCCTACCTCAACGGTGGTCTGTTCCAGCCGCACGAGATCGAGAAGGCGCATGGCGACGACATCCAGATTGCGGATGCCGCCTTCGAGCGCCTCTACGGCTTCTTCGAGGAGTGGCACTGGCACCTGGACGACCGGCCGCTCCACAACGACAAGGAGATCAACCCCGACGTTCTCGGCTACATCTTCGAGAAGTACATCAACCAGAAACAGATGGGCGCGTACTACACCAAGGAAGACATCACCGAGTACATCAGCAAGAACACGGTCATTCCGTTCCTGTTGGACGCAGCACGCGAACGGTGCAAGGTGGCGTTTGACGGGGGCAGCCACCGGTCCGATCGGTCGGATCAGTCCGATCAGTCCGATGCCAACCCCACCGTCTGGCGCCTCCTGGCCGACAACCCCGACCGGTACCTCTACGACGCTGTGAAGTTGGGCGTGGTCGATGGCCGCGGCAACGTGCTCCCCGAGTCGGCACTGCCCGACTTCGTGCAGCGCGGCATGCACGACCCGAAGGAGCGCATGTTCGACAGGCGCTACAACCTGACGGAAGCCAACCTGTGCGACGACGCCGGGAATCGGCTAACACTGCCGACCGAAACGTGGCGGGAGTACGTCGAACGCCGCAAGCGCTGCCTGGAACTGCGCGGGAAGTTGGTCGCCGGCGAGGTGCGCGAGGTCAATGACCTGATCACCTACAACCTGAACCTCCGCCAGTTCGCGCAAGACGTCATTGAGAACTGCGAGGGGCCCGACTTGCTCCAGGCCGTGTGGAAGGCTGTGCAATCGGTGACGGTCCTCGACCCGACCTGTGGCTCCGGCGCGTTTCTGTTCGCTGCGCTGAACATCCTGGAAGCACTGTATGAAGCGTGCCTCGACCGGATGGAAGCCTTCCTGCGGGAGTGGGGCGACGAGGGCAGGAAGCGCCATCCGAACTACCACAAGGGCTTCACAGCCGTTCTCGACCGCGTGGCAAAGCACCCCAGCCGCCGCTACTTCATCTTCAAGTCCATCATGGTCAACAACCTCTACGGCGTCGACCTCATGGACGAGGCTGTGGAGATCTGCAAGCTGCGGCTGTTCCTGAAGCTGGTCGCCCAGGTGGACACCGCCGACCGCATCGAGCCTCTGCCCGACATCGACTTCAACATCCGGGCTGGGAACACGTTGGTGGGCTATGCGACCTACCAAGACGTGGAGAAAGCCGTCACGGGCTTCGCCCCCGCCAATGCGAAGGGCGACGAGCATGGGAAGTTCGACTTCGACGACGCGATGGGCAAGATCGAGGCGAAAGCGGAAGACGTGGAGGCCCACTTCGCCCTGTTCCGAGACCAGCAGACGGAGTTGGGCGGCGAGGTCACCCCAGCGGACAAGGAGCAGCTCCGCCAATCGCTCAAGGAGCTGGATGACGAACTGAACCGTTACCTGGCGACCGAGTACGGCGTAGCTGTTCCCCCCGCCCCAACGGGGCAGCATGACAGCCCCGGCAAGTTGTCCTTGACGGCGGCCAATCGCCCTTCGTCCCGAAGGGACGGCAGGAGAGTAGCCCAGGTTTTCAAACCTGGGGATCAGGACACAGCCAACCACCACCAAGTCCTGAAAGGACGACTGAACGCCAAACGCTCCGACGATCAGTCGTCCCTTCGGGACTCTGACGAGGTTGCCGCCGCCGAGGACCCAGGCATGAATGCGCTGGGCTACTGTCAAGCGTCCCTTCAGGACGGCAAGGACGGTGCTTACGCCAACTGGCTGACCTCCCACAAGCCCTTCCACTGGTTCGTTGAATTCCACCAGATCATGAAGGCCGGCGGGTTCGACGTGGTGATCGGGAACCCGCCGTATGTGGAAGCCCACAAGGTGCGCGGCTACTGGGCGCTGGGATTCCAGACGGGCCAATGCGGCAACCTGTATGCGCTCTGCGTTGAGCGCGGTGCGATCCTGCTTGCGGCCCACGGCCGCTTTGGGATGATCGTGCCCTTGAGTGGTTTCTCAACGGCACGGATGGACGCATATCAGGACCTCGTATGGGGCTCTGGGCGCCATCTCCATATCTCCTTCTTCAGTGGAGACGCGCACCCTTCGGTCCTCTTCGAGGGCGTGAACTACCGGCTGTGCATCGTGATCGCATCGCCTCGGGGAGCCGGGGCTCACTTGACGGCGTACACACGGTGGTATGCGTCAGAGCGGCCGTTTCTGTTTCCGCGCCTCAACTATGCGCAAAGTGACTTCCGCGAGGGTTTTCTGCGCTTCGCCAAACTCGGCTCCGCCGAGGCGTCACGGGTCCTGGCAAAGATGCGATCCGCTGGCGGCCCGCTCGGCTCTCGTGTGCTGCCTGGGGGCTCAGGTCACAGGATCAACTACCATCGGAGCCCGGTGTTCTGGATACGCTCTATGGACTTCGAGCCCCACTTCAGTTCTGCCACCAAGGCGCGGTCAACGGACCATCTGAAGGATCTCTGGTTTGCGTCAGAGGTGGACGCGAAGCGCTGTGGGGCCATCCTGAACAGCACTCTCTTCTACTTCTGGTTCACGGTGCAGGGGAACTGCCGCAATGTTGCTGGACCCGATATCGACGCATTCCCCATCGGCGACATGGACATGCCCGCACTGGCACCAGCGGAAGCCGTCTTTGGTCGGCTCATGGCGGATCTGAAGCACCATTCCAGGACGCGTGTCTACAACTACGCGCACTCCGGGAGGGTGGAGTACCAGGAGTTCTACCCGGACAGGTCGAAGCCAATCCTCGACCAAATCGACTGCCTCCTCGCCGAGCACTACGGCTTCACCGACGAGGAGTTGGACTTCATCATCAACTACGACCTCAAGTACCGGATGGGGCGGGGGGGCGGGGAAGACGAGTAAGGGCGATGGCCGATGAGCAGCGGAACCTGTGGCAGCCGACCGACTCCGAGCAGAGCGTTGCGGAGAAGTGCTTAGTGCACTTCGCGGAGAGGTACCGGTGCGGCTGCCGGAGGCACCCAACGGGGTCTCCCTGGCCGCAGAAGTACGACGATGCGAGCTACGCGTGCGTGCTGATCGCGGCGGAGCATGGTGCTTGGGTAACCCAGACCGGGCGAGAGGTGCTGCGGGCCTGCGCCGAGAGCACTCCGCGTGACGGTGCTTTCGCAGGGGCTGAGGTGCTCCCGTGGGAAGTCGCCCTGGAGCTATTGGACACCGAGGGGGAGTCGAGCCCCAGCCTGCACAAACTGGCAGAGAGCCTATCGCACGGCAAGTCGACTGTTCGTCCGTTCTTGCTCCAAACCGGCTGGCTTTGCCGATGGCGGTTACCACGGGCCATCGCGGTCCGAGCCCTCTTGCACAACGTCGCATTCGGCCATTTCTACTCGGACTGGTCCGTCGCCTTCTGCGCCAGTCTGTTCGCCACCGAAGAGGACTTCTGGTCTTTTGCCCAGGCATTTCAGCCTCACCTCGACTTCCCCACGCACTACCAGGACAACCTCACGAGACTCAGAGCCGAGCAGTGCCTTTCCCGAGGACGCGACCACTTCGCGGAACTGGAGCTGAGGATCCGACGGATGGTCGAAGTCCATGGGCTACGGTTGCGGCACGCGCGAAGTTAGCGGTATCATCGGAAGCGGCTACCCAGGAGGGCAGAACATGCCAACAGAATCGACACGCGACGAACGGCTCGACCTGATCCGGCAGATCGAGCAAGCCAGACAGTCAAAGGTCATCTGCTATCTCACGGGCGACAGGCAGGGCGCGCCAGGGGCCCAGATTGGCGAGGATGCGGTCCGCCCGATGTACGCCCATCTGCGTTCCCTTGCCGGCGAGATCGTGCCCAGGCTGGACCTGTTCCTGTACAGCCGAGGCGGCAGCGTTGAGGTCCCCTGGCGCATTGTTTCGATGTTCCGCGAGCACTGCGAAGAGTTCAACGTCCTCATCCCCTACAAGGCACATAGCGCCGCCACGCTCATTGCTCTGGGAGCAGACCAGATCGCCATGGGGCGGAAAGGCGAGTTGGGTCCTATAGACCCCAGCCTCAACCGTGTCGAACGCATGGAGCAGACGGTCATGCCGGACTCGGTGAGCGTCGAGGACGTCATGGCCTACATCGCCTTTCTCAAGGAGCGGGCCGGACTGGGTGACCAATCAGCGCTGGCAGGCGCTGTCGCCATTCTGGCCGAGAAGCTCAACCCTTGGGTGGTCGGGTCCATCTACCGGGCGCACTCGCACATTCGACTGGTGGCGCGGAAACTCCTTGGCGCCCGGCGCTCCCCCCATGACGAACAGGCGAACGACCTGATCGTCGAAGCGCTGTCCGAGAAGATGTACGCACATGGGCATGCCATTGGCCGTCACGAAGCGAAGGAAATCCGGCTGCAGGTGAACTTCCCCGACGCCTCGATAGAAGAACTCATGTGGCAGCTCTTCGAGCACTACGAGGCACTCCTCGCTTTGAACGACCCTCTGGACATCGATTCGGCCATCCCGGAGGGAGAAGAGGAACTCACCACGATGGCCACGTTGGCTTGCCTTGAGTCTCTGGCCCGCACTGACCTGTTCCGTGGCGATCTGCGGTTACGTCGTATTCGCCAGATGCCGCCACAGCTCAACCTAAACGTGAACCTGAACCTTGCGTTGCCACCCAACATAGCGCGCGACAAAGTGCCGCCCGCCCTACAGCAAGCCGTGCAGGAACTCCTGAACCAGGCGCAAGCCCAGATCACGCAGATGGTTCAGGCCGAGGTGCACAAGCAGGCCCCGGTGAAGGGAACGGAAGCAAGGCTGCTGCACGCTGGCTGGCAAGACGTGACCCACGAACACCCGTGACGGCTGCGGCTACGAAGGAGAGGACCAGCGAGCCGACGAAACGGTGAGAGTCGGGAACGCGAACTCGCCAGGTTCGCAGCCCTCTTCGGACGGACTGAAGACTACACTTTCCTGCGCAGCAACACTCAAGGCCGGCAGGAATTCCACCCGGACGCGCACATTGGTGACGGGCGTCTCGGTGTCGGGGTGAGCTAGCCCACCGGCGAACAGGGCGCGAATTGGTTGGGGTTCTGGCGGCATCAGCGATCATCTCACGTTTGGTAGGTTGCGCCCTTGCCCTTAGAGCGCGTCGGTAATCATATCATAGGATGGCGCAGATTGCTATGCCCGCGGCGGAAGCGCCTCAGTCCGCCCCCTTGAGCCCGGCTCTCCCTGCGCGGTTCCCCCAACCAACGACGCAACCTCGGTGGTCCGGATGATAGTCGACACAAACCACTCCTGCTACCCAGCCCGCTGCCGTGCTCGGCTCGGCCTTGGCGCGCCTGCAAGCCTTGCGGTAAGGGGCAGCCCGCACGTTCTGTGCGAATCGCTGACCGCCCTGCTCTGCTCCCGCCGCTGCCCCGGGGCGCTCATCCTCCAAGCGCACGACCTGGCACAGCAGTGGCGCGAGGCGGGCACACCGGTCGTTAGCGGCTTCCAGTCGCCGGTTGAGCGCGAGTGCTTGCGGGTGCTGCTGCGGGGAACCGGTCCCCTGGTCATGTGCCTGGCGCGCAAGCTGCTGACGCGAGTACCGGCGGAGTTGCGCGAGGCGATCAATGCGGACAGACTCGCGCTGGTGACACCATTCGTGGACGGCCCCCGTCGCCCGGACGCCCGGATGACAGCACACCGCAACCGGCTCGTCGCGGCGCTGGCGGAGCGCATCGTTGTCATCCACGCCTCGCCCGGCGGGATGGTCGAGCGACTGTGCGGCGAGGCAGTGAACTGGGGCGTGCCCGTCGTCGCGCCGGATCACCCGGGGAGCGAGCACCTGACAGCGTTGGGCGTGGAGTTGGCGGGGTAGGGTCACCACTCAGAGACCCAGTGGGTTTCAGGAGACAACGGAGCACACGGAGAGATCCTTGAGGCTCCCCTTGCCGTGCTTCGTGGTGGCCGTGGGGCGGCAGACCGGGCGATCTGTCACCCTGCACCAGGCTGCCGCGCCAGCGCCTCGATCCTCTCCGCCAGCGCCAGCCGCTTCTGGTCGTACGCGGCGAACTGCCATGGGACCGGCAGCTTGAACGGTCCCCGCCGCACTTCGTCGCCTCGCTCGTTGGCGCCCTCGTACTCCCAGTTGCCCTGCATGCTCATGTTGGTGCGGAGGTTCGACAGGTCGAGGTCGGCGAAGAGGCTGGCGAGCAACTGCTCTGCTTCCGCGGTCGGCACGCCCTTCGCCTTTGCCTCCTTGACCAGTTCGGTCAGCGTGTACCAGTACTTGTAGTCATCCACGCCCTCGCGGATCCCCTCGTAGCCAATGGACGGGCCGCCCGCTTCCTTGTCGGTCGTCGGGTAATAGAACTGCACGTCGCCGGCCACGTCGTCCTGTTCGCCGTAGGGGTCGCGCGCCCAGGAGTACGCCCAGTTGAGGAGGCCGTCGGCGTGGGTGGCGGCAATGTAGAATCCGTTGCTGAAGCGCATCGACTCGGGGTGGCAGCCGGTGGTGTCGAAGTTGTAGTAGAGGAGCTTCTTCCCGTCGGCGTGGAACTGGTTTACCATCGTCTCCCACACGGTGGGCGAGTACACCCGCTCGCGGTACAACAACGGCCCGTAGGCGTAGACCAGCATGTCGGTGAACGCGTAGGTCTGCTGGGCCCGCTCGGCGTCGACGTTAGGGCCGTCCATCTCGGTGAGGGCTTCGGCCTCCTTGAGGAGCTTGAGTTGGCGCAGCCCCTCCTCGAAGCGCTGCGTGTGGGCGAACACTTCGTCTTCGGGTTGGCAGTAGAGCGGCGGCCATTGGTTCAGCCGGCCATACCGGAGCACGGCCTTCACGAGCGCCTTGTAGGCGTCGGCGAACTTGTCGGACTGGAGGTCGCCGCCAGCGTGCTTGAGGGCGTAGTTCTTCACGTCGCCGCCCATCAGCCACACCAGCGGGGCGGGGAATCCCGCCTTCTGGTAGGCTGCGACGACTGTCGTTAGCGAAGCCCCCTCCAGGTCTGCGTGCACTACGTCGCCCTCGACCGAGTACTTCCCGCCCAAGGCACCGACGAAGCCCACGGTGGTCAGCCCATGCCGCCGCATGTCGGCATAGCGGGTCTCAAGGTCCGCGGTTCCGTTGGGCAGGTGGAGACCGTCGTACATGCCAAACCACTTGTCGGCCGGCTCTTTCAGGCGGAACGGGAAGACCCGCAGCGCAACAGGCACCGACTGCTCGCCAGTGCCGGCCGAGACCGTCACCGCCCCTCGGTACACCCCGCCCGGGGCGTCGTCCGGGACGTGGACGGTGATCCAGACTTGGCCGGAGTCGTTGGCGGCGACTGCCGCCGGCTTCGCGTCGAGAAACGTCGGCACGCTCATGCGGTCCTGTCGGCTGTAGTGCGACCGCTTGGACAGGTGGCGAACGTAGCGGACTTCGAGGCAGTCGGCTGGAATTGTGGCGCCGGCATCGCTCTTCAGGCCGCTGACCGCCGCCCGCAGTTCGGGCAGTTCCCGCGCGGCGTAGACGCCGAAGCTGAGCGGTTCGTACTCGCCCTGCGAGGCGAAAGGCCGGAGCTGCTTCAGCCGTTCGTCCAGTCCGGGGTTGTACTCGCGGCACAGGAGGTCGAGGGAGTTGCGCGCGAAGAGCAGGAACCCGCGCGACTGGTCTGCGGGGCTGAGCGACGGTTCGGGGCGCTCGGGTTCGTAACGGGTCGGGGGGAGGCCGTCGACCCGCTCAATGCGCACGTTGTCGAACCACACCGTCCCTGGCTCGCCGCCTTGGAAGCTGCACCAGAGCGCGAGCTTGATCGCCGCTCCTTGGTCGTTGTGCTTGAAGTAGCCGCCGCAGGTGACCCACTTCGTCTCCCCGGTAGCGACGATCATGTTGTAGTTTGCGTCGAGCCACTTGTCGGTGGCCGAGTACGAGGTGCAGCTTACCGTCGCCCGGGTGCCGGGCGTCGTCCGCAACTGCACAACCACCCGGTACGTGCCGCCTCCTTTGCCCACGGCCACCCGCTGCGAGAACAGCCCGATGTCTTCGTTGGTCTTGCACTCGATTCGCGCGCAGTCGGAGCCGGCGGGGCCGCCGGCCTGCTCCACTCCCCACACCGGGTTTCCGCGGTACTTCTCAGCCTGCCAGTCGTCGGGCAGGCCGTTGGCATCCTTGTCGGCAGCGAAGTCGCCGTTGAGGATCGGGGGCCCGCCGACCGTCTGGGGAGCGCAGTTCGGCGCGGCAAGGAGGCACGCAAGCAACACGCGTAGAATACTCATCGCAGAAGTCCTCCCGATCGGAGTGGCGGAGCAATCGCCGGCCATTCTATCACACGGAACTTGCGTCCCTCGCGAACGGAGAGATACCCGCGAAGGTTAAGAACACCCCGAAGTGGAAGTTCGCGGAACTTCCCCGGCAGGCGTGCAGCAGACGTAGGACAGAGGGTATTCTCCCAGACGGAGCCGAAGTCGCACCGGGACTTCGGTGTGTTCTTAACCTTCGCGGGTATAGCCGATGACCCCCAAACAGCAAGCCCTCCACGCCCTCGAGCTCAAGCCCCCGATCAGCGGCGCACTGGTGCCGACGTTCGAGTTGGAGTTCCAACTGACCCGCGAACTGCTGGGCCGCGACTATCACGCCGGCGCCGAGTGGCAGGGCGCGACCGGTGCGGCGCGTGAACGGCTGGTCCGCGACAACGCGGAACTGAAGGTGGAGGTTGCCCGCCGCCTCGACTACTGCGTGCTCATGGAGAACAGCGCGCCGGACGACGCGGCGCGGCTGGAGATCGTGCAGGCGATCCGCGACTTGTCCGGCGACGACTACCTCCACGTCTGCCACGGCGACGCCACTTACGGAATCCCCAACGGCGCCGACATGGTCGACGCCGCCCTCGCCTACTTCGAGCAGCCCGATGAAATGAAGCGCAACGCCGACCGAATGGTCGACGCCGCCCTCGCCCGCGGGAGGCGAATGCTGGACGGCGGCATGGACGGGTTCGCGCTGTGTGCCGACTACTGCCTCAACACGGGGCCGTTCCTGCGCCCTGAGATGTTCGCCGAGTTCGTCACGCCGTACCTCGCCCGGCTCATCGCCGGCTACCGCGAAATGGGTGCCTACGTCATCAAGCATACCGACGGCAACCTCATGCCCATCCTCGACCAGCTCGTCTCCTGCAAGCCGCACGCGCTCCACTCCATCGACATCCAGGCGGTGGACATGGACTTCCGCGTCATCAAGGAGCGCTACGGCGACCAGGTGTGCCTCATCGGCGGGGTGCAGTGCAGCCTGCTGCAGACAGGCACGGAAGACGAGATCCGCGAGAACTGCCGCTATGTGCTGGAGCACGGCATGCCCGGCGGCGGGTACATCTACTCGACCACCAACGTGGCGTTCAAGGGCCTGCCGCTGGAGCGCTACATGCTGGTGCTGGAGATGAGGGAGAAGCAGGGACGATACCTTTGATTTGGGATTTGGGATTTCGGCTCTTGGACTTGCCGCCGGGGGGAGGTAATCGTGGGGGAGACGCCGTCCGCCCGAGAGGAGACGGCCTTTGCGCGGTTTGCGGCTTGCTGCGAGGCGCTGGCGGCTACGACGAAGCGGACGGAGAAGCGTCGGTTGCTGGCGGCGTTCCTGCGGAAGCTGCCTCCGGACGAGGTGGAAGCAACGGCACAGCAAGTGCCGGCACAGTTGCGCCTGTTCGACGTGCTGCAGGTGGGCGACGAGCCGCTGATCGACGCGCCCTACGCGCGCCGATGGGAGCGGCTGGCGGAGATCGTGGGGACGGTTGCGGTCGTCGAGCGGCTGGTGCCCTCCTCGCCGGCAGAGGGCGAACGATTCTTCCAGCAAGCTGTAGCGGAAGGACACGAGGGCGTCATGGCGAAGCAGTTGTCCTCGACCTACTCTCCCGGCGCCCGCGGCGGCACCGTAGCTGTGCGACCTGAGGTCGTGGTGGAAGTGCTGTTCAACGACGTCCAGAGAAGCCCGCAGTACGCGTGCGGCAGGGCCCTGCGCTTTGCCCGAATCGCGCGGCTGCGTCCCGACAAAGGGCCGGAGGAATGCGACACACTGCAAACGTTGAGGCGGCTGTTCGCGGCGCAGTTCGGGCGCGAGCGCGACAGCGAGGGCGGCGCCCAGTGAAACCGGCGCGCGGGAGCAACGCCTATGCGTGACCCCACGCTTGCGCCGGCCGCCACTCGTCAGCCAACTGCCGGGCTCACCGTCCGGTCCTTCGTCCTCGCTGTCGTCCTGTCGTTCATCTGCACGCTTTGGGTCCGGCGCACCGAACTGATCGCCTTCGCGTGCCAGATCACCGAGTCCACGCCGCCGATCACCGGCATCGCGGTGCTGCTGCTGCTGGCATTGCTGCGGCCGGTCATGAAGCGGCTGGGTGGCTGGGCTGACCTGTCTCGCGCGGAGATGGTATGCATCTACGCGTTCGTCTGTGTCGCCACGCTGATGTCGAGCGTGGGCGTGGTGCGGCTGCTCCTGCCAAGCGTGACGGCGCCGTTCTACTTCGCGACCCCCGAGAACAACCTTGCGGAGATTTCCAAGTACCTTCCTCGCTGGTTCGCTCCAGAGAGCGACCAAGTCATCCGTGCGTTGTACGAGGGGCTGGACGCCGGGGAGAGGGTCCCGTGGCACGCTTGGGTGCAGCCCGGGGCGCTCTGGGTGCTCTTCTTCGTCTGTCTGTGGGCTGTTGTCCTCTGCGCGACGGTGCTGGTGCGGAAGCAGTGGACCGACGTTGAGCGGCTGTCGTTCCCGTTGCTGTACTTCCCGCTGGAGTTGCCGCAGGGCATCGAGGGCGAAGGAGCGGGAAAGCCCTTCTTCCGCAACTCGCTGATGTGGGTGGGCTTTGGCAGTGCGGTGCTTTTCAACGCAACCAACATCGGCCACGCCCTCAACCCGGCCATCCCGGCCATGGGGCGGAGCTTCGATCTGGGCGGCTTGTTCACCGAGCAGCCGGGGACCTACCTGCGCCCCATGCAGCTCATGCATCGGCCGGAGATCATTGGCCTGGGGTATCTGGTGTCGATGGAGGTGCTCTTCTCGGTCTGGTTCTGCTTCTTCACCGAGCGACTCGTCTCCATGGCAACGCAGTCCATCGGGTACCAAGTTGCCGGGATGCCCTTCGAGCGGGAGCAGGGCATCGGCGCATATCTCGCGATCTGCATTCTGCTGCTCTGGCTGGGTCGGCACCACTTCGCCGCGGTGTACCGTAAGGTGTTCCTGAACGATGCTTCCGTCGACGACTCCGACGAACCAATCTCCTACCGCCTTGCGACCGGGGGACTCGTGCTGGGCCTGATTGGCCTCCTCGGTTGGTGCAAGGCTGCCGGCATGGCGCTCTGGGTGGCTGCTCTCTATTTCGCGCTTCTATTCGGCTTCGCGGTTGTGCTTGTCCGCATCCGGGCCGAGTCGGGCATCCCGGCCGTGTGGGCGTTCCCCTACTACGAAGCTCGGAAGGCGCCCCTGTACTTCCTGGGCGGCGACCCCTTCAAGGTGGGCGGGACGCTTCAGACGCAGACGGTCTGGTCGAGTATGTTCTTCCTCTCTCGCGGGTACTTCACGTCCGTGATGGCGTACCCGCTGGAGTTCCTGAAGATGAGCGACGAGGTAGGCATGCGCCGCCGGCAGATTCTGTGGGTGTGTTTCCTGGCGCTGATCATCGGGCTGGTCATGGCGTTCTGGATGCACCTGCGCCTCTACTACGAGTACGGTGCCAACGTGCTCGAAGGCGGCACCACCGAGGGCGGCTACCGCACCTCCTTGGCGGTCAGCGAGTTCACCGAAGTGGCCAAGCAACTCAAGACGCCCAAGCTACCCGATGTCCCCAGAGCGGCCGCCGTATCGACGGGGTTCCTGCTCGCCTCCGTTCTGATGATCTGTCGAATGGTGTTCCTGCGATTTCCGATCCATCCCTTGGGCTATGCGCTCAACTGCGCCCTGAGTCAGGACCTTTGGGGTGCGTTCCTGATCACCTGGATCCTCAAAGCAACCGTCCTGAAAATCGGCGGCGTTCGGCTCTACCGGCAGACGCTGCCGGCGTTCCTCGGCCTGGCGCTCGGGCACTTCTTCGCCTCGGGCGTCGTGTGGGGCGTGACCAGCGCGTTCTACAACGACGCGGCGAAGGTGTGGATTGTGTGGTTCACGTAGTGATCCGCCCTGTCGAGCGGAACGAAGCGCAGCGGAGTCAGCGGCACGTCGCCGCGCGGAAGTTTGGAGCACCCCATGAACAACTGGATAAGCCACCCCGAGGACATAGAGGCCAGAGTGGCCGAATGGCAGACGGCGTATGCCGAGCTTCTGAAAGTCGACTCCCTCCGGCAGTTCACGGGTCGCCCCGTCTTCGCGCTGACCGTCACCAACAGGCACATTCCCGCCGAGCGGAAGAAGAAGCTCCTCGTCTTCACCCCCCACGCGCACGAACCAGCCTGCAACGCCGCGTGCATGAACGTCGTCAGCGAACTGCTGACCGGGAAGACAATGGGTGGCGAGCCCACCGACCTCGAGCGCGAGCGAATCCTCGGAGAGACCCTCCTCACCTTCCTCCCCGACGCCAACCCCGAGGGCACCGCCCGGGCGCCCGTCGAGGCGTGGGACGGGTCGCAGTACACCAACGACGAGTTCTGGACCTGGATGCGCGGCGTCGATCCAGTGACGGGCAAGATGTGGAAGCGGCTGAATGTCTGGGACGACCGCGAGGAAGACCCGCTACCCGCGCGACACGGCATCGTCTACGAGCAACTCGACTCGCACCGATACGTCGAGCCGAACCGCCATCCCGAATCGTCCCTCATGCGGCTGATCGAGCGCTGCCGTGGGCGGCACGACTACGACATGCTGCTGGACCTCCACCAGACGGAGTTCGTCAACTCGCCCCACAACTGCATGGTCCTCCTGCCGTGCGTGTTCGACGAACTGCCCGAGAGCCTCCGGACCCACGAGCGCGCGTGGGCCGACGCAGTGGTTGCGGCGTGGCGGCAGGTCGAGGGCGCCTCGCCCATTGAGCACAGCGAGCCCTTGGGCTACACCGGCGAGCAACGTCAGTACTTCGTCGACGTGTGGAGCGGGATCTACGCAACGACGCCACTGATCACCATCGAGATCCAGAATAACAGCCCTCGCACCCCACCCGAGTTGCAGTTATACTTGGAGCAAATCGCGATAGAGACGAGCATTCAACTGCTGTAGTCGCCGCCGGCCAGGACTGATCGCCGCGACGGATTCGGTGGACCTCGCCCCACGGAACCTCGCGGTGCCCGCTGCGCTTGACGATCTCGTCCCTGGCAGCGGCGAGGGCGCGCAAGAGCGTCTCCTGCTGGTCGCGCGGCAGGGCGGTTCCCTGGAGGATCGCGATCTCAGCGGGTTGTGCGTTGTCGTCCTTCAGCTTCGCTCGCCAGACCCAATACGGCGTCGCGGCTGGGCTGTCGACGCTCCTGTGCCCGGCCCAGTTGGCGAGTAGGTCGAGCGCCTCCTTGAGCACTCCGACCCGGGCCCCTCCTGCGAACGCCTTGGCGGCCGCGGTCAGCGCGGCGCGCCAGTGTTCGGAGTCACCGGCGTAGGTGTCGAGGGTGATTCGGGTGGCGTCTTCGAGGGTCATCCGGTCCGCAGTCGCCAGCAAGTCCAGTGCCCGCCGCCCCCGCGGATTCTGGCTGCCGGGCCCGGTGCGGACGTAGAAGATGTTGCCCTCCACGTCGGCATACATCACGTTCTGCTCCATGAGCTGGTTCATCGCGACGGCGGCCCTGAATTCGTCCAGATTGCGCGCCAGGCACATGCGGTAGAACTGCGTTGTGAAGTCGACTTCGGTCAAGTAGGGAGTCGCCAGCGCGCATGCCCGGTTGCCTCCAGCATGGCGCGGACCTCTGCCGGCAGCTCGGGATAACGCCGCCGCGAGACCTCCTCATGCCCGGCAATCCGCTGCTGCCAATCGTCCTCGACGAAGTCCTCCCCAAACGCCTCCGCCATCGTGCCGGCGGCCAGGCGGTAGTTCCGCAGAAGCTGCTCCAGCCGGTCCTCGGCTTGCGCGTAGCCAAGCCCATACGCGGCGCCTGCCTCCGGGTCGGCGTACACATGGGGAATGCCCCACTCGTCGCGGAGGATCTCGAGGGGCTCGGCATTGCCGTTCACAGGCATGACCGTCGCCACCCACAGAAGTGCCGGGATACCGCCGAACAGGGGGCGACCTCCTTGCCAACGGGAACCGCTGAACGTTCCGTCATCGCTGCTACTCCGTCTCTGTCGAGAATGCGGTCTGCAGGACGTAGGGGCGGTGCCTGCGTGCCCGCCCGCCGGCCCGGCGTCTCCGGCCGAGTGGGTGTGCAAGCGCGGAAGGACTCTCGCCCCTCACTGCTGCGACTGCAACCACGCAATACCGTCAGCGAGGACTTGGCGGACGACGGCGGGGTCGTCGCCGAGGTGGTCGGAGTCGTACCACTTGACGGTCTTCGGTTCCTTCGCCCGGTCCTGCAGTTGCTGCGCGCACTCGGGCGGGATGACGCGGTCGCGCTTGCCGTTCTGCAACAGGATCGGCCGAGGCGCGACTTGTGCCACGTGGTACCTGGGATCGATCGGCTTGAGCAGGAACCCGCCGGCGCGACCTGCCACGCGACCATAGAAGCCGGGCGTGCCGAGAAGCGGATTGTCCCGCAGTATCAGCGGGATGTTGCCTCCCGCGTAGATGATCCACGCCGCGCGGAACCGCGGCTCCATTGCCACCGCATCCACGCCCACGATGCCCCCGAGGCTCGCGCCCACCAGCGCCAAGCGATTGCTGTCGACATCCTGCCGCGTTGTCAGGTAGTCCACCGCGCGGCGCGTGTCGATCACGGTCTGCGCGCAACGCCGACGCAGTTGCTTGAGCACCTCCAGGCCCTGCGGGTCTGCCACCTTCCGCTCTCCCCGGCCCACCTGGTCGAAGGTGAGCATGGAGAAGCCCGCCTGCATGAATGGCTGGGCGATGTCGTTCAGGAACTCCTTCTCCTGCCCGATCCCGTGAAGGAACACCAGGCAGGGGAACGGCCCAGTCCCCCGAACCGGCACGTCGAGAAGGGCTGGCACCGTTTCGGTTGGCGTGCTGCAAAAGCGCACTTTGTACTGCGTGAGGAGCTGGTTGCGCTGGAGCACTTCCTCGGTCGCTTCGAGGGGCAGGGTGGCGTCGTACCCGCGGAAACAGCGGGCGTCCCACACCACTTTCGCGACCACCGAGACGAGCACAAGCGCACCCATCGCGGCGGCTGCGCACAGGGCGATCTGCTTCCAGTTCATAGGAGGTCGCCCAAGCATGTCTGCACGGTCATGCACCCAAATTCGCCCCCCCGGGGGGGCGTCCCTTCCCGACGCCGGTCCCGCTATCCTTGACAGCGCAACGCAGGTCGGCGAACATGACCGTAGCCGCTGGCGCCGCCACCCAATGCCGTCAAGGAGTCGCCTTCACATGAACCAGGCCACCACCCATGGCAGAGCCGCCCTGTCGCTCCTAATGATCGCGTGTCTTGCGGCGGCAGCATCTGGCGCCGAGAACAGCGGGCTGTTGCCCAACCCCGGGTTCGAGAGGGACCTGACCGGCTGGGTGTTCCGCCCGGGCGACGAGTCGCAGGTAACCCTCGTCGACCAGGGCGGCAGCCGCGGCAAGGTGTTGGCGCTGCACCCCGACGGGAAGCTTCTCGGCGTTGAGACCGAGAAGCTGGAGCTGGGTGGAACTCTCCGACCGAACCAAGCGTACGAAGTCTTCGCCGACCTGAAGAACGACGGCCTGCAGAAGGGCGTCTTCGCCTTCTCGATGTACTGCTTCGACGCCGCAGGCAAGTCTCTGCAGCAGCGCGTCTTCACCTCGCTCTCCACCAACTCGAAGCCACAGGACTGGCTGACCAAGCGCGGGGAGTTCGGACCGGGCACAGCGAACCCGCTGCCGGAGGGCACGGCAAGCGTCTGCGTGCGCTTCTCGTTCTACGAGGCAACCGGAGATTGCCAAGGGAAGGTGACTGTGGACCACGTGGTTCTTCGCCCCTACGAGCCACCGACGCCAACTGGCTGGCCCAACGAGATCCTGGCCCACGTCGGCGACTTGCAGATCCGGTTCGAGAGCCGGTCTTTCTGGACGCTCTACCGGATCGACTACAAAGGCAGCCGCCTGTGCAAGGACACGTTCGGCAGCCACTACGGTTCCGTGGCCAACTTCCCCGGAGTCGGCTTCCTCGGTTCCGGCCACACCGAGAACGAAGACGAACAGATCACGGACCTGAAGCTGTCCGTCGACGGCAAGCCGGCCGACAGACCCGAGCGTGAGACTCGCTGCCAGGAGCTCTGCCTCGAGAAGACGTCACGCCTCCGCGACCTCGTGCTGCACACGGTGGTGACAGTGAAGGACAACCGCATAGTCGAGGACGTACACCTCAAGGCCGAGAAGCCCACCCCGGTCAACCTGATCTACCACTTCATGCATCCCTGGGTGCCCACCCTCACCGAGTACCTCGCCGAGTTGCCCGACGGTACACGCGTTGAAGGGGCATTCACCGGCGACAAGACCCAGAAGATCGACAAGCCCACCCGTTGGTCCGCCGTCTACGACGCGCCGACGCAGAAGGGGGCAGTCACCTGCGTCCTCGAGGCGCCGGCTGACGACAACTGGCGGACACGGTACTGGGACGTCCCCGACGTGTACCGGAAGCACTACTTCACCACCTTCCTCGGCAAGACCGTCCCGGCCGACAAGGAGTTCCACTACCGCGTCGTCATTCAACCATTCGCAGCCCCGCAAGCAACCTGGAAAGCCGAAGCCGAGCGCGTGGCCAAGGAGTGCGCCACGCTGGGCAAGGAGCAACCGGAGTAGCAGCGCAGAGTTCGTGAGCTCTGCGCTGCTGCTGCGAGAGCGGGCCGTGGACGGCCCACTTGGTTGGAGGCTGTCAACGCCAGCACCCCGACCAAGTTCGGGCATCCGCTTGTACCTAACGGCAGGCGGATGGAACCGGGAGAGAGAGAATGGACGAGCAACGCCACCCACATCCCCACCTCGATCCGCGCCAGCCGCGGAATGGCGCGAAGCCGAGCACCAACCCGCCGGTGTTTGCGTGGAAGCCGATTGCCGCGGACGGTGGGTTCGCGCTGACCGTCACCCGCGATACCGCATTCAGCGACGTCTGTCTACAGGCCGACGGGCTGACCGATCTGCTGTTCCTGCCCGAAGCGGCATTTGCGCCGGGCCGGTACTTCTGGAAGTGGACCGCCGGTGCACAAGGGTCCGAGGTCTTCTCGTTTGAGATCACCGCCGATGCCGTGACGCTGGAAGTACCGGGCGCGGCGGAGTGGTTGCGCCGCTTCCCGGCAACACACCCGCGCGTCTACCTCCGCCCGGAGGAGCTGCCGGAGCTGCGCGCGTCGCGGAGCGAGCAGCGGAGCCAGCTCTGGCAGGAGTTGCGCGCCGCCGCAGAGCACCTGCTCGCCGAACCGCACGAGCTGGCGGAGCCGCCGTTCCTGCCGGACTGGAGCGCCGACTAGGAGAAGGCGTACAAGGTGTGGGCGCCGATCATGTGGGAGTCGCGGCGCTTCGGCCGCGGGGCGAGGATGCTTGGGCTGGCGCACGTTGCCAGTGGCGAGGCGAAGTATGCCCGCGCCGCCTGCCAGCGGCTGGCGTCCGTGTCGAAGTGGGACCCGGAGGGATCGAGCCACCTCTCCCACAATGAGGAAGCGCACATGTCGGTGATCTGGGACGGCCCGGCGGCGTGCGACTGGGTGGGGGACCACTTCACCGACGACGAACGCGCGGCTGTCATCGAGCAGTTCCGCCGGCGCGGCCAACTCACGTACGAGCACCTGCATGATCGCGATCGCGGCTCGTATGGCGTTGCCCGCTTCGACTCCCACGCCGGCCGGGAGAGTATCTTCCTCGCCATGGTCGCGTTCGTGTTCCACGAGCACCTCCCCGAAGCGCGCGAATGGCTCGACTGGCTGCGCCCGGTGCTCTGCGGCCTCTGGCCCCTCTGGGCCGGAGACGAGGGCGCGTGGGCGGAGGGGCTGTCGTACGGGCTGGCCTACGTGACGATCATGACCCTGTGCGCCACCGCCTTGAAGCGCGGCGCGGGAGTTCAGCGACCATTCTGGCGGAACCACGCCGCCTGGCGGCAGTGGTGCTGGCCGGCGTACGCCGAGTGGATTGGCTTTGGCGACCACTCCGAGCGCTGGGCCAACTCGTGGGAGTCCAACGCCGATCTTGTCGAGTTGATCGACCGCGAGACCGGCGCAGACGCCTTCGGCGGTTACATCGACGCCTTGCGCTCCGAAGCCGCCCATATGGCCACCCCCGGCGAGCGCAACATGCCCGGCGTCAACCCCCAGGGCTACCTGGCGGCGCGGAGCACACTCCAGCAGGCACCACCCCAGGCTCCCTCCTCCATCTGCACTCCGAAATCTGAGCGCCGAAATCTGAGCGTCTTCCCTGCTGCAGCGAGACGGCAGTTCCCTGCGCGGTCACTTCCTCTATCACAGCAACGCCTTCTTCTCGCTCACCGAAGGCTGGGACCCGCCGCCACTGAAGATCAAGGACAACGCCCAGTGGCGCTGGCAGTACCACCTCCGGCCTCGTCGAGCGGCGCACTCTCGGAACCGTGCTCTGCCCCGGCCACGCTTCTCTGACGCCGCCCGAAGTGAAAACGGAGCGCAGCGGCGCCACCGAAATCGCGCGGCTCGGCGACGATCTGGTGAGGGTGAATCAGGGTGGGACAATGGAGCTTGGCGACCACACCTTCACCGACGCCCTCGCCGTCTTGGTCATGGACGGCCGCAAAGATGACGTGACAGACGAGGACCTCAGCCTCGGCTGACGAATCTGTAGCGCTCAGCCGATTCACCGGCCCCGCGCTGGAGCACTGTTCCAGCGTCACGGAGTCGCCGTGCTGCCCACGCAGTCGACTGCACGCGATCGTGGGCGAGCGCATGCAGGGCGGACCGTAGACGGACCGCGAGGCGGCATGCCTCTGCCTCACTGCAGGAGTGCCGGCTCCGACTGCCCGAACGAGTACTGGGAGGTGCGACCCAGAACCAGATGGTCCACAAACCGAACCCCCAGCGAGACCGCCGCCGACAGAACGCGGCGCGTCAACTCCCGATCTGCCTCCGACGGTCTGGCCGCTCCGGAAGGATGGTTGTGCGCCAGGATGAACCCCGCCGCCCGGTGGGACAACACTACTTCCAGAATCTGCCGCGGGTAGACGGTGAACTGATCGGCAGTGCCTTGGGCCACGACTTCCGTTGCCATGACTCGGTTCTGAGCATCCAGCAGCAGCACGTGCAACTGCTCCTCGCGCCTGCCGTGGACGAGGTCCCGGACCGACTGGACGGCTTCCTCGACCGTCTGCGCGGAACGGCGCTTCGGACGGCGCTCCGGTCGCTGGGATTCGGGAAGCAGGGCAGCCGCCAGCCGAATGAGCACGCACGCAGCGTCGCCGACGCCCGCCACCTGCCGAAGCACGTCCAGCGGCGCACCAAGCACCCCGGCCAGGTCGCCGCACTTGGTCAGCAGCTCCTTCGCAAGGGGCTTCACGTCTCGTCGGGGAATGGCGAAGGTAAGCAACAACTCAAGCAGTTCGTGGTCCGAAAACGCCGAGGCTGTCGACCTCAGGAAGCGCTCTCGCAGTCGCTTGCGATGGCCTTCGTTGCGGTTGCGGTCCGACATGGCGCTTTGTCCTCGCCGCGCGCGCCAAGCGCGTGGCCCGTCGCCGACTACGCGCCGGCAGGTACGGTCGTATTCTCCTTCAAGGTCTCAACCGCCTGCCCTCGGGGGTCGGCGAGCGCAGCGTCGAGCTGGCTGCCGAGCAGGCGGCCCTCGATGTCGTTCCTGGTCAGGGCGTCCACGTACTCGCGAAGGTCAGCCAGCTCGTCCTCCTGCCAATCGTGCCAGTTGCCAAGCCGCTCGTAGCACCGCCGATACCGTCCGCCCGGCCCTTCTGCCTGCATCAATCGGTGCCACGTCTGGTTCAGGTCGCCCGAACCGTGGCAACGCAGGGTTCGGCCCAGCTCGCGGAGCAGTCGGAGTCGCGCCGCCGCGACTTGCGCTTCGAGAGCACGGCGCTCACGGACTGCCGCGTCCCGCTGGGCGCGGGTGACTCGCCGCAGCGCTTCGCGCCGGCACTTCTCCTCGGCCTTGAGCAGCCGGTCTTGCGGCGGCGGCGCGCCGTCCCAGCCATTGCACAGCTCCTGCAAGTGCTTGACAGAGCGGATGCGCACGTCCCTGTCCGGCGCCGCCCAGCGCACCTCGGCGCAGCGAAACGCGCCAACTTGGGCGTACTCGATGACAAGCGGCGACTTCCCCCGCGGCAACGGCAGCTTGTCGGCGATCAATCGCACAGACTCATCCGTGAGCGATAGAGGGATGAGTTTCTCGTCCCGCTCAAGCGATTGCGCGTCCAGCGACACGCGCAGGTTGGACCTGCCGACGCGGCTCAATCGCCAGCCGTCAAGTCCGCGGAGCCTGGTTGCCGAGGGCGCCGTTTCGGCCGCTGTCAATGCGTCGAGGGCTTGCCGGAGGTCCTCGCGGGTCACGGGCGCATCGCCGGTCGGAGCGTCGGCAGCTTCGGAGGCGGCGAAGGCGGCGCCGATTTCCGGGGTGACGGCGGCGGTCTTGGCCATTGCCTCCATCTCGGCCAACAGCCGTTGCAGCTCCGCGGGGGGCGGATCGTTGCGCAGGGCTTTCCGGGCCAGGGCAAGCACCGGCTGCATCGGCCCGACGAACTGCTCGAACAGCCGGCACCGCATTCGGAGAACCTCGTAGACGCGCTGGTCCACGCTATCGGCGAGGAACAGGTTCGCAACCGGCAGGTCGGCGTGCCGCTGGCCGATCCGGTCGATGCGGCCGATGCGCTGCTCCACCTTGCTGGGGTTCCACGGCAGGTCGTAGTTGAGGAGGGCGCCCGCCGCCTGCAGGTTCAATCCCTCGCTGGCGGCGTCGGTACAGAGCAGCACCTGCAACTCACCGTTGTCGAGACGTGACGTGATCTCTGCTTTGGGGACAGTCACCCACTCGCCTTGCCACACCTCGCCGCCGCGACCGCTGAAACAGGCGAGCGTCTCCTGGAAGCGCGGCCGCAGCTCCTCTCGAAGGTAGCCCATCGTGTCGGTGTAGCAGGTGAACACCAGGGCAGGGCGGCCGTCTGAGCGAACCTCGTCAAGCACCTTGCAGAAGCGGTCGCGTTTGGTGTCCGTTGTGCCCAAGGCGCGCAGTTCAGCAAGCAGGTTCTGTATCTGCTCCTGCTCTGCGCGGGCGGCTTCGGGCGTGGGCGGTTCGGAGGCTGGGATCTGCTCCTCCTCGAGGTCCTCGTCTGCCAGGTCGCGAACGTCCGTCTCCGCTTCCTCGTCAGGGAGCCACCAGACGACGCGCTTGCGCTGGAGGTAGCGCTCCAGGCGTTCCAGTCGGTGTTCCAGGCTGTTCTCCAGTGCTCTGGGGCTGCTGGCCGCCCGTCGCCGGTAGATGGTGCGGACGAATCCCTTCCCAGTGTGGTCGCCCGGCGCCAGGGCAAATCTCTCGTCAATATAGCGGCTAACGGACTCGTACACGTCCCGCTCGGCCTGCCACTCATAGTCGAAGGTCACATCGCGCACCTGCCGCCTCGGCGGCTCTGCGGCCAGTACTCCGCGCTCGTAGTAGCAGCGGAGCGTGTCGCGAGTGAACCGGTGCATCGTCCGCGAGAGTGGCGAGCCCTTGCGGAGCCAAGTGGCGCTCTCTGCCTGTTGTCGCGCGAGACCGCCAGCCAGTGCCGTCGCCAACCGGCCCCGGTCCGCGGGAAGCTGGATCTTCCCGGAGGGATGCGCCGGGAAGTCCGTCTCGCCGGCCAGGAGCCGCGCGGCCGGCCTGACCGCGGCGTGTGTGGCCCGTCCCGACTGTAGAGACGCCATCGCGGCATGGTACTCCCGGAGGTCGCCGAACTCGACCGCCCACGGGCCGCCGACACCGAGAACCGTCAGCAGGTCCCACGGCTCCCACGGCTGAGTTTGCATCGGGGTCGCGCTCAGCAGCAGAATGCTCCGCGTGCGGCCTCGCAGTTGCAGGTCGCGCAGGAGACTCAGCAGCAGGTTCCCCGCGTTGAACTGCCCCTCTTTCGCCTCCCGCCGGCGGGCGGCGTGGGCTTCGTCCAGCAGCACCAAGTCCCACTTGGGCGCGCTCAGAACGTGGCGGCGGTTGCTCTCCGTCCGCGCCCACTCGCGGCTGACCATGACGAGGTCCTCCGCGAATGCCGCTTGCGGCGTGCAGGGACTCAAAGTGTCATCCGGGTAGTGCAGGGCGCGGTCGTCAAAATACGGCACCAACAGCGCGCCCTTCTCCCGCAGCTCCCCCTGCCATTGCTCAAGCAGACCAGCGGGCAGCAACAGGAGCGCCCGTTTGACCCCTCGGCCCATCAGCAGGCGGCGGAGGACCAGGATTGCCTCGATGGTCTTGCCCATGCCGACTTCGTCGCACAGCAGGCGGCCCGCCGGCCAGGCAGCGGCGGTGTCGTCCACCACGAGGCGTTGGTGGGGCCAGACGTCCACCAGCGCCGTGGCGTCGCAGGCAGCTTCGCCGTTCTCCAAGTAGGGCGCCGCCGCCAGGAACTGCCAGAGCAACGCCGTGCGGAGCGCACCACGCTCTTCGTCCACCGGCTCGACCAGCGGCGGCTCCGGCGGCACGAACTTGAGCAGGCGTTCCTTGACGGCCTGTGGCAACTCCACCGTGCGAACATACGGGTGCGTGCCCTGCCAGAGCCGCTCGAACTTATCGCGGAAGTAGGCAAGTCGGTCGGGGTCGCCCCAGGAGGTGCTCAACTCCAGTTCCTCGTAGTTGGCCAGCAACGCCTGCGCGCTTTCGTTGTCGCTGCCGGCGAAGACCACTTCGTCGCCGTCGCCGTCCCCGAGGATGCCGAACTTCGCGTGGGCAATCCCCTCGCTGTGGCGCATGACGCCCACCTTGACCGCCAGCAGCCTCTCGTTGACCAGCCAGGCCAGCATCCGCAGCCGCGTTCGTTCGAAAGCCGTCTTCGGCGTCTTGAAGCGGCGGAGCAAGTGCTGGATCAGACCGGTCGGGTCGCTCCGTTCAAGCAGCGCGTCGGCATCCTGCTTCGACAGTTCCTCATTGACCAACAGGCGAACAGCCGGCCGTGGTGCCGCGTCGCCGAGGGCCAGCAAGTTCTCGATCAGCCCACCAAACCCCGCTGCCGCGGCCGACAGAACGCGGCTGGAGAAGTACGCGCAGCAACGGTCGTAGCGGACGGCGCACTTCAGACCGGGCACGTACAGCCGGTCCCGGAGGTCCGGATCGGGACCTTCGAGGAAGCGCGGCCAGTCGTGCGAGCGGAGCCGGTGTGCGGGTGAGCAGGTGGGCGGGGGAGTTGGGGAGCGGGTGGGCACGATGCACCTATCGACGCGATGGCAGGAGCCACGGTTTCGGGTTGTTTTGCATGTTGACCAGCATCCCAATGACGTGGTCGTATTTCTCGTACAGCGGCTTGACTTCGTCCGGGGCGGCATACTGACACGCTTCGGCGTATTCGAGCCATGTCTGCGTCTCGGCGGCTTCCGCCTCGGCGTCGTTGAGCTTGCTGACGAAGGCGGCCTCATACCTGCGCTTGCGCCAGCCCTCGGAGATGTTGGAGCTGACCGACCGCGACGACCGCCGAATCTGAGCCGTCAACGAATAGGTTTCCTGTTGCGGAAACTGTTTTGATAGCCGGAACACCTCCATCGAGGTCTCAAACGCCAGTTGGGACACCTCCAAGTCCCTATGCGTCTTCACCATCGTCAACGGCCTCCATTCTTCCGTGTGCCTCTTACTACGCCGCCCCCCCCCGCTCCCCTGCCCACCCGCTCATCCGCACGCCCGCTCACTCCTCCAACATCGCCAACTGGGCCGGTTTCTTCTTCTCCCACGTCGGTGGTTCGGCGCCGAACAGCGGCTGGAGCAGGGCGTGCCAGGCACGGAACTCGGGGAAGTCGACGGCTGCCGTCTTGCTGTCGCCGGGGAGGCGGACGGCTTCGGGGGCGGCGTGGACGAGCGCGGTCATGAGCTTGCCGCACGGGCTTTCGGCCGTCCACCCCTGTTGCCGCGCCAGACCGCGGGCGGCGCCGATGCCGGCTTGCTCGCCGCCGCCTTCGGCGTACTTCAGCGCCAGGGCGTGGCAGGCGTCGAGGGCGGTGTGGAAAGCGTGGTCGTTCGGGTGAACCTTCCTCGCGGAGGTGCGGGTGCGCTTTCGGGCAGGGGAGCGGGTGGGCGGGTGTGCGGATGAGCCGCTGCCCTGCCCAGCCGCACCCCAGCCCACCTGCACATCCGCCCCCATGCTCACCTGCTCGTCGCGCAGTGCGCGATCGCGGCGGCGCTCCTTGGCCGACAGCAGCGTCACCTTGTCGCCACTGGTTTTCACCAGCCCCGCGTCCTTCAATGCTTGCACGTCCATGCCGACCGAGCGGCCCAGCAGCATGGCTTCATTGAACCGGAACTCGGCCGCGCCTAAGACATCCCAGCAGAGCAGGGCGAACCGACTCTCGGCGTCCACGTCGTCGAGTCCGCGGGCGGCTAATTGCTCGACCCGCCAGTCGATCACCGCGTCAGCCGCCACCTGGATCGCCTGCTCAACACGCACCACCTCGCCGGTGTCGGTGCGGACCTCGGCGTACCGGGTGAAGACCTCCATGGCCGGCCCGAACGCCCCTACCAACTGGTCCACCGCGTTCAGCCCTTGTTCGCGCATCCGAGCCGCCGCCCGTTGCGCCGCCTCCCGAATCGCTGCCTGCATCGCCTCATCGAAGTACCCCACTTCGCTCCCCCGCCCATCCGCTCCCCCGCCCACCCGCTTCCGCGAAGCGAGCAGCACCGTGCTCTGCGCCGCGTTCTTCTGCGCCTGGTGCAGGCTGTGCTGGCTCTCGGTCTGCACCGGCCAGGTGGCCGTGATGGTGAAGCCAGCCGCGATCAGTGACTCGAACAGCGCCGCCCACGCGCTCTGCTGCTTGTGGGTGAACATGACCGTCAGCACGCCGTCATCGCGCAAGACGCGGTGGCACTCCGCGAAGACGTCGCCCATCAGGCGTTGGTAGAAGGCCTGTGCGCGCTGGCGAGGAGTCGCATCGGTCGGATCCGTCGGATCGGTCGGATCGGACCAATCGGTCTGACCAAGCCCTTCCCCGCTGCGAACCCGAGCGACGTTCACCACCGCTTCCTCGTCGTGCTCGCACAGGTACGTCGAGAACCACTCCGGCCGCCGGTGGCCTTGGGTGCGCTTCAGCCAGACGTAGAAGAAGTCGGCCAGCTCGGAGTACTGCACGTTGTCGGCGTAGGGCGGGTCCACCACTACCGCCGCCAGGCTGCCGTCCTCCACCTCCCACAGGCTCGTCGCGGAGCCTTTGGTGATGGTGGCAGGTGCGGCCGCCTCGCTCCGCGGCAGCTTCGCCAACTTCCCGTAGGCGTCCAGGACGTTGGCGATCGCCCACGCCAAGCCGCCGCCGGCGACGCAAGGCGCCATCTCCGCGTGGGTGGGCTTGAAGGAAAAGTCATGCCGATCGAAGACGCTTCGCATGACCTGTCGCGGAGCGTTCCAAGAAGCAAGGTAAGAACAGTGGTTCGCCGACTTGTCCAATACCACCGCCAGCAAGTGCCCCACCGCCTCCCCGACTTCCTCCCCTTCCGTTTCGACAATCTCCTCCCGCAGTTCCCGGAGCTCCTCCACCAGCACGCCCAGGGCCAGGAGTTGGCGGGGGAAGAAGAGAGACGCCCAGGTGGTGTGGCCTACGCGGAGCGGCTCCTTGGTCTTCTCACCTTCGGGGATTCCCTCCGTCGGAATCACATTCCCCCGCTCCCACCCCGGCCGCAGCCGCTGCAGCTCCGTCTCCGCCGCCGCCAGCGCCTCGAGATCCGTCTGCTCTGGCGCGCGGAAGTTGAGTTTGGTGGTGGCCTTGGTGGCGATGGCGTAGAGCTGGCTGCCCAGCTTGCCTTGTGGAACTCCAGGAGTTCCTTGGGCCATGGCTTTGATGTAGTCGCCGGGGATGGGCGTGCCAGTGAAGAGCGAGGTGGCATTGCCGCGGCCGTAGGTCGGCGCCGGCGGCTGCCGCAGTTGCCCGGCGCCCTTGCCGACTTCGCGCACCCGTATCGTCCACAGTCCGTTCCCGACGTGCGGGCAGTCCGGCTGGTGACTGGCGTAGAGCTGCACCCCCGCACCGTTGCTCCCCTGCTCCCCTGCCCCCCTGCTCACCCGCTCCCCTGCCCCCCTGCTCACCCGCTCCCCCGCCCACCTGCTCCCCTGCGCACCCGCACACCGGCACATCCGCCCCACGGCACTCGCTGGTACAGGTTCTGCAGCGAGGGGCACGCCGGACTTGGGCTTCAACAGATGCCAATCGGGCACCAGCGGCGTCGGGTGCCCGGTGTCGGGACAGGGGACGGTGCGGGCGAACAAGTACGTGTAGGCGGGGACGATGCCATCGACTTCGTAGAATCGCTCCATCCGCTCCACGAAGCGCTCCCGCCAGATCTTCCCCCAGTGGCGCGCCTTCTCCGCCAGCTCGGGTCCGAACCGGAATGGGTAGTCCACCGTCGCTTCGAGGATCGAGCAGGCGACGGGGTTGTACTCGTTTGCGATCACATTGACGCCGCAACGCGCGGCTTCGAGGGGAATCGAGCCGCCGCCGGCCATGGGGTCGATGATCGTGACCTGATCGCCCCAAAGCTCCGCCGTGGCTCGGCGCGCTGCCTCGAAATCTCGGGGCTCCACATAAGCGCTGAAGGCACGCGGTCCTTGGGGGTTCGCGATCCTGCGCCCACCGGCGTCTCGCGCCAGCGCGAGCAGGAGGTCGTTCGCCACGATCTGCTCGCCACTGCCATAGAACCCCAACAGCCGCTCAAACGTCGCCCGGTCGAAGTCGGCGGGGAGCAGACTCCCCAACACCGCCGCCCGGGACACCGTCAGCGGCCGCCGCGCCCACCAGACGTGGAGAAACGTGTGTGGCGCAAGCGCGCTGGCACTGCCGCGCTCCCGCATACACTCCACACCGATAGCGTTG
>Ga0210056_1000203_pt1 | contig 44853 bp, 50 predicted proteins | sample CryGeyCG2014_080_2_FD_183965 | JGI IMG/M metagenome (GOLD analysis project Ga0210056, IMG submission 183965) | Groundwater microbial communities from aquifer - Crystal Geyser CG07_land_8/20/14_0.80 (SPAdes) (version 2) | ecosystem: Environmental > Aquatic > Deep subsurface > Groundwater | place...
ACTCAAACAGGACTCGGTAATGGTCTGATACTTACCCTGTTCTGACACCACATGTTTTGAGAAAGATATTTTATTTCCCATTATCCTGTCCCTTTTTTGGTAACATTTTGGATGATTTGACATTGACTCCCATGGTAACATTATAGATGATTTGATTCGTTGGATTGCAAACAGCATAAAAAAAATGTATAATCTGACTGAACTATTTTCAGAAAAAACTCATTATATCCTGCAGCGAGGCGGGTAAACTCTAATGTCAAGACCTGACCCCATAACAACTATAACATCGGCAGAATATTATCAATTAATGTCATTTCTGGAAGAATCTTATAATCACCCATTAGTGTCCGACTAAATATTGTTCAAAATTCAATTCATTTTGGACATAAGGATATTGGTTAATATCATTGTTCTTTGAAAATGCTTGATAAATAAGGGTTTTCTCAAATAGCGTGACACTTAAAAACTGTAAAAAAGTGTAGAGGCTGACATCTAATTTAAGTCTTTTTTTGACAATAGCCACCAAGACGTAAATAGATATAGCAATCCAGATTTGTGTCTTTACAGCGTTTTCTGATGTGCCAAAAAAAGATTTTATGCGTAGATGCTGCTTTATCCATTTAAAAAAAAGTTCTATCTGCCATCTACATTTATAAAGTTGAGCAATTTTTATTGCGGGTAGTTCAAAGTTATTTGTAAGGAACGTTAGATTGATTTTGTTATCAATATCAAAGTAACGAACTCTACGTAACTTTTCAGGATATTTATCAGCCGTGTTGATACCCGTAAGAACAATTGTTTGGTCAGATTTTAACCCTGTAAGTTTATCTACAAAATGGGAATAAAGTCTTTTGAATTTCATATTTTGTTTCGCTCTTATTACAAAAAATGCCAAAGCTTGTTTTAAAAGGTAAAGTCTTTCAAAATCAAGGTAACCACGATCCATGATGTAAAAGGAACCGGGTTCGGGAATCAGTTCATCCAATATATTTACATCGCCAACTTTACCATCTGTTATCTTGATAAAAGAAGGGATATTCCCTCTTAAGTTCAATAGCGTATGCAATTTTATTGCTGCTTTTGTTTTACGAAAACGCGCCCATGGAAATAGCGATAAACATAAGTCAATAGTAGAAGCATCCAGTGCATAAGCAGTCTCTTTTAATTCTAATCCAAATGGTTCTTTCGCATATAAATCTTGTGCTTCATGAATAAGTACCTGAGCAAAGTCAGCATAGATGTGCCAATCTCTGTTTTCGTTTGCATCAGCTAATGTGCTCCGGGATATGTTGCCTCTGATCCCTGTGTGATATAGTTTCTTCTGCATGGAACGCAGGCATACTTCTATATCGCGAAGACTTTCTCGGTACGTTAGCTGTGCAAATGCCATGCAAAGATATTGGTCTAAACATGAAAATGTTTTTATGCTGTGATTGCCTTTGTAACGTTTTACACATTTGCGAAATTCGTGTAAAGGTAAAAAATCCATTAGCTGAGAAAAAATGATTTTGCCGGTATTCATTGATAGTCACTCCTTTATTTATGGCTGTAACGGAATGACCATCATACAAATTAACAGTTTTTGATTTCAAATCGATTACGATTTTTGATTGCATTAAGTTGTTCATTTTTCTGTATGTTTTTTAATTCATAAATAAATTTTGTCGGACACTAGTGATAATCACCCTGAAAATTTTTTCCAATCATATTATCCACAAGTCTGGAAAAAGCAAACTATACAATACGAAAATAGGTACCTAATCAAGAAACGCAATAAAATTGTAAGCCATGTCGGTTTATTCCCTTTAATTTTTGTAATGGACGGCAAAACAGAGGTAAAAATGGGAGGAATAGGAGGGGTGGCAACTAAACCTGATTACCGCGGACAGGGATTGATGGCTAAACTTCTTAAATATACCATTCATAAAATGGAAGAGAAAAAAAATTGTTTGTCTATTCTATGGGGATCTCGCCATCGGTATGGTCATTTTGGATGGGAATTGTCCGGACGGGAATTTGAATTTGTGATTACTAAAGGAACCCTGGAAAGATTAGATTATTTACATCTAATCAATATCTGGCGATATAAAGGAAACAAAAATGATTTAGAAAAAATTATACAGTTACATAAAAAAGATCCTTTACGAATAAAAAGGACAAAAAGTGAATATTCACAGATATTTAAAAAGACACACATTGAAACATGGTTAGGCAAAAAGGGCCATAACCGGTCATATGTAGTTTTAGACACAGATAAAAAAAGCATAGTTGAATTCGGCGGTAATTCACAGATTTTTTTAGAGACTATCCTATCCATTTTAAAGAAAATGAATTTAGAAAAAATTACTATTAAGTCACCGGTCTATCCGTCTGAACTTGTTAAAACCTGCTACCGGATAGCGGATGACTGGACTGTTAGACCATTTGTAAACATAAAGATTATCAATTTAAAGGAAACCATAAAATCATTTCTCCCCCAGATAAAAAGTAAATGGGAAAAACTCAATCTTACCGGAGAATATACCTTAATTTTAAAGATAAAAGAGACACGGGAAATCGTCCAGTTAAAACTGGACGCTACAAAAAATGTGGAAATAACAGATAAAATGATACCAGGTAAGATATTAACTCTATCAGAAAAAGAAATGGTGAGATTACTTTTTGACAGCTGTGATAGAGCAAATAATTCAGATGGTATTTTGAACTTAATTTTCCCATTAGATTTCTATATCTGGGAACTTGATAGAATCTAAAAGCCTAAAGGCTTAATTCCTTGGAATTTACCCTTTAGGGTTTTAAGGAGATTTACTGCTATGTTAAAAATAGGAATTATAGGTGCTGGAGCTATAGGCAATGCTCATGTCCAGGCATGGCAGGGAGTAAAGGAAGCAAAACTTATAGTTATATCTGATATTTCTCTTGAAAGAGCTTGGTAGAATACTGGCAATAAAAGCGACAAATCACGGTACGATGCCCGGAGGATGGTTTATTAAAAAAGAGTTAAGCGGTGGAGGCGCAGTAATTGACCATACTATACATGTGGTAGATTTGATTCGCTGGATGTTAAATAAGGGAATAAAAAAAGTATATGCTGAAATAGATACAAGATTTTATGATATAGATATAGACGACTGCGGTATGATTACGATGGATTTGGAAGATGACGTATTTGCCACTCTGGACCCCAGCTGGTCAAGGCCGAACAAGTCTTTTCCAACATGGGGCGATGTGACAATGAAATTTGTAGGAACCAATGGTACAATTGATTTGGATCTGTTTAACCAGAAGATGGCACTTTATAATAACAAACAGGTAAAATCTTCATGGGTATATTGGGGGGATAATATAGATTTGGAATTGGTGGAGAGTTTTGTTGAAAGTATTAATAATGATACGCCTTCACCTATACCCGGAAAGGAGGGATTGAAAGCATTAGAAGTGGCATTAGCAGCATATAAATCTGCAAAAATTAAAAAACCAGTTGAATTACCAAAATTAGACTAATCATCCAAGAAAAATCCTGAAGGATAAAACCCTAAAGGGTAAATTCCAGGGATTAAGTAATATGGCGAACAGATACACAAATTTAATTAACAGTTTTAGAACATCTTTTTGTGATGTAAAAAAAATTTATCTTTATCGTGCACCGGGACGGGTTAATTTAATTGGTGAACATACTGATTACAATGGACTACCGGTTTTACCTATGGCTATAAATTATGATACAGTTATTGTATCTTCTCCACGTGCTGATAACAAAGTGCACATAAAAAATGTCAATACAAAATTTGAAGAGCGGCAATTTGAGATAAATTTTCAGATACCTCCTTACCCCAAAGGTGACTGGGGTAATTATTGTAAAGCTGCTTTTCAAACTTTACAGAACTATGTGGCAGAAAATCCCCCTAAATCCCCCTTTGATAAAGGGGGATTTATAAAAGGTATGAATGCTCTTGTTTATGGTAACATACCTGCAGGTTCGGGATTAAGTTCTTCCTCTGCGTTAGTAGTAGCTTTTGCAGTGGTTATAAATGATTTTAATCAAGTTAATCTTGATAAACTGTCTCTGGCTGAACTGCTGGCTGTAGGTGAAAGATATGTTGGCACACAAGGCGGTGGAATGGACCAGGCGACATCTCTTTCTGGTAGAAAAGGACAAATCTTGAAAATAGATTTTTCCCCTTTACGGATTGAATATATACCTTTCCCTGGCGATTATATCATAGTGGTATGTAATTCACTGATAGAAGCAAAAAAGAGTGCTGAGGCTAACCTTTCATATAATCAAAGAGTAATTGAATGCAGATTAGGAACTGCAATCTTAAGAAAATTCTTAGAGAATAAATATAAAGCAGACTGTAACATTGACCTGCTGGGTGACATAAAAAAAACACAGTTCTCGCATTTGTTAAAGAATATAGATAATTTTTTGAATCAAGTTTTTGTAAAAGATGTTTTTGAACTATCGGAAATATCTAAATTTTTGGAAATTAGTGAACAGGAGCTGCGGGAGAAATATCTTAAACTGAAGGACGGTTCTTTTTTTCAGGTTACGTCAGGTAAATATAAGATAAAGAAACGTGTCCGACATGTCTTTAGTGAAGCGGAAAGAGTGGAAAAAAGCAGAGAAAACATAAAGAACAAAGATATGGAAAAGTTTGGTCGGTTAATGTATGAATCACACAAGAGTTGTGCTGAAGATTATGAAATCAGTTGTCCTGAACTTGACCAATTGGTAAAAATTGCATACAATAATGGGGCGTTGGGTTCGCGACTGACGGGTGCAGGGTTCGGGGGTTGTAGCGTGAGTTTAGTTCATAAAAAGAGAGTAGATGAATTTATAAAGAAAGTAACATCAGATTATTATGGAAATTATTTACCCGAAAACAGGATTTCCGACTATATTTTTGCTGCTTATCCATCTGAAGGGGCAGGGAAGATAGATTTACAGTAAAAAAACGAGGACCGGGAGATACAAAATGTCAAAAGTTTTAATTACCGGTGGAGCAGGATTTATAGGGTCCCATTTAACTGAAAGATTAGTTAAATTGGGCAATGAAGTAACAGTAATAGACAGAACACCTGAAAAAGAACCTGAAAATATTAAGTCAGTTATAAAAGAAATTAATTTTGTTCATAGTGACATTTTAAATTTCAAAACTTTAGAGGAAACTATTAAGGGAAAAGAATATATATTCCATCTCGCTGCTAATAGTTCTGTTAATAAAAGTTTAGAAAAACCCTCCTGGAGTGCAGAACAGAATATACTTGCCACTGTCAAACTGCTGGAACTTGCAGTCAAATATGGAGTTAAAAAGATAATTTTTTCTTCAAGCGCAGCTGTGTATGGCGACCGTAAGGAACTTCCTATCAAGGAAACGGCACCTTTAGCCCCTGCTTCTCCGTACGCCCTGGATAAAGTAACAGGGGAAAATTATATGAAACTTTTTTCCAGGTTACATAATATTGACACAGTATCCTTGAGATATTTTAACGTATTCGGACCGCGACAGAATGCTGATTTACCGCATCCCGGAGGAGTTACTATTGTAATTAACCAGATAAAAAATAAGGGTAGTTCTCAATTGCAGGGTGACGGGAAACAGACCAGGGATATGATTTATGTGGATAATGTGGTAAATGCTAACATACTGGCAATGAAGAAAGGCTCTAAACTAAACGGTGCTGCTTATAATGTTTCAACAGGGAAATCAATATCAATATGTGAACTCCACGATAAGATTTCTAAATTAATGGGAGTTGAGTCAACCCGTGAATATTTACCGTTACCCAAAGGCAATATAATTCATTCTCAGGGTGACAACTCATTAGCAAAATCAGAACTGGGTTTTAAAATAGAAGTTGATTTGGAAGAGGGCCTTAAAGGAACACTGGACTGGTCTAAAAATCAGGTTTAATTTTGGAAATGCAGTGATATATTTGTAACAACAAACCATAAAGAATTATTGAAAAGGAAAGATATAGATGCAATAGCTGTAACCTCACCAGATTATTGCCATGAAGACCACGCTGTAGATGCGCTAACCGCAGGGAAACATGTATTCTGTGAGAAACCATTAGCGATAACAGTTCGGGGTTGTGACAGGATACTGTCTGCCTGGCAGAAGTCTAAAAAGAAACTTATGGTCGGGTTTAATATGCACTATATGAGTATATTTCAGACGATGAAAGACATTGTAGATAGAGGGACAATAGGTAAAATAAAAGCAGTGTGGGTCAGGCATTTCGTCGGCACAGGCGGTGATTGGTATTATCACGACTGGCATGGTGTCAGTAAAAATACAACCAGCCTTTTGTTACAGAAAGCATCACATGACATAGACATGATACACTGGATAACAGGAAAATATACAAAAAAAGTATCAGCGTTTGGAAGTCTTGACTACTACGGTGGGGATAAACCCAACAACCTGACCTGTCCCAATTGTAAGGATAAAGACGTTTGCGTGGAAGTGTCACCAGGAGGAGTTGGGGTAAATAATGAAAGTATAGGTTCACAATGTGTTTTTAGAAAAGAAATAGATGTGGAAGATACATTTATAGGGACTGAGGGAAGAATAAACCACCACTATCAACGCCGGTTGCAGGAAGAATGAGTGTAGCGGTGGGATGTGCAGCAACAGAATCAATAAGAAATGGCGGAAAAGTAACGAACGTGCTGCCTTTACCCAAACATTTATCAAAATTGAGCGGTTAAGATCATACAGAACAGAGCAACTACTTTTTACCCCCCTTGACAAAATCCAAAATATATGGTATATATATTGAGGATATATTAAAGATATCCCAAAAAAAACAAAAGATATGACACGTTTTCGAATAACGAAATATGCAAAGCAAAGGGAGGGACAATGTATACCAAGGTTTTAATTACATTGCCAAAAGAGTTAGGAAAAGCTGTTGATAAAAGATGCGAAGAAATTGGTTTAAACAGAAGCGAATGTTTCAGAAAGGCTATTGTATCATTTTTAGGTTTAGATACAAAAATTGAAAAAAAATTGGAACAAAAATATGGTCCAATCTATAAAGCACTTGCTGAAGAAAACAGAAAAGAAGCCGAAGAAATGTTACATTTAGCTTCTGAAATAATTCCTTAATATTTCATTCTCGGGGGGATATTTAAATGTTGAACGATAAGATTTTACGTGGTGATATTTGGATTTTAGATTATGGAAAACCCCAAGACAGTCCAATAATCGCGAAAAAAAGACCAGTTGTTGTAATACAAAACAATGTAGCTAATAATTGTGGTTCGACTGTAATAGTAACAAGTATAACATCTACTTCTAAACTCGAACAATTACCTATTGGTGTAAAACTTGAACCTGGTGAAACAGGATTACATAATGTTTCATTTGCTAATTTATCTCAGATAACTACCGTTGATAAAAAAAGACTTGAGAAAAAAATTGGCTCAGTACCTAAATCAGAAATGGAAGGGATAAATAAAGCAATACGAATAAGTTTAGGTATTGAACAACATACATTGTAGTAAAATTCACCGACAGGAATTAGTTTTATGGGGGTATCCGCTTGACTCCAGTAAAGTTTGTTATGAACGACGACTTATTTCATTAGGGCTTTGAAACAACTTCAGTCAAGTCACTATTCCAAGTTTTTACCATGGTTCCTAAGAAACCTACTGTCGGTTCACTGAATAATTACTATTAAAGTTTGCCGGCAAGCAGGAATTGTTTCTGTTCCATATAGTAACGGAAATTTTCCAGTGAAACTTCAGGTGGCACGGTGTGGTCCACAGTTGGTATATACCCGCCTTCTTCTACTAAAGGAACCAGTTCTTTTAGATGGTTATAAATGGCTTTTTTATCCTTTGCTAATTCCCTTTTGTCTACTCCGCCACTTAACCGCAAATTCTTCCCGAATTTTTTTCTAATTCTTACGGGGTCCATATCAGACGCGCGTTCAAGCGGCCAGATTAAATCTATTCCTGCATCCATCAACATAGGTATTATCGCTTCAGGATTTCCATCACTGTCAAGTGTCACATATTTAACCCTATGTGATTTTAAGAAAGTGACCAGCCTTTTCATATGCGGGAATATAAATTCCTTGAATGTATATGGGCTAAGCAAAGGGCCTGTCTTCATTGCAAAATCTTCAGACAGGTTAAAATATTCCGTATCAATTTCCTCTAATATAGACTTTGAAACCTCAATAGTAAAATCAGCATAGAATTCCATCATTTCATGCATCATTTCAGGATAGTCATACCATGCTAAAGAGAGATTCTCTGTCCCCATCCACTCTCTTGCACGCCAGTAAAAACCACCGGCAGCACAATTCTGTCCCAGGACAAGAACATGCTCCCGGTTTTTCCATCCGCTCAACCTCTGTGTTTTCCACTGCGGAGGATACCTTACTGGTAGATTTGCTATATAACGTTTCTTGAGTTCTTTAAAATCTTCGGGTTTTTCTACGGGAAATTTCAGGTACTGGTCCATACATAATCTGCCACCGCCAACCGTGCCTTCAATTAATGCTTTTGTTACAATGCCGATGGAATTTTGAATTATTTCGTAACGATCAGTTTTTTCCAACACTTTTTGTTCAAAAGGCGGTATCATTCCATAATTTACCGGAATAAATTCCCTGCTGTTCATATTGAAATATTCTTCTCCGGTAAACCAATCCCAGTGCAAATCAGTAGCTTTCAATCCCTCTTTTTCCCAGCAAGCGACTGTCTGCGGCCATACTCCCAATTCATAGTTGGGAATATGATCAACAGGTTTATACTCCATTGTGTTTATGAAACGTTCTCTCTCTGTCATATCAGATTCCTTTCGAAAGTATGGGGAGAAAGTATGGGGACTTCTTACGAACCAAATCAATAGTGTCTGTCCCTATTTTTATAGCAATTTTAGTCGTTAAATTCTATCAATAAATTCAAACTTTTGCAAATTTTACAGAGATAAGATGTGGCAGGATTATTTTGAACAAAGATTTAAGGTTTCTGCTATTTTGGCTTTCAATTCGCCCATCTTTGTGGGTTTGACAAGAAAACATACAATATTGGGTTTTACTTCAGGATGTTCTATATATTCAACAGCAGCGCTATTTACTATTATGGGTACCTCCGGATAAGTTGCTTTAAGATGTTTAATCAAATCTACACCCGTTACATCGGGTAATTTCATATCAAGTATTGCTATATCAGGCACCGTGCTCTTAATGCATTTATAATATTCCTGTCCATCTCTTGCCAGAAGAACAGCATATCCTGAAGCTGTCAGTGAATCTTTTATAACCTCGCCAAGGAACTCTTCGTCTTCAACCACTAATATCTTTTTAGTAGAACCATTACCATTATCGCTATCTATATCGCCATTACTCCTTTCAATAAAAATGAAAATTTATGAACAAATATAGTATACTATAATTTTTAAAAAAAGTCAAGTAACTAGTCCGGATATTCTCTTACCGGACAATAGCATCCCGCCAAATATTGGGCCCATCCTCGGACCGCCAAAAACAGCATTTGATGCCATACCGCATATATAAAGTCCGGGATAACATTCCTTCGTGTTTTTTATAATATCCTTTTCACCAACTTCAGCCCACATAGGTTTTTCACCCAGCATATCCCCTGTTTTTGTATAAAGTTTTTTGCCAATCTTTCTGACGACTATTTTAACGACTTCTGCATCATGCCCGGTAGCATCTATAACGTATTTCGCCCGGATAGTCATCGGGTCAACGTGCAGCTTTGCCAGCTGTACTGCGCTCCAGTTCAGCACAAGCCCGGTAATTTTTTCTTTTCTTATCATTACATCTTCAACTGATATCAAATTAAATATTTTAAGACCTGCTTTTATTGCCTTTGAACACAAAACCGAAACCGTCTCCAGGGAATCGGTTACATAATACCCTTCCTGATATTTATGAGTTGTCACACCAAATTCATCAAGTATTTTCTTTGCGTCTTCCTGAAATACACATTTGTTGTACATCATCCCTCCGCCCCACATGCCGCCGCCGATTGATAACTTTCGCTCAAACAAGACAACTTTCTTACCTTTTTTAGCCAGATAATATCCTGCCGTCAACCCCGCAGGTCCTCCGCCGACAATTGCAACATCCACCTCCAGATAGTCAACAAAATCTTTAGTAAAAGTTTCCATTATTGCTTTTGAAATAACTATGTCATCCAGTTTCATATTAATACACTCCTTTAAATTTTTGTTTCTTTCAAGAGTTTAAAAGTTAACCCTGATGGAGAAACTTTCTTTGCCAACAACCTTGACCCTCCCGAAAATTTTATGTGTTTCTTTTAACTGAGAAACTATATCTATTTTTTGAGGACATTTTTCAAACCCTTAAATCTTCTACCAAATTTAAGGACTATATTCTATAAATATTATTTGGCAATAGTCAAGAAAGCACCAACTCTTCGTCTTTCTTATCCGTATCAATTTTGATTTCGTCTGTTCCTTTGAATTCTCCTGCAAGGATTTTCTTTGATAAGGGATTGACTATCATCTTCTGAATAGTGCGTCTCAAAGGTCTTGCTCCATAGACAGGGTCAAACCCTCGTTCAGCAAGAAGTTTCTTTGCCTTTTCGGTCAAATTAAGTTTAATTTTACTCTCGGCTAAATGTTTTCCAAGATATTTCAACTGGATTTCTACAATCTCTTTCATGTGTTCCATTGTAAGATTATTGAACAGGATTATTTCATCAACTCTGTTTAAGAACTCGGGACTGAACGTCCTTTTTAGTTCCTCGTAAACAAGTTTTTTTGATTCGTCTGTGTTCCCGTTGGCTAAATACTGGCTGCCAATGTTTGATGTCATTACAATTATAGCATTCTTAAAATTTACCGTGCGACCCTGGCCATCAGTCAGCCGTCCGTCATCAAGTATTTGCAATAAAACATTAAAAACATCAGGATGTGCCTTTTCAATTTCATCAAACAGTATAACCGAGTAAGGTCTTCTCCGGACTGCTTCGGTAAGCTGTCCTCCTTCTTCAAATCCCACGTAGCCGGGCGGTGCACCTATTAACCGTGCTACAGAATGTTTTTCCATATATTCGCTCATATCTATCCTGACCATAGATTTTTCATCGTCAAATAAAAATTCAGCTAAGGCACGGGTTAATTCTGTTTTGCCTACACCTGTCGGACCCATAAATATAAACGAACCTATCGGACGGTTTGTATCCTGCAGTCCTGCCCGCGACCTTCTCACAGCATCGGAAACAAGTTCTACCGCTATATCCTGCCCCACAACTCTTTCTTTTATTTTATCTTCCATATTAATCAATTTCTGTTTCTCGGATTCCAGCATTTTTGATACTGGTATCCCGGTCCACTTGGATACAACCTCTGCTATATCTTCCTCGGTTACTTCTTCTTTAAGCATAGTCTGGTCTTTTTGAATTTTTTCTAATTCTTTACTTACTTTATCCAGGTCTTTCTGAAGCGATGTAAGCGTCCCGTACTTCAACTCTGCCGCCCGTTCAAGGTTGCCTTCACGTTCAGCGTGCTGTTGTTCGGTTTTAGTCTTTTCAATTTTATCTTTTATTTCCCGTATTTTAGTAATAACTTCTTTTTCTTTTTTCCACTGTGTTTTCATTCCATCACTTTTTTCCTTCAGATTTGATAATTCCTTTTCCAGTTCTTTGAGTCTGGTTTTTGAAGCCATATCTGATTCTTTTTTTAATGCAGTTTTCTCTATCTCTAACTGCCGTATTTTCCTTTCAACCTCGTCAATTTCAGTAGGCATACTGTCAATCTCAATGTGTAATCTGGATGCCGCTTCATCCATCAAATCTATTGCCTTATCAGGTAAAAACCTGTCAGTAATATAGCGGTTAGACAGAACACTTGCTGATACTAACGCAGAATCTCTTATTTTTACTCCATGGTGAACCTCGTAACGCTCCTTTAATCCACGCAGCATGGCAATAGTATCTTCAACATTGGGTTCTCCTACAAGAACCTGCTGGAACCGTCTTTCAAGTGCAGGGTCTTTTTCTATGTGTTTCCTGTATTCGTCCAGAGTTGTGGCACCGATACATCTCGGTTCACCTCTTGCCAGGGCTGGTTTTAACATATTGGAAGCATTTATCGCGCCTTCTGCCGCACCTGCACCTACAACTGTATGCAACTCATCTATAAAAAGTATGATTTGCCCGTCGGCATTGTTAATCTCTTTTAATACTGCCTTGAGTCTATCCTCAAATTCACCGCGATATTTTGCACCTGCTACAAGAGCACCCATATCCAGAGCAATAACCCTCTTATTCTTCAAGGTATCGGGGACATCTTTCTCAATAATCCTCCGTGCTAATCCTTCTGCGATAGCGGTCTTGCCCACGCCTGGCTCACCAATAAGAACAGGATTATTTTTTGTCCTTCTTGAAAGCACCTGTATAATACGCCGTATCTCTTCATCCCGGCCGATTACGGGGTCAAGTTTACCTCTCTGTGCTAACTGGGTTAAATCCCTGCCGTATTTTTCTAATGCCTGATATTTATCTTCCGGATTCTGGTCTGTCACTCTCTGTCCTCCACCCTCACCTTAATCCTCTCCCCTCGAGGCGACCGAAGGAAGTCCCCGTGGGAGAGAGGGTAGGGTGAGGGGCTACCTAACACTATTTAGATGTTGAAATGCTGAAAAAGTTTCGGAGATTACCTTTAAAATTAGGAACGGTTAACATTTAACAGAAATAAAAAATTATTACTTCCGTATTTTGTAACCGTCTTTTTCAACTACAATCAGACTTTTACTGATTTGTTCAGTAGTCAATATTTTTAGGATGGATTTTAAGATTGGCCATATACTGGAAATTAAAGGGGGGATGGATTCTTATGCGGATTATCCCACAGTAATCTTTAGGTGGATATGTTATGATGTTGGCAAAATCTTTATCTAATGTTAACAAAATTCTTCTCTCTCGTTTGGCAATATTTATTAAATTGTTATCCGAAATTGTTCGAAATTCTTCAATAGCGGCAAGTACATCATGCCCTTCTTCGCGTAATAAATATATTAGTTTGTTTGGAATATTTTCATCAGTAAGAATTTTCAATTTATTTAACCTATACCGGAACGAATTCGTTGTTTTTTATCAATTCTGTAGCGTAATGGATAGCTGCTTTTATATCATCTTTTGTAAGTTTAGGATAATATTCAGCGATTATTTGTTCGGGGGTTTCTCCTGCTTCAAGAAGTTCAAGTACAAGATATACCATAATGCGTGTTCCCTTGAAACATGGCTGTCCATGACAGATTTCCGGGTTAACAACAATACGGTTTATATAATTTTGTTTCGGCATAACTTTCACCTCCAAAATTTATTATACATTAAATATAAAAGATATTCAAGGAAAAAACCAGTGATGTTTGTTATAATTTAAAATGTTAAAGTTTTTGTTTTTTTGAAATGTTAAACTTTCTGAAAGTCTTTTTGTAAAAGTGTTTTATAAAAAAACCAGATTCTTCCCCCGATCTTATCGGGGGTCAGGATGACAATTTGTTACTGATTTTTAAGGTATATTATACGCTATGGCGGGTTTATCTCTTCTTGGATATTTCTATTTTGATAATTCTGTATAATTCTATATGGACTTCTTCCGGGACATCCAGCATTTCTATATCGTGACATAAATCTATGGTTTTTTCTAAAGTATTAAACATATATCTACAGCAGACATCTTCTTCTATAAGTTCGTTAATTTCGTCACAGATGTTTCTGTCCAGATCTTCATCTATGTAGCCCGACAACAAAGACATAAGTCTGTCAAAATCAATCATTTATACATGCTCCTGAAAATATTTAGAGAGTTCTTCCCTTAAAAACAACCGTGCCCTGTGCAGTCTTGACTTAACCGCAGGCACAGAAATATTTAATATCTTAGCCGTATCTTCGGTGGACACGTCATTCATATCCCTTAAAATAAATGTTGTTCTATAGTCTTCAGGTAACATACTTATTGCCCTGTTAATGTTTTCTTTTAATTCCTTATTATCCAAAGTTGCAGACGGGCTTTTTGACCAGTCTTCCGGCAATTCTCTCCTGAGTTCGTCTTCTTTTTGCGTCACAAGCGGTGCATCCAGAGAAACGACTTTCATCTGTTTCCCCTTGCGTTTTTTCATTAAACATATATTTACCACAATACGATAAAGCCAGGTTGAAAACTCCGATTTACCTTTAAAACCTGAAAGTTTCCTGAAGGCCTGTATAAAAGTTTCCTGAAGGACATCGCTTGCATCCTCCTGGTTATTCATAATACGATAAGCAATATTGTAGATTTTCTTTTCATATCTTTTAACAATCTCTTCAAAGGACGAATTGTCGCCTTTCAGGAATTTCTTAACTAATATTCCGTCACTTAACGACACTATCTATACCTACCTATTTAGATGAAAATTTTGATTCGGGGATTCACCCTCGCCCTACCCTCTCCCATCAAGAGAGAGGATTAAAGTGTCAGGAGAAAAATTTGTGTCCGGGATTCATTTAAAAACTTCACCTGTCTCCTTACTCCAGAACAACAAATCCAGATGCGAAACAGGTATATTTATTTTTTTGGCAAACCTTATCATTTTTGATTCTATTTCCATATATTTTTTACTGGTCATAGATTCTGGTATTTCTTTTATTACATCATATTGCTGCAGGTTTTTCAGTATATGTCTGTCCAGTATGGCAACACTGTTTCCCAGCCCTACATTTCTCAAAAAATGACTCGCTTCTTTTAATCCGATACCCTTTATGTTTTTTACAAGCCAACTGCGGAGTTCGGGTATCGGGTAATCATATCTTCTTAATTCAGAAAAGTTTTTTCTCGCTGATACGATATATTTTGCCTTGTTGTTATGAAACCTGACTCCGCAAAGATTGAGAACCCGGCTGATATCTTTTTCTTGTCCCTTTAATAACAGGTCTTTTTTTGAAAGTCCTTCTATTGCAGACCAGCAGGATTTTGCTTTTGACTGCGGTGTCAATATACAGAAACACATTTCGGCAAAAATCCGTCGTTTGTCACCGAGCTGTCCGATTTTTTTAAACTCTTTCAGCCGTGATGTGATTTCTTTTTTCTTAAGAAAGTAGAGGTCTACCAAAAGATTTAGAGAAGGCGTCATAAATGCCGCCACTACAATCACCCTTTAATAATTTTCGCACAATAATTCATAATAAGCCTGCGGGTGTGCACAGGCAGGACATTTCTGGGGTGCTTCCTTGCCTTCGTGAACATATCCACAGTTTCTGCATTTCCATTTGACGACTTTATCTTTCTTAAATACAGTACCTTCCTTAACATTTTTAAGCAGTTTTCTGTATCGCTTTTCATGTTGCTCTTCAACTTCTGCAATTTCCTTAAAAATATCTGCTATTTCCGTGAAACCTTCCTTCCTGGCAGTTTTCTCTGCATCAGGGTATAGTGTCCCCCATTCAATCTTTTCTCCGTCTGCCGCTGCCTTAAGGTTTTCCGCTGTATCGCCTATAACACCGGCCGGGTAGGATGCAGTGATTTCCAGATCACCGCCCTGTAAGAATTGAAAGAATCTTTTGGCATGTTCCTTCTCGTTGTCTGCTGTCTCAAGAAAAATACCGGAAATCTGTTCATACCCTGCTTTCTTTGCTACGCCTGCAAAGTATGTATACCTGTTTCTTGCCTGTGACTCGCCTGCAAATGATGCCAGCAGGTTCTTTTCCGTCTTGCTGCCTTTTAGTTCCATAATAAACTCTCCCTATGACAATAAATTTTGTTCCTGACCGGACACATTCGTTTTTTCTTTTATTAATTTTTGTATCTGAGTCATTTTGCCGGTGTCGCCCAGAAGTATAGCACCAACTACTATGCCATTTTTAACAAATATCTTTTTATAAATGTTTTTTAACTTGTCGGTTATTTTGAATTCTTTTGATTCTTTATCTTTGATATCACCGAGTGTAACCAAATCAATCCCAACGACCTTCAGTTTGGTAAAAGGCGTTGTCCCAGTGTAAACAACACTGCCGTCAGCAATATTTTCTCCTGCTATCCTGCCCTGCTCTAATGCGGTAGTCCATAATCCATAAATAATACCCCTGTGTTCAGATACATCGCCTGCAGCAAAAATTCCTCTTATATTGGTTTCAAGATTATCGTTTACAATTATACCATTATTTGTGTTTATACCTTTGCCCCTGACAAGAGAAAGGTCTATTTTTATACCGGCTGAAACCAGAATAATGTCAGCGACGCTAGACTCTGTTTCATTTGCCCCTGATATAACAATCCCGATAGAATCATCTCCCTTTGAAATTGATTTGGTATCACATCCGGAAAGCAGTCTAATACCTATTTTTTCCAGACAATCTTTAAGAAATACTGACCCTTCTTCATCAATTTGACGATGGAGAATGTAGGGAGAATGTTCCACTACAGTCACATCCAGTCCTGACTGTCTTAAACTGTTTGCTGACTCTAAACCAAGAAGCCCGCCACCAATAACCACAGCTGACCTCTTATTTTTAACCTGCTCTCTTATATCCAGAACATCTCTTATGGTCCGAACAGTGAAAACACCTTCTGTATTTACCCCGGGAATCGGCGGACTGTTCGGATAACTTCCTGTTGCTATAAGCAATTTATCATATTCTAATTGAGTACTATCAGCAAAAACAACTTTTTTATTTCCTATATCAATTCCTACGATTTTCTTACTTAAATGCAGAAAAATATTATTTTCTTTATACCATCCCCCTTTATGGATGTATATTCCTTCCTTTTCTGCTTTACCTGCCAGTAAATCTATAAGCCGTGGTCTGTAATACGGAAGAAATTCCTCATCGCTGACTAAATCTATTTCCCAGTCACTTTTCTTTTTTCTTATTGTTTCTGCGGCAGAAATACCGGCCGCCCCGGCTCCGATTATTACTATTTTCATCTGTAAATCATTTTTAAAATCCCTATACCTTCTCAACCGACAGGTTGACCTACTCGGTCAAACTGGTCTTTGGGTGCCCCGCATTCAGGACAGACCCAGTCATCAGGTAAATTCTCAAATTTTGTTCCCGGATTTATCCCGTGTTCGGTATCGCCTACTGCCGGGTCATAAATGTAACCGCATATTGTACACTTCCATTTTTCCATAAATTCTCCAGATAATCCTGTCATTTTACCTTCTCTGCAAAATCCTTACCAAAATCATAGCATTTTTTTATTTCATTTTCATCCGGAACATACTTAACAGACAATCCCGTCTGGACAAGTTCTATACCAGCAGTTTTAAAAATTTCTTCAATCTCCCTGACTGCTCCGCCTGCCCACCCGCAGGAACCGAACACGCAGCCGATTCTATTTTTCGGTTTCAGTCCCTTAAAGAATTCCAGAAATCCCGCAATATTGTTAAGCATACTGTTATCATGTGTGGATGAACCTATTACATATCCTTTGCTGTCAAGCATTTCTCCTATTACTTCGGTCTTATCGGATTCGTTTACATCGTAAAGTTTTACTTCAACCCCTGAATCCACTATCCCCTCAACAATTTTTCTTGCCATTTTCTCCGTTGATTTCCACATTGTTTCATATACAACCACGACTTTGGGTTTTGTTTCATTCTTTGCCCAGGATAAATATGCATTTACTATTTTTGTGGGGTCTTTACGCCATATTATCCCGTGACTCGGGGCAATTATTTTTATCGGGATGTTCAACTTCTGAATTTCTTCTATTTTTTTAACCACTAACGAACTAAATGGCCAGAGTATGTTCGCATAATATTTTACTGCCTCCTGCATTACTTCAGATACATCTACTTCATCGTTAAACCTCTTGTCTGAAGCATAGTGCTGGCCAAAGGCATCATTTGGCAAAACCAATGCATCCTCAATTAAATAACTGAACATACTGTCGGGCCAGTGCAACATCGGAGATTCAATAAAAGTTAAAGTCTTTTTGCCTAATTTCAGTTTATCTCCGGTCTTCACAACCTGAAAATCCCAGTTACCGTAGTAATTCTTATATAACCCCTCTTTGCATTTCTGCGTGCAGTATATTTTTGCCTTCGGGCAGAGCTTCATTATCTGCGGGAGCGCACCCGAATGGTCTGTCTCCATGTGGTTGGCAATAACATAATCTATTTTTTCCGGAGACACTATCTCGCTTATTCTCTCAACCAGTTCGTTTCCAAAAGGTCCGTAAACAGTATCCACCAGCGTGACTTTGTCATCCACAATCAGGTATGCATTATAGGTTGTCCCTCTTGCTGTCGTGTAAGTATGTCCGTGAAATTTCCTTACGCTCCAGTCAACTGCTCCCACCCAGTAAACATTTTCCACTAATTTAATCGGCTTCATTTTTACCTCCTCGTTTTATAAAATCATACTTTCTTTTGAATAGTTTATCCAGAGCGTGTTTTGACTCTGCAGAATAGAATTTTTTTAACATGTTTGATTTCTTTGCAATACCGATATGCAGGAGGTCGCATTTTATATACGGGAATCTTGCAGGTGCAACGCTGAAACTCCTTAAGCCTATCTTTAAAAACAACGGATAGAATTCTTCAATTGAACCCACTTCCCCGCAGAGGCAGATTTCTTTTTTATGGATCCTTCCTGCCCTGACAATCATTTCAAACAATTTTACCATAGACGGATGTAAAATATGGTATCTTTTTTCTACCAGCGGATTACCTCTTGATGCCGCAAGAGTATACTGCAGAAGGTCGTTTGAACCTATATTTGCAAAACCCACATCTTTTAAAAGTTTATCCGCCATTAACGCTGCAGAAGGTGTTTCTATCATTATACCGTATGTTATTTTGTCATTGAATGTTTTCTTTTCCGCTCTTAAGATTTTTTTTGCATCAGAAAAAAGTTTTTTAAATGTAAACACATCGCTTGTATCTGAAACCATCGGGTAGAGGATTCTCAGGTCACCGTGTTTTGCTGCTCTCAATAAAGCTTTTGCCTGTGCCAGATATATATCATAAAAACCTTCAACCGCCCTTGCACCTTTTATTTCCAAATCAGGGTTTGTCTGCGGCGGGAGTTTAAAATACAACGGCAATTTGTCTGCGCCTATATCCAGCAACCTGACCACAACAGGTTTCCCCGCTGTTCCTTCCAGGAATAATTTATACATATCAAACTGTTCATCTTCTGAAGGCGGTTTTTCTTTCTCTAGGAAAAGAAATTCGGTCCTTAATAGCCCTATACCATCGTGCCTGAAATTTTTTATTATTTCCAGCTCATTCGGAGCACTTATATTAAATTTTAATTTGACTCTTATATGACTCTTTGTCTGCGGAGATATGTCTCTTTTAGTGTCGCAAAAAACCTTTCTCTTATTATATTTCTCTATCTTCTTTAAATAATATTTTTCTGTCTCCTCGTCCGGTAACACTATCACCTTTCCTGAGAATCCGTCAACTATCACCCTGTCCGTGCATTTTAAGTTTTCCTTTACATTTATACCGAATATAACCGGTATACCAAAAGAACGGGCGAGAATTGCCGAATGGGTGGTGTAACCGCCTTCCTCGGTAACAAATGCAAGGACATCCTCCCTGGGAATATTTAAAACCATATGAGGAGTCAATCTTTTTGATGCCACAATAACTGGCTGTCTCTCACCCACGGGACATTCAAAATGCCCTGCCGCTCCACCCAGAGATGTCAACACTCTGCTTCTTAAATCTATAAAATCGTGCACCAATTCTCTAAAGTGCACATCTTTCGTTTTATACATGTTTATGTATTCTTCAAAAACATCGGCAACAGCGTGCTCGGCATTAATTTTCTTTTCTTTTATCAACCCCGACATCTTCTCAAACAGTTCGGGGTCATTCAAAATCATAAGATGTGTGTTAAATATCTCCTTTACTTTTTTGTCAGAGAATTTCTCCGAAACTTTTATAATATCCTGCATCAAACTTTTTGCTTTTTCAAAACCTTCTTTCAGGCGGGCTATCTCGTTGGATACCTGTTCCTCGGAAATATTATAGTGAGAGACAACGCTCTCTTCGTATTCATCTGAATAAACACAGGTTATCCCGACTGCAAAGCCAGACGAAGACGCCATTCCCTGAAGAGTTCTCATATAAGCCATATCCTTATTAATAAAAATCTTTATAGAGTTGTTCCATTTTGTTTTTATTTGAATCCCGCTCAATCAAGGGTTTTTCTCCTTCCAGACCGGTTATTTCTTCGTAAGATTTCCGAAGGCTCCTGTAAATTATCCCTATTGGTATTTTCTCGCCCCACTCCAGTACTTTATTGAACGCATCCGTTTTATTGTAGGGGTCATAAATTCCATCTTCCACCTTATATACCCTGTCCTTATACCATTTGTAAGTATTTATTTTGTTGAAACTTACACAGGGCTGAAGAATATCCACCAGGGAAAATCCCTTGTTTTTGATTGCTTCTTTTATTAAATATGTAAGGTGAGTTTTATCTCCTGCATAGCCCCGTGCAACAAGACTGCAGTCACTCGCTACTGCCAGGACAAGCGGTTTTTCCGGCGGTATAAAAACACCCTTGGGAGTCGTGCCTGTGGACATATTTTCGTCGGAAGTAGGGGAAGCCTGACCTATTCCTGACACCAGCAGAATATTTTCCGGTTTTAAATTGAGTTCAACTAATGCCTGCTTCAGAGCATCAAGAATAAAAAAGTCACCGCAACCAGGACACCACGTTATCGGGTCACTGCTTTTATAATCAGAAAGTTCTACCATACAAAATTACCTCAATATCTGTTCAGTTCTATTTACTAACTCCTGCGGACTGAAAGGTCTGCCGTCATACTTAAGAATCTTATCTTTTATTGATATTCCTGTTTCCATTTTGAGAAGTTTGGCAAACTGTCCTGTAGCGTTGTTTTCCACTCCTATAAGTCCGGCATTTTCTAATATTTCAGAAGGAATTATATCTTTCTTTAGCGGATATACCTCGCTGAAATGAATATACCCGATACTAATGCCTTTCTGCCTGAGTAAACTTACTGCTTCTTCAACTATTCCGAAATTTGAACCCCAGCTTACAAGATAAACTTCTGCCTTTTCGTCAGGATAGACTTTTGGCATGGACATCTCTTCAAGGATACCTGAAGATTTTCTTAGCCTTTTTTCTACCATCGCCCGCCTTATTCCAGCGCTTTCGGTTATGTGTCCTTCAACAGTATGCTCATCACTGTCGGCATAAACAACCTGCCCGGCCGTGCCGGGTATTATTCTCGGAGAAACCCCTGTATCCGTTATTTCGTATCTGCGATAGGCATATTGGGGAATTTTCTCCAGGATATCGGGAGAAATAATGCCGCTGAAATTAGAATGAATGTTTTCCATATTAAATTTTTCTACAGTCCACGATGATTCATTTAAATACTGGTCAACAAGTATAAAAACGGGAATCTGAAATTTTTCAGCCAGGTAAAAAGCCTTGTTTGTCAGATAGAAAGCTTCTTCCGCAGTAGAAGGAGCAAGAATTACTCGCGGGAACTCTCCGTGCCCGGCATGTGCCACAAAAAGTAAATCTCCCTGTTCGGTGCGTGTAGGAAAACCCGTGGCAGGCGCCGGACGCTGCCCGTCTACAATAACTGCAGGTGTTTCTGTCATACCTGCAAGACTTATCCCCTCCACCATAAGAGCCAGTCCCCCGCCAGACGTTGCTGTCATAGATCTTGCTCCGCAGAAATATGCACCTAAAACCATGTTGATTGCTGATATTTCATCCTCTGACTGTTCAACTATAAGTCCGTATTCTTTCTGTTTGGATGCCAGGTATTCCATTATCGGCGTTGAAGGTGACATAGGATAGCCTGAATAGAATCTTATATCGGAAGCGATTGCTCCTAAAGCGATTGATTCACAGCCGGTAACAATCATCTTTTTCATTTTACCTGCATTACCTGAATCAATATTTATTTTACAGAGGATATCGCCTTTATAATTTTCTTTTACATAATCATATCCTGCCCGTGCACAGTTCTTATTGGCTTCTATGACTTCACTGCCTTTTCTTGCAAAAATTTCATCCAGCAATTCAAATAAAACATCCGGGGATAATCCGAGTAAAGCCAGTATGGCCCCTGAGGCGATGGTGTTTGCCATTTTGGAATTCTTCCCGATTTCCTTTGCCATTTTTTCAAGAGGTATCGGTAGGAACTTATTCCCCGAAGGGATGTTTTCTTTCACCTTTCCACTGTCGTAGATTATAATACCTTCAATTTCATTTTTATACATATCCAGCGTGTTTTTATCCAGACATACGAGTATATCCACATTAGAAGAAAGAGCATTTACCTGCTTGTCACTGACACGTATCTGGGTAAAATTATGTCCTCCTCTGATACGTGACATTATGTCCTGATTAATAAATACCCATAACCCTTTGCGGATAAAGACTTTACCGAGAAGACTGCTTATGACCTTCATCCCCTGCCCGGCTTCACCTCCAATCCTTATACTGATATCACAGTTTACAGTTTTTATCTCAGTCATTTTAATTTCCTTATATATACCCTGTACTGCCCGTCGTTTTCTTCTATACCTAAAAATTCGTTGCCTGTAGTCCTGCACCAGGCAGGAGCGTCTTCCTTCATTCCCTCGTCAGTGGATATTATTTCCAGAACCTGCCCGACTTTGAGTCCCTTGATTTTCTGTGCCAGTTTTATGATAGGCATCGGACAAAGTAAGCCGTAACAATCCAGACTAAAATCCTTATTCATTATTTATACCTCACTCTCACCTCATATAAACAAATTTACTTTACTCTCTTTTGCCTCAGCCAGATATGTGGCAACACCCGCTATCTTATCAACTTCAGGAATCAAGTCTTCCTTACTTATGCCCATTATTCCCATTGTCGTATTACAGGCAATAAATTTCACGCCGAGTTCTTTGGCAAGAGTAATCAACTCTTTCACCGAAGGCATTTTGGAGCCTTTCATAAGTTTTTTCATCATACCGCTACCGACACCAAGCATATGGAACTTAGATAGTTTCAGTCTATCAGCCCCGCCGCGGTTCAATAAGCCTAACATCCTCTTCATCCAGTTAGTGGATTTCTTTGAGGATTTTTCTTTTCTGACGACGTTTAATCCCCAGAAAGTAAAAAACATTGACACTTCCATATTCATGGCAGCCGAACCGGTAGCGATATTGAATGCGGCCAACACCTTATCTAAATCACTGCTGAAAACAATAATTGTTGTTTTATCACTCATTTTATCTCCTGCTTATGCTCTATTTTACATTTCTCAATATGTAAATCCTGGCAGTCTTTCAATTCTACATTACAGTACGGACACTTGCATACTCCTCCTGCTTTATTCTCATTCTCTGTCCCCTTGCTCTCAACTTTCTTTTTCGCCCTATAGTTTTCTATTGCCTTATGCAAAGCGTCTGCTCCCAGATTTGAACAATGCAGTTTATTTGTGGGCAGTCCTTCCAATTCATTCGCTACATCTTTGTTGGTAATCCTCATTACCTCGTCCAGTGTCTTACCTTTAGCCATTTCACTGACCATACTTGAGACAGCTATTGCAGCACCGCAACCGAAAGTCTGGAATTTTACATCTTCCAGAACATTATCTTTGACTTTTATGTAAAAAGTCATCATATCACCGCATACCGGGTTACCGACTTCTCCTATACCGTCAGCATTTTCTATTGTCCCCACATTACGCGGGTTTGAGAAATGTTCCATTACCTTCTTACTGTACATTTTTACTTCCCCCTAATCATAGTTAAAATCATCTTGAATTTCTTTACTGCTCTCAAAGAATGCGGCTTATTAGCCGGCATTATAATCATCTCTCCTTCTTTGAGATAAAACGGTGTCCCGGAAATAATTATTTCTGCCTCGCCGTCTATAAGATAAATCAATGCATTATAGGGTGCTGTATGTTCACTCAATCCCTGTCCTTCATCAAAAGCAAAAAATGTTACAGTCCCTGTTTTTTTATCAACTATTGTCCGGCTTACAACAGAGCCTTTCTGGTAATTTGCTAAATCAATTAATCTGATTGTTTTTGCCACAAGACTTTTTGTATCTGTCTGTTTCCTGCTATTTGCCATTTTTTTACCTCCTGCTTGGCAAAGTTACCAGACTGTGTCGCAACCGGATTACCCAACTTGTCCGCAGGATTATCGAATTTATTGGGGCTAAAAAATAACAAAATAAATCAAAACATGACAAAACTTGATAGTACTACCCGAACACAAACTTGAGCAACTCCCCCCGAACAAGTTCGGGATTCCAATGGGATTGCGACACAGTCTGTACGCTTTGCAGCTACAATTTGCTGTCCAAATGTTTTTTATATAATGGCGACATCTTGCGCAATTTCTCCACTATCGGCGGAAAAACTTTCAAGACAAAATCAATATCTTCTGTTTTATTTGACATCCCAAAACTGAATACAATTGAGCCCTGTGCCAGAGCAGCGGGTATATTCATGGCAGCGAGAACATGTGACGATTTAAGCGCCTTTGAAGTGCAGGCGGAACCGCTGGAAACCGCTATCCCTTCCATACTCAGGTTTAAAAGCATTGATTCACCTTCAATAAACTCTATACAAAAACTTGCATGGTGCGGTAACCTTTTATCCGTATGTCCTGTAAGATATGCATTTTCAATCTTTTGGGGCAATTCTTTTATGAGTTTATCTCTAAGTTTTGATAAACATTCGTTCCGTTTTGACATTTCCTGTTTAGATATTTCTGCTGCCTTGCCCATGCCAACAATACCGGGGACATTTTCTGTACCCGCCCGACGTCCTTCCTCCTGTATTCCGCCATCCATAAAAGGAATTATTCTCACGCCTTTTCTGATAAACAACGCCGCCACGCCCTTAGGACCATAGAACTGGTTTGCTGCAAGACTCAACGAATCAATCCCTGAATCAATTACGTCCACGGGCATATTCCCCGCAGCAGCTACGGCATCCGTATGAAATACAATACCTTTTTCTCTGACAATCTTTGATATATCTTTAACCGGCTGGATGGTGCCGACTTCACTGCTGGCGTATATAACTGATACAAGGATTGTCTCTTTAGTAATGTTTTTTGAAACGTCGTCAGGGTTGACCAGCCCAAATTTATCAACCGGCACATAAGTAATTTTGAACCCTGATTTTTCCAGACTCTTTGCCGAATACATAACAGACTGATGTTCTATCGCTGAAATTATTATATGGTCGCCTTTTTTCTGATTGGCAAGTGCCAGACCTTTTATTGCAAAATTATTTGATTCAGTGCCGCTGGAAGTAAAATAAATTTCTTCAGGTTTAGAATTTATGAGTCCGGCAACTTTCTGCCGTGCTTCATCAATCGCACTTTTGGCTTCATCGCCAAAATCATGAAGGCTCTGCGGGTTACCGAATATCTCTTTCAAGTACGGCAGCATTGTTTCAACAACATCCGAATCTACCGGTGTACCCGCAATATGGTCTAAATAGATTTTGTTCATTTTTTCACCTCACCAATTTCAGCCGCGGGTTCGGGTTATATTTTCTCCCGACCTTGGCACACGGTCTGCCATCCACCATAACTATATCTGCGGTGAAATTAATCTTCTCCTTAAAAAGAGATTCTCCCACGCCTACCGCATCAAAAGGTACTTTAAGTTTTATAAAATGTTTTATCTTCTCCTCGTCAAATCCGCTGGAAACTATTATGTTTACATAATTAAATCCTTCTCTATCCAGTGCTTTTCTTGTCTTAAAAACAAGTTCCGGACAGACTCCATAAGAATTTTTACCCTTGACTGATTTATCCCTCAAATTTTCTGCTGTATCAAGCCTGACACCCCAGAGTCTCCTGCCCATAACCCTTGCAACTTTGAGTGATGTCTCAACGCAGTCATTTTCAAAATCAACAAGGACTATTCTCTGGATATCCTCTGGCATATATTCGTCAAATGCAATTGATGCTCTTAAAGTATCTCTATTATAAGCAGCTATGAGACCATGCGGCACTGTGCCCAAGCCTTTCTCTCCCCACCATAGTCCCTGTGCATCCGTTGAAACACCAAGTGCACCTGATATGAACGCAGCATATCCATCAGTCGTCTGAACCCTGTAATGGTCAAACCTTGCAGGGAAAAACAGTACCTGTCTGCCCCTGGCAGCTTTTACCACCCTGTCAACTGCAGTAGCGACAGCTGTCGGCCTGGCTATAACACCGAGATATACTGTCTCCAGATGGGCAAATGTGCTGTAATCACCTTCAATTATCATTACAGTTTCCATTGGTTTTATCTTATCGCCGTCATGCAATGCTTTTATCTTGAGCTCATCCGGTCTGTCAGCACAAAGTTTCAATATTGCTATTGCCTCGTCAAGCCCGCATACAATACCTGATTTTCTCGTAAACACCTGCATCAGGACATAACTGTGTTTTTTATCTTCCTTGAGAATCTCTCTTGTTCTGACAAAATATTTGTCGCTATACCAACCGCTTTTGATTTTTTTAACCGGTATATCAAATGTTTCCGGCGGCAGTCTCTTCCCTTTCTTCCATTTAACCATATTCCCTTACCTTTCCTGATTCATATGCAAATTTGCCAGACAGCGTCTGGCATTTTGAGCAAGCAAGCATTAACGTCTGCCCCTGTTATTCCATAACAGATTGATATTTTTGTTTTGGACTGTTTGGCTTTTCCGGGATTGTCAACTTAATCCTCCCGGCCTTCAGAAGTGGTATCATTATTTCATTTCTGAAATATTCTCTATCTTTTATACCTATATGTATTTGTATTTCCTCCCTCTTCCGTGGAATTTTACAAAATTCAATAATTTTTTTATTTCTCATCTCTAAAACATCTTGCGGGGTAGCTTGCGGGGTGACTTGCGGGGTAACTGTTTGAAACAATTCAGGCAATCCAATTATTGTCTTAAAAATATTATCTTCAATAAATTCTGCTTTACCATTAGGAGAATATAACGGGAGATATTTATTCACATTTATTATACCTGAACCAATCTCTTCTACCAATCCGAGTTGTGTGAAAAATTTTGAAACCAAAGGATTTTTTTGAAATGGCGTGCAGTTTTTAAGAGTCAATACTCCTTTTTTATGCGGAATACAAGGATTTGTCACTTCTACTCTGTCAGAATATATAACCAATCTGGAAGGTAAAGCAATGGTATATTCTCGGTGTATAAGAAGATTGGCTACTATCTCTCTGAATATTTTTTCTCTTAAACTGATTCTTATCACTCCTTCAAGATAAAATGGGTCGGGCAAATGTTTTTCTATGAATGACATCAATATTCTATAAGCTTCTATAAGATTTACCCGTATATCAACCCGGTCATCATATCGGTCTGTATTCTTCTTTTTAACTAATGCATCAATTTTGTAATGGGGAATAATCCCCTGGATTGATTCTTCTTTTCCAAACAAAAGAACTGCCGCAAGAGTATATCCGCTTTCCCCTGTTAAAAAATCTTTTTGATAAAGACCTGCTTTTAAGAGCATCCCTTTTGTATCAAAACCTAACCAGGGATGTTCCGACATATGACTGCTGATTAGATTCCTGGTTTTTCTCAGGGTGGTCTTGTCAAAATCGTTAATGGTCAGGTAAGGATAAACTCTGGATTCAGAATAATATCCACTTTTTCTGTTTGAAATAGATGCAATCTGTTCCGGGCGTTTAACCTTAAAATCGCCATCGGCACTTCTGTCATATACTATTCCATTTAAGGTATGAACCCTTGAACTTTCCGGCACTTGGATTTGGAGAATGTTTTTCCCTTTAAACTCTATCTGTTTTGGGAAAAGTAGAAAAGGAGGATTTAACTTTTCAGCATTATTTGTAGTTGATACTACATCAGCCATAATTTTTTTTATGCCGTGATTATCTAACCCTTTTATTCTGCCTTTATTATCTACGCCAAGAAATATATCTCCGCCTTCCCTATTTAAAAATGCACAAATAGTCTCATATAGAGATTTCGGTACATCTTCAATAGATTCTTTAAACTCAACATGCAATGTTTCTTTATTTTTTAAGATTTTTCTTATACGGTCAATATCCATATTCATTCACCAAATTAAACCTGATAAAAAGTATCAGAACCGTCCCGATACTTTTACTCTCTGATTTCTATTCTGTTTCCATCGGGGTCTTTAATAAAATATACCGAGCGGCCGTCTCTTTTAACTTCAATAATATCGACTCCACTGTTCTTAAGTTCATCTAAAAATTTATTTCTATCAGGCACAACAAAACCCCAGTGGTTATATCCGAAAATATTATCTATCTTATTTTCCATAACAGAAACCGGAGCGAATATTTCAATCTTAACATTGCCCAGTCCTAATCTTACCAAATTGCAATCATACGGAAAATTAAAAATAGCTTCCATTGTGGACTTTGACAACGCATCTTCCTTTTCTTTAGTGAATCCCAATTTATCTGTATAGAATTTTATGAGTCCGCCGGGATTATTCGTAAATACTCCTATATGGTCACAACCATAATTTTTCTCTGCCATATCTATAACTCTCTGAGCGTTGTCTTCTTTACACCTTTAGCGACCATCTCTTTTATAGTTTTTTCAGAATCATCCGGTTTTATATTTACTCCTTTAATTGCATCCATTAACAATTTGACTTTAAATCCAAATTTCAGTGCATCAAGGACTGACGATTTTACGCAGTAATCTGTAGCAAGACCGCCAATATAAAGTTCATTTATATCAAGTTTCTTAAGCAGTTTAGAGAAATGAACTCCGTTGGAATCAGCGGATTCAAAAACAGAATATGCGTCCTGCCCGGGATGTGTACCCTTGGACAATATTATCGTCTCTCCGGGTAGTTCCAACCCGTGATAAAACCTGGCGCCATACGTATGATGTACGCAGTGTTCCGGCCAGAGCCCGCCGTATTGCTTAAAATGATTTGTCTCTTTCGGGTGCCAGTCCCTTGAAGCAAATATAGGCAACTTATTTTTTGAGAAAAACCTTATGTATTTATTCAGTACCGGAACTATTTTATCGCCATCCGGCACAGCCAGCGCTCCTCCCGGACAAAAATCATTCTGTACATCCACTATCAACAACGCCTTATTTGTTTTCATAACAGTTCATCCTATACTTTTTAATTAAATACTCTTTGAAGTCGAAACAGTGATACCTCTAATTTCATTATGTTCTATATCTCCAATTTTTTTGTTATTTGTTTTGGAAACTGCACAGTAAAAATGATACAACTTCTTATCTCTAAAAAACACTGCTGGTTTATGAGCGTATTTAGAGTCAATTGAGCCTTCTGAACCAACATTCACAAGAATTTCGTTTGATTTTTCCCAATGAATTAGGTCTTTTGAAAAAGCCACGCTATCGCGGGCGTGCCCATCACTAGAATTTCCAAAATAAAACATAATCCAAATTTCATCACTTTTACAGACGCACGGATCACTGGCAAAAATATCATCAAAAGAACCTGGTGGACCAACGGTTAGCACAGGATTTTCCTTAACACGTGTCCATTTTTTAAGATCTTTAGATACTACGACTCCTATTTGTTCAATCCATGGCCATTCTGTTTTATTTTTGGCATTATAGAACATATAGAAAATTCCATTGTTTTCAATCAAGCAAGATTTGTATAACCCACCGATTTCCCAATCAGCCCCATCAGAAGAATAAAGAAGGGGGTCTTCCAATTCCCAGCATCGAATATCATCGCTCCAGCATAACCCGATTGAGGCAGGTCCACTTTCATAACCTGGATTTGGATATGAGTGATAAGTCCCTAGAAAACGTCCATTTATCTTTTTCAGTTGACCGTTCCCAAATAAATTGTTATCACGAACTATCCAAGTCAGAGCAATATTAAATTCAGTTGTTGACCCTTTAGGTCCACGATCTATAATAATACCTTCTTTTTTCCAGTGAATAAGGTCATTTGATGAGGCTAGCCCTGTTCTATATCCAATCGAATCCCAGCCTATGTGGGTCATATAAAAGCATCCTTCATATTCAAACACGAACGGACCATCAACGGCATGACTATCGTATTCCCTCTGCTTAAATGAAGGTGATAAAACAATCTTTGGATACTTATAAGGTGTCCTCAAACGCTTAATTAATTTTACAAATGAATTATCCATTAAATTATCTTAAATGGGATGTGTCCCTATTTTCTAAAAAAGAATATTTGCTAAAATACCTAAAATGATTACCTGCGGAACAGTTATTATCGGTAACCATATTGCTGTTTTCCTGCCGATGTTTGTCCAGATAAGTCCTATTTCCGTATAATCAGTAACGACTCCTGCCATAAGGAAAACAAAACTGTTACCTAAAGCGCCTGTCTGCCTGTAAATCTCAAATGCAAGTGGTGCAGCCCCTTCTGAACATATTTCCATTATAGTAGCGAGAAACAAAGTTACTAAAAGACCTACCGCTGTCGGTCCCATATACTGATGAAATATGTGCTGTGGTATGTATGCACCCGCTAAACTTGCCATACCCATACCAATAAGAATCCACCACAGAACCATATTACCGAGGGATACGGAACCTTCAACTATTCCCTTAATATCATACTGAATCTGTTTCAAACTGAACTTGTATTCTCCTGTCCTTCTTTTTATATCCGCTAATATTGAGAAATTTTCATCTACACTAACAATATTTTTGTTTTTTTCAATCAAGTTCTTTCTTTCAAGAAATTGAAATATAAGTCCGGTAATAATTGCAACAACTATGGCTGAAAATATTATGTAAAAAACTTTTAAGCCAAAGAAACCTAACATCATTATCGTGAGCGGGAGATTTGCCCAGGGGCTGGCAAGCAAAAAACTTATTACTGCCGGGATGGAGGCGCCTTTCTTGTAAAGTTCTATTGAAAGAGCCAGTATGCCGTGACAGCAGGCACTCATAAAAAATCCAAGAATAACCGAATAGAAAATCGTGCGTTTTTTCGGCTTGGCGAGCATTTTGGATATATATTCACGGGGGACAAAATGCTCAATCATACCGCCTAAAAATAATCCGATAAGTACCGCCCACCAGATAGTCTTAAAGTACATCCAGAAAGATTCTCTGAAAGGTACCAGAAACCGGACAAAATAAGACAAACCGCACAGAACCAGAATTATAAATGTAACAATAAAAACCTTGTTTTTGTACCACTCTGTCTTAGCAGGTCGGCAGGAACAGCATTCTTTAGTGTCCATGCGCCAGTTCACCTATCCCGGTCATAATCCACATAAATATCAATCCGATTAAAAAAGTAACTACTGATAAATTCGCTCTTTTTACATCCTTCTGTTTATGGAGTTCCGGTATTAAATCCGAGGCGGCAATATAGATAAATCCTCCTGCGGAAAACGGGAGTATGAATACAGAAAAATTTTCTACCATCCCGGCCAATTTATAGCCTATCACTGCACCCAGCACGGCGGTCAGGGAACATAAAAAATTAAAAAACAGTGCTTTATATTTACTAAAACCGCCATAGATAAGTATGCTGAAATCACCCAGTTCCTGGGGTATCTCATGGAACAATATGGCTAATGTAGCAACTAGCCCCAACTTAAAGTCAGTTAAAAAAGCTACGGAAATAATCATACCATCGCCAAAATTGTGGATACCGTCACCCACCAAGTTTAAATAAGTAAAGGCATGTACTTCGCATACATCCTCATGGCAGTGTCTCCAGTAGAAATATCTCTCTGAAATAAAAAAGAAACAGAACCCTAAAATAGTGTAGCTGAATACTGTCCGGCTACTGCTATTTTCAAGGGCTTCCGGCAACAGGTGCAGGAATGCTCCGCCTATCAGGCTACCCGCAGCAAAACCTATCATCAACACCAGTATTTTCTTCAGAATTTTATCGTTTATTGCAAGACTCACCACGCCTATAAAAGACACCAAACTCACTATAAAAGTTGCAATCAGACTATAAATAAACGGCATAGATTATTGTCTCTTTTAAACAATCTTTTTAATTTCTGAAAGTTTAGTATAGTGACCGCGTTCTTCTTCAATAATTTTATCAATAATACTTTTCTCGTTATCAGGCACAAAATTCCTCATTTCCAGATAATATAGAATAGATTCTATTTCTGCCACCAGACCTACGTCTATTGCTTCCTTATACCCTCTTCTACTCTCTTCTGTAGTTCCCTGTTCCACTTTTCAATTTCCTCTTTCTTCAATCTCAATTCTTCTTCCATCTTTTTACGCACAAAACTTACTCCTATACCGGCTCCAATTTCTTCAAAAAAGTTTATCAACTCAGGGGTGAATATGTCCTTTCGGCTTCCACAAATTTTGCCGGGAATCCTTTTGTTTCGTAATATGGAAAGTCCTCGTTTCCTTTTAAACGAACACCGACAGCTTCAAAACCTGTAAATTTCTTTATCAGGATAAGGATTTCACGAATTACATCGGTTTTCTCGTCCGATTTATTAAGTAGCTCCATCAATTGAATCGTTAGTTTCTTTTGTTTTTCCATGCGATTATATTCGGCTTCTGATTTTTTTAATTTAGCTTTTTCTTTCATTTCTATAGTGTCGTAAGATGTTTTCCAAGACTGGATGCTTCTTCTAATTTATCGGGATGGCTGTTTATTGCGCCTTTTTCGTCTATGCTTCTTATAAACAAATCTTTATGGTAGGCAACATCAATTGCATCAAAGAAATATTTAACTGCTAACTTCGCACAGTCAAAAAGTTTCTCACCCTTTGTTCCTCCTGCTGAAATAAAAACGCCTTTTCTTTCTTTTTGTGGCAACAAGGGTCGCTTTAATACATACTTTCTTGCCCACATACACTGACATCGGTCAATCAATGCCTTCAAATTAGATGGTAAATTGTAGAAGAATATCGGAGAGGAAACTATTATGCAGTCTGCTTCTGCAAATTTTGGATATATTTTCTGCATGTCGTCCTGCAGGACGCACTTACCTGTCTTACTGCAGGAATGACACTCCCTGCATGGCAAAATTTTTAAATCTCTGACAAATATTGTTTCAACACTGGCCCCGCAGGACATTGCTCCTTCTAAACATTTTTTCAACAATATGTCGGTGTTGCCGTCTTTACGACAACTGCCCGCTATACCTAATATCTTCATACAGAAACAACTTCTTTTACTTCCGGAACTCTCTGTTTCAGTACTCTTCCGATACCGGCTTGTAACGTCATCTGTGCCATCGGACATCCGCCGCAGGCACCGGTGAGTTTTACTTTGACTATTCCGTCATCGGTAACTTCAATCAACTCTACGTCCCCGCCATCAGCCTGGAGCATTGGTCTTATTCCCTTTAATGCCTCTTCAACTTTTTCTCTCATGCTTTCCTCCGCTTGTGTCTTAATATTTCAAGTTCTTCTCTAAGTGGATGCCAGTATTCTTTATCTTTTTCTCTTTCTGATAATTCTTCTTTATGTAGTAATTTTTCCAGTTGCTTAATATCTTTTTTCAATGCCATCTTCAAAAGTGGCCTTTTTGCAGTGCATTCTTTTGCTAAATCTTTATTTTCATTAACCAGGTTAATCAACCTGTTACTATTACGACATTCGCATAACCACCATTTGATTTTTTTCAAAGAGGGTTTGGGTGTTGAAACCATATCGTTTTCAACCAACCGATTAAGCATCAACCAATCTTTATCTCTCTGTGTCTTTTTACTCTGCACCAGGTCTTCTAATCCAATGATTTCAATTATCTTATTCTGGGAAGGTTTTATTGTGACCCTCCTCTCCCATAAATTTTCAAAATCATCACAGCCCCTAAGTTTTCCAATGATATCAACCCTCAGATTTTTTACAGGTTCTGCATAACACCTGAAATGGCAGGCGTGACCTATCTCAAGAAATTCTTTCTTTAGCGGTGGCACATAGATATTTTTTGCCTTGAGTAAGCGGAGTACTTTTTTAAGTTTAGCAAGGTTTTCTGTATCACAAAAGACAACAAAATCTGAATCTTTGCTAAATTCTGCGGCGCCGTAAATAATGCACGCCTGTCCGCCTATTAGAAGACTTTTTACTCCGAACTTCTGGAAAGTAAAAAGGACTTTGGGGATCGGGGTCGGGGTCAAGACTACCTCCTAAGGATAGATATAATTCCCATAATTTACCTGATTCTTTTATTCTTTGTACTGGTGTCAGGCTCAACCATTCCTGCTCTTCACTGATATATTTTTTCTTCATAGGATTTATCTACTTCTTAATTAAATATTTACTTACTTCACCTCTTCAAATAAATCTTTTGGGTCTTTTAATGCTTTGAATTCCCATGTTCCGAAATTACCATTCATATTGACTGCCCTTATCCACTCCTGAGCTGCCTGCCATTTGGCTTTATCCTGATCAGTTTTTTGACCTTTAACTTCTAGAATTAAATATCGATTATTTCCAAATTTAATAATAAAATCAGGATAATAAGTATGTGTTTGTCCTTGCCATAAATAAAATATTTCAAATCCAAGATGGTCATTTTTTACCCATGAAATCAATTCTGGAATCCTGTTCCTTTCAAATTCAAGCCCTATCTTCTCCCATCCACTTTCAATTACAATATGACTTATCTGGCTCTTTTTCACCGGCATACTGGGCTTGCTTGTGTACCATGTCATTGCAGTAGCCGTGCTTCTTTTTGGCCTCACCGGATCAAGAACAACAGTGGGCGCCTCGCTACTGGAACTCTTGATAAAACTACCTATATGATTTGTTATTTTCTGCAGGTTGAGTGCTATAAGAATATTCTTTAATTTCCCTCTGCCATAAAACAAAGGTAATTTAGTTTCAAGTTTCGGGGATTCAATGAACTTATCTATAATTTCAATAAGTTGTCCTATATGACTACCGGGATCTCCTTCCCAACTTTCTCCAAAATTCTCGTGGAGCCGTACAGCTGCTTGCAGTTTCAACTTTTGTAATCTATGCTCTTCTGCCAGTTTTTCAATGTCTATTTCGGTAATCTGGTCAAACCTTGGTTTGTTATCAATAATTGGGGCAACTTCAACAATGGTAGGGGAATCCTCTGGTGAAAGAATTAATTTCTCAAGTCTACCCCATTCCAAATCAAGAAAATAACTCAATTTATACTCAATTCTTAGAACATGAGGCCACTGTATTTCAAGTTCCATCCTGTCAGGAAGCGGTTCAATTTTCGTCTTTGGAAGTTCTGGTCTTGGAGGTCCATCCGTACCTTCAACCGGAAGAAAAGTAAACGGAACCCCAAAAACTGTGACATATTCCTCATTATAGAGTCCTGTTTCTTTAACAACATCATATGAAATCCTGCGTAATCCTCTGCCTATAACCTGTTCACATAATAACTGGCTTGTAAACGCACGCAGACCAAGTATATGAGTAACTGTCCTGGCATCCCAACCTTCTGAAAGCATGTTAACACCAATTACGCAGTGTATGTTTTCACCAGGTTTTCCTATTTTACCTACAGTATTAAATCTATCTCTCTGCTGTTCTACGAGTTCTCTTCCTGTTTTATCCTTATTTATTTTTTCTTTTTCATCTGATTCAATTTTATCCAGTGCTTCCTGATCAATTCGGAGGAATGTGTTTTTATCCACTAATTCATCTACAGCAAAATATCCATTTATCATAGAGTATTCTATCCTGGCAGCAGTTTCAGTACGATTACATATCATAATCATTACAGGAGGAACACCTATATTCTTTGTGTCCCATTCCTCTTTTGTCTTTAGCCAATCCCCTCCAAGAATGCTTACCGCATTTCTGACTAAGTCTGGCAACCCTTCATTCGGTTCCGCTCTGCGATTTAAATCCTCTCTCACGTGTTCATATATGTGAAAGAACTTTGATTTCAAATCTGGGCCGGCTATTGAATCATCCCTAACTGCAACTTTTGGGGTTTTCACTAACCCACTTTCAATAGCATCATTAAGTCCAAAATCGCTTACTATCCATGTAAAAAGTTTTTCTACTTGATTTGTCTTTCCAGTGGGTTTGAATGGTGTGGCAGTAAGGTCGTATGCTTTCAGAACTCCTCTTGCCCTGTTAATCCTATCAATACCTTCAATCCAGATAGTAGCCTTTTCTTGTTCTTCTCTATCCTCTACTTCATCTTCCCGCGGTCTGTGGCAATGGTGTGCTTCATCATTGATTATAAGAATATTATGCGCTCCTCCGAAATCGGGCAAAACTCTCCTGAAAAATGCTTCATCGCTCTCTGGACCTTTTTTTATAACTTTCGGCCCATAATTTTCATTATAAGGCGCTAAGGTATGCCAGTTAGTAACCATTATTTTTGCCTGTAATAAATCCTGCCACATTGATGAATCAACGAGTATAAAATCCTGATAGAAATTATCGGGATTGTCTGGTTTTAGAACTTGTAATCTGTCTCTTACGGTAATGCCGGGAGCTATTATAAGAATATTTTTAGAAAATCTGGCATCACCCGGACTGGCAATTTTATTTAAAGATTGCCAGGCAATAATCATTGCCATTACAACTGTTTTACCTGTCCCGGTAGCAAGCTTAAGACATTGCCGTTCCCAGTCACTACCGTCATTTAATATTTCTATTCCTTGTTTTTCTGCAGGATTAGCTTCTGTAAGCCATATTTCTGTTTCAACAGCTTCAAGTTGGCACCAGAAAAGTCTCTTGTCTCTTCTGGTATGCTCGATATCATACCAAAACTGAAGTAGTTTTCTTGTCGTTCCTGTTATATTTGGATAATTATTCTCTCTCCATTTCTTTACTCTCGGCCTTATTTGATTAACAAGTTCTATTGGAACGAAAATGCCGGGATCATCCGCTCCTGCCTTTCTGGTTTCACCAAGAGATCTCCAGTAACCTGCTTTTCTTCTTCCTGGTTTCTTTTCAAATGACTGTGTTTCACGAATATAAAGCCAGTGTTCTTTAGGTTCTTCAAACGGACTGCTAATGATTAGTTTGTCTATACCTTTTTGAGCCATTTTTATTAAACTCTACTTAAACTCTACTTAAACTCTACTTAAACTCTACTTAAAAAGTACCCATTCAGGCTTGGCGTCAGAACCAATATTTTTGATTATTTTTTTCTTGTTAGTCATTTCGTAGAGCAAATTATTAATTTTCACTTTTTTCTGTTTATCATTAAGCACGTTTGATAATTTGTCTAATACTAAATCATCAATGTCTTTTCTTGAAGCACTCCTGTATTTTTCAATGAATGAAGTTATCATCTTTATATAATGTTCTTTATCAAATGCCCTGTTTTTAATATACGTTGCTTTATTCCCGGTAATTGAGGCAATCTCAGATACTACAAAAAGGTTAGGGTATCTACCTTCTACCAACCTTTGTTTTTTAAGTAGTTGATACGCTGCTTTCTCAAGTTTTTGCTTCTTTTGTACTTTATCAAGCAGTATAACAGTATTAATATCAAGGTCAGTCTTTTTTGTTAATAATCTTGTATAATTCTCATCAATTATCTTCCCGGTGATTTTCACGGTCACAGCGTCAACATGGTCAAGGATATATGTCGGAAGTGGAAAAAACCTTCCTCGCTGGAGTTCAAACATTTTTCTGATCCCACCACCACGAGTGTCAATCATATTCAGGTTTGCCATTGCAGTTGCGAGAAAATTATTGCGGTAAAACCTCGGCGGCGCATCCTGTTCAATCGCTTTTTCCACACTGCCGGGTATGAAATTCCCCGCATTGTCAAAAATCAATTCATCCGGTTTTTCTACGATGCTTATTCGAGATTTTTTTTCGTAGTCCTGGTGTGCGATACAGTTATGTAATGATTCTCTGATAACGTAAGAATCATACTGGTTGATTTCAACTGGAAACAACGTGTTATCGGGAAGGTATCGGTATCGTAAGTTCCGTATTTTTGCAAGTGCCTTATCTGAATTTACCAGAAACGGTGGAAAAAAGTGCTCATAGTCTTTATCGCTATTTCGCTCATCTCTAAGAATCCAGCTTATTTTTGCCACCGCGGGAGAAATGTATTGATCAGATTCTGATTTCCCAAGAAGAATTATTGCAGTTCTCGTAATTTTCCCCTGAAGTGTAACTTTTGCTTTATTCAAAAAAGTAATATCATTCCAAGTATCGGATTCCCCGACACTATCAGGAAACTTAATTTTATATTCACTTCGTGCTTTAGTAATCGCTACGGTATCCAAATCGTCTGTTGTAGCACCTTCACAAACACCGGCGGACCAATCTGGTTTGTTTTGACTGCGGATTAACTCAATTTCCTGAATGCTTAAAGGAGCGAGGGATTCACCTTCTCTGCCATAATAATGACCATCCCATGCAATAGGCATGCCTTTGGGTGCCGCTGGTATCTGGAACATAATCACTCTACCTTCCGGTAAATCCAGCGGATATATTTCAATAAATGAAATGCGTCCTGTTGTTTTATCAGCAATTTCCTTTTTTAAACTATCCAGAGTACGTTTCCCCTGTGTCCGATATTTTGAACCAACAATTTTTTTTGTTGCATTATCAATCCCAAAAATCAACCATCCAAAATCTTTCCATTTGAGATTTGCTTCGTTACTTAATGCAGAAAAGTACTTACCTATATCATTGAAATGAAAATCTCTTTCTGCATGTTTAAATTCAACACATTCGGATTCAGTTGTTATTTGTCTTAAATTATCCAAAATATTTATCAGTTCCTGCTTATTCATTTCTATCTAGTTTTTTTATAACAAAAGATTCAATTCCCCTGTTATCAATTATTTTAACTGCTATTTTATTGTTATCCCCTGCCGCAAAAGGTAGAGATTCGGTCCCTTTAAAAGACACTATCAAATCCTCATTCACCTCACCATTCAATGCTTTTGCAAGTCTTGTCCAGTCGTTTTTGCCGTCACCCATCGGGAAAAACACCTGGTCGGGGAATAGACTTCTTTCGTCATAATCAGTATCCAGAAACCACATTGATATATTTTTTGTGTCTTTTGAAATTATTTCTCCGCTTATTGGGTCATAGTAATCAAAACCATTTAGTTTCACCTTGAATTTTTTGTCTTTAAGCTTTATTACTTCCACATCCGGCTGACCTATAAGCCAGTAGCTATGACCTAATGCTTCTTTTTTCCTTAAATCAGCAGTAAGCATGTCAACACTCATCTGGGCTTTAAGAATAGTCGCTCCCTTCCAATTGATTTCGTCAATGTCCTTCGCCGCTCCAGGGTCAAAATGAAATGCAGCAAATATCACGAAATCAGGTTTTGCCTTTAATTCTCTCGCCTCTTTAACTGCATTTTCAACCTGTCTCTGTTCAAGCGGTCCGAAATCCGGACCAAAACTAATGACTGCCTTTTTGTTTTCTCCCGACTTTTCAAGAATTTCGCCCTCCGCATGAAGATATCTTGTTCCAATCATAGGTTCTATTCTTGAAAAAGATATTATCTTTCCTCCAACAGCGCGAATGCCTGTAGCTTTCAATCTATCGCGCCATTCAGACTGTTTACCGGTTTCACCGATTCTTGAAAGTTGATTCCCAGTGGTTTCTATTTTATTTTCACTTCCGTCAAAAGGTTTTACTCTTAAACATGGAACCGCCTCAACAGTAAATGGCCCGGTTACACGGACCTTGCTTTTTTCTACAAACGGTTGGTCATATAGAGTTTCTTCTTTGGCTGGCTCGTTATTGGCAATTGAGCCAAGTGTTATATGAGGAACGGTTTTATATCTGAATCCGCTTCGTACACCTTCTTTAGGATGTGCTAATTCGTAATAGTTATATTTAGCAGTCATTAACCGCTGTTTTGCAAGTGTTATCGCTACACGAGATGTATCACAGGTAATCCATCGTCTGCCCCACTGTTCTGCAACAAATGCCGTTGTTCCTGAACCACAGGTTGGGTCAAAAACAAGGTCGCCAGGATCGGTGGTCATTAGGAGACAGCGCTGGATAATTTCTTCGCCGGTTTCTACAACATATCTTTTATTTGAAGAAAAAAAAGGTTTATTCCAAGAATGATCTAATTCTGAATAAGGAAAATCTTCAAAATAAGAAATAAATCTCAGAGTATCTCCAGATGGTAAAAGTCTTTTTCCCTTAGCCAAATTATCCATTCCCTGTAAATTAGTTTTCCAACTTCGTTGCCCACCTGTTAACGGGGGGTTGTATTTCTTCTTATTATACTCAAAGTCAAATACAGAGGATGCATTAAAACCAGCTGGAGCTAACTTGTATGAGGCAAATATTTTTGAACCAATCGGTAAAATTGAGGGTTCTTCTATCTCTTGTGGACTCATTTTTCTTCTTTCTCCATCAGGTAACTCAACAAAAGACCATGTACCACCATAGTCAGGAGTAGATTTTATAAATAATTTCCTAAACTTTAAATTATTAATATCTTTTGCAAAGAAAACTATGTAATTATTAACAGTACCTAAATATTTTGGATTCATAACAGAAAGTTTTCTTCTAAAATTAATAAGTGCAACAAAATTACTTACTCCAAATATTTCATCTAGTAATTCTTTTACATGATGCACATTCTCATCGCTAATCTGAACAAAAACGCTACCGCTTTCGTGCAATAATTCTCTGGCAAGTAAAAGGCGGTCCCGCAGGTACGTCAAATAGCTGTGGATTCCAAGTTCCCAGGTATCCCTGAATGCCTGAATCATCTCCGGTTCAGCCGGAATGTCGGCATCGTTTCCATCTTTAACATCACGTTTATTAACAAATGGCTGGAAGTTTGAGTTGTATTTTATTCCATAAGGCGGATCAATATAAATCATCTGGACCTTGCCTGCCATACCTTCTTTTTTCAGAAGGCTGTTCATTACAAGCAGGGAATCACCTGCTATAAGACGGTTTGTCCAATCGTGTTCGTGACGATAAAAATCTATTGCTTTAGCAAGCGGCAGTTCATTATCGGGCAATTGGAATAATGAGGGTTGTGCTTCTCCTGCATCTTTTTTAAGGAATGATTTTATTATTCTTTTGGGGTCAATGCGTTCGTGAATGTGTAAACTTACATTTTGCACTTCAAAACTCGTCCCTTCGGATTTCCCTGCCCAGGAAAGCTGTGGGTCAATATGAGGATCATGTTTATATTTAGTACGACCATTAAGTTTATCGGTGGCAGTTGACACCAATCCTACGGGAGGATTGTTTTTGCGTTTTTTACCGTTATGTTTATAGCTATCTATTTTTATAACACTACTTCTTTTTTTTCTTACCATGAAATATGTCCCTAATTATTTTTTAAGTGGAGACACCGGGAATCGAACCCGGACCTCTGCGTTGCGAACGCAGCGTTGTCCCGTTCAACTATGTCCCCGTAAAATAATACCCCCTCACCCCTCCCTCTCCCACAACCAGAAGTAGGTTACTCCAGTAAGGAGAGAGGGATTAACTAGAATGAATACGGATATTTGAATATACCTTTTTCGGTTATGATTGCGGAAATTAATTTTGATGGTGTCACATCAAATGCCGGATGGCAGGCCCTGGTGCCTTTTGGAACAATAAGTCTGTCAAAAATTGTAGTTACTTCTTTTTCTGCTCTCTCCTCAACGGGTATTTCACTGCCGGAAGAAATTTTTCTGTCAATGGTTGAACCTGGTGCAGCAACATAAAATTTTACATTATGGTACTTTGCCAGTACAGCCAGTGAATATGTGCCGATTTTATTTGCGGTATCGCCGTTTTTTGATATACGGTCAGCCCCGACAATAACAGCGGAAACTTTTTCTGTCTTCATTATATGTCCTGCCATATTGTCACAAATCAATCTGTAGGGTATTCCTTGTTGTTTAAGTTCTAATGCCGTCAGCCTTGCTCCCTGTAAGTATGGCCTTGTCTCATCAACATAAACCATTTTTATTTTACCACTCTTCCATCCACTGGTTATTACGCCGATAGCTGTTCCGTAACCACCCGTTGCAAGCGCACCTGCATTGCAGTGCGTAATTACTACACTGTTTTTCTTTAACAGTTTTGCCCCATAGGCACCTATTTTTTTATTCATCTCAATATCTTCTGCAAGAATCCTTTTTGCTTCCTCCTCCAACCGTTTCTGGATATATCCTATATTCCCGGTCTCTTTTGATAATGATTTTAACTTTTCCTGCATTCTTTCAATAGCCCAGAAAAGATTAACCGCAGTCGGTCTCGTCTTCTTTAAGTCATTACATGCTTTACGGATATATTGATTTAGAAATTTGCTGTTGCTGAATTTTTTCTCTTTACCTGCAAGAACTATTCCAAACGCTGCGGCTATGCCAATTGCTGGCGCACCACGAATGACCATTTCCCTGATACATTCAGCAACTTCTTCATATTTTCTACAGGGCAGGTATTTGATTCTCCGGGGCAGTATTTTCTGGTTAAGAATATAAAGGCAAGAGTTTTTCCAATATAGCGATTTTATCATAGTGTACGGGGTTGCAATGGCTGGTTGTCTATGGCACAGATTCTAATGACTGCTCCAGTTCCTCTTCAGACCGTCCTTCAATCTCAATAATCTTTTCTCTGCCGCGCAACCCGCGACGGAGATATATATGTGAAGTTTTGACTTCAAAAAAATCTGCCAGGTATCTTATAAGCAACCTGTTCGCTTTATTCTCCCTGGGGGGGGCGGCGACTTTAATTCTCAGGATAGACCCTAAGCGGGACACTATCTCTGTGCGTTTTGCATTCGGTATTATACGAATTTTTAATATCATTTTTTTGCCAACTCCCTGGAACGATCCCTCGCCCGTTCTATAGCCTTTAGTATTCCATCGATCAAATGTTTCCTTTCGAAAACTTTTATTGCCTGTTCGGTTGTCCCGCCGGGTGAAGTTATTTTTGCCCTTAAAATCCCGGGGGATTCATCAAGTTTTGAAAGCATACTGCCTGTACCGTATATTGTCTGTCTTACTAATTGCTGTGATACCGCTTCTGACAGACCGAGCTTTTTTGCTGCAGAAATCATAGATTCAGCAAGGTAAAATACATATGCCGGACCCGACCCCGACACTGCGGTTACTATGTCAAAATATTTTTCCGGCAGTTTCAAGACTTTACCGACAGATTCAAATATACTGACTGCAATTCCCTCATGCCTCTTATTGGAAAATCTCCCCCGGCATACTGCAGTCATACCCGACTTCAGCAGGGCAGGAGTATTCGGCATAGTTCTTATTACAGGAACATTGTTTAAATGTCTTTCAAAGTATTTAGTGGTAATGCCGGCAACAATTGAAATTAAAAGTTTATCCGAACTGACACCTCCGGCAATTCGGGGTAAAAGTTCCGGTACAATCTGTGGCTTTATGGCTAGTATGATTATATCAGACTGCTTTATACCGTCAACATTATCTATGGTAACTCTTACACCATATTTTTTTGAAATATACCTGAGCCTCTTCGGGTTTATATCTGTCGCTATTATATTTTCCTTCGCTGTCCATCCGCTCGTAAGTAACCCGCTGATAAGCGCCTCGCCCATATTGCCAGAACCAATAAAACAGATTGTTTTATTATTTTTCATATACCCCGACGGCTCACCGACTCGCCGTCCTGCGTAGATCGTTCACACTTATTCGTGTGAACACGCAGCCTTAAATATTGCTGTGCCTATACGCACAAGGTTTGCCCCTTCTTCAATCGCTATTTGAAAATCGCCGGACATACCCATAGACAAAACATTGAAAACCGCAGAATCAAATCCAAAAGTGGATTTTACATTTTCAAAGACCTGCTTTGTCTTTTGAAAATACGGTCTTGCCTTTTCCGCTTCATCAAAATACGGTGCCATTGACATAATGCCCGGAATTCTTATATTTTCAAAATCTTTTATTTCTTTAATCAACTTTTCAATATTCTCTTGTGGGCAACCGAACTTTGTCTCTTCTTCAGAAACTTTGAGTTCAACCAGACAATCCTGTATTTTATTTATTTTCTTTGCCTGTTTGTTTATCTCCTCAGCCAAGCGGAGGCTGTCTACGGACTGTATCAAATCAAACATTTGGACAGCATATTTCGCCTTGTTTGTCTGCAAATGTCCAATCATATGCCATTTGTATTGTCCGATTTTATAGTTTTCGGATTGTAACTGATTAAATTTATCCTGTGCTTCCTGAATCCGGTTTTCGCCTATATCGGTTATACCCAGGTCTATTATATCTTTGATTTTTTCAATTGGAACGTTCTTTGTCACCGCAACAAGTTTAATATCATTCAAAGAACGATTATATTTTTCTGCTGAAATTGTTATCTTTTCTTTAATATTTTGTAGGTTCTTTACTAACACCCTATATTATACCAAATTTTTGACTGAAAATAAAGTATTCTTGCAGGTTAAGGGCTGTTTAATATATGCGGGGGGGTCTTATATAGAGGGGTTTTACCTTTGAAAAGTCTTTCCCTTTACTATTAGAAGCGATTAATCCTAGTTTAGAGGCTCTTGGGTGGGCGTCTTTAAAATCTACAAAAGCCGCTTTTTTACCTAACTTGGATTTTATTCCATTTCTGTGTAATAATATACCATCACCGGTAAAAATTATACATTTATCTCTTGTCTGTTTTAGTTCATTGAGTAGTTCATTTATTTCAATAATTCTATACTCTCTTATTTTTTTGAAAGGTTTATAGGTATATACTGAATTATATACATCTCTGCCGGAGCCGACTATTATGGGACAAATAATACAGTTTTCTTCTGACTTTATGCTCCTTGCAAGTAAATCAAGTGTAGATATACCCACCAATGGCAATTTCAGCAGTTGGGCTAACGTTCTTGCAAATGTTATACCTATACGAACACTGGTAAAACCACCGGGACCTATTGTGCAGGCAACTTTTTTTATATCTTTCAAACTCTTTTTTGTCTTTTTGAGAAGTTTATCAAGGGAGGGGAAAAGTATATCGGAATGCCTCTGTTGACTGTCAGAAAATATCTCATGAATAA
>Ga0210056_1000205_pt1 | contig 44759 bp, 50 predicted proteins | sample CryGeyCG2014_080_2_FD_183965 | JGI IMG/M metagenome (GOLD analysis project Ga0210056, IMG submission 183965) | Groundwater microbial communities from aquifer - Crystal Geyser CG07_land_8/20/14_0.80 (SPAdes) (version 2) | ecosystem: Environmental > Aquatic > Deep subsurface > Groundwater | place...
CAATGGAATATTCACACCCATTATTCCATTATTCCACTATTCCATCCTTCCAAGGGAATAAATCTTCAGGATTTCATCACGAGGAAAGGGTTTGAGTTCTTTACGACCCTTTTGATCACTCTTCAACACCCTCGCTGGTCCTTTCTTTACCTTGCCAATGACTTGGAAGGGAATGGAATTTTTTCTGAAGGCTTTTTGAATTGGCGAAAGGTCTGATGGAGAAACTGTCAAAAGCAACGCTCCGGAAGCGATGACACCAAGAGGGTTCAGTCCAAATTCCTGGCAGAGAATACGGGATTCTTTGTAGACAAGAACTTTTTCTAAATCGACTTCTATCTCTTTCTCAGAGGCCCATGCCATCTCGATCATCCCATTGATCAAGCCTCCCTCTGTGGGGTCGTGCATTGAATGGACAGAGCCGACCTCACAAGCAATCCGGGCCGCTCGAAGGACCTCGATCCCCGGATCGAAAATAAATTTCTTTGCCTTCCGGATCAGGGAAGAGGAGATGCCCCTTTTCAAAAGTTCAGCCTCCTTCTCCCTTGCCATGATCGAAGTTCCTTCAATACAGACTCCTTTAACTAGGAGAAGGAGGTCTCCAGCCCTTGCGCCACTGGTGGTCACCAGTTTATTTTTTTTGACCTCTCCAATCATATGACCGGAGAGAATCATTTTTTCAATCCCGGGCGTGATCTCTGTATGTCCCCCAATCCAGGAGATTTTAAATTGTTGACAGGCATTGTGGACTTGTCGAAAAACCTTTTCGATGATTCTTGATTCTGACCCTTCTGGAAAGAGGAGGGTCGCTAAAAACCATTTGGGGATTGCTCCCATTGTTGCAATGTCATTCAGATTGACTACCACTCCGTAATATCCGATCTCCTCTGTCGTAAAAGTAATGGGATCTGAAGTCACCACCCAGTAATGATTAGTTCCCTTCCCTAAATCAATGACCGCGGCATCTTCACCAATCTTTGGACCGATGACTACCTGAGGATCGAGAATCACACTTCTTTCTAAGAATTTCTTCAGAATATCGATGTCCAATTTCCCAGTCTTCAGGATTTTTGTTTTTTGTTTCAAGGTCCTACCTCCCACGGCATTAAACCAGATTTCATGAGGAGGTGCAAGCCATAAAATCCCCCCTTGTCCCCCCTTTAGTCTCCGACCCAGAGCGGTCTCTCTCCGAGCTGGATGGCTCTACGAGCCGGAAGCTGACCCGGAGGGCAAAGGGGGGTGTGGGGGGATTTAAAAGTCATTGTCTTGGCAGCGGAATGTAATGAGGAAGACTCAGGGTTTTAGAATCACTTTGATCTGGGATGCATTTTTGTCAATCTTTGTGCCCACCGAAGATGAGCAGTAGGCGCAAAGATATTCGTACTCATCACCTTCGGGCAAGACCAGAAGCAATCTCTTTCTTACAGGTACTGCTGCCTTACATCTGGGACAGTAAAGGGAGGTTGCTTCGAACTGCTCAAAACTGGGCTTTTGCATCATATTAATTATTATAAGGAAAAATGGATTCCACGGCAACCTTTTTTAACTTATTTTTCCTTCTAATTTCTTCGTGAATTTTTTCGCATTCTTTCGTTGACTTTTTATGATTACGCATTTATAATCCCTTCGGAAAAGTCGAAGGATAAGGAGATTCGATATGGGAATTAAAGTTGATCCCAAAAAATGTGTTTCATGTATGGCTTGTGAAATGGCTTGTGGATATCACAGAGATGATGGGTTTGCCCTTCTTTCGTCCTGTATCATGGTTACTCGAGGAAGAGAAAAAAGGGATTATTCTGGTGTTGTCCTGAAGGAGGAAGAGAACCTGGTCATCGCGCGGCCAGAAGGATTGGAGATTAGAAAACTCGGTTCTGGTGTAGAGGCGGAGCAAGGTAAAGGAAAAGAAGATGCCTCAGCAAAGCCACTCCTGCTGAGAGAGCCCTGTGATCTATGTAGTGATCGTAAGGAGGGGCCTCTTTGCCTTCAGTTCTGTCCTGTCAATGCAATCTCAATGGATTAATTGAAGAGATTTCTGAAAACCCTGGAAATCTCATTTGAAATCTGAATAATCAAGAGAGCGTGTAGTAGTTTTTCGGAGCTCTCTAAAGGAGAGATGAGAGATGGAATATTTATCAACCAATAAAATAGCGATCGTTGATTTAGCGACTTCAAAAGTGACCGACCAGGAAGTGGATGAAGACCTGGTGAAAGAGAGGATCGGCGGGGCAGGGATCACAACGGCTCTTTATGAGCAGTATCAGGATGAAGATCCCATTGTCCTTGGAACAGGACTCTTGACCGGCACCCTTGCTCCTGCGTCGGCTTTGGGCATGATCACGGCTAAAAGCCCTTTAACCGGTAAGGTTTGCCATGCCCCATTAACCTTATATGCAGGGTTGGAGTTAAAATTCTCCGGGTTTGATTACGTCGTCATCAAAGGAAAGCCCCCGAAACCTGTTTATCTATGGATTCACGATGGCGTGGCGGATATTAACGATGCCAAAGACGTTTGGGGAAAAGATGTTTGGACCTCCACGGATACGATACGAGAGTTGATGGGAGACAGTTTGATCCAAGTTCTCTCCGTTGGAAAAGCGGGGGAGTCTGAATCTGATTTTGCACAGGTTTGTATTAATTATTGGGCGAGTGGTGACCGTTGGGGATTTGGCAAGCTATTTGGCCAAAAGAAGCTGAAACTGGTCGCCTTAAGAGGGATGAGTCTTTTGGAGGTTTCAAATGCCGAAGGATTCGTTAATCAATGTAAGGAACTCCTTTCAGCGCTTAAGACCGGAGCTTTTGCGGAGAAGAAGGGGATTGCAGAAATCGCAGTGGCCATTGGAGAAGGGGATACACCAAAATGGCTCGCCCCTCTTGTTCACAGACATCAATCCTGTTTCAACACACCCTTTCCCTCCAATACCTTTGTTTTTCTTGATGAAGACCCCAAGCTTTTAAAGGAAAGTGAAAAGAAAGAGCCTGGTTTTTTGATCACGGATGTCTATGGCCTGTTGGGATTTAAAAAATTAGGTTTATCTGCTGCCGATGCGTGCGGCTTGCTGAGAGAATGTGCAAAATATGGGATAGACGCCGTCGCCGTTTCGGAATTGAGCCAAAAAGCAGGCAAGAAGAAACCCGATGAGATCAAAAAGTCTTTTTCTGGTTTGAAAGGAACTCTGGAGAACGTAGGCAAGGGAAAGTTTAGCCCTTGGTCTCCTCCGAAACCGATCTTTGCGAATTTTGGTAGCAGTCAGGATGCCCAATGGTGGGAGAGAAGGCAGGCCGTGGCCTATATTTTCGGGATCCATCCTATCTTTGCCCTCATGTCTCCTGAACTGAGCGAGGAGAAATTGATTGAACTGGCCAATCTCGGCGCTGGATTAGGTTTTACTTCAGAGACCTTGAACAAGGTGATCGCTGATATTTCAAAGTGATCCTAAAGAAAGGCTCCCTCTGTTATCATTCCCGTGAACACGGGAATCCAGGACAGCTACAAACCTATGGATTCCTGCTTTCGCAGGAATGACAAAGACAGGTTAAATCTTTTGGCATTTAAGTATTGAAGCATGTCTCTCATCTCAAATCATGATCTTCTTCCATATTCCCCCCCAATAGGCATCTATACAGGCAGCGGCGCCTCTCACTCATGGCTCTGGTTTGTAGAAATCCTTGACAGAATGCGTTTTTATAATGTCCATTTTGTTGACGAGAGAGATATTTTATCAAACGCCTTAGATCCCCTTAATGTTTTACTCATGTCAGGGGGAGATACCTTTGCCATTGCAGAAGGGCTCGGAGCGGAGGGCTCGGGTAAACTAAAAAGTTTTATAGAAGGGGGCGGACTCTATATTGGAACCTGTGCTGGAGCTTATCTTCCGCTGAAATCCTCCATGGATTTTTTAAATCAATTTAATTTTATCAATGTGAAGATCTCGAATATTTCGCGAAGACTTTCAGAACCCGAACGACATTACGTCCAGAAGGTTGCCTGTAGTTCTTACGGTTGTGATTTTGTCTATCATGTTGTGAGAGAAGATGTTGTTTTGGAAATGGCAAATGGCTATCAAGCCAATGGGAAAAAAGAGATCGTTGCTCCCCTTTACGGGGGTCCATCGATGTTACCCTCTGAGGATATTGAGCCCATTGCCAGGTATAAGGGTTTTACAAAAAAGACGAAATTTCTTGTCGAAGAAGAATTGGCTGAGAAAACCTTGATTGGAAACATCGCCGTGGCCAAAAAGTCAATGGGGAAAGGACATCTCTATATCTTCGGACCTCACTTTGAGCATCCCCATTATCCCGCATGTAACCTTTTTCTTGCAGAAATTATTCGTGAAAAGCAGAATGGGAGGCTTCGCCCGATTCAAAAAGATTTTTATGGGAACCCAGCCAAAGGAGAGACCTTGAGAAATTTTTTGAGGGATTTGAAAAGAGAGGTGAGCAACTCGCGCATTGCGGCTTCGGGAATGAATGACTTTACGATAAGCTGGTTGATTGGAAATAAATATTATGAACCGGAAAAGATACAAGTTTTCTTAGAAGTCCTATGGAAACGCTTAACCTATTTGGAATCGGGAGGAGAAGTGGATGTTGATCTCCAAGGTCCAAATGGGATGATCAGCAGATTGAAGGGGATTACCGATATCCTGAGGAAGATGAAAAAAGGGATCGATCGAGGAGAAACCACAATCAGATTGGCCGAGGACCTCTTTCCAAATCTGAAGAAGGTTACCTCTGACTTTTTAACGATTTATTTTAGAACCAAGTGGATGGAATCGATCAGGGCACAAGCCTAAAAGTTGGAACCTCTCACTGAGGAGTCTTCTCATGTTTCGAAAAGCAATGTGGATTCCCGTGATAGCCATTTTCATCCTGATACAATTGGCACCTCCTGTGTATGCGACCGTCGAATATGTGAAGGAGTTTAAGAAAGAGCCCAAAAAATTATGTGTCCACTGCCATGTGGATCACGCCTATCCTGGCAAGAGTTTCTATGAGGCAGAAAGTTTATACAAATGGGTCTTCATGTGGATAACCGGTGGAGTAGCGGTTTTGATTTTTTCTTACGGAATGTTTGCCAAGTTATTGATCTGGAGAAAAGGAAGAAAAGATAGTCATAGAAAAAAGAAGAAGACCAAAGTCTTTAAGTTTCTATTGAACGATGCTTTCTTACAGAGGGGGATCCTTCGATTGAATCCTTTTCGATGGGTGAATTATATGACCCTGTCCATGGGTTTCTCCGCTTTGTTCATTCTGATGCTATTTGTTTATGGATACATTATCGCTGCCGAGATAAGGACCTTTGGAATTCCCTCCCCGGGAGGGAGAATTTTGGATTTTCTGATGGACTTTTTAGGGTTGAGCATCCTGGTCGGTGTCGTCGTCTCGGCGCTGAGACGATATGCATTCATACCATCTCAACTGAAGACAGAGGCAAGGGATAATGTGGCCCTTCTCTTTATCTTCCTGATCGTCGTCACAGGTTTTTTGTTAGAGGCCTTCAGGATTGCTGTGCTCCCTTTTTCACTCAAGCATAGCGCTTCCTTCGTGGGATTTACTCTCGCTCTGTTGTTTCGTGATCTGCCTTTTAGTGGGACCACCTTCCATTTTTATTTGTGGAATTTTCATTTTCTCCTCGCCTTTGCTTTCATCGCTTATGTCCCCTATAGTAAGTTCGTCCATATCGTAACCTGTCCTGTAACAGCGACTGTTTCGAGAAGATAGGAAAGGGAGAAACATCCATGGATGAAAAGAACGCTATAGAAATGAAAAATCCAACCCCATCCGTTTCTCGAAGAAAACTCCTGAGATTCATCATGGCTTTTCTCGGCCTCTTTGGATTGGGGGCTATCCTTTCATCAATCATTGTCTTCCTGACCCCTCCCCGTAGCGCATTAAAAAAGGTTGGAGGTTGGCAAGTCGTGGGGAACCTCTCTGAATTCAAAGAAAGTAGTCTGGTGAAGACCTATTTCGGGCTGCCCGTCATCTTAATAAAGAATGGCAAAGGCCTCCTTTCTTTTTCTACCATCTGTCCCCATCTGGGGTGTATCGTGATATGGGATGAAAAGAAGAAATGGTTCATCTGTCCTTGTCATGATGCGGCCTTTGATGCAGGTGGGAAGGTTCTGAAAGGGCCCGCTAAACCCTATAACCTCCTTCCCATGGAGATTAAGGTGGAAGGGGAGATGATTGCCGTCAAGCTTCCCGAAGATAAACTTCCAGGATATCCTTCATGGTTTAGAATTACCATGATCAGCGGAGTGTAGAGATGGCGGGATGGACATCGAATCTTTCCCAGTGGGTTGAAGAGAGATGGAATTTAAGGAATTGGTTAAGCCCCATTTTGGATACGGAGGTCACTGAATATAAAGAGAAGATGAGATTCTGCTGGGGGGGCATGACTTTTGCCCTCATCGTTGTGGAGCTGATTACCGGCATCTTCCTCGCCTATTACTATCAGCCCAGCGTCAAAGGCGCCTTCCAGAGCATTGCCTTCATCACTGACCAGGTCTATCTGGGTTGGTTGGTCAGAGGGATCCATCATTATGCCAGTTATCTGATCATCGTCACCGTGGTGGTCCACATGATGATCGTCTTTTTCCGGGGGGCCTACAAGCCGCCCCGTGAGATGACCTGGGTGAGTGGAGTCTTTCTCCTCCTATTATGTTTTGCCTTTTCTTTCACGGGATATTTATTGACATGGGACCAGAGGGGATATTGGGCGACGAGAATAGGAACGGGTATGGCCAGTGAGCTCCCGATCATTGGGGAATATCTGATGATCTTTCTTCAGGGAGGATATGGAGTGAAGCAGCCGACGATCATCCGTTTCTTCATCTCCCATGTGATCGTCCTCCCCCTGTTTCTCATCGGTTTCCTCCTGGCCCATTTTATCATGATTCGGCGTCAGGGGATCAAAAAACCCTTTTAAGGAGAGATCCATGGAGGAAAGGAAGAGAAGAAAACCGACTTTCTATCCAGACCAATTTTTCACAGAAATGGTCATTTTTTTGTTCATCATAGGAGTGGTCGTCACCCTCTCTGTTCTATTGCCTATTGGCTACGAACAGGAGGCCAATCCTTTAATCACCCCTTCCACCATCAACCCGGAATGGTATTTTCTCTGGTTATTCCAGGTCATGAAACTGGTTCCTCCGACGATAGGGGTTTTAGTCCCCTTTGTCATCTCAGCTATTTTAATCCTTCTTCCCTTTATCAATACGAGAGAGATCAATACGTTTCGTGGGCACCGCTGGTTCATTTTTGGAGGCGCGTCGGTCCTCGTTCTAATATTTATTTTAAGCATCTGGGCTACGTTATGAGAATAAAAGAGATGAAAACATCCTGGCGCAAATTTCTTCAGATTATCCCCTGTCTTATTTTAATGTTGTTTTTCCATCCGATGATCTTCAGTGGGAAGATCTTGGCTGTGGAAAAGGTTGAGATCTCACCCGGGGAGAAACTCTATCGCGAACACTGTCTCCGTTGCCATGGTGAACTGGGGATCGGAGGGCAGGGAAATTTTGGCACCAAAAACCCTGCCAGCCGGATCATCCCTTCTTTGAATACGGGTGCAATTAAACTTGCCTTAACAACAGATAAGTTTGGTGATGTACTTAACCGAAAAACCATCAAAGAGTTTGTCCTTAAGGGGTCCAAGGTGGAAGGGACGGAATCCACCATCTCTCAGCCCACTTTCAAAGAGAAATTGACAGAAGCCCAAATTGATCAGGTGTTAAACTATGTGGCTACGCTTCCGGATACTCGTCCCATCCGCTATACGATTTCTCGGCTTCTGTTCCTTGGCGGTTTCTGGATCTTCTTAGGATTGGTCGTATGGAGCATTCAAACAAAGAGGAAGATTCTTAATTCGATGGACTTGCCCAAGATCCCCATTGGTCATTTCGATAGACTTCGATTGATGGAACTCGATGCGTGTACGAATTGCGGGGAATGTGTCACGTGGTGTCCGGTCTATCTCCAGGATGAGAGAGAAGACATTACCCCTCGGAAAAAGATCGCTAATTTCCGAGAGATGGTTAAGGCCCAGTACAGTCCCAATGCCGTGTTCTTCGATTGTAATCCTGTAGATTCTGAGGCGATTGAAGATTTTACCAAGAACCTTTATGAATGCAGTACCTGCGGCCAATGTCATTTTGTCTGTCCATCGCGAATTGACACAGTCGAGTTGTGGGAGGGGATTAGGCGATGTATCGTTGATCTGGGTTTTGGGCCATTGGAAAATCAAGCCCCTTTAGTTAAGAATACCAAGGTCTATGATAACCCATGGGGACAGCCTCGTTCAAGCCGAGTTCACTGGGCGAGAGCAGGGAAAAAGGAAAAGACGCTGATCGCGCCGCCTAAAGAGATCAAAAAAGGTGCAGAGATCCTCTACTTTGTGGGTTGCACAGCATCTTTCGATGCGAATTTAAGAGAAATTGCCATCCATACGACCAATATCTTAAATGCCCTTGAATTGAATTGGGGTTTTTTGGCAAATCAGGAGAAATGCTGCGGCAGCGTGCTTTTAAGAATGGGAGATAAAGAATTCGAAAGAATTGCTTCGGAAAATATTAAGATGTTTAACGAGCTGGGGATTAAAACGCTGGTCACTTCTTGTGCAGGCTGTTTTAAAACCATCAAGCAAGATTATCCAAAAATTGGAGAATTAAATTTTGAAGTCATCCCCTTTGCGACGCTGCTCTTCAGACTCATCGAGGAAGGCAAGATAAAATTTGATCATCCATTGAATATAAAAGTCACCTACCACGATCCTTGCCATATGGGAAGAGCAAGTGGCGAATATGACAATCCGAGAAAGGTCATCGAGGCCCTTTCAAAAGCAGGAGTGGAATTTGTTGAGATGGAAAGAATTCGGGAGAATTCCAGATGTTGTGGCGCAGGAGGTGGTTTAAAAGCAGGTTATCCTCAGATCCAGCAGAAGATGACCACTGAAAGGGTAAAAGATGCAGAACGAACGGGTGCAACCGACCTTATCTCCACGTGTCCTTTCTGTTATCAGGGCCTTCAAAAGGAAATCATTACAATGGGTTCTACGATTCGGATGAGAGACCTCGTTGAGTTGGTCGCCTTGGCCATGGGTCTGCCCTCTACACGAATTAACAAAGAAGAACAGACGAAAGAGAATTAAGACCTATCCCTCGAGAATATCTGATTACATAAATAAGTTGGTTAATAATCAGTTCATAATTATATGGACACTGAAGACTAATTCCCTCCTCCCATCCCTTTACATAAGGGAGGAATTTCCCCTCTTTGGCAAAGAGGGGCCAGGGGAGATTTTCACAACAATATGTCTTTTCAATTATGGACTCCTTAGTAGCTAACAACGTTTCTTACTCCCATAGATTTCAAATGGAACCATAATAGAGGAAATGTGCGAAATTAAGGAATATAAAAAATACACCTATTGGCTTGAAGAAAAAGAATTTTACGTTTTGGAATATCAATTGAGGGAAAGAGGGTTAAGGCTGGTAGAGGCGAAGAAGGCCGCCTGCGACCCCTTGTTCAAAGAGGTGGAGATTGGCTTTGTGCCCTTGGGGGCCTGGGGGAAAAATCCGTTCTGCAAGAGGCCTTCATCCTGGTATAAGGCCTCACCTTTTGCGGACAAGATTTTGGTGATCAGCTCTTTTGATTTAAAAGAATATCATTTTACCCCTGAAACGATTATTCAAGAGTCAGATTTTCAGCCTCCCAGACTGCCTGACAGGGAAGGAAAGTTAAAATTGATCGAACAAGAAAGTTATCAGAAAGCGAAACCCACCGAATGGGAAGATATTGATTCAGAGGGCCCCGAACTTCACAATCAGTGGTTGAAATTGATGGGACTGAGAGAAGTTTCCTACGAGGAATTATTCATCACCCATTGCGCCAATCATTCCAATTTCATTGAGCCGACCTATTTTATCATTGAAGAGAATGGACCTGTACCTTATTCCATTGATAAGACCTCCCATATCTGTTCAGCCTGTCTCGAATTTTTTAACATCATCGGCGCTCCATTCAGAAAAAAGATGGTTGTTCCCTGTCCGGGGGCTGTTCTATTTGCCGGGATGGCCGCCAACCGATATTATGAAGTCGTCCGACCTTGAACCATTGCCAAGTGCTTTCTATTTTTATGGATAGATAGCTAATCATTTGGGCAGAAACCTGTTTTCCACAAGGCCGCCGCTTCAAAATCCTTTAGAAATTTGTAGCAAACTGGTAAAATGGGGTCTTACGAATAGGAAAATAGCATGCTGACGCCGGAAGAAGAGGCCCATGTCCTCTCAAAAGCCTATGTTCCAGAACACATCGTAAGCCTCATGGCAATCATATCGAAAGGGGAGCCCTTTCTCATTGAGGATCATCTGGGTTTTGTAAAGGACAATTGGCTCATCTTTGTGGGATATCCTTTAGATCAGCGGTTTTCAATGGAACGATGCGAGAAGGTCGTAAAACAGGTTCTCGAAAGATTCCGACCCGAGTCCCTTCGGTTCATTGGCCCGGAAATTCCCCTGTTTCTCATAGATTCCTGCATCGAGAGGCAGACAGATCAATATTATCGATTCGATATTGAGCAAACGAGGGTGAAGAATTCCCTTCGACGAGTGGCAGAAAAGGCCTCTCAGCAATTAGACATGGAAAGGGCCAATGCTTTTTCTAAAGAACATGAGACTCTTATCTCAGAATTTTTGAAAAGGGAAAAATTAAGGCCCAGAATAAAAGAGCTTTACAGAGCCATGCCTTATTATGTTGCTCATTCATCGAGCGCTTGTGTGCTCAACGCTAGGGACAAAAAAGGAAGGCTAAATGCCTTTTATATTGTGGAACTTGGAGCAAAAAAATTTACAACTTACCTTCTCGGTTACCATTCCAAGAGTCATTATATTCCTCATGCTTCTGATCTATTATTTCTCAATATGATCGAACTGACTTGTGAACAGGGTAAAAATGAGATCAATTTGGGATTAGGGGTGAACGAAGGCATTAGAAGATTTAAGGAGAAGTGGGGGGGGGTCCCGTTTCTCAACTATGAGGAATGTGAATATTGTCCTGAGGGCATAAAGATGATTTCGATGGTTCGAACTCTGGAAGGAAAACTCTAACGATTTAACGAAGGGTGAAGGCGCCTAATGATTTTTCCCTGGCTGAGAGAAAAGAGACTGAAAATGGTCTGGAAAACGGAAAAGGAAGGAAAAACAGCATTCCTTGTCGGGACTGCCCATTTTTCACCTTACCGTTTTAGAAAATCTTTAAAAAAGCTGATCCGGAGCGTCGAAGATGTCCTCTTTGAGGGTCCTCTCGATCCGGAGAACATGGCCAAGGTGACTCAGCATGGTCGGCAGCTTGGAGAAACCCCCTCCCTCTACGAGGCTCTTGAACCACCGGTGATCAAGGAGATTAATAGATGCCTCGGCAGCCGAATTCCTCACCGTTCAGCGGAATCCTATTTGGAGCTCTTTGAATCCAGACCTTCTGATTTTCTGGAAACCTATGCTCGAGGAGTACGTCCCTGGATGGCCTTTTTCACCCTTTGGTCTTCCTATTTAAACTGGCATCACTCGATCGATCTGGAGGCCTTCCATATTGCCCAAAAAATGAGAAAGAAGATCCATTTTCTTGAAACCATAGAGGAGCAGCTTGCAGCCCTGGACGGGATCCCCTTTGATGGGATCGTTGAGTATGTCAATCGCTTTCAACATTGGAAACCATATAAGGAACAGTTTTTAAGAGATTTTCTCGAAGGGGACCTGGAAAGATTAATGTCGAGAACGAACAAATTCCCGACCCGCTGTGAATCTATTCTCGGTCGCCGGGATGAGAGGTTCTTTAAAAGAATGAAAGCCTTTTTTGGAAAGGGAGGTGTTACCGCCTTCTTTGGCCTCTCCCATATCCCAGCAATCAAGAAGATGTTCATCAATGAGGGTTATGAGGTGACACAAGTTCTATCATGATTACAGCAGATCAACTCGCCTACATTGAAGAACACGCCTATATCCCGGAGCACATAACTCACTATGTGACTGCCGTTTCAAAGGCTGAACCGTTTCTCTTCGGAGAATTTCTTGCCTATGCCAAAAAAGACTATCTTATATTTGTGGGCTATCCTTTGAGGGAAACCTTCGAGGAAAAGAGGATGAAAAAGGCTCTGGATGAGGTAACAAAGCGTTTCAAACCAGGCGAAATTGCATTGACAGCGCCTATCATTCCATCTTTCCTTCGCGAGAGGGTTCAGCGTTCCTCTGATTACTACTACCGGTTGAATCTCTCAGCGTTGTCCGTATCTCAAAAATTGAGGAATATGTTAAGTCGGGCAGGCCGAGAACTTTCTGTGAAAAAAAGTAGAGACTTTGCTAAGGAGCACCAGAAGCTGATCGAAGCCTTTCTAAAGACTCATCCGGTGGATGAAGCAACCCGCTTCATCTTTGAGAGAATCGGTGACTATCTCTCCTCATCTACCACTGCATGGGTCTTTGAAGCAAGAAATAGGAAAGGCGAACTGGTTGCTTTCGATGTTGCGGAATTATGGCCAAGGGACTATATTCTTTATATGTTCAACTTCAACTCCCGTGACCGTTTTGTCCCGGGTGCCTCCGATCTTCTTCTTTCCGAAATCATTCGGCATGCGCAAGGAGAGCATAAGAAATACATTAACTTAGGCTTAGGGATCAATTCGGGTGTCGCCTTTTTTAAAAGAAAATGGGGAGGGGCTCCTTTTCTTCCCTATAATTTCTGGTTATATAAGCCCTCAAGAGATGAGGCCTTAGAAACTTTTCTCCAGAAACTGTAGATCCGATGATAGAAAAAATTTTCAAAAGATTGCTAAAAAGAAGAAAAGAGAAACCTTTTTCAGCATGGCAGATTGAATTGACGACCCGATGTCCTCTGCGATGCAAGATGTGCATCCGAACAGGAAGTCCGGACTGGCAATACCAGGATATGCCTCTTGAGGATTTCAAAAAACTTCTTCCCTACCTGAAAGATGTTGAATCCGTTGTTCTCGAAGGCTGGGGTGAATCCCTGCTTCATAAAGATCTTTCTCAATGCATTAAGCTTGTTAAGAAGGAGGGGCCTCAGGTGGGATTCGTGACCAGCGGCATGGGATTGACGCAGAATCGGGTGGCTGAACTCATCGAAGCAGGGCTTGACTTCGTGGGTTTCTCAATCTCGGGGACAACCCCGGAGACACACGATGCCATCCGGGTCAACTCACATCTTCCAGAAGTCCTTAGTGCTGTTCGTCTTTTTCAGGAAGCGAAAGCGTGCCAGGGACTCCTTCGGCCCAAAATACACTTCGTTTTCCTCATGGTCAAAGACAATATCCACGAGGTTCCTTTCATTCCCTCTTTTGCCACAGAGATGGGCATTGAGGAAGTTATCCTGATAAACATCTGCCATACGATTAACACCTGGCAGGGAAAACAAAAAGTATTCGCCTGGGAGAGGGAGAAAAATGAGTACGAAGCGATCGTAAAGCAGGCAGAAATCAATGCTCGAAAGCTAAAGATCAGATTAAAGCGGCCATCCTTGTGTACCACTGAGGTGCCGGTGTGTGAGGAAAACCCACTGAGGAACATTTATATCTCCGCAGATGGAGAGGTTTCGCCCTGCGTCTATCTCTATCCACCTCTTCCTTCACCTTTTAAAAGGATCTTCTGCGGTGAAGAGCATTGGATGGAAAAGGTGAGTTATGGCAACATCTTTAAAGAACCTTTCCCCGCCATATGGAATGGCGAAAATTATGACAAATTCAAAAATTGCTTTAAAGAAAGGGAGAAAAAGTTTAGCGAGACATATCTCTCCCTTTTGCAGGGCTCTTCAACAGAAGCCTTACGAGGAATCGTACTTCCCCAACCTCCAGAGCCCTGCAGGACATGCCATAAAATACTTGGGGTTTAACAAGCCCAAAGGGGGATCACTCAGATGGTCCAGGTTTAGGAGAGATTGTCGAGGGTATCGAGCCAGGCCTCTTTAGACATGGTTGTCATCGGTCCATGACCAGGATAGATTGTTGTTTTCGGTGGAATCACGCTATTAAGCCTCTTTAGACTCCTAAGCATTAATCCCATACTGTGAGGTCCTTTTATTTTCCCAAACTCTCCTTTGAGGAGGGTATCTCCCGTAAACAAAGCCTTAACTTCCCTAATATGAAAACAAAGAGAGCCCATGGTATGCCCTGGTGTATGGAGGACCTTTATTATGGTATTCCCTAATTTCAATGAACTATTGTCTTTAAGAAGGAAATCTGGCTCCAAATTGCTGTCTAACTCTTTGAGAAGTTCAGTATCGGATTTGTGCAGGCAGATTGTCCCGCCCATATTGTTCTTTACTTTGGATAATGAATGAATATGGGAGATGTGCCCATGGGTCACCAGGATATATTTTAGACTGGCTCCAAGTTCCTGAAGTGTATTTCGTATATCATCATAACAGTGAGCCACATCCACCAATGCAGCCTCATCTCCGCTGATGAGGACATAAGTGTTGTTCTCTTTCGGTGGGCATACAAATCGCTTTATCATCAACTCGGCTTCACTCATTTAAAGCGCATCCTCTTACGAGTTCAAAGTTCCAAAGATCCTCTCTACCTCGGCCGACCGGATCCTCTCTGTGGCTTCTTCCATTTCGGAAACGATATCGGGGGCCGATGACATCCTCAAGGTTTGAGTCGCAGCTCGATTGACCTCCTTTTCAACTTGCTCAAGTTGCTTTAAAAAGACAGTATAGTCCTTTCGTGTTCCGTAAGCATTCTTCACCATGGAAGGGTGGTCCTTTCCTTCCGCATTGAGGAGCCTGTAATAATGATCGATGAGCAGCTCGATTTCTCTCATCTGCTTCTGTCGAATCTTGACGGAATAAATCCCTTTCTTATCGGAAGCCAGGATTTGGCTTGTTTTGTCTTTGATCTGAGTCATTGCCTCTTCTTTGTTCAGCTCCCTTTTGATCATGTTAAAAGCTGCCTCGAGCGCTAACTTCTTTGTGAACATGAAATTAAGAGCGAAGGTCTCTCTCGCTCTCTTAAAACTTAAAAAATTAAAGAGAAAGACGATGGGAATCAATACGTCCCATACCCCCACTGGGTTTTGTCCGACTACTCCATTAGCCACAGTTTTGGCTAAGGACCGTTCCTGAGAAAGAATCTTCTCATATTTTGTGTCCAGAACAGTTGGCAGAAGTCTTCCCATTTTTCACCTACTCCGTTCTTGAGAAGGTCCGGTTGACTTCCTTTTCCCTCAATTTCTCTGCTTGCGCCTGTTCTGCCCTAAGCCGCTCCCGGATGTCAATGGCTTCGCCATGGATATTGGAAATGGCTTGGTCTATTTCCTGTTCAGCGGCGGTAAGCTGATGTAAATGAGCCTCATACTGTTCCCGGGTCTTATAGGCATTTTTGACTAGAGCGTAATAGCTATTTCCCACCGCATTGAGAAGTTTGGAAAAGTGGTCAATGAGCAGATGGATTTCGTCCATATGCCCGCGAAGGAGCCTCTCGGAATAGATTTTCAGAGAGGTGAGCCACTGTCTGATTTCTTTTTCAATTCGTGAAAGGATATTCTTTCTATCTTCACCGTTGAGGATATCCAAAGCCCCATCCAGGGCCAACTTTCTTGGAAATAAAAAAAGATCGCTATATCTCCTAATCTCGCTGCTCCTTCTGAGGACGTCGAAAATAAACATGCCTGGTAAAAGGAAGCGCCATGCAGTCAGAGGTCTTCTGATATATACCCCAAGGGCAACGGCCCTGGCAAACGACTCTTCCGCATTTAGGATGACTTTGTATTTTCTTTCCATAGCCCCTCTTTTGCGAGATCATAGCACTCCGTCTTTCCCTATGTCAATTTTCATATTCACTTGATAGTGAAAGCATTCTCATGAATCATTCCAGCATGCGGAAAAAAAGAGAGGCTCTTTAAAGAGCCCCTCTTTTCATGCCTTTCTTACCGATTTCAATCAGGAAGGATAGGCGGAGTGAAGAACTTCCCAGACCAGAGGATCCAGACTACAAATAATGTCCAGAAGGCATTAAATATTTGGGCAATCCAGTAAGCAATGGCAGGTCTGCCACCACCGACCGAGACCAAATCTTTGATTCGTGTCTCTAAACCGATGCAAACAAAGCAAATGGCGAAGAACCAGACGCGGTAACTCTGACAGATGCCAGAGATTGATTTGGCTGCCTTTTCACCCACGCTCGGTTCGACAAAGAAAGATATGATGAGGGAAGAGACCACGAACCCAATGATGAACTTGGGGAAGCGATACCAGACCTCTGCCTTTGACGGTTTCTCACCCTTCTCCTTCTTCTCGAGACTCAGGGTAGCCCAAAGAGCCAATAGGAAAGCCGCAAAACCGATGAGGATATTCTGAGCCATCTTGACCATGGCAGCGGCATTCAAAGCGGCTTTCGTGCCAATGACCTCCCCTGCGGCGACCACGGCTCCTGTATTGTCAATTACCCCGCCAACCCATGCCCCTGCCATGTTTGTTGGAAGATTGATCCATTTTGCGACCGGGGGCATAATGACTATGAGTATTACTGCGCAGATCATCAACCAGGCCACAATATAACTCACTTCTTTGGGATCTCCCTGAACGGCTCCACCGGCAGCAATGGATGCTGAAACTCCGCAGATAGAATTGCCGGTGGCGATGATGGTGGAAAATCGTTCCGAGATGCCAAACCACCTGCATAACCAGTAGGTAACGAACCAGACGACAATCACTACCAGCAGGGCCTGCGCTAGACCCACAGCGCCTGCCTTGATGACCACGGAGAACATGATCTCGGCTCCCATACAGACCAGGCCGATCTTTATGAAGTACTCTGTCATCGCCCCGGCTTTCAGCCACTCTGGGACGCCCAAAAAGTTGCTGATGGCGAGACCGATGAAAAGAGCCCAGAGGACATATTCAAAGCCGTAGTAGTGAATTCCCTTCTGGTTCGCAATAACCAATGCAATGAAGGCGATGATAAAGATTGCTAAATAGCCAGGAATGTAAAGTTTTAGATTCCGTTTCATCGCAGCGGCGCCTATGAGCGTTAATACAGCGGTGGCGATGAACAATACGATCAAAGTCCCAAGAGTTCCCCATCCCTGGGGGAAGGCTTGTCCCAGACTCATCCACTTGCCAAGCTTAGGAGTATGCGGCATCACCCCAGCAATAGCCATGAGCAATATAAACCAGCCGATCCAGCACGCCCACCAATCCTCTTTTCTCCACAAAGATGACCAATCAATACCCTGTTTCTTTTCAGCCATAATGACACCCCCTTTTTATAACTTACCTGAATAAAAAATTTAATTTACTTTTTTCATTAATTATGAAAAAATAAATCACCTCCTTTAGATTGGTTTTTAGAGAAGCTTTGATGACGTGGTTCTATCTAATCACCTTTTTAATATCTTGTCAATAAAAGTGTTGTTCCGGTAGCAATTCTCGGTGAGTTCACAAACTATTGAGATTCTTCCCTGCCTGCCGGCAGGCAGGGCTTCGCTCAGAATGACAACTGGGGACTTCCGTAATGTCATTCTGAAGGAGCCCTTGCGACTGAAGAATCTCGCTGTATTTTCACTGAGAATTGCTGTTGTTCTGGTTCTACTGCCTTGATCTGCTATAATCACACCATCGCTCTTTCAGGCGGGCTATCATGTTTTGGGGTGCTGTGAAGGCGCTCTAAAATGGCATCCACCACAATCCATCAGGCCACAAGTATTTTCAAGGGCGCTCCCTTTGTCGTGACAACTCCTGCAGGATTCCACATCTACCTGTCTCCTCCACAAAGGACATAGCAATAGCCGTGCCATTATGAAAAGTCGCAAAACCCTTCGAAAATAAAGATATTCCTGATTAAAGATCTATAAGGTGGGATAAACTTATATGCAACAAATATCTTGCAGTGCTATATTTTATTTGCACTGCTTCTGAATTCCTCAGAATTTATGCCATATTTTCTCATTAAATGCTGAAGGGACTGTCTTTCTAAGCCTGCCTTTTTGGCTGCCAAGGAGACATTACCACTGCACTGCTTCAACAGCTCTGATATATATTCAACATTGAACTTTTCAAGAAGACCTTTTCTTGCCTCTTTGTAAGCAAGCTTTGATAGGAAATCAATTGCATCCTCAGGGCATGGTAAATTCTTGAAATCGTATTGAAAATCCTGAGGTGTAACGATCTCACCCTTCGTAAAGATCACAGACCTTTTGATTTCATTTTGGAGCTCTCTGACATTCCCGCTCCATCTTCTTGAAATGAGCATTTTTAAAGTATCTTCTGAAAATCGCTTAGAGGAAATATTAAATTCGCGGCAATAGAGGGAGAGATAGTGATTTGCAATCGATGGAATATCTTCAGCAATCTCGCTAAGGGATGGTGTAGTAATCGAAACGACATTCAATCTGTGATAAAGATCCGGTCTGAATTGATAGGAGGCGATTTTTTCCTTAAGATTCTGATTGGTTGTGGCAATAACCCTTACGTCAATTTTGTAAGATTTTGTATCCCCGAGCGGCCTTATCTCTTTTTCCTCCAAGACCATCAATAGCTTTGCCTGAAGTATTGTTGGCAGATCTCCAATCTCGTCAAGCAAGAGTGTCCCGCCATTGGCAGCTTCAAAGAGACCTTTTTTATCGTGCGTTGCCCCTGTAAATGCGCCCTTCTTATAGCCGAAGAGTTCGCTCTCTAAAATATTTTCTGGGATAGAAGCGCAGTTTATAGCAATCAAAGGTTTATTCGCCCGGTTACTCAAGGCATGTATCATTCTCGCAGCAAGATCCTTTCCTGTTCCTGTCTCACCTGTAATGAGAACAGTTAGATCTGTTTTTGCCACAACCCTGATTGTCTCAATAATTTTTTTCATTGCGAGAGACGCACCCACAAAGCTCTCTATGGTTTCTTTCTCTTTGATTCTCTTCTCAAGATCGATGCTCTTTTTAATAAGGTTGTAGTAATCAAGAGCCTTTTTAAGGGTATGCAGCAACCTCTCCTCATCAAAAGGCTTTGTGATATAATCATAGGCGCCAAGTTTAAGAGTCTCAACGGCATCTTCGATACTTCCATAGGCTGTCATCATAATCACTAAAGTAGAATCATCCATCTCTTTGATGCGTTTCAGCAGCTCAAAACCGTTCATCCCCGGCATCCTGATATCCGCAAGAACAATACTGAAGGCCTCCTTGGCGATCATCTCCATAGCCTTTTCTCCATTGTCCGCTATGGAGACATCCACATGAAGCTCCTCTTTCATGAACCTTTCGAGAAACGTCAGCATATCAGGGATATCGTCAACGACAAGAATAGATCCTTTCATCCTCTCTCCTTACCCCGTTAGAAATAATACCCCCGCCTTCGTGGCCGGTGACACTTCGGCGCAGCGAAGGCCCTCTGCCCTGCGGTGGGGTTTGATGTTCCACTAAGATTTCTAACGGGGCTTACCTTTTGCCCCGTTAGAAATTCTTGAAAGCCCGATGTTTTCGGAGGTGCCTTAAGTTATCGACACTCAAAAAATATGTAATTTCTAACGAGTCCCGCCCTTTCTAACGGGGTTTGATATTGATCGGGAGCCATACTCTGAAAATTGCTCCCCTTCCTTCCCCGTTTTCAAAAGAGATTTCACCGTTGTGCTCTTTAACGATTCCATAGCACACAGGGAGCCCAAGGCCTGTCCCCTGTCCGGGTTCCTTAGTTGTAAAGAATGGTTCAAATATCCTATTCTGAATATTTTTGGGGATACCGCATCCAGTGTCAGAGAAGACCGTCAAAACCCTATCCTTTGCCTTATCATAATGGGTGGATACGTGAATAGACCCACCCGAATCCGTTGCCTGACAGGCATTCATCAGGAGATTCATAAAGACCTGCTTCATCTTGTCAATATCCATTTTCACAGGCGGAATAGAAGGGTCATAGTTCCTTACTATTGTAATGCCATCATTATTGAACTGAGTCTCCACAACGGAGGCGATAGACTCTATCGTTCTATTAATATCTGCCTTTATATATTGTGGCCTTTTCTGCCTTGAAAAATTGAGGAGATCTTCCACAATCTTTTTGCACAGCTCGGCGTTACTATGGATGATCTTGAGATCCCCTTTTGTCTCTCCATCGAAAGAGGATTTCTTCGTTAGCAACCTTGTAAACCCGAGGATGATGGTCAATGGGTTGTTGATTTCATGGGCAACACCTGCTGCTAATTGTCCAACGGAGGCAAGTTTATCAGCCTCTCTTATCCTTTCTTCCATCCTCTTTCTCTCGGTAATGTCCTTGACAATACACTCATAACCACAGATATGGTTGTCCGCATCTTTTCTTAGGGTAGCGGCGATCAGTACATTTATTTCTCCTCCGTCTTTTTTTCTTAAAATCGTCTCATAGTCTTTCGCAAATTCGTCCTTTTCAATGCGGGAAAGAAAATCTTTCAATGCCTCCTCCTTGAAAAATAGATGATCCAGGGATACGTTTTTAATGAACTCCTCTTTGCTTTCATAACCCCATAACTCAACCCCTGAATGATTCACATCTCTTATGGGCCCTGCACAATCGATAAGGACGATGGCATCCTTGGAACCCTCAAATATGCGGCGGTATTTCATCTCTGAGGATATTAATTCATCCTGTGAGCTTTTGAGATGAGAGATCATCTGATTAAAGGACCTAACAGCCTCCGAGATCTCATCATCTCCCCTTACCTCAAACGTCACATCGAGGCCTTTCTCCCCGCTAATGACAGACTTGAAAAAAGCGTTTATTTTTCTTAAGGGTTTTATAAGAACCACATAATGGAAGTAGTTTAAGATCAGGAAAGTCGCAGCCATTCCTGAGAGACCTAAGATGAATATTAAAAAGGCCGATTGGGTTATCTGATGAAATGCTTCATCCACTGGTATAGCAACCGATTCTACCCCCGCTACATTGCCGATCTTTCTGTAAAAACCGTGATCCTTTCCATAAATCTTGATAAGAGATTTCGGTGCATAGGAGGGATCCCCATGACATATGAGACACTGGGCCTCCATGATGACAGGCTTTTGATGAACAAAATATCTCCTTCTGTCTCTTTTAATAAGCCCCTTCCATTCGTTGGCAGTTTTAGGATTCTTCGAAAAATTATTTATAAATTCCTTCTCATATTCATTCGCCAAATTCTCGGGGTTTCTCGGATCGATGGCAACCCTTCTATAAATATATTCCGGAAATCTATTCATGAACCTTTTCGTAATACCCCTTGTTATGAAGGTAGTGGACATGGCCTCCTGAATAAATTCATCCTTTGGCAAAACATGGAACATCTTCGGTCTCAGTTCATCCCTGACATATTCTTCGGTTGCATTGATATAAGAGAGGAGAAGCTCTGTTTTTCTGTAAGTCTCTTTCAAATAGAGGTTTTTCACGTAATAATAGAAAAAGATGGATATCGTACCGAAGGTGATGCAAAGGATAATCCCGATGCCAAGCATGAGTTTTTTTGTCAGTTTAATATTCCTTATCCCGGCCATCCTGGTCTGCCTCAAAACTTTAGAATAATAGAATAAAACTTTTTAGAACAGTGCAAACAAATTATAGCACTGCAATATAATTTTTGCATCTAAATCTAATATTTCTCTTTCATAAGCCTCAAGCTATATTAAAATTATTTTTATTTTCAATGGGTAAGGATATTGAATACTAATGGCACAATTATTGCTGATTTGAAATAAGTTTTTACTCTCTTGATTTTAGAGGAGCAAAGAAGTATAAAAGAAAATAAAAAATTCCTCAGGAGGTGAGAAAATGGAAGAAAAAACCCCCCTAATAGATGAATTGGAGAAAGGGCCCTGGCCGAGTTATGTAAAAGAGATTAAGAGGATGGCGAAGAAGAATGCAGCAGCAAAGGATCTTTTAGGAGTGCAGGAATTGTCATTTAAAGAAAAGGTGACCCACTGGAAACACGGTGGCATTGTGGGAGTTACTGGGTATGGGGGAGGGGTGATCGGAAGATATTGTGATTCTCCTGAGAAGTTCCCTAATGTCTCCTCCTTCCATACCTTGAGGGTAAACCACCCTGGAGGCTGGTTTTATACCACAAAGGCGTTGAGGAAGATTTGCGATGTATGGGAGAAGTTTGGCAGTGGCATGACAAATTTTCATGGATCAACAGGCGATATCATTCTTCTTGGAACAACCACTGAAAATCTCCAACCCTGCTTTAATGCCTTGACCGAAATAGGGTATGATCTGGGAGGTTCGGGATCATGCTTAAGAACCCCTACTGCCTGTGTGGGGCCTGCTCGTTGCGAATGGTCATGTATCGATACTCTCGATATGGTCCATAACCTGACGATGGAGTTTCAGGATGAAATTCACAGGCCCAGGTGGCCCTATAAATCCAAGATCAAAATTTCCGGGTGCCCCAACGATTGTGTGGCCGCCATCGCAAGGGCGGATATTACAATCATTGGCACCTGGAGGGACAGTCTAAAGATTGACCAGAAAGCCGTCAGAGAATATGTGAAAAGTGGAATGGATATCAGGACAGACATCGTTGCGAGATGCCCAACCAATGCGTTGGAATGGGATGAGAAAGCACAGGAACTGAGGCTCATTCCTCAGGATTGTGTCCGGTGCATGCATTGTATCAATAAAATGACAAAGGCCATCCGACCAGGAAATGACAAAGGGGCCACTATTCTGATTGGTGGAAAAGCGCCCATCCTGAAAGGAGCAATGCTCTCTTCGGTCCTTATTCCTTTTATGAAGATAGAACCCCCCTATACCGAGATCAAAGATCTCATCCGAAAAATTTGGGATTGGTGGGATGAAAATGGAAGAACGAGAGAGAGGGTCGGGGAGCTGATCGAAAGGCTGGGAATGAGAAACTTTCTTAAAGCAATTGGATTGAAGCCAACTCCACAAATGATTAAGGCGCCGAGAACAAACCCTTACGTGTTCTTTTAAATAAAAATCCCCCCTCACCCCCCTTTACTAAAGGGGGGTTGGAGGGGATTAGAAAATTTTTGAGGAGGTTTGCCATGGTTAAGACAGATATTGGACCCCCAAATTATAGGACGATGCTTCCTAAAGTAATAGAGAAGAATTATGGTCAGTGGAAATATCATGAGATTTTAAAGCCAGGAGTGCTCCGCCATGTCTCTGAAACTGGAGACGAGGTGTTCACGGTAAGAGCAGGGTCTCCTCGCCTGGTCAGTATCGATTTCATACGGGACCTCTGTGATATTGCCGATAAATATTGTGATGGGCACCTCCGGTTTACCAGTCGTTATAACATTGAATTCATAACTCCCAATAAGAAGAATGTGAACCCCATCATCGAAGAAACCAGAAAAATAGGTCTCCCAGTCGGGGGGACAGGGAATGGCATTTCCAACATCGTTCATACCCAGGGTTGGATCCACTGTCACAGTGCTGCTACGGATGCATCAGGCATTGTGAAGGCCTTGATGGATGAACTCTATAACTATTTTACTACGATGAAACTCCCAGGCAAATTGAGGGTTTCATTGGCTTGCTGCATCAACATGTGTGGCGCTGTCCACTGCTCGGATTTAGCGATTGTCGGAGTTCATACCAAAGTGCCAAAAATTGATCATGAAAAGGTGGGGGCCATTTGTGAAATTCCAACAACCATCTCCTCTTGTCCGACAGGGGCTGTTCGGCGCCATCCTGACAAAGAAGTTAAGAGTGTGGTCATCAGAGAAGACCTCTGTATGTACTGCGGAAACTGTTTTACGGTCTGCCCAGCTATGCCTCTTGCCGATGCGGAAGGGGACGGTGTGGCCATCTATGCCGGAGGGAAAGTGTCCAATGCGAGAAAGCCTCCCATGTTTTCCCGTTTGATCGTTCCCTATCTTCCCAATCATCCGCCTCGATGGCCTGAAGTGGTGGGCATCATCAAGAAGATCGTCGAGGTCTATGCTAAAAAGGCCCGCAAATACGAGAGAATGGGAGAATGGATCGAAAGGATAGGTTGGGAACAGTTCTTCCAATTGACTGAAATACCTTTTACCGAACAACACATCGATGATTATACCCATGCGAGGGAAACGTTTAGAACAACAACTCAATTCAAATGGTAGTTTTTTTATATCCCTCTCCCTTGTGGAGGTTTTTTAGAGGTAACGTAAGATGAGCGAAGATCTGAAGGAAGCCATATTGAAATATTTAGGGACGGTCAGTCAAGCGAAGAACAGGGACGTCGCAAGAGCCGTCGGAATAGAAAAAGCCTTGGTAGACAAGGCCATTGCGGAACTGGCGAAAGAAGGAAAGATTGAATACCGGAGCTTTGGCGGCATCACCTATATCGCTCTCCCCGGTAAACATGAGACTTGATAAACATGGCAAGAGGTGATCATTTAGTCCACGGTGATCGAACCTTCGGCTGCCTTCTCATCTCCTCGACCCAGGGTCACTCGGGTAAAACCATTGTTGCGGTCGGCTTATGCAAATTGCTGACCCAACGGGGTCTTTTGATCCAACCCTTTAAGAAAGGCCCCGACTACATCGATCCGTCATGGCTCACGATTGCGGCAGGAAGAAGCTGCCGTAATCTGGATCTTTTCTTAGTCCCCAAAGAAAAATTAATTCAAACTTTTGAGCAGGCCTGTGAGAAGGCCGATCTGGCTATTGTTGAAGGGGCGATGGGACTTTATGATGGTTTGGATGCTCAAGGAACCACAGCGGAGATAGCTCGTCTGTTGAAAATTCCAGTTGTCCTGTTGGTGAATACAAGTAGAATGACCAGTAGCATCGCAGCGATGGTGATGGGATATCAGCATTTTCAACCCGAAACAAATATTGCCGGTGTCCTCCTCAATTATGTTTCAGGGAGCCGGCATGAAAGCAAGCTGAGAAATGCGGTAGAGAAGTACTGCAAGATTCCTGTAGTGGGAAGTATTCCGAGAGACGCAAACCTTTACATCGCGGAACGCCATCTTGGCCTCATTCCATCCCGGGAATCTAATGATGCAGACCAATCGGTGAAACGTTTAGGGGAAAAACTTAAGTCTTATTTTGATGTGGAGCAAATCCTGAGTATTTCTAAGCGATTCAGAATGCCTTCCCCCTCACCGATCCCTGTAAAGGAGAAGGAACGCAAAGAAGGGACCCAAGTAAAGATTGGAGTGATTTTCGACCAGGTTTTCAATTTCTACTATCCGGAAAATTTTGAGGGGTTAAGACAATGGGGCGCTGACCTTGTCTTCATCAATTCTCTTCAAGACCGATTGCCTCAGATCGACGGTCTCTATGTCGGAGGAGGATTCCCCGAGTTTTTTTTGGAGAAACTGGAGAAGAATAAAGAATTACGGCAGGATCTTTGGAAGGCGATCGATCAAGGCCTTCCCGTCTATGCGGAATGTGCGGGTCTCATGTATTTATCCCAGAAGATCCACTGGCAAGGTCGATCTTATGAAATGGTTGGAGCCATTCCCGCTGAAGTTCAAGTCTCTGAAAAGCCCGAAGGCCATGGCTATGTGATGGCTGAAGTCATGAATGAAAATCCCCTTTTCCCAATAGGGTTGACCATCCGAGGCCATGAATTTCATCATTCCAAAGTATCGATCAAGAAGGGGGTTAAGTTTGCTTATCAAGTAAGACGAGGGCATGGGATTGACGGTCAAAAGGATGGTGTTTTATATAAAAATATATTTGCTGCTTATACACACTTACATGCCTTGGGGACACCTTCCTGGGCAGAGGCTTTCGTTTCGCTCGCAGCAAAGGAAGGGAAGTTTAGGAGGTGAATATGACTGAAGAACATGTGGAGGTAAAATGTCCGGTATGTGGTAGGGAAATGGAGATAAGCAAGGTAGGGGTCCTTTATGGCGCCGTGGCCGCTAAACCAAGGGCTACCAGTACCCATGGGGACAAGACGTACTATTTTTGCTGCAAAGCCTGCAAGAAACAGTTTGATGAATCACCCGAAAAATTTATCAAAGGTTAGGAGGAGAAAAGATGGCAAAGGCAAACCTTGGTGGGATGGATATTGAGATTGATGAGGATGGTTTTATCCAGGAGCCGGGGAAGTGGAATAAGGCCGTAGCTGAAGACATAGCTAAAACCGAGAATGCTTCGCCCATGACTGAAGAGCATTGGAAGCTTGTCAATTACCTCAGGGATTACTACCTGAAATTTGAGATCGCTCCCCCCGTAAGGATGCTGTGCAAACAAACCGGTTTTGATCTTAAATATATTTACAAATTGTTTCCCGGCGGTCCAGCTAAGGGAGCCTGTAAAGTGGCAGGGTTACCCAAGCCGACGGGGTGTGTTTAGCCAAATCCCCCCACCCCTAACTAACTGTAGGGCAAGCCTTTAGGCTTGCTTAATTCTGCCTGCCACCAGGCAGGTATGCAGGGCTAAAGCCCTGCCTTACGTAATTCTGATTCTCCCATTGCGAAGGGAAAAGGAACATAAATAGGCGCTATGATCCTCTTTATCTTTTATGGGAGCATTCTTTTTTTTATTATTGCCGCGGCGCTCCGTGTCAGAAGGTGCGTCAGCGCCCCCATTCATTTACACTGGGAACTTTACAAAGGGAGTTCAGTCTATGAATTAACAGAGTGGTGGGGAAAAACTCACAACACCTTTGGCGAAAAGCTCTGGTCCATGATTCTGGACCTTCTTTTTTTAAGAGAGTTTTACCATCGAAATAGGAATTTCTGGTACTTCCTCTACCCATTTCACATTGGTATTTATTCACTCGTTCTATGGCATGCCTGGTTTCTGTTTGGCGCCAAGGTAATAAGTATTGAATTTTTATCTATTTGGGGACGATTATGGGGACACGTTGCTACCGGCCTAACCTTTTTTGGAATTGTCGGAATTTTTATAAAAAGGGTTAAGGATGAAGATTTGAAAATTTATTATCCTCCTATACATTATTTAAAATGGCCTTTTTTAGCGGTCATTCTTTTAGAAGCATTTTATTCGGTTCAATTTTATTTTGGTGATATTTTTGAAGATCTTCTACTTGAGTTTCATCCTAATGTGGCCACTAAAGCTCATTTACTGTTTGCTTCGGTGTTGCTCATTTACCTCCCATTTAGCCATATCATGCAACTTTTTTTTAGATACTATCATTACCTTCGATGGGATGATGTCCCAAACGTAAGGGGAAGCGAGATCGAAAGGAGAATCAAGGAGCATCTGGAGCGGCCTGTGACCTGGTCCGCTCCCCACATCCAGTCCGGAAAGCGATGGAGAGAGGTTGCCTCAAAATTGGAATGCCCTATAACAGAAGGTAAATAAATTTTACCCCATCTCTCTTAAGAGGCTGTGTCTTAAAGGGGAGAACAGACAAAAATGTCATGCTGAACTTGTTTCAGCATCTCATTGAATCAAATAGCTACGAGACCCTGAAATAAATTCAGGGTGACAAAACAATAATTACAACACAGCCTCCGACGGGAGAGTGTGGGAGTTATTTTCGAAACAATGGCGACCGAAAGAAAGAAAATTCGATTAAAGGATATCAGCATCCGCACGGATGAGCCCCTCATTACAGTGACGGCGGATGACTTGATGCCCCTTCCTCCCCCTCTGGACCAACAGGGGAAGAAAGCTCCTTATTCACCTCTCTCTGAAAATCAGAAGAAGAGTTTCGAATGCTCCCTCGACGGCGTTTCAGCGCTTGCTCTTCCAAAGCCGAAGAATAAAGAAGAAGAGGAGAAATTGGTTGCCCGTTTTCTTAGCGGCCTTAGGAAATTGCTTTCCCAGAACGACAATTGGCCTTTCTGGCAGCCTTTGATTCAATCCCTTGAAAGCTGTGTTCGGTGCCAGACCTGCAGCGATGCCTGCCCTGTCTATGTTTCCAGCGGAAATCAAGAAATTTATCGCCCCACCTACAAATCAGAGATCCTCCGGAGGATTATTAACAAATATATCAAGAAACGAGGAAAAATCATTACCAAATTGACGGGAGACGACATCAAGCTGAACTGGCCGACCGTGGCCCGATTGGCTGAATTGGCCTATCGCTGTACCCTTTGCCGGCGATGCGCCCAACGTTGTCCCCTTGGAAGTGATAATGGTTTGATCGGTAGAGAGCTTAGAAAACTATTCAGCCAAGAGATGGGGATTGCTCCAAAGGAACTCCATGATTCAGGCACGGTTCAGCAGTTGAAAGTGGGAGCGAGCACGGGGATTTCGTCTGCGGCTTTCCAGGGTATGGTCGAATTTATGGAGGATGAGATCGAGGAGAAATGGGGCAAGAGGATCAAGATTCCAGTAGACAAGGAAGGCGCGGATATTCTGCTCATCCATAACTCCGGGGAGTTCATGTCCTGGATTGAAAACCCTGTGGCCTTTGCCATCATCTTTGAGGCGGCCGGTCTCAGTTGGACCCTGTCGAGTGAGATCTATGGATATGAGGCCACGAATTACGGGACATGGTACGACGATGTCCAATTTGCCAGGATCGCCCTTAAACAGGTGGAAGTTGCGCGAAAATTGAAGGTCAAGAAGATGGTGATGGGAGAATGCGGTCATGCTCACAAGGGTCTCATCGTGATTGCTGACCGGATATTGATGGATGAAATGAATTTTCCCAGGGAGAGTTTTCTTCCCCTTCTGGAGGAACTGGTCTGTGGCGGTAAGTTGAGGCTCGACCCTCAAAAGAACAATTTTCCCGTCACCCTCCATGACCCCTGCAATGTCGTGCGATTGATGGGAATCGTGGAGCCTCAAAGACGTATCTTGAGAAAGATCTGTCCCCAATTCAGAGAGATGGAACCCCATGGGGTTGAAAACTATTGTTGTGGCGGGGGAAGCGGATTTGCGATCATGAACTCCATGAACTTTAAGGAATGGAGGGAGAACATCTCCAGCCGGATGAAACTGAAGCAGATCCTTGAAACCTTCAACGATGTTCTGGATTCGGGAATTAGAAAATATGTATGTGCGCCCTGTTCCAATTGTAAAGGCGCCATTCGAGATATTCTTAGCAGTAATGATTTGTGGGAAAAAAATAGCATCTACTACGGGGGCCTGGTGGAACTGGTGGCGAATGCCATGGTTGATATGAAAAGGCCCTACATCGATTGGGAATGGCATTGATCGATTTTTAATGGGGAGGAAGAGATTTTGAATGAACCAAAAAAGAAAGTATTGATCTTGGGGTCGGAGGGCATCGGTCGTGGAGATGAGACCCTCGGTTTTGAGATTCTGGTCAACCTTTTAGAGACCCTTTCAAAAAGGGACGATGGACCTGCTGCCATCATCTGTTGGAACACGGCAGTTAAACTAATGGCTGAAGGGTCTCCCTTGCTGGTCCATTTGAAACGCCTTGAAGAAAAGGGCATAAATATTTTAGCAGGACAACTATGCGTAAGAGAATTAGAGTTGATGAATAAGATCGCTGTAGGAAGATTGGCCACGATGGATGAAATTTTAGATCTCATTTTACATCATGAGGTCTTAGCCCTTTAATCAAATGCTGATGATACAAGATTTATTAAAAAAAAATAAAGCGGCCATTTTAGAAAGATGGTTCCATCTTATCTTGGAAACCTATCCTGCCAATACCGCAGCCATGATGAGAAAAGATAAGAATCAGTTTACGAATCCGGTGGGCACTACTCTCTCCCGAGAGATAGAAGTTCTCTTTAAAAACCTTTGTGAAGGCAGCCAGAATGAAAAGTGCCAGTCCTCTTTGGATTCGATTCTTAAAATTAGATCGGTTCAAGATTTTTCTCCTTCAAAAGCGGTGGGATTTATCTTCCTGTTGAAGAGAGCCATTGGAGAGACGCTGAAGAATGAAATGTGTAAAGGGGCGGTCATGGACGAATGGCTGGAATTTCAATCTAAAATCGACGACTTAGCTCTCCAGGCCTTTGATATCTACATGGATTGCCGAGAGAAGATTTGTGAGATCCGGGTTAACCAGGCAAAGACTGAGAAAGAGATGGCCTTTCGGATGATGGAAAGAATGACCACTTCGAAAGAAAAAAAACAGAAGGGCGAGGATTAAATTCATAATCCCCCCTCCCCCCCTTTAGTCTCCGGCCCAGAGCGGTCTCTGACCCGGAGGGAAAAGGGGGGAATTCCCCTCTTTGGCCGCCGGCCTATAGCCTCTGGCCCGGAGGGCAAAGAGGGGTTAGGGGAGATTTTCAGAAGATGTCTTCTCAATTATGGACTCATTAGTATCAAAATTTGAAAATTCCAAATTTTAGTTTGTTTTGTTTATGTCATGCCTATTTTGAAAATTTGTGCTTGCCCTGAACCATATTAGGTTCGGGGCTTGTTTAGAATTGATCCCTGCGGAATGCTTCGCCCGGATTTCGCCTGCCTTGGCCGAAGCGGCTACGCGCAGGCAGGTGCTTCGAATTTAAAAAGGGTTTATAAGATATGGGCCTCTGGTACGCCATTTCAGGGATTCTTTTACTTATCTTTTTTGTCGTTATCGGCATAGAAGGAATAGGTCTATATTCTCTCTTCGCCATTTTCATTCCTTATGCGGCCATTCTCCTCTTCGTTGTCGGCTTCATCTACCGTGTCTTGAAATGGGCAAGTTCTCCAGTGCCCTTCCACATCCCTACGGTCTCAGGACAACAGAAATCGCTCCCCTGGATTAAGGCCGACAATATCAATAGCCCTTATACGACAGGAGGGGTGGTGAAGAGATTGGCCCTTGAGATCCTTCTCTTCCGCTCTTTGCTGAAGAACGAAAAGGTCGAGATTGATGCGCCCCACAGACTCCTCTTCAGGACGAGCGTCCTTCTCTGGCTGGGGGCCATGGCTTTCCATTGGTCTCTCCTCGTGATCCTCCTAAGGCACTTGAGATTCTTTCTCGAACCTGTTCCCTCTGTGGTGGTGATCCTCCAGAGAGTCGATTCGATTTTTCAGAATCTTTTACCGATCCTCTACATCAGCGATCTCATCATTGTGATCGCCCTGGCCTATCTCTTCTTGAGACGAGTCATCTACCCGCAGGTTAAGTATATCTCTCTTCCCTCGGACTACTTCGTGCTTCTTACGATTGCTGGGATCGCGCTCTCCGGAGTCCTCATGCGGCTCATCTTCAAGGTTGATTTAGTGCAGGTCAAGGAATGGGTCATGGCCATGCTGAGTTTCCGCCCCATGCCTCCGAAGGGAGTGAGCCTGCTCTTCTATATCCATCTCTTTTTTGTGAGTCTTTTGATTGCATACTTCCCTCTTAGCAAGCTGATGCATATGCCAGGAATTTTCTTGAGTCCCACTAAAAACATGAGGAATACCAGCCGAAATGATCGGCACATCAATCCTTGGAATCATCCTGTCAAAGTGCATACCTACGAAGAGTACGAAGAAGAGTTTCGGAATCCGATGAAAGAAGTTGGGTTGCCTGTGGAGAAGGAATAAGAAAAGGTGACAGAGGATTATGTAAAGAATCAAGTTCTCGTCTAACGGTTACGGTAACGATGCCCGTATCGTCATTCGGTAAAGTCCGTCGTCTTAGGAAATTGACGTAACCCTTAAACCCTATACGAAACCGGCTTCGTAGCCGTAACCCTAACCTCAGACCAAAGACGAATTTTGTGGTCAAAGGTAATCGTCAAAGGTAATCAGCCAATCATGGAAGACGTGTCCAAACAGAAAGCTTTGAAGATTGACTACACTCTTCCTATCAAGAGCTGGATGGAGCCAACGGTTGAATTTCGGAAGGGCACCTATGGTTACCCAGGAGCCTCCAAGCATGTGAATTATCTTGGCCTCCCTTTCCCGAGAGAGTGGCAGCCAACGGATAAGGACTGGAAGCTACCCGAAAACTGGAAGGAAATCATCCTGAGGGGAATGAAAGACCGTCTGGGTCGTTATCGGTCATTTCGCCTCTTCCTCGACATCTGTGTGCGATGCGGGGCCTGTGCGGACAAGTGCCATTTCTTCATCGGTTCTGGAGATCCGAAGAATATGCCTGTCCTCAGGGCAGAGCTTCTGAGATCGATCTATCGAAGATATTTTACCCTCTCGGGAAAGGTTTTTGGTAAACTGGCTGGAGCCAGGGAGCTTACAGAGGAAGTTCTAAAAGAATGGTTCTATTATTTCTACCAGTGCACCGAGTGCCGTCGCTGTTCTGTCTTCTGTCCTTATGGCATCGATACCTGTGAGATAACCATGATGGCTAGGGAGCTGCTTAATCTAATAGGCCTTAACATCAACTGGATTGTCGAGCCGGCCTCCAAAAGTTATCGGACCGGAAATCACCTCGGCATCCCTCCCCACGCCTTCAAGTCAACCGTAGACTTTGCGATCGATGAGATCAAAGAGATCACCGGCATTCAGGTAGAGGTTCCCATCAATCGAAAGGGGGCAGAAATTCTCTTCATCACTCCCTCTGCTGACTATTTTGCCAGCCCCCACTGGTACACTTTCTTGGGTTATCTCCTCCTGTTTCATGAGATCGGATTGGACTACACTTGGAGCACCTATGCTTCCGAGGGTGGAAATTTCGGTCTTTTCCACTCCGCAGACCTGGCAAAGAGACTGAACGCCAAGATTTACAGTGAGGCGAAAAGGCTCGGAGTCAAGTGGATACTTGGAGGAGAATGCGGTCATATGTGGAGGGTCATCCATCAGTATATGGATACTTTCAACGGCCCGGCTGATTTTTTAGAGGAACCTATCTCTCCGGTCACCGGCACTCACTTTGATCATGTAAAATCGACTAAGATGGTCCATATCTGTGAATTTACCGCAGATCTCATTAAAAACAATAAGTTGAAACTCGATCCAAACCGGAATGATAAATGGAAGGTGACCTATCACGATTCGTGCAACATCTCCCGAGGGATGGGACTCCTTGAGGAACCGCGCTATATTCTCAGAAATGTGTGCACGGAGTTTTACGAAATGCCGGAAAATACAATTAAAGAAAGAACCTTTTGCTGCGGAAGCGGGGCTGGATTGGGTTCGGATGAGAATATGGAGATTCGCCTGAGAGGGGGCTTCCCAAGAGCAAACGCCGTAAAGTACGTGAAGGAACAGTACGGGGTGAATCTGCTGACCTGTATCTGTGCGATTGATCGGGCAACCCTTCCGCCCCTATTGGAATACTGGGTGCCTGGAGTTGAGGTGGCGGGCGTTCATGAACTTGTTGGAAATGCATTGGTGCTGAAAGGGGAAAAAGAAAGAACGACCAATCTCCGTGGAGAACCTCTTACACCAAGTGAAAATTGAAAATTGCAAAATGCAAAATGATGACTTACGATATGCCACTTACTACTGACTGTTAATGAACGGAGTTTGAGATGTACGACAAAAGCAAGATCATCCCTGCCCTCGTGATCTTTTTGGGATTGGCCACCTATCCGATCTGGCATAATACGGTGAGCGGAAAGGCCCGTTATGTCCCCAAGCCTGAACTTCCCACAGATAAGGCTAAGAAAGAGTGCGTTGAACCGAAGACCTTCATTCGGGTCAATCATAAAACGCTTTTGGAGGACTGGAAATTCTCCGTCGTACGGAATGGGATTAGAACCTACCAGGCGAGTAACAAAAAGGCATATACCATCAGTTTGAATCGCACCTGTATGAATTGCCACACCGACAAGACTAAATTCTGTGACCAGTGCCATACCTATATGGGCGTCACCAATAAATGCTGGGATTGCCATATTTATCCAAAACAACTTAGCCCCGGCCCGCTGGCCATGCGTGGGCCATGAAAACATCTAATCCCCCCTTTCCCCCCTTTATCAAAGGGGGGGTGGGGGATTTGAAGGAATAAATGGATGCAATTCGATAGAAGAGGATTCCTAAAGATTACTGGACTCACCCTGCTAGGGCTTTCAGCAAAACCCGGCTGGGAGGTCTTTTCAAAGATTGACCAGCCAGAACCCTCGCCCATGGCCGAATCGCTGGCGAAGATCCGGTGGGCTATGGCGGTGGATCTCAAGAAATGTTGGTCCGCAAAAGAGGGGTGTCGGGACTGCATCGATGCCTGTCACCGCATCCATAATGTGCCCAATTTGGGAACCCTTAAAGAAGAAATCAAATGGACCTGGACCGAACCGTATGAGAAGGTCTTTCCGGAACATGAGTTAGAATATTCAGAGGAAAACCATCGAGACAAACCCGTACTCTTACTTTGTAATCAGTGCGATGACCCGCCTTGCGTCAAGTACTGTCCCACCCGGGCGACATGGAGGCGGGAGGACGGCATCGTGATGATGGATTTCCATCGATGTATTGGATGCCGATACTGTATGGCGGGGTGTCCTTATGGATCCCGCAGCTTCAACTGGAGAGATCCCCGGCCTTTCATCAAGAAGATTAACCCGGAATATCCAACAAGGACGAGGGGGGTTGTGGAGAAGTGTAATTTTTGTGTCGAGAGGCTTGCCCAAGGTCTGATTCCTGCCTGCGTAGAAGCCTGTAAGGAGAAAGCCTTAATCTTCGGAGACCTCAAGAAGCCTGATTCCGAAGTCAGGAAAGCCCTTCAGAATCGTGTCATCTATCAACGGCATCCTGAACTGGGTACGAAGCCAAAGGTTTATTATATTTTGTAAAGGGAGATAGCTTGAGGGTTCAAGGATTCCAGGGGTCAAGGGTTCCAGTGAAATCATTTTTCTCATTTATTTGAACCCTCGAACCTCAGACCCCTTAAACCTTGAGAATTAAGAAGATGCTTGACCAAAGACAAAAAATCATTGGAGAAGATACGGTTCTCTTTGAACATATCTGGAAGACAGGAAAGGGATTTTACATCACCGTCTCCATCCTGGGCGCCCTTGTCTTATTGGGACTTTATGCCTACATCACCCAATATCGAACAGGATTGGGGGTCACCGGACTTTCAAGGCAGATCTTCTGGGGGGTTTACATCACGAACTTCGTTTTCTTCATCGGTATTAGTCACGCAGGAACCTTCATCTCAGCCGTTCTCCGCATTCTTAAGGCGGAATGGCGGAGACCGATTAGTCGAGCTTCAGAGCTGACAACCGTTTTTATTTTGATGTTTGGGGTGGGAAGCGTTTTAATCGATCTGGGAAGACCGGACCGGATGCTCTATGCCATCCGGTATGCCCATTTTCGCTCTCCCTTGCTCTGGGACGTCTGCAGCATCGCCACCTACTTGACCGTGAGTTCCATCTCTCTTTATCTCGCTCTAATCCCTGATATCGCCATGCTCAGAGATCTTGGAGGGAAAAGGGAGTGGTTCTATCGTATCCTTTCTTTAGGATGGAGAAATACAGAGAGCCAGCATCGTCGTCTGGAGAGGGCCATCGGTTTCGTATCGGTCCTCGTCATCCCAGTCATGATCACCGTTCACACAGTCGTGTCCTTTGTCTTTGCCATGACGATCCAGCCGCTCTGGCACAGTGCGATTTTTGGTCCCTATTTCGTCGTCGGCGCCATCTTCTCAGGAGTGGCGAGTGTAATTGTGGTGATGGCCGTGCTCCGGAAGGCCTATCATCTTGAAAGCTACATCAAGCCGATTCACTTTAACAATATCGGTATCTTTCTGATGGCGATGACCCTCTTATGGTTCTATTTTACCTTTGCTGAGTACATCACCATCGTTTATGGTAATGACCCGGTTCATATGGCGATCTTCTGGTCGAAGATTTCAGGAAAATTTTCTCCTCTTTTCTGGCTCCACTTCACCCTGTGTTTCGTCATTCCTTTACCCATTCTGGCCATCAAGAAATATCGAACGATCCGGGGAACGGTCATCGCTTCGATCTCGATCGTTTTGGGAATGTGGTTGGAACGGTTTGTCATCATCGTGCCTACCTTAACGAGACAGAGAATGCCCATCCAGGGAGCCTATTACATTCCAACCTGGGTGGAGTGGTCGATCCTGGCCGGCTGCATCTCCTTATTCATGCTCCTCTACACCCTCTTCACAAAAGTCTTTCCCATCGTTCCCATCTGGGAGGTTAGAGAGGGTAGAGAGAAGGCCGCCGCCACTGTGGCGGCCAGGATCACAAGTTATATGCCGGAAACTGGAACTGATCTAAATCTCCCCTCCCCTGGCGGGAGGGGATGAAGGAAGCCGAGATTTTTGCAGAATGTAGGGCCCGTTCGCCGAACGGGCTTTGGTTTTATGGGATAGGGAGCACAGGTGAGATCAGGAAAAGTATATCTAGTCGGTGCTGGACCAGGGGATCCTGGCTTGATCACGGTCAAGGGATTAAAGCTTCTTCAGCAGGCCGATGTGGTGATTTATGACCGCCTTGTTGACGAGAACATTCTCAATGAATCCTGCTCCGAGGCCGAAAAGATATACGTAGGAAAGGCGTCGAGTCATCATACGTTGGAACAGGAAATGATCAACCGCCTGCTCATCCAGAAAGCTCGTGAAGGCAAAGTGGTCGTAAGGTTAAAAGGTGGAGACCCTTTTGTCTTAGGCCGGGGAGGAGAAGAAGCTAAGGCATTGGCTGAAAATGCAATTCCCTTTGAGGTGGCGCCGGGAGTATCATCCGCCGTGGCTGTGCCTGCCTATGCCGGTATTCCGGTCACACATCGGGGAACCGCTTCTTCCTTCACCGTTGTCACTGGACACAAGGCTTCTGAAAGTGGCGAACCCTTTATCGCCTGGGATAAATTATCTGCTGGCGCAGACACTCTGGTGATCCTGATGGGAATGGGGAATTTATCAACTGTGGTCGAACAGTTAATCAAACACCATAAGCCCCCATCAACCCCTGTGGCAGTGATTACAGAAGGCACCACCACCCGTCAACGATGCGTCATCGGAACGCTCCAGGATATCGTTGAAAAAGTGAAATCAGAGAATCTGAGACCACCCTCTGTCGTGGTGGTGGGTGATGTGGTTCACCTTCGGAAATACCTGCGCTGGTTTGATAAGTGAACCCTATTGACCCCCTCTCCCCTGGAGGGAGAGGGTGGGGGTGAGGGGGAAAAGAATAGAGGATATGAAAAGTAAACACATCAAGCCCCCTATTTATTATCCGATTTTCTTGAACATACAAGGTAAGAGATGTGTTGTCATCGGGGGAGGTAACGTTGCCCTTCGGAAGGTCAGAATGCTTTTGGACTGCGGGGCAAATGTTACGGTTGTTAGCCCGAAACCTCATCTTGGCATGGCAAAGTTATCCGAGAAGAAAGCCATTCATCTGATTCATCGAAACTATAAAGTTGGAGACCTGATGGATGCAACCATTGCTGTTGCAAGCACGGATGTAAGAGAGATCAATCGGACGGTGGCTCATGAGGCAAAGAAATTAGGCATTCTTGTAAATGTGGTAGACGATCCCCGGCTGTCAAGTTTTATCCCCCCCTCTTTTTTCCGGCGTGGGAATTTAACAATTGCTGTCTCGAGCGCGGGGACAAGTCCAGCACTTGCCAGAAAAATCCGAACAAATCTTGAAAAAAGTTTCGGAAAGGAATACGCCACATTACTATCATTAATTAGTGAGGTCAGATGTGCCTTGAAAGAGAGAGGCTGTGCTGTGGATGGAGAAGCCTGGCAGGAGGCACTTGATTTAGAATCACTGATCAGATTAATGCAGAAAGGTCAGCGGAAAAAGGCAAAAACTCTTCTACTCAGCAAATTAGTACTACTACGTTAAATTCATTTTAGAAATTCATGAAGGCCGTATTTAGAGCCTCAAATTGAAGGCCTGATGCTCTACCAAAATTCACGGAAACCCAGAAGGCCCCGAAAACATTGAATTGTTGTTTTTAACTTAACGCAGTAGTATTAGGATGTTGCATTCCTGAAGACTGGGTTCCTCCTAAGTTAGAGGAAATGAAGCCAAAGTGGTGAAGTCAAAGTTTTTAAAGTTTCTTATTATAGGGCTTCTTTTCTTCCTCATGGTCCCCGCCTGTAAGGAAAAAGCCGAAAAATCCTCCCTCCCAAAATTAGGAGCCGCCGCAATTGATTTTAATTGTCAGGACCTGGAAGGCCAAGCCTGGAGCTTAGATAAAGTGAGAGGGAAAATTGTGCTTTTAAGATTCTGGGCGGACTGGTGTCCTTACTGCCGTTATGAGATGCCTATCATTGATAAGTATTATCGAAAATTGAAGAAAGAAGGTTTTTTAGTTTTGGCAGTAAATGTCAAACAGAGCGCCGAAGTTGCTCTGGCCTTTATAGCACAGCTCGACGTCACCTTTCCCGTCCCCTTGGATCCGGACGGTAAGATGGCCAAGAGATATGGCGTCTATGCCATCCCTACGAATTTTCTAATCGATCGACAAGGAATCATTCGTGAGATTTTGATTGGAGAAGTTTTTAAAGAAGAAAAACCCCTTCGGGAACTCCTTAAAAATTATTTTCCCTTATCTTGAGGGGACAATACCAGAAGAAATTCTTCATTCCTTTATTCAAACTGAGTAGCTCTTGATAGTTCCCCTCCTGAAGGCATTCAATTAGAAATTCTTTGAGTTTAAAAAACCTTATGATATGATTCAGTTATGAAAAGAAGAGAACCTGATAAATTTTTTAATGTGATTCTTAATAGCATTGCCGATGGGGTTTTCACTACAGACAATGACGGCAAGATTACTTTTATGAATAAAGCTGGACAAGAAATCACTGGATTTTCCAGCAAGGAGGCTGTCGGCCGATACTGCTTTGATGTCTTCAGGGCGGATATCTGTCAGTCCCGATGTGCCCTGAAGGAAACCCTAAAAACAAAGAAGGAGATCATCGATCTCCCTGCCACCATCTTAAAGAAGGGAGGGCAAAAGGTTCCCATCAGCATCAGCACAGCCGTATTAAGGAATGAAAAAGGACAAATCATTGGAGGAGTTGAAACCTTTAGGGATCTCTCTGTCATTGAAGAACTTAAAAAGGAACTCTTTCAAAAATATACACTCGGGGATATCATCAGTAAAAATTACTTGATTCATAACATCTTCAGCATTCTTCCAAATATTGCAGAAAGCGATAGCACGGTCCTGATTCAAGGCGCCAGTGGCACAGGGAAGGAACTCTTTGCAAAAGCCATTCACAATTTAAGCCGGAGAAAGGAGAAACCCTTCATCAAGGTAAACTGTGGCGCCCTTCCGGATACTTTACTTGAATCGGAACTCTTTGGATATGTCAAAGGAGCATTTACCGATGCCAAGAAGGATAAGCCAGGAAGATTCGCTCTGGCCAATGGAGGAACAATTTTCCTTGATGAGGTGGGGGATATGTCCCCATCGCTGCAGGTGAAGTTGCTTCGGGTGTTGCAGGAAAAGGAGTTTGAACCTCTCGGGGGGACCAGCCCCCGAAAGACCGATGTCCGAATCATTGCGGCAACCAATAAAGATCTTTCAAAACTTATAAGTGAAGGAAAATTTAGAGACGATCTCTTCTACCGTTTAAATGTGGTGAAGATTGAACTGCCTCCTCTTTCCCAAAGAAGGGAGGATATTCCTTTATTGATCGACGCCTTTATTCAGAAGTTTAACGCCAGAATGGGAAAACAGATTGTGGGTGTATCGGATCAGGCCCTGCGGTTACTGTTGAAACATGATTATCCTGGAAATATCAGGGAACTTGAAAACATCATCGAACATGCCTTTGTCCTTTGCAGAGGGGAAAGGATCGATATAGATTGTTTGCCTAAGGAACTCACCGGAACTCAAGAGGAGATGGATTCATCCGTCCCTATTAAAGAAGAAACTCCCTTTAAAAAGGCAGAGACAGAAGTCATCGAAAAGATACTAAGAAAATATGATGGAAATCGAATCAAAACAGCCCAGGAATTAGGCATAGATCGAACCACCCTTTGGAGAAAAATAAAGAAATACGGTCTCAATTGAGGAAGTTTCATTATTGCAACTTAGTCGTTGCATTAGTTTTATTTTTGCAACATAATAATCCACCACATTTAACACCCCTCATTCCAAAAAGATATAATTTCAACAAGTTACAGCTATTTTTCTCTTAGACCCCTTCTGGCACCTTTCTTGCTCTACATACTCTGTAGATATGAAGATTGCAATCCCCCTTTTTGGAACTCGGATTTCCCCGCGTTTTGATTTCTCTCCGGAAATTCGGATCATTACGGTAGAGGATGGAAAAGTGGTCTATCAGGAAAACTTTCCTGTGGCTCATCTCAACCTACCTCAGCGTCTTGACCAATTAGCTTCCAACGGAGTGAACAAAGTGATTTGTGGTGGAATTGATGGGTTTTGCTTAAATCAATTGGGAAGCAGAGGGATTGATGTTGTCCACAATGTGGTAGGAGAGGCTGAAATCGCCTCCGATCTCTTCATGAAAGGAAGGCTTCGACCTGGTTTTTGCTGCGAAAGAAGAAAAAGAAGCAGACGATTCTGTGGTTGGAGGAAAGGTCCACCCTGGAAGGAAGATACAAACTGAATTTCAAATGGAAAAGCTCAAAGTTCAAATTGTTAAAATAAAGGTTCAATAGGAAGGAGAATCCTATGGCGAAAGAAAAATGTGAGAAAGATGCAACCTGCGATACCTGCAACGAAACCAGTTCTTGCAGCCAGCAAGAGAAAGAGGCTCATGCACAAGAAGAGAGGTTGAAGTCCAAACTCTCTCACATCAAACATCGAATTATGGTGATGAGTGGGAAAGGTGGCGTGGGAAAGAGCACGGTCTCGACGAATTTGGCTGTTGCTCTATCAAGAGATGGATTTGATGTTGGGCTCCTCGATGCGGACATTCATGGTCCGAACATTCCAAAGATGCTTGGAATTGAATTCAGCCAGGTGGAGGGATCAGGTCGGGGTATGATTCCAGTGGAGGTTTTCCCGAATTTAAAGGTGATTTCCATGGCTTTTTTCATCGGAGATCGGGATAACCCGGTAGTCTGGCGGGGACCGCTCAAACACAATGCCATCAGTCAATTTATTGGTGAGGTGGAGTGGGGAAGCCTTGATTTCCTCGTTGTAGATCTCCCTCCTGGGACGGGGGATGAGCCCCTGAGCGTGGCTCACTTGATTAAAAACGTAGACGGAGCCGTTATTGTAACAACCCCTCAGGATGTTGCCCTTCTTGATTCTCGAAAGGCGGTTACCTTCAGTAGAATGCTCAGCATTCCGGTGATTGGGATTGTTGAGAACATGAGTGGATTGGAATGTCCTCACTGCCATAAAGAGATTCCTCTTTTCAAAACCGGCGGGGGAGAAAAAGCTGCCCGTGACATGAAGGTTCCCTTTCTTGGGAGGATTCCTATCGATCCAGAGATGGTTACCGATTGTGACAGAGGAATGCCTTTCGTGATGGCCCATCCAGATTCCGAGGCAACCAAGGCATTTGAGGAGATAGCCCATCGCTGTAAGGTGTATGTTGGTTTTAAAGAGACAGAGAAACAATCTGAAAGGGAAAAATTCCCCTATCATTTCAAAGAACAGGAGGTGAAGAGATGAAAAGAATTGCATTGGCTTCTGAAGATGGTTCTGGTCTCGAAGGATTGCTGAGTGCCCATTTTGGGAGATGTCCATTCTATACCTTCGTTAATGTAGAAGGAGACCGGATACTGGGTTTTGAAATAGTAAAGAATCCTTACTTCCCGAATCATCAACCTGGTGTCATTCCTCAGTTCATCCATTCCCAAAAGGCAAATGTGATGATTGCAGGCGGAATGGGACCGAGGGCCATCGACTTTTTTAATCAATTTGGGATTGACGTCGCTACAGGGGCCCAAGGGAAAGTAAGGGATGTGGTAGAGGCTTACCTCAGAGGCGAAATTCAAGGAATCGTCGCCTGTGAGCATCACGACCATGAATGTGGGGAGGAAGGGAGATGAAAATTGCTATCAGTTCATCAGGAAAGGATCTCGATTCCCAGATCGACCCAAGGTTTGGAAGATGCCAATACTTCATTTTTGTCGATCCGGAGACCATGGAGTTTGAGGTGTCAGAGAATGAAGGGCTAATGGCATCAGGCGGAGCAGGGGTTCAGGCAGCGCAATCTGTTGTTCAAAAAGGTGCGAGCGCTGTGATTACGGGTAATCTCGGACCAAATGCGGCATCAGCCCTTTCAGCTTCGGGGATTAAGGTCCACTTGGTTTCTGGAGGGACGTTAAGGGAAGTTACCGAAGCATTCAAGGCTGGAAAACTTCAGGAAGCAAGTGGGCCTACGGTTCCTCCTCATTTTGGAATAGGAGGGGGTCGAGGCATGGGTGGTCGCAGAAATCAATAAATGAATACCACGAATAGCTCCGAATTATTCGAATAAGATCTTTTCGTGAAATTCGATGTCATTCGAATGATTCGCGAATTCAGAAAGGAGGGATGATTATGCCTTACGGAATGGGACCTGCGGGATGGGGGTACCATCCCTATGGATTTGGCCGTGGTCGGTGTTGGCATCCCGGGTGGTTTGGCGGACCGGTTCCACCATGGGGGCCTCCAACCAAAGAAGAGGAGATTAGGTTTCTTGAAGAAGGGGCGAATTATTTTCGAGATGAGTTGGGCCACATTGAGAAGAGGCTCGAAGAACTCAAACGTTAGAAGCAAAAAAAATGTGCAAGATCTATAGGCAAAGGTTAGGAGGCCCGTTTGGGTTGAGGGTAAAGGTTAGGTGGAGTTTTAGAGACCAATTTCCTAACCCCAACACTAAACTGGCATCGTCGCCCTAACCCATTAACCATGGACCTTTCCAAGGAAGGAGGTTGTTTTTATGCCAGGATTTGATGGAACAGGACCATCGGGTCAAGGTCCGATGACCGGCGGGGGAAGAGGCTTCTGCGCCATGCCCTATAGGGCTTATGGTCCTTATGAGTACGGTGTGCGAGCCCCTTATCATTCATCTTATGGAAGGCCCTTTTATGGGCCCATTTTTGGTGCAGGCCGTGGTGGGCTTCCATGGGGTGGAGGCCGCGGCAGAGTTTTTGGTGGTGGGCGAGCCCTGAACCATGTGAGGTTCAGGACTGCCATGGATCCTACGTGGTACATGGGGTTCCGTCGTTGGTAATATAAAAAAATAGTGGTTGCATGGGGGCCTTCGATGGAACCCAACCCCCTAACCCCTTTAGGGGGAAAGGGAGACCTGCCTACCGGCAGGCATGGGTAGTATTTCTTGCGCTATGCGCTATGCTCTGTGCGCTATGCGATTTTGTGGTATAGGGGGTGATGAATATGCCGAGAGGTGATGGAACTGGTCCACCTGGGGGAGGTGGTCCAGGAACAGGCAGAGGTGCAGGAATGGGTGGGTCTCGCAGGGGAAGAATGGGCGGCTCAAGAGCCGGTGCAGGCCCAGCAGGGGAGTGTGTTTGTCCCAAATGCGGAACTGTCGCATCTCATGAGGTTGGAATTCCCTGTTACAAAAAGAATTGTCCTAAATGTGGGGCAAAGATGGTGAGAAAATAGCTTACGCCTTAATTAGAGTCTGTCCATAAATGCCCTAATTGTCTCTTTTTGTCATTCCCGTGAAAACGGGAATCCAGCCTTTTCAATATGTTTTGGATACCCGCCTTCGCGGGTATGACGAACAATCTGAATTTATAAACAGACTCTAATTAAAAGGAGGCCCCAATGGGTGATATAGATAAGAAGAGTGTCGATAGAGCTACACAAATAATGATTGAAAAGGCAGCGGCGGATGGTTGTGAGACAATCTTTGACAGGGCTGAAACGATGAAACCTTGCCCCATTGGAGCAGAGGGGAGTTGTTGTAAGAACTGTGGGATGGGGCCCTGTCGGGTTCCTGCTCCAAAGAAGAAAGAAGGAGTTGTAGAAAAAACAAAACGCAGGGGGCTCTGCGGAGCTACGGCAGAAACCATCGCCGCCCGTAATTTTGCCCGTATGGTTGCCGCAGGGGCCGCTGCTCATTCTGACCATGCGAGAGGGGTGGCGGAACTCTTTCTGGCCACAGCCAAAGGCGAAGTTCCAGATTATCAGATCAAAGACGAGCAGAAACTTTATCAACTGGCCATGGATTTTGGAGTGGAGATTGGTGACCGATCCATTCAGGACATTGCCATCGGTGTGGGAGAGAAGGCCTTGGCCGAATTTGGGCGTCAGGAAGGAGAGATTCTATTTCTTAAACGGGCCCCTCTGAAACGGCAACAACTTTGGCGAGAAACAGGGACTGCTCCACGGGGCATTGATTGGCAATGACGTCATCGTCCTGACAACAGGTTGCAGCGCTATGGCCGCAGGAAAGTATGGACTCCTCACCCCGGAAGCAGCCAGCAAATATGCAGGCAAAGGGTTAGCCTCTGTGTGTGAGGCCGTTGGCCTCCCACCTGTTCTACATATGGGCTCTTGTGTGGATAACAGTCGGATCTTGATGGCAGCCACCGCTGTGGTCAAGGACGGAGGGCTGGGGGATGACATCAGCGATCTGCCGGCTGCTGGTGCGGCGCCTGAGTGGATGAGCGAAAAGGCCATCTCCATCGGCCAATATTTTGTTGCCTCAGGTGTTTTTACCGTGTTTGGCGTCACATGGCCGACACTCGGAAGTGAAGAAGTCACCAAGATGCTCTTTGAGGGATTTGATGAGATCTTTAAAGGAAAATGGGCCTTTCAGCCTGATCCAATTAAAGCTGCCGGGATGATGATCGAACATATCGATAAGAAACGCAAAGCTCTCGGCATTGATAAAGCCAGGGAACGAATCCTCTTTGACATGGCCAAACGCCGTGAACTGGAGGCCGCCTAATCAAACAAAAAACGTGTCTCGTGATTCGTGACAGTGTCCGCCCCCCTCCTCTCCTCCCCCCGCAGGGAGACTGTGTCGTAATGGGGACAGGGGACAGAGAGCCAGCTTCGGGAGCTTTAGAATTGCGGTTATTTTAAGGTTATGGGCAACCCTCCTGAACGTTGAAAGTGATGTTTGCATGGTAAACAAGCGTATGATTTTATTCACCAAAAGGTTACGCTCTAAAGCTCCCTCAGCCGCCCCTCTGTCCCCTGTCCAATTT